>JAALOO010001998.1_pt1 | contig 12238 bp, 9 predicted proteins | sample 7257641 | NCBI WGS metagenome assembly JAALOO01 (sample SAMN14085613, study PRJNA598686) | mite metagenome | biome: ENVO:01001000; feature: ENVO:01001002; material: ENVO:01001226; isolation source: single female mite from University of Michigan culture on fish food culture... ... | reverse complement strand
ATATCATTTAACATAGATGCAATTTGGTACATGTCACCTTTATACTTACTTGACATTTTATATCTATTCTACTGTTTGTTGCCCATGATTCGCTGCGCCCTGTTTTTCACCTTTTGTACCTTCATTGCCACAATGATCTTCACGGGACACTCGGAGGAGGTTCGCAAAGAGGTCGTTTGCCTTATGGATAAGTACCAGAGAAAGGATAAACTGCCACACTGTGCCATTGCTCAATTGAAGCGTTTTCTGCGAGTCCACAACTTGGTGAGCTACTTTGCCGTTTGTGGGAGCAAAGAAATTTTTGGCTCGGTAATGTTTGCTTTTATGGGCACAAATATTCCTATCAATGTGTACATGATCAGGATCTTCCTTTTCAAGCCAATTTTGCTTGTTGACCTGGCAATGATGGCCACTGTCTTCCTTGCCCAGTCATTTGCAGCCTGCAGTGTTTTTGTCCTCCTGGCGTACTCCTGCAAAAAGTTTCACTCTCCAAAGAAGGTCATTCTTCGAGTGATGATGGTGCTTGAAGGACATCGCTGGATGATGTTGAAGATGAAGTTTAACGACCTCTACTATCGACTGAATTATGGCGTCAAAATTGCGATTACTGTTGGGCCTCTCCACGGGATCACGTATTTTTCTGCGCTTGAGGTAAGACTTGACTTGATTGTTTTACATTTTTGAAAATATGTGTTTTTCATTTTGCAGTACTTATTTTTATACATTGGATATTTACTAATGGCACTTCAATCTTAATAAGCTTCATAAAAGTATTGGAACCTAACTTTTTAACTTGCAAACTTGCAATTTAATGAAGGCGAGCGGCCGACTGATTATCTTAAAGTAAAACACAAGCTACTTTAGTTTTATTTATATTTTTCTAAACAAAGAAGTCATTCAAGTTGTATGAACTCTTTTTCATGATCTTATAGCTGAAAAGTAAAAACTCTACGTAGACCAGAATGTACTAGAGAGAAAAAACAGATTAGCTTTAGTTGTGCTAAAAAATCTCCAAAATTTCACCTTGGTGAAGGTTTTAAAAGTAATAAGAGCAATATTTCCATAAGTCAAACCGTAGCGTCGTCGACAGTGAAACGTCTGTATCAGCCCCGACAATGTCATTCGAGCCCTAAGGTGGCCAATCTTGTTCAGGTTTGCCAGGTAGATGGTGATGAGCAGACGAGCCGGCTTGTGAAAGTGTCGGCCAAAGTTGGCGGCCACGTAGTGCAGCGCAAAGATGGTGCCAAACTGCGGCAGAATGAGACAGACGAAGAAGAAGGCCTGCATGCCGTGGACGTGGCCCTGCAGCAGCAGCATCACCATCCACACATTTATCGGACAATTAATAAGAAGGTAGGCGAGGAAAAGCTTTGCCATGTGCCCGTTGAAGCGACCCACAAACCGGACCGTCTGCACGGCGTAGATCTTGTAGACGTAAAGGTGGGTCCAGAGGAAGGAGTGCCGAATGTAGAAGAGGTAGCGGAAGTTGTGGTTGCACTTGACGTACAGATTGAGCAGCTGTGCCACCGCATGCACGGCGCCCAGTGTGCAAATGTGAGCGAATCCGTAGATGAAGACGGAGAAGGCGACCACCTGCAGAAGGTGGACAAGGATGCTCGCAATTCCATAGACGCTAGTCAAAACCGCCTCAAAGTGGCGACAGTACAGCGTGTTCATTATCTCCACTTCGCTCTTCATCAGGAAGAAGTCAATGACAAGAATGGACACTTGAAGGGTGTTCAGCGACGCCCAGAGGATGTTTCGCGTGAAGACGTAGATGTCGTACTGTTTGTAGGTGGAGAAAATGTAGAGGTTGCGACTGTACCGCTCAAAGACAATCTGCTGCATCAAGCGGTTGACCGCCAGATCGGCGCCAAAGTACATCTGTTGGAAGAAGTAGATGGTCAGCGCGGCTATCGAGCTGGCAATCAGACCAGTGATGCGTTTTGGAAAGGTCAGGTAGTAGGCGCTGAAGTGCAGCAGACGGTCCAGCTCGCTCTGCGGCCACAAGGACAGGTATAGAAAGTGTAGACATTTGTACAATAGAATCAATTGAATTGCCTGAATATACCGAGCTGAGTGGTTATTCCTGTAAATAAGAATACTTTCTGCAGTGGATATGTACTGCTGGTAGTAGGATAGGGGTTTGTATGGAACGACGGTGTATAAAAGTTGATACATTTCTAGTTTGGATAGAAGTGAAGTTTCAAGCATGTTAACAAATAATTTTAAAATTTTGGTTAACATTTTGCTTTACTTTACTTTATTTTTTTGACAAGCTTATTGCCAAGATTATTTTTCGACAATTTTGATGAAATTTACTATTGCTTGAACTAATTTGTAGTTTTTAATTAATTACTACTTTTGACAGGAAATAAATGTTAAATGGATAGAGCTGTCAACAAAACAAGAAATATTTTGACAAAATAGAGTTTTTAAAATTTATTTTCTACAGAAATGATCATTACATACAACCAATTGACATTGTAAATTAAATGGAAAATGGTCAAATAAAAACGTTTAAAATGGAGTAACAGTGCACTCGGCAACTCCTCTGTTGGTAAGGTTGAGCACTGCTGCTGCGGCAGGAGTCACGTCGATAATTCGGCCCGCCACATGAGGTCCTCGATCGTTTATGCGCACCTCAGCCTGAGCACTGTCCACTGTGACGCGCACATTGGTGCCAAATGGCAGTGTATTGTGGGCAGCAGTCATCGCCTGTGGATTGAAAGGCTCACCGGAAGCAGTGAGAGCACCGGGCGGTGCGTCGTACCAAGAGCAAATGCCGTCTGCAGAAAAAACGAAACAAATAGTCAACTTGAAGAGGTAAAGCATTAAAGTTTTTACGTTCAGTCATTTTGATTTTGTATGATACATTTAGTAATATTACCCTCCTCTTTATATAAGTAGCTAAAAGTTTACAACGTTTACTCAGCGTGTTGTTGACTAAACTGATGTGTTTAATTCTGGTAAACAAAATTTTCTAACTTCAATATAAAAAAAGTTTTGCCAAAAGTGCAATAAAAGGAAGATAACAAAACGCATACCAAGAATTTATTTGCAAAGAAATAAAATGCATCTAGAAGTACTTGGAAATTGCATCAAATTTAGAAATCGTTACTTTGCATTGGTAAATAAAAACTGCAATGGAATGCCTCATTGACAAATTAAATGTTGGCTTCCCTAAAAATATCCTTAAATGTGACTCAAATATATTTTGAAAAATAAAGTTATTTCTGAATCCACTCATAAGATTAAGATAAAACAAAAAGTATAGTGTAGTTTGGAAATCAATACTCTAAAAAATAAAACATAAAGTTTTTTAAAATAATTTATTAGAAAATTTCAATACAGTTTAACTGTACAGTTTGAACACTTTAACACTGAACCAGTTTCCGGTTTCTTATCCCTGATTAAGGGTAATCAGTCTTAACTCGTTTAATCCAGCTGAGATACTTCTCAACGTTGGTGAAAACTGCTGGGCGTGAACCTCCGCAAATCTTGTCACCGTAGGAAGTGATTCCAACCAGCACATAGGCTCCTTGGGAGTTCTTGCACATCAAGGGACCTAAAATTAATAGTTTAGATTAATTAGATTTTTTGCTTAAAAATGAAGACTTAAAATGTGCGTTATTTCTACAACTACTTACCACCTGAATCCCCAGAACAAACGCCATGTTGGGAGTAACCAGCGCACACCTGCAGATCGCTAATTTCTGGATGTTGGGTTTTGCATTCGCTGGCGCTAAGCATGTTATGGTCGACTTCCTTCAAAACGGGCGAACTAGGGTCGTGCTCGCCGCCTCCAACCTTGCCCCATCCAATGGCCTTGCACTCGCTCTTGCTCACTGCGCCACCTTCTACCGGCATGCAGATGGGAGCCACATCATGCGAGAATGTGACCTTCTGAGGCAGCTGCACCATGGTGATGTCGTACTTGGAAGAAGGCTGACCATCTTGATAGTTGCCGTTTCGGAGAATCTTTTAGAAGAAAAAGAAGTTCAAAATTGTGGACTTTTTGTATTTTGTTGGCAACTTACATGCTTTGGTGACACAATAATTCGGTGTTCAGTTCGGTTGGCAAGGTTGTGGGCGCCCAGGACTATAGCCACTCGGTGAATCTGGTAGTTAGGATGGGGACCGAAGCAGTGCGAGGCAGTGATGACCCACTGGTCATCGATGAGGGAGCCATCACAGGCGGCGTACATGGTTGGCAAGCCTTCTGATGAGGTGTACTCAGTCTGAATGTAGGCGATCCAGGGGTAGGCGTGAGGACTAGCTTCACGACCGCCGACGATGCGGCGAGAGGATTGGTGGGCAATGCCACACTGCACAGAGACCACTGGGTCCACTGTGAGGGCGACGACCAGAAGAGTGCAAGCAATGGCTGCTCGGAGCATTTTGGAGAGTGAGTGAGTGAATCAGTCCTCAACAGGTGTGTTGACAATTTCAGCCCATCATCGACGTCGTGCTTATATACCCCAAAACAGCAGAGCACTTTTGACGCACTCAGACGCTGGAGTTGCAGATTTTCTATCACCTGACCTTACCCACTAAGGTTACACACTAAAAGTGACACTTGACAGTGAAGCAAACGTTACCTCTGCATACCCAAACATACACATTGAAAGCAGCCGCAACTGGTACTTCAAAGATGGCAAAAAAGAACGTGAGTGATTATCCGACAAAAAACTTGGCAGTCACATGTTGCACTCAAATGACTGATAAGCTGGCAAAGGTAACTAATGTGTGCACTTTTTTTGGTTAGCGCACTGAACTGAGGTGTAAATGGTAACAAGCACATTTTTGGGTTTGTTGGCGGTCTGAGCAGTAATTGAAAAGATTGCTCAAAAGTTTAACCTAGTGTCCACGGGACGGATCCACTTGAGAGATAGGGCAGAGTGATGATCTTTGCATTTGATAGTGATTACCGATTGACTAACTCTCCTTCAAATCGCCGATGTGCGACTGATACGATTGGCACTCGGGTCAGTTTACAGACAGTTGGCACACTCTAAACCCTCACGCTTTATCCATTGTACTTTTCGCAGAGACAGACTTTGAATCAAGACTTTGCATCAAGGGCTTTACCTCACAATAATGAAATCATCATCTCATTTGATTTAAATTAAAATCTTTTAAAAATGATCACAGCGATGGTAAGTGAAAATTGATTTTGCGATAACATTTGATCAATGATTGGCAATAGAATTGCCTGCCAAAAAGTTGATAAAATGTTAAAATGCAAAGGTTCATCAGAAACCTAAAAATAAGTTTACGGATATTGAGCAAGTGTACTTTTCAACTTTAGTACAACTTTATTTGGCTGAACTCGGGTTTAAGCTGTACTGTGAAAGCATGTCCAACAACGTGATGACCATTGATTTGAACTTTCCAGATCGGTCCTTTAGAGCGGTAGGATCCATTGCCGCAACCGGACCGTCAATTTTCATCCAAATGTCAGAGGGGAAATTCTTTATGCACATATCGGCGGTTTTCAGATCAGCACAGAACAGGTCAACAGCTTCACCAGACTGAAATTCATTTACAAATTAGTCTAAACAATAGCTCATTTTCTTACGTAAACATACCACATCTCCAATTAGGTCATCCCAGAAGTGGGCGTTCTTGTCGTGGCACAGCTGGACGTTTAAATCACGAATGCACTTCTGAAAAGTGTGAAAAATACAACAGGCAGAGCGAATATTTTGCTCCAGATCGCCTCCAATGCTCTGCAACGTTAGCATTCGGTAGTAAAACTTGTCCTCACACTGGTGAAACTGCTCAAAGGTGGCTGGGTCTTCAAAGCACTTGTTATGCTCTCTAAATTCGACGCCGTAGTCTGCATCCTTGCACCGTTTGTTGTAGTGATCCTTCAGACTGCCAAGAACTGTCTTGGCAAACATTGCCGGCTGGGCTGCCAGACACTTGTTTGCGTACTCATCCATGCACGTTAGCCCATGTTCGGTTACTCTGGTGAAACAATGTTTTGTTAAAACAAACTTGTTTTGGATTGGGATAATTCCTTACTTGCATGTCTCATCAAACGTTGCCTGGTCGCTGTTTGCCTTTCGGGCTCGATTACCAAAAAACTGGAGCTCAATTGAGCAGGTCGAGTCAATGTGCCCTAAAGTGTCGCACACTGAGTAAACTCCATCAGTTAGAACTGACAATACTAGTGCTGAAAAAAGGAGTACATTTTTAAATATTTTAACGCACTTTTTACGGCTTTATTATTAAACATACCTATTGAGAAAATAACTTGCAATTTGAACATGCTTACACCGCGACTGTTTCACTCAAGGTTGTGACTAACTTTTCGTTCACCTCTGGGGCAACCCTTTAAATACTTTGTTTTGCTCTAACCAAAACATTGTTATGCTCTTTCACCAATTGCCATCAATTTGATCTGCACTCAACCGCAAGTGCGCAAAGTAAAAGTGGTAATTAAGTTAAAAGTTGTCGGCAAGTTAATTGCTAGAACAAATGATGTAAACAACAGTGAAAAAGTAACCAAATTAATTAATAAAGACACGAAAGTTGCTTTATAAGGTCTCTCATGACGATTCTAATGGTTGCAAGCTTTCGAAATTAGCACTACAGGAATTACCCTTGTGACTGCGAATCTTTTTGCTAGGTTTTGTAAAGTCTCGGAAAACTTTTGTGCGCTCATCCGTGACTAATCGATTTGAAGCTTTAATTTTAAAATGATTAAATTAAATGCGTTTTTAAATGAGTTAAACTTAGAAATGACAAATATTTAAAAAAATTTTTTAGTATTAGAAAAGGGCTGTGGCAACATCAAATTCAAAAGTATCAATACAATCAGATAATGTTGCTATAACAACAAACCAATATTTACTGAGGATTCATTGTTGAGACAGTCACATGGAAACGCTATCATCATCCTGTTTCCTTAGCAAGTTTCCTGAAATGAGCCTGAAAGTTGATGTTTTGAAAGGAAAAAACACATTTTTATGCGAATGAAAATGCTTCCATATAAAAGTGTGCGAAGAATATTAAAACGGTCGTCACTGTTTTCCACTTTCCTAGTTTCCATAACATCCTTCATTCTAGCCTGTGTCTTCTTTTGGCTATTTACGCAGGAAAACACCAAAACAACAGTGAATGATGTGGGTCAGTTTGCCTCTCAGGAGGACTGGTTCAAGTCGATTCTCTCTAATGACCATGTGTATGACCACGAAATCAGTGATCTCTTTGAGCAGTATTTGTTTCTCAGCAGCCAGTGCAGTCTCACCAGGCTAAAGTCGAAGCCAAAGTTCACCAAACTAGTCCTCATCATCATCGACGCTTTGCGGATTGATTTCTTGCCCACCATTTTAGGAGGAAAGAATGCAAAACAAAGAATGCCTTACCTTGAGAGGCTGTACCAAAGCAATGGAATTGCCCTTCAGAGCATTGCGACAATGCCAACGGTGACCGTGCCCAGCACCAAGGCGATCATCAGCGGCAAACTGCCGTCCTTCACTGAGTACCTGCAGAACCTGGATGCCTACACACTTGAGCCGGACAACATTGTCACGCAGCTAAGGGCGCAGAACAGGCGTATTCACTTCTTCGGAGACCACATCTGGGGAAAGCTGTTTCACGGTCAGCAAGTGTTTACACGGTATAACGAGACATTCACCGTGCCAGACTACGTGTCAGCTGATCGAAACGTCTCCTACAACATGAGACGCTCACTGAATGAGCTCACCGAGTGGGACGTGCTGATGCTGCACTACTCGGGCGTCGACCAAATTGGCCACATGTACAGCTACAACTCGGAGCTGTTCAATGCGAAGCTCGCCGAGATGGACAATGAGTTCAGGGAGATCTTCGATACGCTCAAAAGAGAACATGTAAGTCGTCAAAAACAAGTGTATATTGTATGCGAAAACTGAACAAGGTTTTTTGTTTTTGTTTAGGAGTCATCGCTAATCGTGGTCACCGGTGACCACGGCATGAGCGCCGAGGGCAACCACGGCGGAAATAGTCGCGACGAGACGCACACCCTTATGGTCTTTCTCACTCCTGACCGCGCCTTCATCAACGACTCACTGGAGGAGAAAACTGTGCCGGTGAACAGGCGAACCTTCCTCCAGGTCGATTTTGTGCCCACCATTGCCAGTCTCTTCCACTTTGCCATTCCAGAGAAGAGTCAGGGACGGCTCATGTCGCCCGTTCTGGACCGCTTCCACGTGGAGCCCCCACTGCACCTGTGCGCCCTCTTTGAGAACGTCTACCAGCTGCAGAATGTGACCAGCCACCTGCGGGCTCACCTCTCCCCCTACGTTCACCTCAATGCACACCTACTGGAGGCGATGAAGTACCACGTTCTTTTCCTACGCAGCAACCAACAGGTGACTCAGTATTACGAAAGCTCTCTCAAGTACTACCAGCAGTTTCTCAGCACTCTTCAGCAGTTTTACGGAGAAAATCAAAGCAACTTCTCCGTTCTTCTGCAATACATCTTGCTCATTGCCACCGGCTACATGTGCCTTTCCGTTTTGGTGTACTTTGAGTTTAGAAACGCAGAGTCAATACTCTTTTGGGACAAGTCTTTATTTACTCCTCAAAGGTGGATAAAGCTCAAGGCAGTTCTGGCACTAGCAGTTGAAACTTTAAAGTCATTTGATATTCAACATTTTATAGTTTGCACATTTTTTTTCAACTTTTTTTCCATGATTTCCACCGATTTCATGCAGCTGGAAAGTTTCTTCTGGTACGCCGTCTCTTTTCTTATGCTATTTTTAAACCTCTTTTTAGTGTTAAAGTAAGTTTTTGTTTTTTGTTACGAAACTTGATTAATGAGCTAAAAAATTTGTAATATTATAGAAACTACGTTACACCTACAAGCAGCTCAAAAGAACACAAAGTTATTCTCTTAAATGTGCTAGCAATTTTTATTTTTGTTGCTTTTCTCATCAACTGGCGACAGGTAAACACAATTGAAGACGCTTGGGGTGCTGACACCAATTTAAACGACATTCACTCAAACTTGAGCAAATCTACATTATTGAACAGCTTGCTTTTTGCTATTTCTATTTTTGTCTTATTCATTTTGACCGTAATTTCAATTCCAAGAAATTTTTCGTTTATTGCAAGTTCTTGCTATTTGACTGTGTATATTTTCAAGTAGGCAATTTTTTCTCTAACACAAGTATTGAAATTAATTACCTTATCATATTTCAGAACTCAAAACTATTTTCTTCATTCCCCATTTATGAGCTGCACAAACATCTGCGTTCAAATTCTCATTGGCCACACTATTTTATCTGCAATTTATTTTGCTTTTTTTAAATTCCAGCAATTATTGCCAATGAAAATTGAAAACATTTTCTCAACAAATCTAAGCAAATCAGTTTGTAAAATTGATCTTTTGCGACATTTTTGGACTCTGATAATTTCCACCCAGTTAGACCCTGCAATGTTGCCACTGTTTTTGCTGACTATTTTCTTTGAAAAAATAATCAATACAATGACAAACAGTTTAAAGAAAGCAAAGCCAATTGCAGTATTAGGAATCTACCTAATCTTCGCAAACAGTTCATTTTACCAAGTGGGCAACAGCAATGGCTTATCAACTTTGAACGTTAACTCATGTTTTCACGGATTCAGTGGCTCACAAACACTTCCATGCTCATTCTTCATGTTCACGGCCGTTTTCTCAACGTACATCTACTGGATTCTCTCATATTTTGTGTATTTTCAAAATGACATTTGCATAAGCTCTAAGAAAGTGCACAAAATTGCATCAGCAAGAGACCTAAAAAGCACAATCACGACAATGCAAATATGGCGATTCGTTTTGTTAAGTATGATGCTAACATTGACTTTTCTTATGAGAAACCACCCGTTTATTTGGCCTGTAATTGCTCCTAAATTGCTTTATGAATTGCTTTTTACATTTGTCAATTTAGTACTTTCTTTATTAATTGTGGCACTTTTTCAAAGTGATTTTACAAACTTTTCAATATCAAAAGATGAAATTTTATAAATGAAAGATTAATTCAATAAAATTACATTAAAAGTTGTTTTTTCTGACCATTCTGTACCAATACAAAATTAATTCAACGTAAAGCAGAACGGCCTGAAAGTTCAAACAAAACATTACCACAAAATAAAGCTAAAATACAACTTAACTTTTGCAAAGGATTTAAACGACATTAGACCGAAGCTTCCATATGTAATTCCTGTAATTGAACCTATTAGTATTGTAGTTTTAAAACAATATAAAATTACCATATTTTTTATTAACGTTAAGCTTTGATAAATAGCAGTCAATTCGTAAATTAGCCCTAAATGTAAAATTTGAGTTTTTGCCATTATCACTACTCCAGTAAAAAAGACGTTTCTTTGACGCATGAATCTTGAAAAAATTATTAAAAATGTTAGCAGTTTTGTTAGATTAAAAGTCAGAATAACAACCTTTTTGCAGTAAGTAGCTGAGATGATGTGAAAAAATACTAACACTAAAAATTGCATCATAGTAAAGTTGAAAAACACCACTGAAGTTTCTGGAGAAAACGTTCTCATGACAGTTTTCAGCACCAGATAAGTGTTGACAGGCATTTGTCCCAACATGAAGGCAGTCAAAATGTTACCCGAAAAGTGATTAAACTCAAATATGAATGAAAGCATGTTAGTGTGGTACTGAGCAAATTTAAACAAATCTGTAGTGCTAAGCTTTGAACTATACAACAAGTTGTTGACATGTTTTAGCTGAAAGAAGCAAATAACGGTAAAGCACACGTAGACAATTGAAAAGACAATGTGAACAGTGCCGTAAGTGAGGACAAACAAATCGATGATGCTTTCAGTGATACAAATGCACACAAAACTAACAATGCCAGTAAATGTTGTAAAGAAGAACGTAGCATCAGAAAAAATGTGAAAAATTGAGCTAAGTCGATAAAATGCAGTCAACGAAACTAAACAAAGTAAATATTAGTCCAGTTTAACATACTACTTTTGATTCAATCATACTTTCAAAGGTTACAAAGTACCAAATACCGTACAGGTACTTTTGCGTATAATCTCGAACAATGTTCAATGACATCTTCAGTCTGCCTTTGTAAGGGACAGCAGGCAACACAAAAAACTCATTGATCAAATCATCGTTGCTGCACATTACCTTTTGAACAAGTTGCAAAGCACTATTCGCTGGACGGTACATTTGCAGGTGAAAAACGATGCTTTCTATGCTGAAAAAGAGAAAGATCCAATTTTGCTGTTGAGAAAGGTGAAGAAAGAGACATGGATCACTGAGAAGTAGACGCTGAAAGTAGTTCAATGGAATCAACACAAAAACAAGCATTTGTACCACAAAGAGAAATATTATCAACAGTGAAAGCTGTTTAAATATTTTATAGTTTCCAATTGAAGACACTTGATTTAGATACAGGTTAAACTGATGTCTCAAGTTCCAAAACTTTAAATTTTGAGATATTTTTAGTTTCATTTTTATTTTCAAAAAACGAATATATAGGTTGTGAGATACTGAAAAAGATAACTGTTAATATTGCACAAATAAGATAGGTAACCAATTAATTTTTACTCAAACAATTTTTAAAAAACTCAAAAATTAAAACATTTTTTATTTTGTTTTGACGTTTGTAGAACATATTGACGTAAAACGATTAATATAAAACTCAAAAAGAAACATTTTTAAATTAATGACAGGTTTATAGCTAAAACGTTTTACACTTACAAATTTTTATTGTAAACGTACTTAAAACTTGGAGAAAAAACTTTATAATTGAAAAAATGTTAAAAAATAAATTCATTAAAAAGTTAAGTACTTTTTTAAAATAATTAAAATCAGATTAAACTTTTTATTTTCTTAGTTGGTTTGTTTTTTAATTAAGTTATAATATGTCAAGAGTACAAATGATATTAACATGACAATTTAATTGTGTAAACGTTTTTTCTTTTTATATGCAAATTTTAATTATGCAGAACTTATGAAATCTAGGCTCAAATATAAATTAACTGTAAAGTTAAAATTTTTAACAAAATTTTGAAAATTTTGAAAAAATTAAAACAAACTGAGATGGCTAAACTTTAAAATATTCCCATTTTTATTGACAAATGTATAAATAAATAAAAACATTTTAACAAAATTTTATTTGCATTTCTAGAAAACAATTTTTTAACAACTAATTTTAGTTACATTTTTACTTTAAAAAGCATTACCAAACTTGCATTTTTCATTTGTACAACAAACATTGTACTA
>JAALOO010001997.1_pt1 | contig 12246 bp, 8 predicted proteins | sample 7257641 | NCBI WGS metagenome assembly JAALOO01 (sample SAMN14085613, study PRJNA598686) | mite metagenome | biome: ENVO:01001000; feature: ENVO:01001002; material: ENVO:01001226; isolation source: single female mite from University of Michigan culture on fish food culture... ... | reverse complement strand
AGTGCCCAAGTGTCGTCAGACCTCGCCGCTTTGGGCTGTGCACTGCTACTTTTTTGCACAGTTGTGCTCTCACTTATTTTTTTCTAAATCTAAGATCTTGGTTAAATTGAATCAGTTAAGCAACGGCTCACCCTGGCGTCACTTGGCTCACCAAGAACGCCCGCCGACTCGGACCTCGCTCGCTCCGCTCGCGAGTCCCTCGTCGGCGGGCGTTCTTGGTTGGCCGAGTGACGCCAGACCTCGCCGTTTTTATCTGTGCACCGCTACCATACATTCATGTCTGGGCCAAGTCAACGGCCAAGTCACGTCAGGGTGAGCCGCCCTGGGCTGTGTAGTGCTGCCCCCGCAGTAACTGTGCTCCCCCGGCAGCCCAGGGCGAGAGCGACGGCAGCGATAGCGATAGCAGCGAGAACGGCAGCGAGAGCGTACAGTTTTAGCCAACGCTGCAGCTGCTGCGAATCGCAGCCTGCGATAGCGATACGCGCCTGCGCAGAGCAGCCAAAGTGATCAAAACATTGGTTTTAGCAAAAGACAACGTTTCAAATTTTTTGGGTTTTCTAGTTAACTATAAGGTTTTGAAAAAAACCTATTTGGACATAGACTAATTAAAAGGCGAGGAATCTAATGGTGAAATCAAAAATAAGATTGGAGTTTGTTTGGTATTTAAAATCGCTTATCTAAAAAGTGATCAAATTTTGATAAGGCACTTCCGGTTACTTTATCTAAATTTTGAGATAGCCATTTTGTGGCGGCTATTTTTCTGATCGTTCCAGTCAAAACTCCATGTTTCTAAGCCTAGTAGTCTATTTAATGCGGTCAAAAAAGTGACAACTAAATACAGCTGAAATCAGATAAACCGCCATTTTAAATACTTTTGTTTATCTGATCAACTCGAGTTTAGTACTGTTAGAAAGATGCCATTTAGTTTGATCTTTTGGTAAAAACCGTTTTTCAATATCTTTAACGGTGTAATTTATAGAGCAAAAAGAGTCAGTGAAGAGAGAGAAATAGAGGGAGAAAATCATTTTTTTAGGGAAGAAGGATTAGCTGATTGTCTCAGATTGGTCATTTTTTAAAAAAATTTTAAATTTTTTGAAAATAATTAGTTTTTTGTTTTTTGTTTTAGTTTGTTTAAAAACAAATTTGTTTGCAAGTATTTTAATGTAAAGCAAAATTTGTTTCATTTTAATTGAATTTTTACATGGTTTGACACCGTTGTTGTTACGTTAAACTATCCATTATCACACTGATGAAAAAACACAAAAAAACTTTAAGCGTTTTGCAAAAACAAAAACAGAAAAAACAACAATTATCATGCAATTGCTAAGTTTTAATTATATTTTGCTATTTGAGCTCATTGTCATCTGCCGACCAACTAATTTTTACTCGTTTTCACGCACAAAAAACAAGTGTTCTACAAAAACGTTAAAACAATTGTACAATGGCAATAACATGACACCATTGCTTGTTTGTACCTAAGTAAACATTTGCCACTCGAAAAACAATGTTAAAATTGTACCTAATCTTACAATTGATTTGATGAAAAAGAACAGCTAATTTTAATTTGATTTTTTGCTTTTTTCTAAAACTTACGGGCATTTGTTATTTTTTTGTTAAAAATCTAAACTAACTTGAAACATTTTGTTAATTGTGTTTTGTTAAAAAAATAAATATTTTTTGTTTTTTTATATTTTTCAATTTAACTTTAAAAATACAACAAAACAAATATTTTGGTTTTGTTGTACTTTTAAATTAATCAAAAAACGTGTGTCAGTTTTTGCCGCATGTTTGTTAAGCATTTTTTTAAAAAGTTTCATCTATCTAATTTATTAGTCAAAAAAGCTTCTTAGACGTTGTTTTCACTTTTTCAAATAAAAGCATTTTTTTATTTTTAACATTTTTTTCAACAAAAACTAGTTTTTTACCTGTCATCGTGTTTGTCTGTTTTGTGTGTATGTGTGTTTTTTGGCACACTATAATTTATGCATTCTTTCTTTTCTTTTTCTTTAACTGGCAATTCTGAAGTTGCTTTACTACTGCAAACTGCAAAATTTACCTTTTTTCTCCACATTCTCAAATCATCAAGTTTTGCCTTTCAAGTTCTGGCTACTTTTTTCAAATTTAGCCTGCTGTCTACTTTGCATCTCTTTTCTCCACCTACTGCCACTCTTTTTTACCTTTTTAAATGCTTCAATTTATCTTTTGATGTTTAACAAAAAAACACAAAATTTCAAGTTGAGTTTGTTTTTCAGACTTGCTGTTAGTGCAGCTACCACTGTTTTGTTACTTTTAAATTTTCATACAAATTTTCAAAAAAACAAATGAGTTCTTCAAATAAACAAAAATGCTGGCAGTTCCTGTTTTGCATTTAATGTTTTGCCAATCACTAACTGCCAGAAAACAACAAGTAAAAGACTATAAAATTGAAAATTGCTAAAACAAATTTTTTGTTTTTTTATTTGGTTTTCAAAAACAAAATCAAAAACCAATAAAAAATTTATTTTGATTAATTTTTAATCAACGTTTTATGATTAGTTTCTTTATCACTTACCTCACTGTAGGAACCGCCCACCACGCCGGTGATGTGCTTCCAGCCGTACTTTGAGCGGGGCATGCCGCCATCTCGGCACTCAAACGCCGACGCCTCCACCGTGTTGATGGACGCCCTGATGAACTCCAGCGACTGGTTTAGGGCGTAGGTGTCCGAAGAACAGGTGTCAAGGATGATGGCGCCCAGTTTGATGTTGCCCAGCAGCGATGAGTCGTTGTTGATCTTGTCAATGGCAAAGAGCATCGCCTCCAAACGCTGGATGCCTCGATCTTTGTTTATTGGCCCGCAGTGGGTGCTGTTTAAGCCTGAACGGAGAAAAAAAGAAACAAAATTGGTCATTAGTAAGGAAAATTAATTAAAAGCGGCTAGACAAACGGTTTTTTCTGAATTTCAAACGAGATAAAGAGTTTGGCCCTTTTAATTGCAGCTAGTTTAGTTAGTTTTATCTTGTGAATTATTTGTTACACTAGAAACAAAAGTAGAAACATTGCACTAATCTTCCAACTTTTTTATTTTTCAAATCAAAGTCAAGTTCATTTAAAGGATGACCATTGCCAAAAAAATGTGTCTAGTCATGTTTTTGCTAGTTTAAGTGTTTGTTAAAGATAACGACAAACTAAGCCGATTAGAAGTGAGTTTTATTAAAGTTAGTGGGTGTTGCTTTTTTGCGTTTTTTAATTTTTTTGTAACTTTAAGCAATTAACAACCAGATTTTTGTTTTAAAAGCAACAGAATACCGGATTAGCCAAACAAAAATAAACTACTCAAATGCAAAATAAAAAGTTTTAACGATTAGTGCAAAAAGTATACTTTACTAACCAAATATTTTTGAAACTAACAGAATTTGCAAAAAAACGCTGAAATCCAGCAAACTTTAAGTACTATTTATACGCTTACCCTCAACTTTGACTCTTAAGTCTTCTTTCCTTCAATTTTCTACAACTAACCATACTAATCACCGCTTTGCTTTTTAATTGCTTGCAGATGCACTGCTCTAGATAAATTGAATTGGCTTGATTTTAGTGCAAAAGAGGGTGATTACAACAACAACAACAACCATTTAAGCAAGTTTACCATTTCCAACTTTAGTAGTAAGATTTATAAATGATCTTGAACTTTTGCTACTGTATTTGTTGTTGCTGTTGCCGCACAGATTAAGTAATTGTACAGTAATTTGCCATTACAGCCGCTTCCAACTAATGTCCGACAAAAGTGATACCAATAATTTTATTTATTAAGCGCTTTTTTAGCTTTTAGAGCTAAATTGTATTAACTTTTTGAGTTTTCTAATAAAAACAAAATTTGTTACACAACGATTGACGATATCAAAAATAATTAGTTTGTTTTGTCACACATGAAAAAAAGATTGTGCAAAATGTTAAAAAAAATGAAATAAAAAAGTTGTATTTGAGTATGGAAATGCAAGTTGTCAATTTATCATACTTTTGGGTTGCTATTATTTTTTCAATCTTTTTTATAAGTAATTTGGTGTGAAATTAGACAAATGTCCGATAAGTTAAACAAAACGAAAATCATCTTTCTAATAATGACTGAGTATAAAGAATGCACCGTAATCAAAATCAAAGTTGCTATTATTGTTTGAAATAAAATTAATAAACACACATATTGATTGACTGACTGATTGACAAAAATCAATAAGTTTTTTGATTAAATAAAAAATACAAAAATATTTTTATTTGCAAATATTATTTTTGTTTTAAAAATATTTTGTTTTTTAAAATATTTTAATGAAGTTGGAAATAATTTTAAATTATAAAAAATATTGGTATCTCAAAAAACCAACAAAAGATTTTTTATTTTAAAAGACAAAATATGATTACAACAAGCAAAAAATCAATTACCTGGCCAGTTTCGTGACAATCTTCATCTTTTTTTAATTTTCAAACTATCTCTATCAATTTTCACTTTCATTTAAGTTATAGTAACTGTAAAATTCATCAACAAACGGTCTGAAAAAGCCGTTTGCTTGAAGTTGAGTTAATTTCAGTTGTCGGTTTGCGTTATTAATAACTTTTTTGAACGCAACACAAAAAGTGAAAAAAAATTGAAACTAAACTAAACCGTAAAAAGGGAAAAACAATGTCTCATTCTTTCCATTTAGCTTGCCTTCAAGTGATTGCTTTTTCCCGATGTCTATTTTTCAACCGCAGAGACACACACACTAGCAATTTACTAGCCAATTCACCGGATAGATAGATAGAGATAGATAGATAGATAAATAAGGAAGTTTGTGCCCTGTTTAGTTCAGTTTTGCTTTTTTTGTTTTGTTTTGCTTTGCCTTTGCAGGTAATAGACTTTGAAGGAGGCAGGCAGGACAAAAATACTGACCGGACAAAAAGACCAATGAAAAGAGGAGAAAAGAGCAAAATGAAAAGATGCTTGTGCGTTTTTGCCATTTTTCCCCTTAGCAGCATTGATTGCATCTAGTATTTAGGCCTTTGTCCATTCTTTTTTATCATAAAAAAGTTTTTGTTTTTGTTTTCACTGACTGTTTATTTTTTCTTTTCTTTCTCCTTCTCTATTTCTTTGGTTTACTTTTGCCGTTCTCCGTTATCATCATCATCATTATCATCATCATCATCATTTTGGGGTATCTTTCAGCAACAACAGCAACATCAGCAGCAGCAGCAGCAGTACCTTTTTATTTTTGCTTTTTTCCCTTTTCTCATTTTCCCCTCAATATCAGTTCAATAAATTGCCTTAGTTTTGAGAGAGCAAAGGAAAGAGGAAAAGATGCCGACAAGCCTGGTATTAATAGATCACCGGTCGCCAATGAGATATGTGTGTTAGAAGAGAGGCTAGGAGCAAAAGAGAAAAAAAAGAGCGAGAGGAGCCAGAGTGTATGGGGAAAGGGAACTACTACTACTACTACTACTACTCAAAAGACTAATGAAAATATTACTTCAAAAGTGCGCGCGCGACCACTCAATAATAATGGAAAAGGGGGAAGAAAAACAGAATTGAACTGAAGGGAACTGAACTGAGCTGAACTAAAAAGTGTGGGAAGTGTGTGTGGCGGTCATAACCAAGAACTTCGAAATGTGTATGTGTGTGTGTGCGTGAACTGTCTTTGAAAGTTGCTGCTTCTGCTGGAACATTATTATTAATAGCTTCGAAAAATTGAGGCCCAGGAGGAGAAGGAGGAAAAAGGGGAGGAAATGAAGGGGGTGATAAAAGGGGGTGATGACTGCAGACAGTGGACATCTTTTTAGCATTTTGAACTACTACTACTTTTTTAGTACTGGAGATGCTGATGATGACAGAAAGAATGAAAAGGTAAAAGACAGTTTACAGCAATTGAAAAAAGGTATTAATGAAGCTAGGTTCTAATTTGGATTTTTTTCACCAGTGCTCTAAACAAAACAAGTTTCTATGTGTCTATTTAAAACGTTTACCGGTCATTTGTTTATTTTGCTTGTGTTCAGTTATTTTATAATTGAATTTTTCTGTTTTTAACGATCAGACTAAAATTTTAAAAAATATTTTTAAAGCGTTTAGTTGCAGTGTACTCAGCAGTTTAGAATGAAACGCAAATTATTTTTATTTAATGTGCAAGCATCACCACCGCCACTGCTTCTACTGCTGCTGCTATCATTTCCTCATTTACACTTTTTTTGTTTTTATTATTAGAAATTATATGATAAATTGATATCACATCAGTGCAAAAAAAGCAACGAACTTTGGGAATAGCAATTCTTCAATTCTTCTAAATTGGTAATAGTAGTGTATGTGTGGTCTGAAAAGTCTTGTAACAACTCAGACTTTTTTGCACAACGACATTGTAGCTGTTTTTGCAACTACGGTCTGCAGCTTACAAGGCATCACCGCAAAACTAACACACACACCACTACAACAATAACGACAGAAAAAAAAGTCTGCTGACTGGTTAGTTAGTTTGGCCATAAGCGGCCCATGGCTTAGTCATTAGTAAAAACCTGGCTTTGTTGCAGCAACTACAACAGTCAGTAACCAGTTTTTTCATTATCGGTTTTTTGCTTTTTCAGTTTCACACATTTTTACTGTTTTTCTAATAAAAAATCAGAAATTTTTTTGTCGGGTTTGACCGTCCTGAATATCAAGTTTATTAAAAACTAAATTTAATTAACGCGGCTATATACTTTTCAAAATTGATAAAAACGTAACATCAACATAGAAGTTTATAAAAAGTTAATAAAAAGTTAAAAAAAATGTTTTTTAAATTATTTAAATACAAAGAAGCGGTTTGGTAACGTGGCGCGCAAAGAGATTTACAAACATGACGTAGTCCATACTAATTTTTAATGGTAGAGGGAGCAGCTTATAAAGCATTTACAAAGGTTTCGAACTTCGCGTGAGCAAAGCCACGTCACCAGCGGCCTGGTGGCCGCTACTACAATTAAACAAAACAAAAGTTAGTTCACGCAAAAAAGGTGTAAATTGAAAAAACAAATAACTTGAAACTTTAAAATTACAAAACTTTTGACTTTATTTCTAATTTTTTTAACAAAAAATGTGTGTGTGCCCACATAAAACTTCCAATCAGATTCAATCAGCAAGCGTTGACCCACTCCACTCTTTCCTTTTCCCTTTGGCATCAAAAATATGATTTAATTTGCCACGGCTCGGTTCACACCTCTCACCCAGACACACTTCTGTGCAGTAAAGAGGACCGGTGTGTTGCCCCCAGCACTGACGACGGCGACGGCATCAACGGCAGAACTCGTTAATAACTCAATTACCGTTTTATTAGCAGCAAACAGACAGACAGACCGAGTGAAAAAGAAAACAGAGGAAACTGTAAAGAAAGGAGAGAGAGAAGAAAGCAGACTATCGAATGGTCATTAGCAACTGAAAGAACAGAAGCAGCAACATCAGCTGAAGTGACAATCACAGCAGCATCGGCAGCAGCAGTTTTAGGAACACTGAGTTTGCACTGATTTTTGCACACTATTCCACACACTCAGTTTTCTGACCCTGGGTGAAATTGTCACCACCATTGCCATCACCATCATCACCACTAGCAGCAGCAGCAGGAACAGAAGCATTTCTATCGGCCACTAGTCACTCTTGGAAAATTGGTAGGGCACCAATCGCCACCAACGGCGTCGGCAATATATCATTTGCCTCGTTAATTGCCATTACGGTTCAGCTGCCCAGTGGCTGCAAATGATATTGCTGCAAATAACCGGCCAAAATGACATAAGCAGTTTGGAAAGGGAAAAATTAGAGAGAGAGCAGGAACAGCTGACCACTGCCAACATTACCACAGTCTCCATCAATTGGTGCTAATAATTGGCCACCGCCGTTGCCCCGATCACTACTGCCCATCAACACCGCTTTCTCATTTTGCCCACTACTTGTTAATTAATTACCGAAACGCACATGAAACAGGCCTATTGAAAGAGTTTCCAACAGCTCAAACTAGCGGTAAATTGAAATGCCGCTGTGATTGGGCTTGCTGATTGCCTGCAATTTGGTAAACGGAAAACGGCTGCTTTTGCTGTTGCTGCTGTTTCAACAAAGGCAAATTTGAGCACTTTGTCCTGAACGACTGAAATTTTTGAGGCGGCTGCCGCGTTGGCTCTAGATCTAATCGTCCACTCTGACTGGTGATTTATACACACTATTTAGGTTCTTTTAAAAAAACGAGAAAAATGGATACACAAATGCGAGTAATAAAGGTATGCTAAAACATATTTAAAAATTTAAATTTTTAACATTTTTGCTAACAATTAAAATTGTTTAGCAAATAAATTTAAACGGTAATACAATGTGTTTAAAAATAATGAAAATTGAAATTTAAAATCTTGTTTGCAGTTAATGCTGTTTTGTGCATTGTTTTTAATACAACTACTAGTATATTCTCTTCATACACGCACACAATTTTATTTTTTTAATTTGTATATTTTATGGTGCAATTTCACAATTGTATTTCACTACTTAGAGGTTGTTGCCATAATTATAGTATTTAAATTACTCAAAACCAAACATTATTATTAAGTTTAAATTGCGTAACATTTTTTAAAGTTTGCCAATGTCGCTTATTATCAACAGCACACCTGATAGAAATCCAGAGACTACAAATTATTTTTTACTTTTTTTATTAATTTTTTGTCATTTCATTTGTAGTGTTCACGGTTTTTATTCATACCACAGTGGGACACACTCGGCATTTTACCGCTAAAGGAAAACGACCGAAGATCTGTGTTGTTCAATTTTTTCGTTGTTGTTACAATTTATTTCATTTTGCAGTGTTCCAAACGCCGTCGTCGTTTTGGAACAAAAACGCAAGACGACTGCTGACATCGAAACCAATTTTGGCTTTCTAGCCGTATTCTTCACTTTTATTTTTATATCTTATCCCTAGTTCTCAATTTTATTCCCAGTTTTTCTGCTTTTTAGTTGGTTTGGTTTGGTCTGGCTTTACCAGCTTGAATTAAATCCGCAAGAGCTAGAGGGTAGGTTAGTGTGTGTTAGATAGCGATGGAAAATGTAAAAAAATGTAGGATAAAATTGAACAAAAAATCGGCGACATGCTGCCGCCGTTACTGTTGTTGTTGTTGTGATAATCAGAATAGAGAGAATTAATTTGAAAACTGGTCAAAAAAAAATTGAAAAAAAAGATCCGCTAATACCCGTCATACTTATCGTTTCGAAGCAAACCCAACATAAAATACAAGGTTTAATCATATTTTCTAGTGCTAAAAAATAAAAAAAGTTGATGATGAGATGATGAACAAAAAGTGTAGTGTAGTGTAGCACTGTAAAGGTTTGATTGAAAATTGTGAAAAAAGAAAATGCTTTGAAAAGCCACTTCACTGCACTGCAACACAAAGAGTGTTAGTGGTCAGTTAATAAACGGGCTAAAACTGATCAGAAACAAACCAGAATTTAGTGCTCTAATAAAAAAAGTAAAAAAAGTGATCACAAGATTTGCCACAAATTTTTCCCCATTCAAACCGTGACAAGTTATACCTTTTTGAAAAGGTAATTTTAAACTAATACAACATGAAAAAATATCAGAATTAAGAACTTTACAGTTTTCGAGAAAATCGGGTTCAAAGTTTCCAAAAATGCATTGTTTTTAATGAAACAAAAAAATCAGCAAAAATAATTTAATAAAGGACGACACCATCTACAGCTGACTGATGTTGCGATATAGTAAATGCATAAGAAATGGCAAAGTTGGGCCCGATTTTCTCAAAAACAGTAAGGTTCCTCACCCTAATATTTTTCATGTTTCATTAGTTTAAAATTACCTTTTCAAAAAGGTATAACTTGTCATGGTTTGAATGAGGAAAAAATTGGGACAAAGCTCTATGGGCAGTTGTGATCACTTTTTAACAGTGTGTTCAATGCTGGTTTTAGTGATGTTGTAAATTAGCAAATTGAAGTAGAAAAAAACTTATACTAATGTTTTTATGTTTTTTTTGCAAAAAAATTTAAAAAATTTTTTTGCATGATTTTTTGACTGTCAAATGCTTTGTTTTTAAAAACTTGATTATCATTTCAAATAATATTGTTTAACCTATTTTGCAATTGATTTAAATGAAAATTACATTTTCATCTACATTTTGTTATTTACAGCATTTTAATCCGATGTGTGGTTGCTGAGAAATGTGTACTTGATCTTTTTGCTGTACAAATGTATTGCGCAAGGAAGTCAACTTTCCCTCAAAAATGGCTCTCCATAAGAAATCAAGTAGAAAATTGCAAAACAACAACAAATGATTTTTTCAGTTGTTAGTTTTAGCTTTTTAAATTTTTACCTGTCAACTATTTTATTTTTATTTGCTTTAATTGTTTTCAAAACCTTTTTCCCATTCTTCTATCGACCGCTTACGATGCTTTTTTGAATTATCATTGACCACCTAAAAACGCAGCAATTTGCAAGACAGTATTTTGTCATTTGTCAAATTGAAAATGACAACAAAAATGCGAACTTCAGCAAAATATTTAATCGATTTAAACCTTTATTACGCAACACTTGATTTTTAAGTTATGTGTATTTAAGTTATTCGGCTAGTATTTTTTACATTGCACAACATTTACAAACAAGTTTGCAAACATTTAATTAGCATTAGTGTTTTAGTCTCAGCAAAATCATTAATATTACTTTTATAAACAAGTTTCAGTTTAACTTCCAAATTGGGCAGCAATAGTAGTGATAGTAAAAATGATCAAAATGCATTCTCAAACAATCAATACAACAACAAACAACAAACTCAGAAAATAAAGCATTTAAATCAGCTGAATATCATTGGTGGCGGCTGTAGTAGTGAATAATGCTCAATAATTTTGGTGAGAAAAAGTAAAAACTGCCGCTGCAACCGATCGATTTTTATCGAACAGATTAGTCAAAAGAACTCTACACTCTACTCTTGCTTTCTTTTCAATTGACTGGCGATGTCTGCCACTTCACATTCACTTTATCTTTTGCCTCCATATGTTTGCCTTCATCTCCATCTTTTTCACTACTTCTCATTCTCTTTCTCACTTCACCCTACATCTTCATCTTTTTTGTCATCTTTTTTTTATTTTTTCTCTTTAATCGATCCCCTCACCTCTACTGTGGCAACAAACACTCATTTTTTGCAGTATGCCAACTCGATCGAATCAAGCCTTGGCAGTGTTGGTAGCGCCATCACCTTTTGTCGTTTTTTGCTTTTTCTTAGTCGATTATTGTTCTGTAAAGTAGATGAAAAAATCTGTTTTATATCTGACTAGTTTGTCTAGCAAAAAGTATAAGACTACTGTTTTCTGTAACAATTTTTGTTTTTTTATTTTTATTATTTTTATTTTTTAAAAAATGAAAATTGTGTTTTTTTTAAATTTAAATGATACTCGTTGATTTGACTGACAATTTTAGTGGGTTTCAAAAAATTTAATTTTTTACATTACTAAAAATTTTTTTTACAATCAATTCACACTAAAAACTAATCTATTAAAAAGTAAGCTGCAAATTAAAAAAAATAATAAACTGGTTGATTGCCATTGATTTAACTGAGTTTTTAGTTGTTTTTTTAAATTGTTTTAAATTATGTTCTAATTATGTATTGATAAAGAATTCAAACAATTCAGACAATGCATTTTTATAAAAAAATTTATATTTTTGTGTTTCGCTTGACGGCAATTTAAATGTTAACAAATAAATAAATGATAAATTAACTGCGTGTTTGCTCACTGTCTGGGTTTTAAATTGCTTTTTTCACAATTTTTCAAATATTCAATAAAACAAAATCACATAAATAGTACATGACATTTGCTTCTTTTTCCACAAACACTTCCACACTTTGAAACAATGTTTGTGAAAAAGACAAAAAGTGAATTTGAACAAGGCAAAACAAAAGAGTCTAAAACAATAAAACAAAAAATTTAAAAGTTTTTACAAAAGTAGATGGCCACTAGGCCGCTGGTGACGTGACTTTGCTCACGCAAAGTTCGAAACCTTTGTAAATGCTTTATAAGCTGCTCCCTCTACCATTAAAAGTCAGTCTGGACTACGTCATGTTTGTAAATCTCTCTGCGCGCCGCGTTACCAACCGCTTCTCAAAGTATTTAGACCAAACCCTAATTTCAGTCTAGGGAAATTTTGTAAAAGTTAACTAGAGTTAACGTATAAAAAAACTTTATATCCTTTTTCCCTAAAAAAGTGATTTTCTCCCTCTATTTCTCTCTCTTCACTGACTCTTTTT
>JAALOO010001994.1_pt1 | contig 12251 bp, 10 predicted proteins | sample 7257641 | NCBI WGS metagenome assembly JAALOO01 (sample SAMN14085613, study PRJNA598686) | mite metagenome | biome: ENVO:01001000; feature: ENVO:01001002; material: ENVO:01001226; isolation source: single female mite from University of Michigan culture on fish food culture... ... | reverse complement strand
AGATGAAACGGGCCCTTTTTCTCCAGTGGTGACTGAAACCATTTCCCTGTGTGAATATGCCGGTGGTGGTGGAGCTCAGTCAGTGATGCACATCACCGAATCTGCAGATCACTATCACCCATGGCTGCTCCAGAATTTGCGTTTATGCTGGCGGTGGTGATGGTGCCTCACTGCAAAGATAGGCAGTGCTGAGCAATCAGCAACGGCAGGAGCGGGAGCAGGAGCAGGAGCTCTGCATCGTCATTTGCCGCCTGTGTTCACCACGAGCGCACCTGTTTGACCTTGGAAACGCTGGAGTGCTTGGCTCTCCGGCTTCAGTCAACGTAGTTTCAGTCACCGTTTCTCTATCTGTCTCTTACTGAAACTCTCTCTCACTCATTCACTCTTTTCTCAGTCTCTTTCTTTCCCTTTGACGGCGGACAGGCTTTGCGCAAGGGCGCAACGTGTTTGAGTCACTGAGGAAAAGAGAGAGAAAGTGAAAATCAGTCTCTTAGGGAACTCGGTTGTGCAGTGGCTGTAGCGCAAGCTGCTGCCGTTGCTGGAAGCACTGTTTACTGCCACAGTCCACTACTGTTCATTGCACAACATTTCCCTTCGTCAAGTTCCAACAAGTGCGATATCCATTGTGTAAGCACGGCAGCCAGCAAATCCAAGCGAGCACTGCCGTGCTTGTGAAATACACACTCTGGCTGCGGCAGTGGCTGATTCACATCGGCACTTCACAGCGGTCTTATGTAACGGACCAGCAGCAGCAGTGGTTGTTGTCGGTGGTGGCGTCCACTGGCTATCGTTCAGTATCGGGCTGCGGCTGGCCAAACCGGCTGGCCTGAACAATATGCACAGAGCCGCACTTTTTACTGCCTGTGTGGCGCAAGTGAGTGAAGTCGCCATATTGACAATCATTCGCTCGACCACTGCCTTTACTGCTTTTGAGAGCTTCTGTGCTGCTCAAAAGCACTCCACACAAAGTGGCCATAGTGTCATGTCATGTGATTACTAAAACATCATCATCATCATTCAGAGTGATTCAATCAGATAAAGCTAAACTCTAGTTGTTTTAGCCAATAAAGCAATGAAAAATACAGAAAAAAGTTAAAATGATCCACAAATAAAAATGAGGAAAAATGGCTGCTTTAAAATTGTTGCCTTTGCGCAACCACTGTTAACCACTGTCTGGGAGCATTGCGGAAGAATCGTGTCAAATTGTGTGTTTGCAAAACTGGAAACTGCAAAAGCAAGAAGGAGCAGTCAGCCGCTAGCTTCTCTCACTTGCTCAATTCCCATTCCCATTCTCATTGTCTCTCTTTAGCATTCTGCAGCATCATCTCCCAATTCCCATTCTCATTCCTTTCCTCCTCTTCGACTGGCACTGCACCTGCAAGTGGTTGTAGCAAGTGGTCGGAGGTCAGGCTGGCGGGAAGTGGCGCAACGTGAACACTGTCAGGCAGTGGTGTCTCTCTCTCTCTCTCTGTTTTCCCTGCGATCACTTCAGCACTGGCGCAACATCGAATCCTCGTAACAGTCCGTCGGTAGTGGTAGTGGTCGTAGTGGTGGTCGTCGTGGTGGTCGACGTAGCGGCAGCGACCAGTGCAGTGTGACCTAGTTCCGCGTATGTACGCCACAGGATCGCGCAATCGCACGACAGAGACGGCAACAGAAAATGAGGCCAATGCTAGCCAGTCGCACGTGCATGTCGCCTCTTCTCTTTCTCACTCTCACTTTCTCATTTTCTTATGTCTCTTGGAATCTCCATACATACACTGCAACATCGAAAGTATTTTCGGACACAGACAACGGCAGCGGCAGCACTACAGGCGCGCACTCCAATTACACTTGCCACTTGACCTCCAAAGTTGGCGAGACTTTCTTTCCCTCACGCTCTCTCTCGCACACTCACTCCCGTTCTCTCACTTACTTTTTCTTTCGTTTTCCCCGACGTTACTTTTCTTATGCCAGCTATTGCAAACACACACTGACTGACCACACTATCTCTGAAAAAATGAGAGAGTTGTGTTTGAAGTTATTTTCGAAACTGAACACACGTTTACTTGCACAACTGAGAATACAACTGTGATAGTCATCATTGTTCAGTGCAAAGAGACTGCTGCTAACAATAACAAATGGGTTCTTTGCATCGAAAGAGAATATGGCTACATTGATGCAGAAAGGCTGACAAAGTGGTCGCAGACTATCATCGTCTACTACTGCTGCCACACTAACTTGTGAGACAATTAATTGACTGTAATGTCTTAAAAGTGAACTTGCCAGTTCAGTGAGTGGGCAGCCTCGGAAAAAAACTGACACGTTAATGAGCGACAATTAGTCGCCTAATTGAGAGTGTGAGAAATTGCATCAAATTGTAATTGAATTAGAAGCGTAGCTAATTCAACGCAGTAAAATGTTTGCCAGCTGGCAGCTGCGTCTCTGAGTGCCACATTAAAAGCAAAGGTAAGGCACTCATTTTTAAGCAGCAGCATCAGCAGTAGTGATCAGAGTTGAAACACTGTAGAGGAGATGCACTGCTCAATGTTGTGTGGTCAAAATTAGTACAACAAATGCAAATGGACAACTAATGAAACAAAAAGAGACAAACACACAACCACATTTCACAATGCACTTCAATCATTTCAAATTACAAAAATCACCAGCTCAATCTGTCCTCGAGTGACAAACAAACAACAATAACATAGCAGTGGCAGCAAGTAGCACTCAGCAGCCTCCAAACACGGCAGCGGCAGTTGCATAATAATGAGCGAAAGGGCTCAAGTTAGCAACACTTCCAAAACAAAGTGGAAACTCTGCTAATAAACAACATAATTTACTGATTGATTACTAAACGCGCGCGTTGAGCTTTGCAAAATATGAGCCGGATTTAAGAAATGCTCAAATAAAAGCCTTTCTGCTTAAAAATGTCCTAATGTAGCTTGACGGGGAAATCAGTGTCTGCATCACCGGCGACATTAAGTGCAGCATAATGAGCACATTTCGTAATGCTAATCGGCATCACATAAAGATGGTAAAGCGTGTGGTTGAGCAACAGAAAGAAGAAAAAAAGGAAACTATGGAATGATTTGCTAGGAAAGGCAACAAAAACGACGGAAAGACCATTAAGGGCACTGAGAGCGCACAAGCAAAAAAAATTGTTTTAAGTTCAGCATCATTTCAATTTTGCTAAAAACGCTAAAATTATAAATAGTCAAAAAGGGCAAAAACGCATTCATTTTGAGACCAGCATTGTACAATGCTGAAATTAAGACTGGCTGAAGCTTGATGCTAAACGAACAGTGTCGCAACTCAATTCCTCATTTCCCCTTCAATGACTCAATCACTGGATTAGCTCTTTTCCTCTCTCTCTCTCTCTCTGTCTCTCATTGCGCCATTTGCTACTGCACAACTGCACTAGTAGTTTCGCTGGAGACCTAAATTCAGCGACTTCAGCACTGTGTCACTCCCACTTTTCAGTGGCTATGGTTGCGCAAATCAGCAGTCTTTTGGCAGTCTCTGTTTCAAACTGTCACTCTCACTGTACTTGTGTCAGTGTTGCTACGGCGACAGGAAACGGATGTGGAGAAGGAAAAAGTACAGCTCTTTTTTCCGATATACGGCCTAATTCTCTACTAACGCTAGAGTGTGTGTGTGTGTGTATTCACAGCGTATCGGCACTTGTGCGACCAGCGCAATGAGCCTACAAAGCAGTGCAGTTAATTAGTCGGACAAGTGCCAATTGACTGGAACCGTCGAGCACTGGCAGATCAGATTGCACTCAAAACATGAGCTGACAGACACAAATTAGCAGATTAAATCTACAACTAAATGAGATTTGCACTGATTTCCAACTATGGAGACAGTTTAAATGTTGCCTAATTTGTGGACACTTTGTAGACAATTTGTCTGCTAATTGTCGGTAAATGAGGAGACTTTTCGAAATTTTTGCGGTGTTTTTCACAAAATCAAGTTTGACCTTTAAAGTAAAGTTTTTTGCAGACAATTAAACTACTTAACTGGGTTTCATATTTTAACAGAATTGCATACTGAAACAAAAATCGTTACATTTGGTTTGAATAATTCTTTGCTATTAATTATTAAAGTTTGAAAGTAGTTAATATAACAATTTTTTAAACAATAAAGTTTTTCCGTGACAACTTATTTTTTACGAAGAATACTCTAAATTGAAAATCGATAAGTCTAGAAATTACATTTTGTTTCTAAATTGCTTTATATGCTTAAAGTATGATCATAACCATTATTTTAAACAATCACGTTTTAATTTACTCAATTTTTGGCAAAACTTTGTGGCAGTTTCCAAAAACTTTTTATTTTGAACTAACATTCTCAGAAAAAATCAAGGACTCAAAAAGCAGAAGTGAAAAAAACGTAATTTAAAGTAAAACACTGAGTTAACTCTTTTCTAATTTTAACTTGTTGCTTAGCAAACAATTTCTGCAACCGAGTATTTTTTGTTTGGAGTATAAAACCATATCTCCATAACAAAGAGACAAATTTCAAAATACTACATTAGTAGCAGTTTGTAGCTTCCAACTAAAAAGAGTTTTGTAATAGACTTGGGCATTGTAAGCAGACTGCATTCAGAAGTGGCTGCAACATAAATCTACTTTACAGTTTCCTCCTTTTCTCCTGAGGCAAACAATAGCCGTACACTGCTGCTGCCGCTGTACAAATGGTTGTACAATAATCGACACGAGCAATCGTAAAAGCTATTTTTTGACACCGCCACTCTGTCCGGCAACAACAGCTACAGCAACAACAACAGCAGCTGAAGTCATCAGTAGAAAGTAGGTCAGGGATTCGCACATGTACTGGTAGTGAAAATGCTGTACGGCATGACAGAAGAGATGAGGCGCAAACGCAATGAAAGAGGAAATTACCAAAATGATGATAACGACAGATTTGCATACATTAGTATAAAGAGAGGGAGAAATGAAAATCAGTACGTACTGAAAAAATTTAATTGAAAAAAAGTGTTTGTAAAAAGTAAAGAAAACTTGATAATTGAAAAAATGAAAAAGTATGGAATTTCGGTAATTTAAAACTGGGTTTGAGTGTCAAATAAACAATGACCTATTTTGAGTGTCAAACAGATTTGTAATTATCAATTCTCATTTCTCTTTCAGAAGGTTTGAAAGAGAAAAATCACCAAATCATTTTTCGCGCTCTCTCTCCCTCACACATTCGCTTCTTCAAATAGAAAATAGGTTAGGCAAACATATTTCGTTTGATCGTTGTGCGTGAATTGGAATCACATCGAACGAGGCGGAGTTGGAGTTGGCAACAATAGCAAACGAAGGGGAAGACAGAGCACCGAAAGTGCACAATTAAATTGACCCACATTGAGGAAGGCAGAGAGGAAGACACAGGAGAGGGAACAAGTAACCTGATTCAAAAGAAGAGCACCAAATAAGCACTGATTGAACTGATTTTGTTGTTTCGATTTTCAATTCACAAATTTTTTTTCTGTCCAGCAAACAAATGAACACAATTCGGAAGTGTCACTCAACTTCCTATTGTACAATGATTTTCTTATTCAACATTAAAAAAATCGATGTAAAAAATAAGCCGCTATATTGCGTAATGTTTTTAGTTGTGAAAAAGTGCAGCACATTTGAGTGTTGCTGTTTTTGACGCCAAAAAAAGTGATGCTATGTTTCAGTGGAACTTTCACTCAGACTTTTTCTTTTTCTGAAAAAAACAGTGTCGAGCAGCCTGAGCCATCTACTGTACATGAGGCAAACTACTGTACATTTTCAATCGTACAATTTTCCTGAACAGTAAAACAAATTTTAGTTTTCAATGCACAATGCTGTATACTCGGATTTGTCTAAATGATGTACTTAATTTTAAGCAAAATACTAATGACCTGTTGCTGAAAATTTAACATGAATCAACACTACAATCTTACATAATTGACTAAATGGAAAATTTTGCTGTACAATTAAAATAATCAGAGTGATTTGTTGTGTAAAAATAAACTAATCACCTGATAATAAACGCTGGAAATGTTTAGCCTCCTCTCAGCGAGTCTCACTTGTAAACTTGACCTAAAAACTGCTCCTTTTCTTCCCACACTGATCATCCGGAAAATCCCTATCATGACTTACTTTGTTTCAACTGCAATCATCAGGCACAAATCCCCCTCACTTTTGCTGCCGTTTTCTGCATTTTCCTTTCGAGCCAATTAGCCATCATTTTAACTTCAATTTGATAATTGAAACCCTGCTTCGTCTTATCTTGTTTTCTCCCTCTCCCTCTTGCACTTTACTTTCTCTTTATTTCTAATCGCAAACAGCACCGGTTTCTCTCCCCATTCACTCCATGTTTTCTGTTTTTTGCATTGACCTTGAGAAACTCGACTTTCCTCTATCTCTCGTACTCTCTCCAACTTCTTTCCCCTCGACGCAGTCATCAGTCATCATCAGGCTCTCTCTCTCTCTCTCTCTCTTTCTTTTTCTTTCTCTAAACAATCCTTCATCTTCCTAATAACATTGACTATCTTTTCGATTGACAAACACCAAAAAAATTGTTGGTGTAACCAAGTTAAAGTAGGAAGTACAAGTGTAGGAAGAGGATCCAAGGTCCCCGGCCGGTAGTGGATGAAGAGTGAACTTGATAATAAACTGGGCAAACCAAAGGCAAGTGATCAATTAAAAAAAGAGCTAAATTGATTACTTTTTCTTAATACACTCTGTGATAGGCATTCAGGACATTTTGGAAGAAACAAAGAAAAAACAAAACGCGCAACCGCTACATTCACTTACTGGCAAACTAAAGAGTACAATACAATTTAGTGAAAAAGGTCAAAGGTTCTAAATAAGTTCCTGGTGACGTCACCCAGAAACCACTCTCATCTACCAGTTTATTATTCCAAAATGTAGGTCAATCAGGAGAACAAAAAGGGAACATTCCAAACGGACAACTGGCAACTCACACTCAATCAGAATCCCCTTTCCCTCCTGTCTCCTTGATCCAAATTGGGCAAAGAATTTGTCCAGTTCTGTTTGGAAATGAAAAAATGTCCGCTCCTCTTGGGCACCACCAAATGGAATGGCCAATGAGGGGACGTCATCAACGTCATCCACTGCACCGATTGTGTGGACAGGCTTGCGCCGTCGAGTCGTCGGCCACTTGACCTCTTTTTCTCTCACTCTCTCTCTTTCTTCTCCGATTGACGTTATACATGGCGCCCACTTTTACTGATGCTGAAAGTGTGAGAGAGAGTGAGAGAGAGTGGCTAAAACCGGTACAAACATGCTTGTGCCATGCTGGCTGCTGCAGTTTCGTGGCCACTGTCAAAGTCACACTTGACCTCTAAACTTGAGCTGGGCTTTAGAGTTTTTAAAAATGGCTGAAAGATGGAGAGAAAGAGAAAAGGGCGAAAAAACAATGGGGGAAAGAGGCAAACCATAAAAGCAGAGGGAGACTTTTCCAGGACGTGCGTTGTTCCTCCTTTCCGGATGCAAACGTAACCTAAATTGAAAGTGATTTAAGATGACTATGGCAGTACAAGTGTACTTTTGGGAAAAATTATTCCACTACTTTGTAAATTACTGCAACTTAATAATCAATTAAACACACAAACTTTTATTCACCATAAAAGCACTGCTTTCAGTTTCCGGATCACTGAGATCACACTAATGGTTAAACGCTCAAAAATGACCTACTCAGAAGCAGTATTTTTTCTCAGTGTTTAATGGCCCGACAAGTTTTAGAGAGTACACTTTCTTCACCTAAAACCATTATTCATCTTTTCGTTCATCTGTTTTTTTGACGCCAAATAAAGGCTCGTCAGGAAAAAGCAAGCAACGAGAAGCAGTGCCTTTGCCTTTCACTGAAGCAGCAGCATCAGCACTGTTACCATTCTCCGCGAATGAACACACATCGCTGACAAGCTCAAGTCAGCCTCTGATAAGAGAGAGACCTGCAAACCCAAATTCAAACTTTGGACAGTTTTCTCTCAACGGCCACAGCAGCAGTGTTCCCGTGTTCTCTAGGTCAGCATCAGTCGTCAATCACCGCGGCCGTCTTAATAGATTCCATGGACGTGACCCCTCGCGTGTTACGCAAACGTCAACAGAACAGATGACCGGGCCCTAATGGTAGTGCTGTTGCTGGTGTTACTGCTGCCCTAACAATAGAAGGAAGCAGCAAGAAAAGAGAGGGAGACGAAGAAATGAGGCCCCGGCGACAGTGTGAGACGTGTGGTAAAAGTGAACAGAAGGAGGAAGAAAGAAAGAAGGAAGGAAGGTAGTCAGGGCAAGTTGAAGACACACAAGCGCAACCGTGAGCTACCGTGTGTGGGAAAGTGTGTGGGAAAAAAGTTCATGACAGATGTTCACAGAGTGCAAGTGAGTGAGTGCGGGCCTAGGACATGGGCTTTCGTGTGCTCCAGTTGTCCGAGGCACAGAGCAGGGGACCTGTGCTCGGTAGTGGTGGTGGTGGTGGTGGTGGAGGCAGGGAGAGAGAGAGAAAGCACGAGTGACCCACTTTGATTGCTGGTGGAAGCAGGCAGCAAAAGTGAGTCAGGTGCAAGTGTAGCAGTGGAAAGCAGGGAGAGAGAGAGGGAACGCGAAAGACGCTCAGCTCCAATTGAAGCTCCAGCAGCAGCAGCAGCATGCGGATGACGTAGCTCAACGTTAACGCCGATCTCCCTCTCATTCACTTTCGTTCTAAATGGGCCAGCAGTGCGCCTGAGCACTCGGAGTCTGAAGCAGTAGTAGTTGTGCTGCTGCTGCTGCTGCTGCAGGAGATGTGCGATGTGAGCGCGCGCTTTGCCAGTGAGAGGGAAATGAGGTCAGAAGAGAGTGAGTGAAAGAGACTCTCACTCTCTTCTGGCTTCTTTCTCTCTCTCTCTCTCATTCCCTGTCTTTGGTTGCCACCGCGTGCGGCGTGCGGCGGCGAGGGAAAGTGAAAGTCTCCTCGTCGTTATGATCACTGTGATCTGCTTTTCTGCTCTCTACAACAGCACCACCAGCATGACACCAGAACAGGCAGAGAAAGGGAGCCAGCAAATAGTAGTGAGTAGTGAGCTGAACCAGAAACCCAGAAAAATGTCAAAGGTGTGGTGGGAGAAGAAAGCGAGAAAGTGAGTGAGAAGGGAGCAAGTGGGCGAGCACAGAGAGCCAGAACAAATATTGAGGATTCACGAGAAAATGGCACGGGATCAGGTCGCCCAAGACAAAAGGGGGCATGATAGAGTGGTGATGATGATCCTCATAGTTCTAAAGGACAATAGTGGGAAAGTGTGGTGGATCACCTACCGGCAGAATGGTGTGGCTGTTGGTGCCCGTCATCGGCACTGGTCATCGCTGAAGGCGCTGTTTGCTCTTCACCAGTGGCTGCTGCTGCTGCTGCTGCCGAATGCTCCAAAGTCGAGTCGGAGCTCTCAAGTGGTGTCATGCTGACTTGGGTTGTGGCTGATGATGACGATGATGATCTTTCAGCATTGCTGCTGCTGCTGTTGATGTTGTTATTGTTGGTGTCGCCTGATGGCATTCCGCCGCCACTGATGGAGGCTTCCTCTCTGCCGGTACTACTCTGCTCGTCGTCCTCAAAGTCCATCATCAACTCTGATGCCGATTCACCGCTGCTGTTCAGCTGTGAACTTGAGGAGGGCAGTGATGGTCGAGTGGGGACGGTGGTGGTCGATATTGAGGAGGAGCACTGAGTAGCTGGTGCAGAAGGCGTAGAAGGATTCTCGCTTGTTGTCGATGATTCACCTGACGAGGTATTTGCAGGTGTTTGGTGCTCCATGTTGCTCTCTGAGGGTGGTGGAGACTTGGATTGTTTGATGTCAATTAAGCTGGGTTTTAGGTCAGTTGGTGATTGTTGTTGTTGCTGTTGTTGTGGTTGCTGGTCAGAGACGACCAGTGATGAGCTGACTGCGGCGGCAGACATTGTGGAGGGCTTTCTTTACGGGCGAGGGTGAAAGTGTACTGTGAAAGGATTCTCAAGTGAAGATAACTGCACTGGCCATTGTACACTGGTCCAATGAGGAACGACATTCACTGAGCAGTGGAGGCTGCACTGGTAGGCACACTATTGATGAGCGAGATGTCCGTCTGACTGCTGAAAACACCTGACACTGGGACCCTGAAGGCAGAGCAACCGTGAAGGCCTGTTTTGCGCCCAGGTGCGGAAGTTCATCACTGGGAAGAGGAAGTGCACTTCACTGTACTGATGAAAGTCATGTGCTGTCCATGAGGGGAAGGTGATGATACTGGTGCTGCAGCTGCTGCTAATGATAACTGCAAGTTGACTGAAGGCGTAGAGGAGACCAGGTGACCGAACTCTGAGTGGAGGAACTGGTCTTCAGACTACTACCGCTGCTGCAGTTGCTGTTGTTGTTGTTGCTGAAGATGCAGTTGCTGCTTCTGCCGCTGCTGGTGTTGCTGGTGCTGCTGGTTGTGGTGGTCGTGGTGGTGAGCTAGTAGTCCTCGCTGTTCGGAAACTGGTGCTAGTGCTGGTGCTTCCTTGAGCACTGCTCTTCCTTGCACTCGGCCGTTGTCTTGGGTTAGTTGCAGGCACTCTGCTCACAAGATGATGCCAAGCGTTGGTGCTCTGTGGTGTTGTGGTGGTGGTGCTGCTGCTGTTGGTGCTGGTGGTGGCGTGTGTTGCTGCGCGATGCCGTTGTCGTCGCCGTCGCCGCCGCCGGTGCTGCTGGTGATGGTGGTGATGATGCTCACTAGGGCACAGAGCAACTCCAACACACACTGCCACTGAGAGCACTAGTGCAGCTGCTGCTACGGCTATGCAGAACGCAGAGATTCGCTGTGTGTTCCTTCGTACAGGGCGCCTGTAGTCCTGGAGGAGCGCGTCCTTATGTCGGTCGAGGTCAACTGAAGCACTGACGATGTTGCCGCTGGTGAGAGCGAGAAAGAGAGAGAGTCAGAAGAAGGGACGGAGGAGGAGGAGGAGGACGTGGTCGAGGCGTGAGGAAGCAATTGTGGTAGTAGCAGCGGCAGAATATACAGCAGTGGGAACCAGTGTACAGGCGCGCACACACTACAGTGGACGATGAAGAGACTGCTGTCCTACAGCGGCAGCAGTGGTCTCCGAGACGAAGTAGAAGTACAAGAGCTGCTGCTGCTGCTGCTGCTGCTTCGACACACAGATGGAGAGTGAGAGCGACGGAGTACAGCGACGGAGCTGAATGAGCTTCCTCGGTGATCTCACTTCTTCCCTGCTGTACGTGTGTCGCCTTCAAGGGCAGCGGAGAAACAGCGGATTGTGTTTGCTGAGTGCTTCAGCGCAGCGTTGCTGTTCTCCCTGCGAGCTTTCATGGACCGAGTCCACCACCACTGCTGTTGCTGTACCGCCTTCTGCATCAACAATACATACAAAACACACACACAGCCACTGACTGAGACTCATGTGCTCCACTGCCTTTCACTCTCACTCTCACTCTCACTCTCACTCTCTTCCCATTCAAACGCACCCTCAGTGCCCACTTTCTGCTTACTTCACTGGCATACTGATGCATACTCTGCAATGGCAAAGAGATGATGAGAGAGAGTGGATGAGGGTGCTCTTAGATGGTACACTCCGCTGGAAGTGAAAGTGAAAGGGAATGCAATTAGTTTGCAGGCAAATTATAATTAGGAGACCAATTTATGCATACATAAATTCTGTCAATAAACATGTCTGTTGGTGAACAACATTTGTTTTTATTCGCAAAAGTATTTGTTCATTTTTGGAATTAATGTAGCCATTCTAAAAGTTCGAAAGCAACTAGTGCATTTTTACAATCTAGTGATGCTTTTTTTAAAAAACTGTGCGCATATAAACTTCTGCATAATTTTCTAATGAAGCGATTTTTTAAATCTATAAAAACTAGAAAAAATTTATAATTGCAAACAGTCTCCAATGTAAGTTATATGCAGTTATCTCACGCACATGCACTAGTTGTTGTTGTTTATTTGCTAACCCCCTGGCACCTTTGTGTATTACAGAATATAACTGGCAGTACTTTTCTTCACATCCTCATCGCATTCATCAGCGTGCAGCAGTCTTCACGTTGAAGCCATTTAAATGTCACATGACAGCGGTTGTCTAGGAGCAGCCGTGTGGATTCACTTTCACATGCATCGACAAGTGAGGGTGAGGAGAACTGCTGGCAACTGCTGAAGCACTCGTCTGTCTGCGCCACTGCCGACACAGAGACCGACTTTTGCAAAGAGTCAATGAGAGAGAGAGCGAGAGAGAGAGAGAGAGAGAGAGAGAGAGAGAGAGAGAGAGAG
>JAALOO010001355.1_pt2 | contig 12260 bp, 2 predicted proteins | sample 7257641 | NCBI WGS metagenome assembly JAALOO01 (sample SAMN14085613, study PRJNA598686) | mite metagenome | biome: ENVO:01001000; feature: ENVO:01001002; material: ENVO:01001226; isolation source: single female mite from University of Michigan culture on fish food culture... ... | reverse complement strand
GTACTTTTGTTCAATAAAAACTGGCAACTAGAAAAAAGTGATTGAAATGTTAGTGTTAAAAACTATTTAAAAATATTTTTTTTGTTTTGACAGTGACTGCCAAAAAGCGAAAAAACAACAAACAGCGTTTTGCACATGACAATTTACTGCTTGCATTGACTACTGATATGCCACACGTGTCTTTGTGAGCATTTGTCTGTTTAAATGTGTGTTTTTATAAAATGGCAAACGCTAAGTAGCTGATGGAGCATCTGGTCGACCAGCCACGACTGTCAGTGTATTTGGGCTATAAATTGGCAGATCATCCCGGCAGGCAGTCATTTCATGCACTGACAACAGCAGCAAGGTAGTTTGTCAGTTTTGGACAAAAGCAAAAACGCTTTTACATTCTCACCAGTTAAAAACTGACAAAAATTGAGCAAGAAAAAAGTAAGAATGAAGCACCTTGAGGAAACAACACCAAAAACACTGCCTAATGCAAATAAAAATAATTTTGAAAGTGCTAAAAAAGTGATAAATGACCAATTTTTTATCTTAAAAAGCACCGGTGCAATAATTCAAACCAGATAATCATATGTTTAGAATGTTTAGAACTGTGTGTGTTCCTCATTAGTTAATCTTTGTTACTTACAAATGGGAAAGTTGTTTTAAACATTTAAAAATTAAAAAAAAATTAATAGTTTTGTTAGCACAAATTGCTTTGACTAAAATCTGTGTTTGCTGAGGTTATGTGCACAGAAAATTTAAAAAAATTAGACAAAATTTTAAAACGTGGCTGCACCTTACTGTGCTCAAAAGAAGCATGCAAGTTTAATTTAGCCTTAGGCGCCGCCATGTAAATGCGTTTAATGAGAAAACGTAGTTTTAAAAAACATGCCTAATGTTCAAACTAAGTATGTGTGTTCTCTTTGTCGGCTCCGGTTGTTATGTCAAGCTACCAGCACACAACGTTTATTTTACATTGTTGAAAGGACACACAATAAGAAACAGACAATGGCGGCAATCATGAAAGGGGCATTTAAGTGAATATAATAGCTATTAGCGGAATTTTGTTATGATAAAAATCGACATTTTTTAAGTTATTAGGTAGTAGCACTGCTCATACGATGGCAAAATCTTCGGTTATTTTTGATTATTAAATAGAATAAAAGCTGAAATATAAGCTAAATTGGGTTTCTATTTATTTGGTTACACCTAAACTGAATGACATTGAAGAAAAAAATAAAAAACTTGCAATTAAAGTGTCAGTGACATGTGAAACTCAACTAAAGTAACATGAATGATGGCCTACTCTTCAACTTTTTTTAACAACACCAGACAATGCTAACACTTGCACTACCAAATAAATGACTAGACCAGTTGGTCAGCATAAAGTTGGTGTAGACAAGAAAAAGGGGAGGAAGTATTTAAAATCAGTGTTTGTCTGAAAAAGTGAAAGCAACTTTACTACAAGACAAATTGACTATTGTGCGATGTGCTAGTGTGTAAAAAGAAGAGAACAAGCAGCGATGCAAAGACTGACTGACTGCCCAGCGGACGATTCACATGAAGAGTGCAGCGTCGGTGCAAATTATCAAGCGCTGAGTCAGCTTTTGAAGGCAAAACTTAACACAGCAACAACAGCACAACTTACTCATTGTGAGCACTAATGAGTGACAGTGAACACTGTTGGCGTCTACATTCACACAACAGACAGGTACAGCCAAGGACAAAGAAAGAATCAGACAGACGGACAGTGCACCAGTGCTGGTAATAGACATGCTGAGGATCAGGCTGAAAATGCTGCTGTAGCCAGTGCCCATCAGTGTGATGCCCACGCCAAAATAATGCTCAGATAATGTGTGTGTTTGTGTGTGTGTGTGTGTGTGTGCACTGCTGATCAGTGGCAAAAGTTGCTGATCACTGGCAATGTGACTGACCGCTGACGCTCGCTGCCTTCATCTTAATCGAGTTTTATTTGCAGCAAAAAAAGGTTTGTTTTGACATCAGCGTCACAAGTTGGCACCTTGCTAGATTGTTTTTATCTGATTGCAGCAACAATGAGGCTTGTGAAACGTGGGTGATGAAAAACGGCAACAACTAAAAGTTGTACCAATATTTGTTTGTACAACTTTTGTGTGTTGTACAGAAAATGTTTCACTTGCTTGAAATTGTTTATTAGCAAATCTGTGTCAAAAACGGTGGAAAAAAAGACAAATTGCTGAATAAAAGCAAACAATTTTTGATATTTAGGACACTGCTCAAAAATATGTAGCTCAAATAAACATGCCGTCGTATGTACTTTTATCATTCTATTTCAGTCTTGAATCACCCTTCCAACTTGAAGAAAAAAAGTGCAACGGCCAAATTGCCATGTAACACAGATAGACACTCGCACGGAAAGAAAGAAAAAAGAAAGACAGCATAACTTGCATCTGCCACTTTTCCTGTCTGAATCACAGTATGCAATCAGTGAAATTGCTTACTAGAAACGCACGACAGTCGTTTAAGCCTACTATTTGACAAAACTCTAACACTTTTAGTTGAACTTGCGTGTGTGTATGTGTGTATGTATTCAAATTATTTCAAACAAATCAAAAATAAAACTGAAAAAGGCTCACTGAACAGAAGAAAGAAATCAAAAAGAATATTCTGCACAAAACCAAAAATCACGCACGACCTAGAGGCCATTTTGTTTTTACTTTTACGCTTGCCAGTGATCGATGAGCCCATTGGTCGGCCAGTGTCCCCCTTTTTGCCTTCTCTCTCTATCATTCTCAATAGGCTGTCATTCGCCCTTGCTGCTGTCTAATTAGGAACATTTCTCATCGGCTTTAATAGGTCCCAGCCCAGTGAATAACACTCTGTCGGTGTCTCTGTTTTCTCTGTTTTTTCTCTTGCTGTTTAGATCAAGCAGTCTGTTTTAGTTAGTAGTGTGTTTTTTTGAAAATGACAAATGGTAAAAGTGTTGCAAAGTTCTGCTGGTCACTGTCAGTGTCGATTTGGCGGGCACTGTCTCACACTGTCTAGCCAGTGTCACTATTGAGTTTGAACTTCAAACAAATGCCAGTCCACTCAATCGACGCTATCGTTTTATCGGGAAAAGGAGAGGGAGAAAGAGGGGAGGGGCCCATGCAGTTGCTGCTGCTGCTGCTAGAGACCAAATCACTCTCAGAATCACTGCAAAGAAAAGAGGGTGAAATCGATAGGCAATCTCGGAGAGAATCAAGAGGAGATGGCGATCACCGTCAGAGGGGACGGTTATTAATGACCAACGCCAAGCGACTAGCCAGACCAGAGCAGAGTTGGCACGTACGGCCTTCCAATTACCGTTGTATCTATCTCTTTTTTCTTTCTCTTTCTCTTGGACGCCTTTATCAGTGTCCTTCAGTGAGAGAGGCAATCAGCAGCAATATGCATCCACATCGGTGATCTCTCTCACATTTCCCTGGCAGTCTCATTAATCGAGTCACTTCTGTCTTTTGTTTTGACTGTTCACTCTTCTAACTTTTGTTTTTCTTCTCTTTCTCACAATGTTTGTGTTTACGTTTGTGCCACAACAATTGCTGCCGCCGCCACTACCGCCGCTAACTTCAGTTGCCAGCATTCAGGCAGAATAAACAGCGTTTTGTGTATCGTCGTTTCGCCAAAGGCACAACAAATGGAAAAGTTCTCACACTCCAACACACACAGAGAGAACAGATAATCGGTGTGACAGGAAACAGAAGCTATAAGTCAGTGGAGCAATGAGCAGACAGGAGAGACAGGTCATTTCCAAACAAAATGGTTGTACTTTGCACTTTGTTTAAGTCACTCACACACACACGCTAAAAATGGTTTTGTCTCACCATGATTATGCTGTGCATCTTTCAAGTCATTCATCTGTGCAATCATTTGCAACCTGGCAAACTATGGTTGGCATTGTAAAACGCAATTTGCTAATAAAACGATTAATTTGGCAGATTGCCTTTAATTAATTTGACACGCGTCACCACTGACTTTAGCTGAACAAAAGCAACTTTTTAAACTGCTTACACAAAGAAGCGAATTCCGGAATCTACACCGGAATCTAATTTTAATCAGGCGTTAACGTGAAAAACGTAGACAAGCAAAAGCTGTAAAGTAAAGATAGAGAGATATCTAACAAAAACGGAAATGATTTAACTATTAGCCATCCGTGCATGTAATTTAATTAAAATTTAGAAAATGGATAATTAGTATTAAATGCTGCTAATTACCATTAGACAACTGAAACATACGTTAAAGTTAAACATGCTCTACAGTGCAGTACCCTAACCTACTAACTTATATTTTATCTGTTAAAACTAGAGCATTTTTCTGCATAATCCTTTGATCATGCACCAATCGCCTTTTAAGTATTTGTATTATATTTACTCAAAACTCATTAAACTGAGGGCACTTGAGTTTATTGTTTTTCTAATGCCGTTGCTAGAGCATTCTGCTGATGTGTTTACCCACTGACTGAAGCACTGTGTCGCCCGTTTCAATGACCACTACTGCTGGCAAAAAAACCTAAATCTGACAATCAAATCATAGAGGAGCAAACATAAAATTGACTCCAGTGAGAGTGGTGTGTGAGTGAGTATCAATATCTGCACTGTTCTGACTGACCGTTCGGCTAACTGGCTCACTCACTCAGTCGGTGCCTTTGTTTGTTTGCCCAGTGGGCAGAAATCGGACTGATCGGCGGTGGTGTGTTCACGCAAACACGCAACCAAGCAGCACACTGGTGATCAAATGGGCAAACGCAGTTGACCGGCACTGACACTGTTTGGACAGTGCCGGCTCAAATGTGTGTGTATGTGTGTGTTTGCACTTGACTCAATCCTTGTTCATCCGCTGGTGCGCTACTTTGAATTTGGTTGTTTGTTGTTGTTGTAATGTCGGCAAACAAGTGATGCATTGCTACACTTGCAGATCAACACTAAAGGAGATGTTGTGATATCGAATGAAAACATCAAAAAGAAGATTTAGTAAGAAAAAAAGCTTTCCATTGATGCGTTTACATTGTTTTTAGGAAAAACAAAGTTATGGCATTGTTTAACTATCACCATCTTCATCATTATTAGTATTAGTTTTACTAATTAACAAAGTTGACATTTGTTTACGTTTTAAAACTTGTTAATGTGTTTAAAATTGCTTTAATTGCAATGAAAAAAACAACATTTGACGGCAAAACGTACTTAATAAAAATTTATTAATAAATGTATCACTAACAACTGAACATTATATTTTAAAGAAATGCAAGTTTTTAAACAAAGCAGTTGGCAATTTGTTTTGAATTGTCTGACTAAATCACAAAAAAATAAGCAAGGTTTAACTTAAAGATTATACAACTCAATAAAGGAATAAAATATTTAGGTTTATTGTTGCTAAATTGTTGCCATTTTGGTCAAGTAGGCCAAGTTCAGGCTTATCGTATTTAGAACAGAACAAACTGGTGCAGAGGCAAACACACAAATTTTACACATGGCATCACATTGAAGAAATACTTGCTCTTTTTGTTGTCATTTATATGGAAACACAACTCAATCAAGGCCTGTTTATTGTGTGACTAGATGCCAGGCTTATTTTTACTCCTTTGATAATAAAACAAATTTTTCACTGCATTCAATGTCTGTCTGGTTTTCTGTTTTTGTTGTTGTTGTGACTCTGCTCAATGTCATCTACCCAGTAGATGAGTCACTAAAGTTGAGCTGTCTTCATTGGTTTTGCTGGTGATAGTAAAAGCAATGTGGTGGTGGTAGACACAGTACAGCAATTCATTGGCGCAGGGTAGGCACCTGGCGCTAGTGGTGGTGGCTACTGAACATCACTGCCCAGCACTGTCTGCCGCAAACGCATCACATCACCGAACCCATTTTTATTCATTCATTCACTCATTTTGCTGTCTTTCTTTAGCACTTGCACTTTTTGAATGGCGGCAATTTCATCCTCATCCGCAGCAGCAGCAGCAGCACCATCAACAACAACAAAACGTGTGGCAGTGGGCAGCAGTGGAGAAAGAAGATGAGGCTAGCATATCACGCATCATTAGCATTATCTACCGAACTGGCGCTGTCTCAAGCAAAAGAAAATGAGAAAAGAAAGAAAAAGAAGAAAAGAATTGGTGGTCAGAAGAGCAGAACAGGCAATCAGTGAACATGGCCTTGTGTGTGTGTGCAGTTTGTCTGCCTGAGTCAGTGCAAGTCTGTTTCTATTCGCCCATTCAGAGCAATTTAAAGTGCTGAAGTTTCACCTAAATCAGCGCAGACTAGCCACTGTGTCATTAGTGGTTGCTCGCGTGGCCAGTGTGGAGAAAAGAAGAAAGCAAGAAAAAAAAGAAAGCTAAAGAACCCTCCAGAGAAATTTGCCAAGCACTGCTAATGGTGTGAGTTTGCAAGTTAAAAACTTAGCAATTGGTAGTAATAGTAGTAGTGATGGTAGTGGTGGTTTTAGTTGATGCAGCAAGGTTGGAAAAAGGAGAAAATGAAAAGGATACGCCGATGACGGCCATCATCACAGAGAGACATCATCAGCATTAGCTGCGCCAAGAGCACTAGTACTACCATTTCCATCATCATCCTGAGCACACTTGGCGCAGAGAGTGAAAAAGAAAGAGAAAGGAAGTAATAGCAGTGTAATCCCTTCCTCAGCAGTGCCATTCAGTCAATCAAAGAAGTGCAGTCAGAGCAGTCGGCGGCGCCGACAAACAAAGGTGTCAGTCACACACACACACAGTCAACTGCTGGCTGAGAAAAAAGAGTGCTGCTGCTTTCTCTTTTCCTTGCCCGCTGAAAAAGAAGCGATCGCCTCAAGTGCTCATAACATTATGAGCAACACGTTTTGCACAAGCCCTTTGTACACACACACACACAATGAGCATACTTAGGCAAATGAGTTGGTCAGAACGAATTGGCCGCGCACTATGTAAATGCAGTTGTTGCCATTGCCATGGTGGTGGCTGAAGCCGCCGCATCCAATCGATTGTTTTGCCACGTTTTTTGTTGTTGGTCAAAATAATTATGATTCAGCGGACGATTTAGTTTGCATATGAGCCCATTTACTGTTAACATTTAACACAAATTGATTAGCCTATTAGAAAATTAGTCAGTTAGAAGCAATTAGCAACAGTGAATGAGTGCCTGCATTGGATGCAGTAGCCTTCACCAGATCTCCAATTTCCCCTTACAATCTGACAATAGTGAACAGGCAAGCAGAGAGAACTGCACTGCACCGCACTGCTGGCCACCCATTTATAATGTCTCGGTGATGCTCTGTTGTGAAAAGCACTTGGCAAAAAGTGTTATGCAAATAGTTGCACAAAACAAACAGAACTTGTACAGGCACGGGCAATCAAACTGGAGCAGACAAAAAACAAGGAACACAATGCAACAGTGTACAAAAGCAGTGCAGTCTCTGAGTGAGTGTCTGAGTGAGTGTGTGTGAGTGTGTGTGTGTTTTCAAGGCGCTAAAATGCCAACATATTGCCCGTGTTGGCAGTTGCAGTAGTGTCCCACTCTGCAACTGTAAAAACGTGCTACTAATGATGAATGACCAGCCATTGCCAATTTGAAAAAAAGAAAAAAAGCGCCTAAGTGGAGGCATTTTGGCATTTTAGATGAAAAAGATAAAAAATGAAAACAAACTGATTGTTTTGTTTTTGCTATCAGCAACTGTCAAAAACACAGTTTTTATGCAGGAAAATGTACTGAAACAGCTTCAAATGAGCCTAAAAAGATTTACTAACTGTTTGTAAAAAAACATTTTTGTTTTAACCAAACCGGTTTTAGTTAAATTTAAAAAAATGAAAATAAACGACTTGCATTAGTAAAATGATCAATTAGGCGGTACAAAGCTGTACCTCTGATCAAGTAGTTCTTTTGGCGGTCAACACTGCGTAATAAAAAAAGCACAAGGCAACAACCTAAGTGGGCAATTATGAAATCCTCCTACCGAATGCTAATGCCATCTAGCCAAATGTTTTTTTCTGCAAGCAAGCGCACATTTGTTTTTGTCCCTCCTACCGCCAATCATCGAGTTAGGCAATTTAGAGTTAATTAATTGTGCAGTTATTTGGTTGATGGCAGTCTCTTTTCCTTCATTGATTACTTTAACTGGCACTGCTGTCAACACTAAAGCACTATTAATTGTATTTGCAAAAAAGTTGTGATTGAGAAAAGTTGCCAGATTTGGTTGTTACACCACAACCAAAAAACCGTTTAGGTTTGGGCAGTGCCTAGTAAAATAAGTTTAACAATGGGTTTTATGAATGGTTTTGCTAATTGATCAAGCAAAAAACAATTTTACCCAAAATTTAGTTTAGATTTTTATAAAAAAAAGTAGATTTTATCAACTAAATTTATTTTTAAATAACAAAAAAAATTTAAAAATAAAAAAAACTAATAGCATTTTTATGTTTAGATACAACAGTTTTTTAATTTATTGACACTGATGTAACTTAAATAGGTAGAATTGTAAAATTTGCAATTTATTAGTTCAGTTTTTCTTTAACTTTACATCAATTTGACAAACGGAACAATGGTTGAGGCAATTGTTTTGCTTTATTAACTCACTCATTTACTCTTTTTGGGTAGTTTGGCACCAACAAGAAACAAATTGAATTCGCCCCATTGCACATAAGCCAATTTGGTGGTTTCAATTTAATTTGAGTAAATTAAACTTTAAATAATCTAGTTGCAACATAAAGTTTTTTTAAAAAAATTGAGTCTTTGTTCATCGCCTCACAACTCACTGTGCTTTATTTTTTTGTTAATATTAATTTAAATGCACCTCAAACAGTGCCAGTGGTGCCCACTGACTGATGGCAAAAGTTCGGCACAGTCAGAAAGCAGCTCCTTACTTTGTTTCACTTTTGCCCGTTGTAGCCACACACTGCCAATTGAATTGAAACGAACCATCAGACAGCTAAGTAGAGAGACCGTCAGCTAAGTCAACTCTGACATATTTAATATGTTCACCACGCACTTTAGGAGTAAAACAGAATCGGACACTTTGGCAAAATCGTGCGATACCGATCAGCAGCAGAATTGCCCAAAAAAAGTGCCACAAAGTAGGACAACAGACAAGGTAAGTGGAACTGGTCCACTGTGCCAGAGTGGCCACTGCCACTGCCGCTGGCCCTGACTGCTGCTCATGACATTGTTACAGGACAAACAGTGATTACTTTTATAAATGATTCTTTTCCTAAACAATTTTTTTTAATTTATTTGTTTTATTTTTTAAAAACACTGTTTTATTTTTCAATTTAAATTGGTAAAAACAGTTGTAATTAATGCAATGCAGTATAGCAAACAAAAATTAATTTAAAATCTACTCAAAGCTACAGTTTTTTAAATTATTAGCAATAAAATTTGGAAAAACTTACCATTAGAAGCTTAACAGATGCATACTTGACAACGTTTTACAAGTAGAATACTTGCTTGTTCAACTTGAGATCTGTTAAAAAAATAAAAAGAATGTTTTGTAAACAATTAAGATAGTTGCAAAAAAAATGAAAACTAAAATATTTGGTATGCATATAATAAAAAATTTTTTGATTTGCTAATAAAGCAAACTTTAAAAAAGTTTAATAAACTTCAGACATTTTAGTTGGTTTTTACGACATGTTTAATATTCATTTTGTTAAAAATTATATTTTTGTCTGCAATCTTAGTTTTAAAAAACTAATTTAAACTTGCTTAACATTAAGTTAAATCTTTCAAACAGTCATCCAAAAACTTTTTTTACTATAAGCATTATCAAATAAAATAATTTGCAGCAAGAGGCACAATCAAAATAAGTTTTATTCAACTTTGTTATTCAGCATTGACAACACTGTAGAGGCGGTTTTGCAAAATGTAATTATTTTTTAGTTGCCAAATCAGCCCAAAATCGCTCAATTGACAATGTCATCTTGACCTCAATCCCAATAACAATATCAGTGTGTTACCGTACTTACTTGCATGGTTACAAGTGCCGTTGCGTTTAACTCTTTTTTTTCTTTTTTATGATTTCTCAGACATTTCAAATTGGGTTAAGTATTTCAAATAACATTCGAAATTGTAGTAAAAAGTGAACGCGCCCAGGATGGTGCACTTTTCTACGTCGACAAGCCCAAGCAAATGTCTGTGATCGGTAAATGGTGCAGTGCCAAAGTGCCACTAGCAGCAAATATGCAAATGAGTCCATTCTGCTGGTGCTTATGACTGATTCATTGCGCCTCGATGAATGGTTGTGTGTGTGTGTGTGTAAAAGTACTTTTGTGTGCTTGTAATCCGAACAGACAGTCCAATAGCCGGCAATGTTCGTTTTGTGTTTAACAGTCACTGCAGTGGGCTCAAATTCAATTTTTTTTGCAGTTTAAATGCTCATGTTTGGTTTGCACTTTGGTGATTAAGCTATAAAGTGTTTGACTAAGCCAATTAAAATGCAAATTTTATTTTTCACATATTTCACAAAAAATAAGTGTGTAATGATTTCAAATACTGTTGCTCATCCGTTTAAGCTGCTTGTATAGAAAACTTTATAATAAAATGCTGCAATTTAACACTAATGATAGAACAGAAAATCACTATTTGGTCAAACGGACCATAATATTTCAATATAAAAAACAATTATTACTAATTATGTTTCACAATTTTGTTTGAAAATTTTTATCGTTGCAATGTGATAAATTTATAACCCGTTTTAAATACACACACTGCAAAATTTTTGGTCAGTTATAACAAGTGCAAAAAGTGATTTAAAATATTTGTTGGTTTGTTTTTGCTCAAAATAATTCAAAACAAAAGTAATCATTTTCAATTAAAATAGATATTGGTTGTGTCTGTTTTTTGTAAATGCATTAACGGTACAACAATGTATTAAATTATCTTCAATTTGTTCAAAAAACATATTGTAAAAATGGTCACTGAAAAAGCTTTCAAAGTTTATAGTAATAGATTGATAGTTTTTAAAAACAGACAAGTACAGCACAAAAAGCTTTACTGGCTAATACAAATGACAGCATGGTTTTTCAAAAAAATAACAAATCACTATTTGTGTTATCGATTTTTGTTAACTGAAAAACTATTTTTGAAAAAGACAAGCTAATTTTGTGAACATGATTGAAAAATATACTAACTTCTAATTGAGTTTAAGTATAGATATTATCAAAAACAGTAAATGGTTTTTATTGTAACTGCAATTAATGTCAATCAGGCAAACATTGATTTTGTCAAAACATGCATCACACCTTGTTTAAAGTGAAACGGTTAAAATTTGTAACCAAGAAACAATTAATGTCTTCAATTTTGACATTAACTCAGACAAGTACTCAAAAAGGGTTGTCGTGACAAACTGTAATCAATTTTAGAAACAAACTAAACTAGGACACTTGGTCATTTTGAGGGACAGATACTCAGTTACGTGATCAATCAACACATAATAGAAGCAATTGGGCTACAGGCAAAAAAGAAAACCAACTGAAAGTGGCAAAAATGTAGATTGCTGAATTGCTAATTCAGCGCACTCAACAGACGCTTGATCACCACTTTGTCAAACTTTGACGTTTCTTTGAAAAAACATCAAAAAGTGACTGCAGATTGTCAGCCACTTGCTCAAATGATTTTCCGTTGTGGTGTACCAACATAATGTAGTCCTTTTTTCATCACCACATTGTTGACATCAATGGGCTAATTAATTAATGCAAAGAGATACCCATTACAAACATGATTCAACGTATAAGACAAACAACAACAACAACTAATGAAACCAAAAAAAGAGCAGTAGTAAACAGTTGAAAGAAGCAAAACTGACGCCATCAAATAGGGAAAGCACCGATGCGAAACAGCTCCAGTTCTCCATTTGATTTGTGCCCAGTGCCAGTTTGGCGTCCTAATGTAACTGACAGAAGCAAGTTGACTAGGGAAAGCAGCGGCAGTGGCAAGATTGCGCCCAGTCAATGCCAGTTTATCGATGCAAAAGCAGCACTGTCGGCAAACATGGGCTCACAAGAAAGCAGATAGAGGGTGAGAACAGTAGCGGCAAACAATTGAAGCGGCAGATTGACAAGTGATGACACTGAGAAGAGATCAAAACGATGCGCCGAAAGCAAATGCGCTAGAAAAGAAATGGCAACAGACAAATGTTGTCTGCTCTTTGCTGCCAGTGACTGGCAGTGTCAATATCTAAACAACGACAGGCAACAAAGCAAGTGCCGTCGAGTGATAAGCTGCCGGTCACACAGACTGGAAAGATAAAAGTAGCACTTAAAAATGAAAATGCCGTTAAATGTGCTG
>JAALOO010001992.1_pt1 | contig 12270 bp, 8 predicted proteins | sample 7257641 | NCBI WGS metagenome assembly JAALOO01 (sample SAMN14085613, study PRJNA598686) | mite metagenome | biome: ENVO:01001000; feature: ENVO:01001002; material: ENVO:01001226; isolation source: single female mite from University of Michigan culture on fish food culture... ... | reverse complement strand
AGAGAGAGAGAGAGAGAGAGAGAGAGAGAGAGAGAGAGAGAGAGAGAGAGGGTAAGCAGGAGGGAACGGAAAACGAACAATCAATTGCACTGAATGACAAATGCAAGTCGGGAAAAGTACCTCTCTCCCTTTCAATTGATATTTAGTGCCTCACAATTGACCCGGCGCCAAATTAGTCGGCGGTCAGTCTGTGTGTGTGCGTGGTGAAATTACATCAACTCAATTTTTTTAGAGGTCTTTCTGCTGTGTTGATGATCAGCTTATCAAAGCATTTGCCAAAACAGAAGCAACAACAACAAAAACGATAGTGTTTTATATTGCAATTTAATTGGATTAAAATTGTGTTTTAAAGTTTTTAAACTATTGACAAAAAAATCCAATTTTTAACTGCGTTTAACTGAAATTGATGAGCCAAATTAAAAAGCAGTTATTTTGTTTTTAATTAAAACTCATGGTTTAAAGTGTTAATTAAAATGTGTCGCCAGCGCTTGCAGCAACAGTGATATTAATTGCAGAAAATAAAATAAAAAATCATCTAATTAAAATCAAATGCAAATATTTGATTTCTTTGTTTGTTTAGAAAAAAGGAAACTGATCAGTAAAAACTGAAAAGCAATAAAGCAAAATTAAAAATGGTAACCGAATGATGCTGTTTAGCCAATGTGATGTGATGTGATGCAACAAAACAAAATTATTGTTCAAACACTTATTTGAATTGAATTTCAAGCACTATGAAGACTATTTTTGGGAGACAGGACAAACAGAGAAAGAGAAAACGAAAGCTGCACCAGACGACAACAGCAGCTCAGTATCGTAAATCAAACAACGTATTTACTTTCTTCTCCCCTTTTAAATAGCCTCAAGCCTCACGAGTCAAAAATTAATATATTTTTGCTACTCTATTTATTTTTGCCCCTCTTTTGCTAAACCTCGCTCATACTGGCACTACTGCTGCTGCTATTTCTCTGCAGAGTAATACTTTGTGTCCACTTTTGTTGGCAGTGGCACTTTTTGGTTGCTCTGAAACCACTCACATCGGTCGGCTGACACAAAGTTTAGCTAGAAAGAAAACAAAGTATTAAAGTCTAATCTATTGCAAAGAGGACGACTTTGATCATCATCATCATTTTTATTCTCTACTCCAAAAAACTGAGCATTGATAAAAAAATTCTAAACAGTTTTATTACTTTCATTTTGTAGCCAATAATAGTGCAAGAACAGTAGCAACAGCAGAAGCAACAAACGGTAGGACAAATATTAGCTTAGTTTTCAAATAAAAGAAAAGATGAAAAGATGATGGTGGAGATGATGATGATGATAAAGAAAAGTAAAGGACAAAGTACTCAAGTGAAACCTGAGATGAAAAAAGAAAGAAAGTTAAGGAGAACATGAAATTCAATACAGGGTGACAGGCACGAGGACAAATTTGAAGTCGAGTGAAAGCCTAATGAGAAGACTGGCAGTAAACAAAAAACAAAAAACTGGTAAAAAAGAAAATTTTGGCAGCAAAGAACCAATTTAGGCTTTTTCAGCCGTCATTATCATTTCATTCAACTTTGAATTTGAGTTCTCCTTTTTGTGGTTTAAAATTTCAGCATTGCAACATTTGTGCCAACATCTCTTCCCGTTGTGTCATCTGCTTAATCTGTTTGTTAGTCAGAAACAATTCCTGACTTATCTTTTTTTTGCTAACTAAATTGTCGTTCAGTTTAGTCTTTTTCAGTTTTACAGATACAAAATTCTCAATAAAATGACACTTACCGGGTTCGTTTCTTTGCAAAACAAAGCAGATTTGATTTAACTTTTTTTTCCGGCGTCAACTTAATGACTTAATGGTTTTAGTGTGAATGACGATAACATTTCTTCCCTTTTTCTTTCTTTATTAAGATAAGTTGCCGGGCAAAAATGTGGGAAAAAAAGGATAAAAGGGTTGCTGATTTAGGAAGGTTAACCCCACTTTAAAAGTGCTTCCTTTCTTTCTCTTCTTTGTACTTTTTTCCAAACTTGATTGCCGCCTTTTAACTGTGAAAAAAGATAAGATAAAGAAAAGGAATACATGAAAAAGTGTTATTTTAATAAGGGCGAAAGAGTGCGTGTGCACTAAAGGGTCGAGGAGAGATAAACTTTAATTACTTGTAATTAAACAAAAAAGGAGAAAAAGCACAATGGCATAAATTTAGGCAGTTCAATTCAAAGCTTTTTTAAACCACAACAATTGACTGCTCAATTTAAAACTGAATAAAACAGAATTTTAAGTTTTCACTTTTTTCAAAGTTAAGCGATTTAAAAATTGAAAAAAGCTTTTTTCTGTAAGTTTTTACTCCTGGTTTTAAAACTTCTACTACTTAATTAAAAGAGAAAGTTTGCTGAACTTATGCAAATAGGTTGCTGCTGCTGCTATTAAGGCTTTAGACACAAACTTGAATGTAAATAACTAGTGAGAGTAAGGGATGAATGAAAAAGAAAAAAAAAGAAATTAATGTAAAAGAACTCAAAAACCCCAACTCCAAAAAGTTCATTTGATTAGTTCATCACCGCCACCACCAACACTTCAACTACCACTGGACACATTTGAATAGTAATGAGAAGAGAACACACAAACACACACACTCACTCAACTCAGCTGCCTGGTCAAGGCGTAAGTAATTACACCACACACTTTTTGACTAACAAGATAACAAGATAACAACCCGACCACCACCACCACCACCACCACTGAAAACTATGTAAAGGCAACCCCATTAGTGAAAAAAAAATTTGAACATGAAATTTTCAACTGGAAAGAGAGCTTGGCAACAGCATCATCATCATCATCATCAACAGCAGCACTGCTGAATTTGAATTCTAATTAAATTTAGTAGGATCCCAAAAACGAGGGAGCACCAGTTCAGTTGCCAGAAAAAAAATTATGTAAAGTTGATGTCGCGATGCACTTTTTGAGGCAGCAAAAAAAGCAGCAGCTTCTGGTTAGTGTCGCCAACTTTGTCGTGTGTTTGCTCATTCACTTTCCCACTACTTCCTCCTCCTCCTCCTCCTCCTTCTTTTTTAGCCTTTTAGCATTCCATGACTCAACATACACCGACACAACAGTCACCAGACTGTTTCTGGTTTTGCTGATTATGACCACCACCACCACCACCACGACGACCAGACCAACTCGATTAGTTGGCCTCCCTTTATTTTCTCTTTCATTCTCTTGAACTTCGACTAATTCAAAAAGCAAACAAGGCTGACACACCAGCTCACCAGCTTTTTCCTAGTTTGTAGTTTTTTGTCCTTGCTGGTCTTCCCTTTCTGAAGACTCTTTGTCAAACTGCAGTTCAACTTGGTAGTCAGTAGTGTGTGTGTGTGTGTGTGTTGACAAAGCACTTGCACTTGGATGCCTCCACAAGAGAGTGTGGAGAAAGGCAAAAAGAAGGGTCCAAATTGAGAATAAGAGGCAGAACTGAGAAGAGGAAAAAACTGCCAACAAAGTGGCAGCAGTTCGAGTCAAATTAATTTGTCCTAGGCAACTGCAGCTCAATAGCAACAGCAGCAACAGCAGCAATAGCATTGTAAACAAAAATCAACAGCTCTCTTCTAATCAAGAGCAGGACTAACTAACCAAAAGTGACACTGCATTCTTATGATGATGATCATCTCATGATGATGAGAGGAGGACAGGAATGATAATATAAAACGGGCAAAAAATGAGCCCAAGGACGAGATTAATCAACAATGAAAATTGATGAAACAGACGTCTTCTTAAAATGTTTTCTGCTCTTCATCTCAGTGTGTTTTAGAGTAAACAAAATTTGCTCTGTTTTATATTAAAAACCAGCAGACTTTCTGAACAATAGGTTTCGTTCATCAAAAATTTTCTCTCTCTCTCTCTCTCTCTCTCTCTCTCTCTTTGTGGTCCTCCTGAGCACCACAAAGCTTCAGCTTCAGCTGAAGTGTTTCCAATTGGATCGCCAATTTTTCTCCATGGTGACAGCAAGAGGAAAAGAAAAGAGAGTTTGGGCAAGTGTGGGCAGTGTTTTAGCCCCAATTCAGCAATGCTCGTGTTTCAAGTGTGTTCAATCACTTGGCACTCACTCGCTTTTTTTGCTTCCATTTTCTCTCTCTCTCTCTCTCTCATTCTCTCCTCGCCTGTCACGTGTCAATCGTCAGAATTTTGTTTCAGCGAACTGCTCAATGTTTAATGTTTGGTGCACGATCGAAATGAAGAAAAAAAAGAGAAAAGGAAGGTTAGGTTTGCCAGAATTTCAGTCGCCGACAGACTCTCTCTCTTTCTCTTTGGCTGACAGTTCATTTTTCTGCATGAAAAGAAGACGAAAGATAGAGTGTGGCAAAGGTCACGTACTGAAGGTTCGGAATAGAAGAATTTTTTTTTCAGTGTCGGAAATGGCGCAAAAGTGTCAATTCGTTTGCGGGTGGTGATGGTGGTGATGGAAACAACAACAGTGTTTGCAACAGTGCAAATTACTTTACCCCGACAGACAGACAAAGTAAAGCACATTCTTTTACTTTTACTGTCTTTTATTAAGTTTGATTAGTGGTTTGAATAGAAAAAAATATAAAATGGAAAAAACAGAAACTGCTTTTGATCGGTGATCAATCGAGTGTCGGAAAATGTGAACGTGTTCTTTTTCTCACTCTCTTTTATTTTACTTTTTTTGAAGCACCTTGTGCACTAGACACGTGGCACGTAAAAGTAGTTTGTACTTTTTGCTTGGCATTGAATTTGTATTAATTTGTGTTTTTAATAAAAAAATGTTGTTTAATATTTTGATGCCTAGTTACTAGTTCAAAACTGCTCAATCTAATTTAGACAAAATTAAATTGAAAAAAACATGGGAAGTTGAAAGATCCTGTTTTTCATTACATTCTGCTAATGTTTGTTGTTTTTTTATTTTTTTATTCAGAAAAATACTCTTTCAGCTTTATCTGATCAGCCAGCGTTGTCAGACACACACACAGCAGCAACAGACAACGCAAATAATAAATATATTACAAAGTTTTCAATTTTGTTCAAACCTTCTTCATCTAAACATTCTAAATTGCCCGATTCCAACCCGGTTCTTTCTGCATTGCGTTTACATTAATATTTTTGTATTATTATTATTACTATTATTAGTCATCGTCTTTGACTGAAAAGTTGTTAGCCGTCGTCGTCGTCGTCGTCGTCGTCGCTAGGAAATGTCAACCAGCAAAAAAGGAAAGGAAAAGAGATTGCAAGAGTACGGCAGTTTAATTAAATTTCAATTGTAAAGGGGAAAGAGGAAAAGTGATTGGGAAAGTGAAAGTAGCAGCAGCAGTCCAGACCAAGTGTTCCACCCAAATGTTCCGACTGCTCTGACATGAAATGAGACAACAAACACAACAACGACAACGACGACGAAGATACAAAACACAACACACCAGACAACACCAGACACACACACACATCAAATTAGATTGCTCCAAAAAGAACTAGAAAGGGAAAAGTGCTACTGCTTTAAAGTTGTCATGTTTTTACTTGTTTGAATTCTAAAAGGCAACCCTTAGGTTTATTTTTTTTTGCTTTAAATTTGAACAAGATGGTGAGTGTCATTTGTTCCTCTTATTTGTTGTTAAACATTACCACACCAACACTGCAACCGCAACCGTTTTTCAATTTTAAAGTCAGTCAAGTCAAAATGTTAGAACAAGGAAAAACGGGTAACAAAGAGAGGAGTAACAGAAGTGGAAAAGTAGAAAATGAGAGGAAGACAAACAAGCAAATACACACCAAAAAACAGCAACAAAAATAAAACGGCAGCCACCAGAAAACTGCTGACTCAACACTGTTGGCAAATCGTTACACATTGTTAGAAGAAGAGGAAAAAAAGAAAGGGAAAAAAGGAAAACAGCGACAACAATAAAACAATGTTTTCAGCTCAGCTCAGCTCAACAAACTCAACAATTGCACCAAGAGCAAACAAGCAAAAACAAAACTGGCTTTTGTGGCTTTTGCAATGCAATAAAACTCAAAAATGGGCAGAAAAAAGCACGAGCAACAACAAATTGGCCAACTTGGTCAAGTTGGCCAAGTAAAATTTGTAGGCAATTTTTTTGTAGTGTTTTTTGTTTTAAAAAATGTTTTTAATTTGATTAATAAATTGAACCGTCGTTGGAGTGAAAAAATAACAGGAAAAAAATAATAACGGGATGTGATGACGGGATCAAAAAGTAATTAGGAAGGAGGAAACGCTCTCACTCTCTTTCATTGTTGCAGCCGCCGTCAACTGCAAACTTTTTCTTCTTTTTTACCACCACCACCATCATCGTCTTTGACACTGGTCACAAAACGGAATGACCAGCAAAGTAGTTGGTGGTAGTGAAGCTTTTCCTCCCACTTTTTTAATAATTGCAGTTAGTTTTTTGTGCTGTACTTTTTCTACTTTTCTTTACTTGAGCACACACGCTCACCACAAAAGTGTGATTAAAAGTGACGGTCACTTTTAGCGGCAGTAAAAAATAACGGCACTGTGAATGAGGGGTTTTTTAGTGCTAGAGAACAAAAAGACCCAAAAAGGACGCCGAGTTAAAGTCACGCAAAGTTGTCGTTGTGAAAAGGAGAGAAACGATAGACAAAGAAAAGAGAATAAAAGTGACAAAAAGGTAATAAATCGATCCACTGTTGGCGATTATGAAACAGGAAAAAATTTTTAGACATTTTGAACGGTCAGGCGACATTCTATTTTCGATTATTACTAAAATTAAAAATTGTGTTTGGGTTTGAGCTGAAAAAAACTTTCAAAAATTAATTTATAAAACAAATGAGGCTTTTCCTGTTAGTATTTTTTCGGTTGCTTAAATTTAAAACAAAATCCTCAATTTTAGTCAAACTAGTGTTGAATAAATTGAAAATTTATACTCACATAACAAAAACAATCATTTACTTCCACTTTTCTCTTTCCCTCTAATTTTCTAAATTCTCAATTCATTTATTATCATTTGCAACTCCTGTGCATAGACAGTCAGTAAGCTAAACATAAAAACAGTATGTCGCATTGAGAAAATGTTTCAGTGACTCAGCAGGGGTGACAGAAGTTTCCTCTTTCTCTGCCTAGGCGCCCTGTAGTGTGCTGCTGGAACACTACCTGTGTCCAATCAGTAGAAAGATTTTGCGCAATAATTTAGTTTCAAAACTATTTAAACTTTTTATTTTATTCAAAGGTTTCTAAACTTTATTTTTAAATTTTTTTCAGAGAAAAATAAGTCGTTTTAATGTTTGCTTTTTATAAAGCTACTTTTGTTAATAAAAAATGAGCATCAGAATGAATGTTTGCTGCTGCTGCTGCTGCTGCTGCTGTCTAAACGCGTGTAAATTAACGATGTGTCGTGTGAGTGTATGTGTGTGCGTCCAACCATTAACCAGAAAAAAGCAGAAAAACAGAACAGAACGAGGCAGACAAAACACAGACTGAATACCAAAAACAAAACAAAACAATGCACAGCACAACACAGCACAGACGCATCTCTAGAAATGAGCACAAATAAAAGGAAAAAGAAGAAGAAGAGGAGGAGGAAGCAAAGAAAAAACAGCTACTAACAAACAACAACAATGGCAACATTAGAGCAGAAAAATATCAGGCAAAGAATAAAAGGCAAACAAACAGACAGACAAACAAACATTTCTAGACAGTGATTCGGGCATGAGAAAGCGAAAATGACTACTGACCCTTAAAAGAGCCCCTAAATGTGTAGACTTTGTTTCATTATTTGCAGTCTCAGTATGTGTGTGTGTGATATTACGCGTATCTAAGTGTCTGCTCTTTTTTGTGTCTGCAGCAGCTACACCCTAACCTTAAGACTGAAAAGAGGTAAATGAAAGGGACAGAAAGCAGAAACAACAAGAGACTCTGAAATAAGTCTCCCATGAGAGTGAAAAATGACTGGTTCTGGTACTAGAATGAATGAGAATGAGAATAAGAATAAGAATGAGAGCAGATTCATTCAGAGGAAAGTAATTACCTTCATTTTTCCTTTTTCTACTACAGAAATGTGTGTTTGCTGACCGTACACTGAGCTAATGTAAAATGGCAGACAAAAAAAATATTATATTAATGAAGAATGTGCGGAATGTCACACAGCAGAGTACTTTGAGAAAAAGTGTGAGAAGAAGGGGAAAAGAAGAAAGAAAGTGCTCACTCACTCACTCAAGATTCTGAAATATGTCAAGTCGCGTGCCTGCGCCTCTAAAAGAAAGAAGAAGAAAAAAGGGACAAGAATCTTATTAGAGTTTTTTGTACAAGTATGGGAAAGTGAACGAGCAAATCACTTGGATCACTTGGTGCTCAACCAGTATGATGAGGTGCCCGTGTCATGTGCCTGTCAAAGGTCAAGTTCTGGCCTCATCTTTCTAATGTGCTAATAAAAGCACTCACTAAACACACACACACACACACGCAGACACATAAGCACAAACGAGCCGGCAGTCATATTTAATTATGCATAATACATGGTAATTACCGAAAGCACGACGGCAGCTTAACTAGACAGCAGCAGCAAGAAGAAATATGTCACTCACTCCCTCACTCACTCATTTCTTTTGACGACAAAAAGTTTTTTTGTCACGTTACACATTTTTTTTGTTTCTTAGACAAACTGTTCTGACAAAAAATGTGTTTGTTTTAGGGGAAAAAATACTTGTGTAAAAAGTGCTTTTTTAGAAAGATGTTGTCAAACGAGTTTGACCCTTGATAGCATGAAGAATGAGGAAACTGGAAATCAGGCTATTAGTTTTCTTCCTTGGAATGTGTCACTTTGCTTCTGACTGATGAGATATTCAAATAGTAGTAGAATAATGTTTTTATTAATAATACGAAAAAATTTTAGCATCAGTTTGATTGAGTAAGCAAAGTACAATTATTAGAAAGCAAAACGAAAAAATCTGCTTGATAAAACTGGTGCAAAATCTGTCAGTTTGTTAGAAAACATATGTTTTGTCAAAAAAATACACTAAAGCTGAGCAGTCAAGTGAACATTCAGCAAATCCAAATGCGTGTAGAGTATTAGACTTTTTTCAGTTTTTTTCAGTGATATTTTTCCTTTGATAAATGATTTCTTTAAACCAACGCAAAACTTTGACAAACCGTCTGACAAGAGAAGATCAAAAGATCAAAATCGCTGGCAGTTTTTACATTTTGGCAACGTTTTTTTATTTCTACATTTCTTTTTTGACATCATTTGCATACTGTACCCTTTATTATCTTTTGCACGTGAGCCCTCTTTTTAATGCACTCTCTTTTGATAGTTCTCAAGTTTCACGCCCAAAACCAATTATTTTGTTAATCAGCCAAAAAAAGGAAAAAATTCTTTTTGTTGTTGTTGCCTCAGCTTGCCTCTTTTTCTGTGGCGCCCAAATCTTTCATACACTTTCCTTTTTCTATTTTCTTGCCCATTCATTCATCAGTTTCATTCACCTTTTTTCTCTCTTTTTGAGTTACTTTGTAGTCACTTGGCAGTCATTTAGTTGGCAAGAATTTTAAATTCGAACACAGCCCGGTTCATCTTTAATTTTTGTTTGCTGTCCCGTTTTTGCATTGTAATGCAAATTGCCGCCAAGAATTTAGGCACAGCAACAACAACAGCACAAAACTCTGCAAAACACAACAAAAGCTCACTGGGATCGATGATCGAGCGGAACATACGGGGAAAAGATGCTTTCCTTCAACAACAAAAAATAAAAATCTGACTGTGTTTAGAAAATTTCACACTATGAGGATGAGTGTAGTGGGATAACAGCAAAAAAGCAGCGGCAATGAAATTTTAATTCAAAGCCAACTGCCATTGCCAATTGACAATTGCCGTTTTTTGTTGCTGCTGTTGCAGTGTACAGCATCGGTTTCCTTAGTTTTCCGTTTTCTGACCAATTTTTCCTCATCGATCAATTTCCATCAATGAACAACGACAGGGCAGAGTTGCTCAAAAGTTTATAACTTTGGCAACTTTAGAACACTTTCAGTGTAAAGAAGTTGAAAAACTGGTTACTCCTGACATTGCTAAAATTTTCTCACTTTTCTACAAAAAAAGGAAGGAATTTACACCAAAATCAACTGAAAGTCAAACAAAGGGAGAGAAAGAAAAAGCAAAAGAGCAAGACAACTTTGACACATTTTGAAGAATGCGATTTAAATGAGAATGGGCTGGTTGATAAAAAAAAAAGAAAAAAAAGAAAATAGCAGCAAAATCATCGTCACAGCGCAACAACCGAAAATCATTGTTGCAAAAAAGAAAAAAACGGTTAAAAGAAAAGCAGATTGCGGCAAAAGCTATGTTTGCCAGCGGAAGTGTTCGCTCAAAACCAGAACAACCAAACAAAAGGGAAAACGAAACTTGCCGTCACTTTTTGTTCGAAAATGAAAAACAAACAAAATCGATAAAAGAAGTGAAACCGGTGAAAGGGTAAATACCGCCTTGATTGAATGATAGTTTAGCAATAGCCTGTTCATTGATAATTTTTTTTCTGTGCTGCAGGAAGCAAAAATGAGAAAACTTTACTATTTTACAAAAAAACACTGCCAACTTTCTTTCCTTTCTTTTTTTCATTTACCATTATCATTGTTCAGTGTCTACTATACTTTAGCAATATTTCAATTTAGTTTTTGTTGGTAATTAGGGAGCATCACTGTCTGCCTGCCAGATTTTTTTGTCTGCATCTTTTTTACATTTGGCAGCAACGTCAGCAAAAAGAGCAGCAGCAGCAACGCACAAAGAACCAATGCAGATTGAACAAAACCATCCGTTAACTTGCGCTAATTGAGATTAATTAACTGTGCTTGTGTTTAGCGTCAAGATTGTGGCGTAAAAAGAAAAAATATACTTACTTATTTCTAATAACTTAGACGCCACTTACTTTTATTCCAAAAAAATGTGTGACAGACTACTTAGCGGTGCAAACTTTTTACTTGGCTGCCTAATTAAGTGCCCATTTAGTGTTGCTGTGCTGTGTTGTGAGTGGGTTAAAAGTAGAAAAAAGCGTTTGACTGATTTATTTGGTGTTAAAACGGGGAGTTTATATTAAACGAAAAGTTCTTGCCGTTTTGGCACACTTTTTTTTATTGCAAAAAAGTTTTTCTGGTGAAAGTCGGTCAAGGTCTAGTTCTAGTTATCAGTACTAAAAATCATCATCATCATCATTTAAAAAACATTGCGTTTTCATAACTTAATGTTTTTTAAATCCTACTGTCTTTTTAATCTAACTGATACTCTTTCCCCACTTTTTTTAAACTAGTAATCTTATTACATTTTTAATTTTAAACTTTTTTGCTCTTTTTACACACACACTGTGTGACAAGTCAAAACAACTTACTGTCATCTAAAGAGAAATTAGAGGGTAGCTAGCTCCCCACACACGTTTTTCATTAAGAATGTCATTGAGAATACTGTGCAGCGACTGAATCAGCCGGAAAAAAATTGAGCAGCTGAAACTGACTCACTCAGAAGAAGAAGAAGGAGGAACCTCACTAGAACGGAAGTGACACATGTGTGACACACAGGAAAAAACACTGTGTGAGCTTAGTGGACCACCACCAATACCACTGATCTAGTGTGAAAGTTCTAATGAGATTATTAAATGAGAGAGAGAAAAAGAAAAAAGAAAAAAGAGGAAATTAAAAGAGCGTGCTAGGCTGCCCACCACCACCACCACCACCACCGCTGCCAACGTTGCTGATTGATCGAACACTTTTGGTCAGTCAGTCAATGGAGCAATGGAGTTCTTCTAAACCGAACTAAACGAAGTAACTCAAAGTTCTAGCCCGGCCAGCTAAAACATCCTAGGCCAAATGTTGTCCTCCTCCTCCTCATCCTTTCTAAAGTGATTGATACGTTTGTGTGAGTTGCAATGGGGGGCTGATCCAGACAGTCAGCCTGCCAAACTCTCTCTCTCTCTCTCTTTCTCTCTCTCTCTCTCTCTCTCTCTCTCTCTCCTTCACAGCATCGTTGATCATTTCAATTAAGCTAAAAGATTCGGCAGCAGCAGCAGCAGCAAAACTGAAACTAGATGCCCAGGCTGCTGCTGCTGCTGCTTCCCCCGGGACCTTTGCCCTGCGGACCTAGAAAACAGCAGCAGCAGCAGCAGCAGCAGCAGTTGCAACCAGCGATTCAGGATTGTTGCCTGGCAAGCTAAAGAAGTAGTAATATTGAGCTCATTGAGCTGAGCGATGCTGTTTTTTGCTGCTGCTCCTGCAGTTTGGTTAATTCTCCGGTTCTCTCTCTCTCTCTCTCTCTCTCTCTCTCTCTCTCTCTCTCTCTCTCTCT
>JAALOO010001990.1_pt1 | contig 12284 bp, 12 predicted proteins | sample 7257641 | NCBI WGS metagenome assembly JAALOO01 (sample SAMN14085613, study PRJNA598686) | mite metagenome | biome: ENVO:01001000; feature: ENVO:01001002; material: ENVO:01001226; isolation source: single female mite from University of Michigan culture on fish food culture... ... | reverse complement strand
TCTCTCTCTCTCTCTCTCTCTCTCTCTCTCTCTCTCTCTCTCTCTCTTCTGTTCTGTGATTTCACGCCCGATGCATTCGTCTTGTGAAGCTGTGAAGAGAGTGCATTCAAGTGGACAGAACAGAAGTAGTGGCTGTGAACAAAGATGTCATGCAGTATGCTCTCTCCCTCTTTGCTAGGTCAAATGTCACCCATGGATTTGGCTGATTAACAATTAACTTTGAATTTTAAAAACACTGGAAAGCACTACTTACTTTTGGTTCGGCCGCTTTTGTTGAGTCATTAGTAGACTGGTTGGTGTTTTCCTCCTCCACTTTCAAATCATTTCCAGCTATGCAATTTTCTATTGTCTGGTCAATTGAATCTCTTACTTTGCTGTTTGTAGTTGACTGGTCATTTTGAGTTTCACTAGACGGCTGTTGCTGAAGCTGAACATTATTTGAATCCGCCGTGGATTGCGCGGAATTCCCTTGCTGAGTTGACGTTGGTTTGTGTGCATTATCACAATGATCGACCTTGCTGATGGGCACCTCGGTAGAGGGCTGCTGGTAGTGGTTACTGATCACAGTCGACTTGGGTGTGAAAGAGCCAGGCTGGAGATGAATGGGCTCAGGTCTCACAGGCTGAGTGCTGCCATGCGAGCCGGTGTGTGCTAAATGAGTGGAAGAGGGCCGATAGTGCTGATGCTGAAAGTGCCCATTATCAGACGTTTTCGGTGACTTGGACTGAAGTGACTCCTGAAGGCGTTTCAGGTGCTCGTTGAAAGAGCTACTATCAGAAGGGGTTGAATTGGTGTAGGCTGCCTTGTTGGCGTCTATGTGACTTCGGGTAATGTAATCGGAAATGAAGGAGGGCGCATTAGAGGGGTACAGAGGGGAGTATGTAGAGCCGTTTGGCGGGTAAAAGGAATTGTGTCCAGGGTACGTGCTACTGCTTGGGGCCTTCATTGCTGAGCCGATCACCGAGTTGCCCAGTGAGTAAGGAGGGTACGAGGAGTAGGAAGACAGCGGGTTTATACTATAGGGCGTAGATGCCTCCAGAAAGGACTGCTCATGTAGCAAACTAGAGCCCAGGTTTTCGGTGGCTGATGAGGAGCCATACGCAGATGCCATTAGGTGGTGGTCAGTAGGGGTGGCAGCAGGGGGTCGGTATTGACTGGAAGTGAAATGACCACTGCGGAAGGGGCTTCCTCCACTAGCACCTCCTAGTGAACCGTTGGATAGGTTGGAGATCATTTTATTGCCGTTCTCCAATGTCAGCAAACTCAGTGGTTCAATTCCATTTTGAATGTTGCTCACAGGTTGTGGCCTTTCAACCTTGCCAAAGGGTGATATACTGCTGGTGCTGCTAGTGACGGCTGAGTTGAGTGCAGGGTAAGAGTGAGTGGCTGTTTCAAAGAGACCTGGATAGTACATGATCAGCTGAAGTGGACGCAGGTTGACCACAGCCACGAGCAGTCATCTGGTCACCATCAGTGTGGTGTTCGCCTCTTTTGCTGCTTCTTTCCGCCTAATTAGCTCTGCCCTGAAAGGCAAACAAGAAAGGGTTAGTGTGAGGAAAGGCAGTGTAAACCAAGTGCCGTTGTTGTCTAAGATCGTTTAAGAAGAGTGAAGGCGAGAAGGAGCTAACAGACGCTCACTAGTGTCCATCTACAGTGAAAGTCAGAAGCAGTAGTAGTAAGTGCAGTGGCCGAGCACTGCTTCAGCCAAGTGATTGGCCAGTAAGTAAAAAGTCGCACTTGCGGCACTTGCCGGTGATTACTGTCCGCAAAGTGAGCAATTAATTCTCCCGGTCATTGGCGAGCACGTCCACTTCGCTGAAGGAGAGTGGTGAAGCAAGAGAAAAGGCCAACGCTTCACTAGTCCGCGGACACCCGGTGACAGTGGACAGTGGACGGAAGAGAGTAGAAAGAGAGCTCAGTGAAGAGGTCACTGGTGGATAGTGCTGAACAGTGCTCACCAGTGCACCACTGCCTACTCAGACTCTTTGCTGGCCACTGCTGCAGAACGAGAACAATTCAATTGCTATTTCAGTGAACTCGTACATTCTAATTAGGAGTTGCCTTCTGCCGAGTGTGCACAGTGAGGAAAGGTTGCGCCGTGTTTGCCTGTTGGTGTTGTGACGGGATTGTGGTGTCTGGCGATGGTTACACGCCAGAGCTGTGATTGTGATTGCCTGCTTACACACTTTGAGTCAAGTGGCATTGGCCTCTCTAGTGCTGGTGATTGGACCAGCATTGATGCTAATCAGTGGCCGAATCAGCGTTGGTAGTGATAGCTTGCCACCAGAAGTGCTAGTCATCAGAATGCATTGTAGTAGCAGGATTCCTCTCACTGCATTGTAGCACCAGCACTTCGGCAGTTTGTTCACTCCGATGTCATTCGGCGTCTGCAGAGCGAAGGAGCGCGTTGGGCAATGTGTCAGAATATAAAGACAAATCGGGGTAGAAGGCGAGACGAGGAGGAATGATACGCGCAAGAGGAAAACAGCAGGCATCTTCTGCTGCCGATGCTGTCTCTCTTCTAAAGCTACTCTTGATCAATGGTTTGCTAGCTGAACTGCTGCTACTGCTGCCGTTGCCGCTGCAGCTACTCAAAGTTATGAGAGCCTTTATCGAGAGAGTCTTTCGCTCGAGCTAGTGAGGATCACACGAGAAGAAAAGTGCCGCGCTGAACAACAGCAAAAACACTACAGCAGCGTGACAGTAGTTGCCGTTGGATCTGGCAATGTGCTGCCAGCAGAAAGTAGCGTTGAGTCACTCGAGTCCTCTCCGAGGCTCCGGTGACTGGCAAACAAAGGCATTGAGGATGTAGCCAATTGGCAATTGGCGTACATTTAGAAGAAGCAGAAGCATCTCTCAACAACTTCCAACCGCCCCGGTAGCATTAGGGCCAAATTAAAAAATGCCTTGATTCTGACCGGCCAAAAAGCTTCGACCTCAAAACTGGCTTCATGCTAATGCAGCCGTAGGAGAAGACAGCGTGAAGTACAAGGCAAGGCTACGATTCTAACCAGCACCATCACCACCATCGCCTTCCCCATCGCCGTCATCATCATCATCATCATCATCACAGCAGAGTGAAGAGCCAAAATCAAGTGGCGCAAATTTTGATAGCTCACGGTGGCTGACAGTGCTCAGGCGATTGATCGGCGATCGAAGAAGACTGTTGGAGAAAGACCACTGCAGACTGGCTCTGGTGATAGGATCATTTATGAAATTAATCACAGTGACACCGTTGGTAAAACAACAAGCTGCACCAGTGGAAGCTGCACACAACAGAGCACTGAGAGTCACTGTGAAGGAAAGGCATACACACCCAGGGCATTACTCAGTGTACAGTGCTCGGCTCGGCGACAGAAAGAGAGTGGTGGTGAACAGATGAATAAAGTTATGAGGCAGGCAGACAGCACAAGAAGACCACTCTGCGCTGGCGAATTGAAAGTGAGTGCCTCGTCGATGTGTGGCCGCCAGTCTGTGTGCGAGTGTGTGTCAGTGGCAGTGCACTGTGCACTGTCGGAGTGCATATCGCAGGACGATCTCCCGACCGAGCGATGTGTGCCTGTCTGACAAACAGAAGAGAACGACTGAGCGGCCGGAGAACGGCCTGAGAGAGCGAGCGAGCGAGAGAGCGAGAAATAGGGAGAGAGCTGCGCTACAGCGAGCACTTGGTTGTAGATCGCTGAATTACGTACCGAAATGGGCAATAATGCAGTTCAATCAATGAGAAAGGCGCCTGAACCCGGTCGGCAATGAAATTAGCGCACTGCTGGGGACTTTACTGGCGCAGTGTCATCTTCGTTTTGTGTGGCTGCGCCGACATTTGTCTGCTGGCAGGACACAGCCAACACTGTCGACATGGGGGACATGGGCTAAATTGATTTAATGCCCCAAATGGTAAGGTATGGAAAGTGCTCAAGTGCTACTCTAAAACGTTTCAAAATACAGCAACTCGTCGCTGCTCTTCTGCAGCAAAAGACAGTGGTAGTGGGTGAAGAAGGGTGCACCAATTAATGCCGTCCAATGCAGAACGGAGTGAGGGTGAGCTTCTGGTCCTGGAAGATAACAAGACAGGCACGCACAAGACACAAGACACCGAGGGAAGCGTGAGCGAAGACACACAACTGCTCAGTCACAGCTCAATTCGGTGTTGGCACTGTGCGCCACTGGCACTGTCTGCACTGCTGTCCGCAGCACTGGTGCAGCCTGCCAGTGGTGGTAGCTTCGAAGCAGCGCACCGACTGCCCTTCAGTCCCAGTGAGCACTAAGTGCATCCACTGAGCCCTCAATGTGAATGGCCCTTGCGGCGGACTAAACAGGAAGCAGCACTAGAAGGTGCAATGGCGGTCGGTGATGGCTGGCAAGGCACACGCGGCAGGACGGGGCCAGCGTGACAAGGACGCACAAACCGGCGCCTGCAAAGGCCACTCAGGCCACCGTACGGCGGCGTCTGCTGTCGACTAGGAGCACAACCGTTCACTGCGCCGAGGGTTGTGGGTCTCATCGGAGAATCGGAGAATCGGAGTGACGGATCGGTAATGATGAGTGACAGTGGAAGGTGTCGCGCGGCACGGCGGCACCAATCAACTGATCACCGGACGGCGTCAATGAGCGACTGATACTAGCTGAAAATGATATCGGTAGCTTATCCGAGTTAAGTAGCGTTTCGTAGAGAGCAGAGCGTAATTGGATGGCACTTTGGCCGTGCAAGCAGCTGCTGCTGTGCACTTGTTCTCCGCCTTATAGAGTCGGAACATATACTTGTCGATGCCAGAGACGGTCGATGTGAGTGTCTGCTGCGGAAAATAATAAATTATCATCTTCGTCAGGCGGCTGGGAAGACAGAGGGAGAGGGAGAGCACTGTTTATATTTATATAGCCAAACAATGCGCTGGCCACTGGTCAGTTGAATGGACAGCGAGCAGTAGTCAAGTGAAGCCGCAAGAAGTGGCCGCTCTGTCTGGTCTGCTCGAGAAAGAGCAAGAGGAGCACACGGGTAATCAGCTAGTGGCTACGCTGTCCGTTGCAGCAATCAATTGAGAGGTGGTGGTTGCAGATTTGGCACAAAGAGCCAATTAGAGTCATGGGTCAGAACTGAGTGGAATCAATTAGGGCGCTTAATTAAACAAACACCGGTGTCACTGCACAGGAATACGCCTTGACCGCGCTCACAAAGGGCTATTCTCCCCTTTACCGAGTGTGTGAATATAACTGGCCCATGAGTGACCAATGACCATTGACCAGGTCAGAGCAGCAAATTGCTCACAGAGTATTAGCGAGCCTTAGAAGAGTGAACCATAAACTGAAATGAAAGAAATTTTGAGGGAAAGGGTGGCTCTGTCTGAAAAAAGGTCGTGGATGTCATATTGTGTCACACTGGGTAGGTTGACCGTTTGCACATTGAGGGAGCAGTTTGCGAGCGTTGCCTCGACATCAAAGAGTATTGCAGTAGGCTTGAGCATGATCATCCAATTTGATAAGATACGCCAGTGGATACAGCAAGGGGCAACCAGTCGACAGGCGACAGGAGGGCGATAAGCTGACTGGCTCGTGTCTGTCCAATCGATGCCAGCATTTGCGTAGACCGGTGGTAGAGAGGACCAAGAGAAGACTGGGCTCCCACCATCTGCTGGGCACAGCAGAGAGAGAAAGACACGGCAAATGAATCTACTTTATTATTATTATTAACGAGCGAGCGATTGTTGAAAGCATTTGTGAATGCTTGCGCAATCGAATAATGTGAGCTAATTAACGATCGACGATCACCTTCAGCGGAACAATGGGAAGGGAAGCAATGTGAATGGCACCGCGCAGACATGTACACTTTCTGCGTTGTGGTGCAGCGTACAAACGATGTATAGACATTGGAGCTAGCGGTGCTGGTGGTTGGCTGCTGGTGCTGGTGGTGGCCGTCGTCGCAGTGGTGCTACTGCGGTGATGGTGAAGCACTCGGTAAACATACACCGACACACACACAGACTCGATGTGGTGAGAAGGCGAGATGCACCAGTACAAGGCGACGACAGATCACAACGGGACTTTGGCCAGAGCGGACAAGACAATGGGTTAACAACACAATGCAACAACGCCGTCGTTGTGGGCAGATTGACAGAGGGAACTGTGGCAACACAGTAACAGCAGTGCTTCATCTCAAGCTTACCTTGTGCAATCACTGGTGGCAAAGTTCAGAAGCAGTCTCAATTGTCGCTGATGATGAGGATGCTCATGATAGTGGTGTGGCAGGGCAAACGGTGGTGTTGTTGTTGTTTTTGCTGGTAGTGGTAGTCTCAGTGACGAGAGGCGACACAACGCTCTCGATGATGGTGAGAATGTTGGACAGGCGGAAAAAGTGCCAAGAAGAGAGAAGAATAAAAGGGCTTCAGAACAGCCTAGAGAAGCAGACCAGGGAGGTAGATGATCCCAAAGTGGCTGTACTGTTTGGGACCGAGCCCTGGCTGCTGGGTCCTCAGTGGCTGCGACTAGCTGAATAGCTAGAAGGGGCACACGATGCACGGCACCGAAATCATGGGCACACACTATCACTAATGGCTGCACTGACTGCCAGTCGATGACTGAGGCAGCAGCAGACGACGTTGCCTGCTTGTATCGTAGGCTAGCTTTCTCACTTCGTCGCCTCTCTTCTTCATGCCTTCCTCTTCTCCTCCACAGTGCCCCAACGACGGCGGCTGCAACGGCGGCACTCCTCAGCCATCCAGTCCTCCGCCGTACTCGTTGGCCAGAGCAGTCGGCGCACTTGGAGCAGTCCATCAGCGACGACGCCTGTGGGTAGAGTGGAATCGGCCGGCTGGCAGGCCACATACATTTCCCTTTGCAGTGCAGTGGCCGGTGATGGGCCCGTCACAGGCCTCGTCGCCGTCATCGTCGTTGCAGATCGGCGCGCTCGAGCTTTTTCTCGGACGACGGCAGAGGCAGCGACAGCGGCGGCAACGGCGACGGTGGAGAGTGCCGAAGTGCACTGAAGATTGGGACAAGCCAGCTAGTAATTTGCATGAAGGGATCACGCTTCACACACCAAGTCCGCTAATTGAGGTGTCGTAGGTCTCGGTGGTCGGCGTCGCCAGAATGCGACCAGGCATCGGCTGCTGGCCGCATCAACTAAAACCATCTCCGTCTGTCTGTTTCTGAGCACCTCTTTGCCCTCGGCCAATTGGCAATTGCAAACGCCGTTTGCTGGCTCAATTAACTAATCGCTCACTTTGCACACTACTACTCTTGGTTCTTCTCAGAGGCACTTCACGCGCCTTTGTCTTTGCTTATGACCGCTGACCACTTCCGACCGTTTCCTACCATACTGTCTGACACTTTCCCGTACAAGCAGTCACTTCTACTGCCTTTCAGTGTCATTCACTTGGGTCAAGGCGAACCAGATTTCGGTGTTGCGCTGGCTGATTAGCATAAGGCACGCTCGCCGGCAGTGAGCTAGCCTTGTACGCACTTGAACATCTGCACGTTAATTCTATTGATTATATTAGCTGCCGATTAATGACCAGCAAAACCGTTCATCTTTTTGTAGATGTTGATTTTGCTCACCAGTGCACAGAGATAACTGTTTTAGAGAAAAAATTCTGGTTGGGAGTCACTTCATAGAACTGCCCGACTGATACCAGAACTTAGCCCTGTCAAAAAGCATTCTATCAAATATTATCATCAACCAAACCAGAAAGTGCAGTTCAATAAAGAGCAAAAGTTCATTTTCCAATATAACTGGATCCAAATTTAACAGAAAAAGTCTCCGTTGCTCTGTCAGACTGTACCTGATCAAGGAAAAACAAAATGTTGTGCTTTCGAGTGCCTATGATTTTTCTGTCATCAGTTTTTACACTGTGTCACTTCCGGCAATGCTTATAAAGTAGAAAAGGTCATGCGCTTTAAAGATTTCTACTCTCGACAGTGCTTTTCAGCATGGCGCCAATTTTTTAACCAGCCAAGTAACGCTCTCTATGGAACTCAAAACACAGTGCAGACAACAACACTGGCGGCCAGTGTCACAGCTGCTTTTTTTGCGGCAGAAATGGGTGCTTGCTTCAAGCAATGCCTGAATCCATTACCCTTTCAATCCTGCGACTTCATTAGCTAGACAACCGCAATCATGGCCTTATCAACAAAAACTTTTTACGGTGAAGAATCACCCTCTTCAGATCACTATTTCACCCGACGAAACTCAAACGAAAAAATTCCACGTGGACTCAGAAATGCTGGCAACAGCTGTTATGTTAACTCGGCAATTCAAACGCTGTTTTCTTTCAACTCTTTTATGAATATACTTAAAGAATTTTATGAATCCTTTTCGAGCCACATTATGGCAAACAAGAAAGAAGATTTAACTGAGTTCCCCATTTTATCAAGGTTGATTAAAGTTTTTGACACGTATAAAAACTGCACGAAAAGCGACGAGTTGAATGATTATCTGATTGATTTCAAGACTTATTTTGGCAGCAAATGCGATGAGCGTTATCAAACCAAGTTCAAAGAAAAGTATACTCAACAGGACGCCGCAGAATTTTTGTCTTTTGCATTGCAGTTCATTGAAGAAGAAATAAACAACATAAAGCCCGTTTACAAATTCAACAAGCCCAGTCCGGTTGATCAGAATTTTCAATACTCGCTAGTTAACCAAGAAAAGTGCAATCATTGTGGTAAAGTTACCAAACTTGAATCTGAATGTACCAATACGTTTCACCTTGAATTAACGACAGATCGTTCCCTTCAATCTGCCTTCATAAAACGAATCGGTAACGAAGAGTCACCAAACAAATGCTCAAGATGCAAGGGTACTCAAACAATCGAGAAGTTTTTTGAAAAACTGCCTAAAGTTTTGATTTTTCAACCAGTCCGATATAACGAGTCGTTTGAAAAAGATTTGGAAAAAATTCATGCCAATAGTATCATTTATTTGCCGCGATTTTACATTCAGGAACCAAAGAAAGTGATATCCTCTTCTTTTCCATCCATTGACAACCCTAGGTATTATCAGTTTGTTTTCATTTTATTTTTAGTTTTTTAATTTATTTTAATACTTTAAACAGTCCCAAAAGAACACGGAGACAGATAGCTATTGCTAACAAGAAGCTAAAGTCAAGCGGCCAACAAACTAGTGACGAGTTAAAAGAAAATACTCCAAACAACCACGGACCGTCTCCGGCAAAATCCCTTTGTCTAAATCTCGTCAGTGGCAATCAAAAAGCAAACAGTGGAGATGCTTCAACATCTTCACATTGCGAACGGTTTAAGCTGGCGTCTATCATATGCCACTATGGTCCAAAAACGACTTCTGGTCACTACAAGTCATACGTTTATAAGCATCCTAAATGGTTCTTGTGCAATGATGATTTCGTCCACGAGGTTGACCCTTTAAAACTGTCTGTCGATGTTTCCACAAAAGGCCTTTGCTACTACTACTCTCACATTGCCGAGAATGGCGAATAATTTCAGCTTTAAATTCTTGTTGTCCTGTACACAATTTATTGTATTGTATATTATTATAAATATCATTACTCGACTCGAAGAAATAGAAATGCAGGTGTGAATTTTTATATCACAAAAAATATAGATAACTGGGTACACAAAGGTATAATGTATGCTTAGGATGATACATGTCGGGTGAATCAGTCCGTTACAATAGTACAAAGGGGATTAATATGTTGTGTATTGTATAATATTTATAGAAGAATGAGATGAGTGATTACTGACTCATGTTTGGAGGGGACTGCTTCTTCGACTCTTCCTGAGAGTTAGGTCCATTTGGTCCATTTGATCCTCCGGCTGGTCCGGACATTGGTCCGCCCCCGTTGGCGCCTCCCGGCGGCGGTGGAGCTCCGCCATTGGAGTTGGCGCCATTGACATTACTGTTGTTGTTATTACTGCCAGAGCCATTCTGCGGCCATGATGGCGGGCCACCGTTTGCTCCGGGTCCCATTATTCCGGCGGAGCTGTTGCCGCCATTGTTTGCATTATTTCCGCCACCACTGGTAGAAGAGCCCAGCGAATTGAAATCGTCCGCGTCTTCCAGTCCATTAGTTCCTGTTGCTACGTTCGGATCATATTGATTGTTTTCTGAGAAATTAATCATTAGTGTTTTTGAGAAGGGAAATCAATCGTATTACCTAATCTAGTTATAAGTCGTTCATCTTCGTCGCCGAATTCACCACCCATCAGTGATGGTTCACCAACAACCATAACATCCTATGAAGAAAACAAGTTGGATGTTTTAAAAACAATACACAGGGAAAGTCAAAACCAAAGTTACCTGAGTGGCCAAAGTAAACGGAGGAGGAACTGGACTCATGTTATTTTGATTATTCTTCTTTTTACTGGCTGTTGTCGCACCAGCATTTGTTGAAGATTTTCTTTTTCTTCTTTTACTTGGAGGTCTAGATGTTTCCGGTGGAGCCACCATTCGTTGCCATTTTTGGAATAGCGTCGTCTTTAGACAATCGCGTGGACTGAGTGGATATGTTTTGTACCTGCTCATCAACTCTTGCATTGGCTCAAGAATGACACACAACTGCAAAAAAATGAGTTTAGTTATAAATTAAACCCTCACTCATCAATCTTTTTTCATAAACAATACTTACTCTGAGATAGTTCAAAGTGGAATTAGTCAGCCCTTGTCTGGTTATGTTCTTTGTCAACTGTTCCATCATGCTTGGATCTTGTTGAGCTTGCTGCATGGCTACCAGGCTTCTTGAAATGAGCTCTTGATGATGTCTTGTAGAAAAATGCCATGATTTAATACGCATCAAGTCGTCAAATGCAAACTCGAGAATCAGTCTTCCTTCGGTACAGACAAAAACGGAATTTTCCTTCATCATTTGCTCTTTCATTGGATCATTGGGAGGGTGTGGATAAGGGCCCATCTGTTGGCGAAATCATTGTTTTATATTAGTATTCTTTGATGATTGATGAGCTAGCATTTATATAAAAGCGCATACCTTGTAGCTTGGTTTGCCATGATAAGTTATAATGGAAGCTTGATCGCAATCAAGAGTGATGGTGGTGTTGTGGTAGCTTTCTTTAAAATGCTTGAGATTAATTTGCAGTTCAGTGACACCACCTTCGAAGATGCTTCGAAAGTAACGCGGAATCAAAGTACGACCGATTGCTAAAGGGTAAAACATTTTGATAAAGCCAATTCACCTTTACCGTCAGTCAAAAGTGTGACTTACTGTATCGTTTAGGTCCATCTTCTAGATAGAAAGTCACCGTCAGAGTAGCATCATCTTCAAAGAACTCTGTTGCAAAAGCGTCCCACCATAAATTATCTGCCTCCTATTCAAAACATTAAATAGATTCAATGAGCAAAGTGACGATATTGAAGCGGAAAACTGAAATTACCTCAGACCTTTGCCAAAGCCGCTTGTTCATTTCATAAATTCGAAACTCCGGCTGACGCATCTCATAGAATGGTGTGTGCCTTCTGTAAATGAAAGCATCATTTAGTCACTTGGTAATTTGAAAATATATCAATGATCGCCTACCCATGAGGTGGTGGTGGTTGCATGTGATTAGGCGGAGGGGGTGGGCCTAGGAAAAGGTAAACAACAACAGTAATGACGGTGGTCCTAGTCAACTCTCAATTCGATGTACGCACCTGGATGCTGCATGGGATGAGGTGGATGGTGCATCACATGCGGCATGGGACTGGGCCCCGGGTTATAAGGTCCCATCGTCATTGGTGGGCCGTTTTGGGGTAGCGGAGGAGGACCGCACAACATAGGGTGAGCGACGTTGTTTACGTTTGAGCTTGGAATATTGCTAGAGTGACCCTGCGAATACCGGTGAAAGAAGTGTCAGATAACGGCAACAAACGCCAACGAGGCAAAGGTGGCGGTGGCAGCAGTAGGAAAGGTAGCACTTACCGGACTGCATGACGGACTTGGCCCACCAGATCTACCCAAAGTTCCTGATGGCGGCCCGATCGGTCCACTGAAGTTGTGGTTCGCGACAGGCGTAGAACTCCGGCGGTTCCACTGTTCCAGTTCCAGTGTCAGAGAGTGGCTTGTCCGGCTGAGAGCAAATGACAACAATCGACAGGCGAGGAAGTAGTAGTAGCCTGGAGGAACAACTTGACCGGTGTTGAGGCGTCAGAGACGGAGAGGGAGGCGGTGGCACCAGCGAGACCACGTTCAAGACAAACTGCAGGTGGTGGTGTCCACAGTGCTGCTGCTGCTGCTGGTAGTGGTGGTGGTGGTGGTGACGAGCTTTGCCAGCGGGTGAGCGAGCCCAAAGAATCGACCGCGATGAGCGAGAGAATCCACTGGGTATAG
>JAALOO010001989.1_pt1 | contig 12287 bp, 7 predicted proteins | sample 7257641 | NCBI WGS metagenome assembly JAALOO01 (sample SAMN14085613, study PRJNA598686) | mite metagenome | biome: ENVO:01001000; feature: ENVO:01001002; material: ENVO:01001226; isolation source: single female mite from University of Michigan culture on fish food culture... ... | reverse complement strand
CGCCGGATGTGATAATGTAATACGATTATCACAATAAATTGGAGACTTCCAACCCGATGCCCACGTAAAAGGGTTTTTAGGTTGCAATTTTATTGCTTTAATTTGCAATAAGGATTCTGCAATTTTTTGTTCAACCTCATTTAAATTATTCATGGCACAAATTTATAAAATTTATATGAACGAATCTCAGCTAATTTTAGCTGATTTTCTTCCAAAGAAACTATCTATCGTTCAAACGATTGGTTTACAAGAGATTGACCTTGAAAAACTTTTCCAAGGATCAAAAAACAGAAATTCAAAAGCTATCACCTATTTATTTATTCATCCAGATATTGAAAAGATTTTCAAATCTCTTCTTCAAAAAATCACCATCATTAAAGCTGCCGGTGGACTTGTTCGTAATGGTAACGGTGAATTTCTTTTTATACATCGATTAGGAAAATGGGATCTTCCAAAAGGGAAAGTAGAAAGCAATGAGAAAATGCGCGAAGCCGCAATTCGGGAAGTGGAAGAAGAGTGTGGGATCGAAATTGATTATCTTGGAGATAAATTAACCACAAGCTATCACATGTATGTAATGCGCGGTAAAACTGTTCTAAAGCAAACCAATTGGTATAATATGGGTGTAAACAAATCACCCATTTTAACCCCCCAACTAGAAGAAGATATAACCGATGCGCGATGGATAGATAGAAAAGGCCTACAAAAGTTAAAGGAAAACACCTATCCCCTCATTGCTCACATTATTGATCAAATTAAATAAGCCCGGTCTTTTTGCTAAATTCACATGCGCATTTGGAAAGACGACTTATCCATTGGTCGCGCTGAAACATATTTTGATTGTTCGTCTCACCTGAATAAAGACCAGTACAACCATGCCTTAAGCTCAATACCGATATGTAATGAATGCGTTCCTCGTTATAAATCAAAGGGAGTGCTCCGTATGAACACTCCCCTCTAGCATGAAACCAACTACAAAAATCCCTCCCAGTTCTACTGTTTTTCTACTGGTATAATTTCTCGTTTACTTGTATCCTTTCCAGTTACATCTGTGCGTTTATCCCGATGGTGCATAATTTTCCTCTTTTTATGAGTTTTAAACTTATCGTTTAATATCTGTTTTTGCTCTACACTTAATATTTCTTGTAACTCATCGTGAGATCCCTTCATCTCTTGACGATGGCTATCACGTACTGCTTTCATTTGATCCCGATACTCCGCAGATTTATTTGCATCTTTTAGTTGGAGTGCGTAAACCTGAGCGCGTTGCTCGTCTGTAAATTTCAATTCTTTATTCAAACGCTCTGTCTTGATCTTCGCTATTTCATCCGGTTTTTTATTTTCCACAAAACGTCCATGACGATGATGCCTATTACGGTGAGTTGTTGTATCAGTAAGGGCATTGTTTTGTTGAGCGAAAGTAGCTAAACTTATACCTGTGAAAAGCATAGCCATTGTTACAATTTTATTCATATCTTTTTATATCTATACGTTAAACCATATTACTGGGTTGTTTATCTGATAGAATGGTTTTTAGTTGAAACGTTTAATATCAGTAGGTTAAAAAATGTTAACTAAAAAATAAATGATTGCACTCAATATACTTCCTGCACGGGTTTAAAATAAAAGAACTAAGAATCAGAGGTTTTCTAAAAACATATCACTTTTTTTTGGAAAAAGTAAAACAACTCCTATCTTTGCAACGTCAAACAATGATACAGCTTGCCCAGCTGGCGGAATTGGTAGACGCGTTGGTCTCAAACACCAATATCTTCGGATGTGCCGGTTCGACTCCGGCGCTGGGTACTTTTAATAGGGCGAGATTTAAATATCTCGCTCTATTTCGTTTAAACCATCTTAAACAACATACAAACTACCTTAATATGGCTTTTTTATAATAAAGTCGATATGTTTCGCTAACAGGTGTTATGGTATCAAAGTCGTCTATCAACTAACCAATATTCTAATTTTCAATTATCTGGTCAAAATAAAATAGATTTGTAGAGGGCTACAAACATTGCAATGCTATTGCATATTTTTTTTATTAATTTTGTTTTATAGCATGAAAATATTTTCATCCATATTGGCCTTCTATCTCACGGTATTATTTATAATACCCTGTAGTGATCTGTCTGAAAACGACCCATCGCAACGGCACAATCATTCGGATAAAATAACCCACCAACATGAACATTCTCAAACCAAAGATCTATGTACACCTTTTTGTGTCTGCGCTTGTTGTGGGATCGTTTCAGGGATAGTATTGCAGTGGAGTTTTTTCAGTTTTAATATTCTCAAGCCAGCCAGTTTGCCAAAACCTGCAACATATTACAATACTCTTTTTATACCACACTACGTTAGTGATATCTGGCAACCGCCTAAGATAAATATTTAATTTTTGATGTATTTAATTAATTGATTAGGGGCTGATTTTCAAATATTTTGTCTCTGAGTTTTCGGGAACATCATACTTGATTATGCCACAGATCGTTACAATCTTGTCATTATTAATTTATCTATAATTAACAGACAAAGTGTTAGATAATATTATAAAATTTTCCGTTAAAAACAAGTTTATTATAGGCTTAATAACCTTGTCATTAATCATTTGGGGGGTATGGAGCGCTGTACGAATCCCTATTGATGCCCAGCCCGATATTACAAATAATCAGGTGCAGGTTATTACACTCTGTCCAACCTTGGCGGGCCAAGAAGTGGAACAATTAGTTACATTCTCTGTCGAACAAAGTATCGTCAATCTTCCAAATGTTGAAGAGATACGAAGTATTTCTAGGTTTGGACTATCGGTGGTAACTGTTGTATTTAAAGATGATGTAGATATTTATTTTGCCAGACAACTGGTCAATGAAAAACTAAAAGAAGCAGAAGAACAAATTCCTCCAGGAATAGGAACACCCGAACTATCGCCGGTCAGCACGGGCCTTGGCGAAGTATACCAATACATTCTGCACCCCAAAAAAGGTAGTGAGGATAAATATTCGGCAATGGATTTGCGGACAATGCAAGACTGGATAGTCGCCCGGCAACTTTACGGTACCCCGGGAGTAGCAGAAGTAAACAGTTTCGGAGGTCTGCTTAAGCAATATGAGGTGTCTATTGATCCTAATCGCATAAAAGCAATGGACGTGAGTATATCTGATATTTTTACGGCATTGGAGAACAACAATCAAAATACAGGTGGTGCTTATATCGACAAGAAACCCAATGCTTATTTTATTCGTGGGGTTGGTTTGGTAACTTCACTCGAAGACGTTGGAAATATTGTTATCAGAAATAAAGGTGAAGTTCCAGTGTTCATCAAAGACGTAGCCGAGGTACGATTCGGACATGCAACACGCTATGGTGCAATGACCTATAACGGGGAGGTCGACGCTGTTGGGGGCATTGTAATGATGTTAAAAGGGGAAAACAGTGCCGCTGTGGTAAAGGATATAAAAGAAAAATTACCAATCATTCAGCAATCTCTTCCCGAAGATGTGATCATTGAGTCCTTTTTAGATAGAACGGATTTAATTGAAAGAGCTATTAGCACCGTACAAAAAAATCTAATTGAGGGGGCACTAATTGTAATCTTTGTATTGATACTCTTTCTTGGAAATATCAGGGCGGGTTTGATCGTCGCATCAGCTATACCACTGTCTATGTTGTTTGCATTGGCTATGATGCGCTTATTTGATGTTAGTGCCAACCTTATGAGTTTAGGTGCAATTGATTTCGGACTAATTGTAGACGGATCACTGATTGTAGTCGAAGCTACAATGCACCACCTAGGGATACGAAAAACCAAAAATACCCTTACCCAAAGAGAAATGGACGAAGAAGTGTTTCAATCTGCGCAAAAAATCCGGACTAGTGCTGCTTTTGGTGAGATCATTATCCTCATCGTCTATATCCCTATTCTCACATTGGTCGGTATTGAGGGAAAAATGTTCACACCAATGGCACAAACTGTCGGTTTTGCGATTCTGGGCGCATTGATTTTGTCTTTTACCTACATCCCCATGATGAGTGCCCTGTGTCTATCAAAGCGTCCAATAACAAAAAGGAATTTTTCGGACAAAATGATGGACTACCTTCAGAGCATCTACCAACCACTATTAGAAAAGGCTATTCGGGTTAAATTTATTGTTATTGCTCTATCTCTTGGAATGTTTACTATAAGTATATTTCTTTTTTCACGTATGGGTGGTGAATTTTTACCGAAATTAGGTGAGGGGGACTTTGCTTTCCATTGTATTTTACCACAAGGAACATCACTGAGTCAAAGTTTAGAAACTTCTATGCAGGCTTCCAAGATAATAAAGAAGTTCGATGAAGTGAAGATGGTAGTAGGAAAGACTGGGGCAGCTGAAGTACCAACCGACCCAATGCCTCCTGAAGCTACTGACCTTATGATTATTCTGAAACCACAAGGGGAATGGAAGACTGATAAAACTTATGACGAGCTTTCCAACCAAATGATGGAAAAACTTGAAGTTATTCCTGGCGTGTTCTTTGAAGCCAACCAGCCAATCCAAATGCGCTTTAATGAACTTATGACCGGGATTCGCCAAGATGTCGCAGTAAAGATCTTTGGAGAGAACCTCGACTCGTTGTTAACTTATGCAAACAAGGCAAATGTTATCATTGAATCAATCCAGGGAGTAACAGCTCCCCAAGTAGAACGTGTTGCTGGTCTTCCTCAAATCAATATCGAGTACGATCGTACGCGAATAGCCAATTACGGCTTAGATGTGCAGCAGATAAACGATATTGTCAGCACGGCGTTTGCCGGTAAATCTGCAGGGGTAGTTTATGAAAACGAACGTAAGTTTGATCTGGTCGTACGACTTGACGAAAATCACCGCCGTTCGATCGAAGATGTGAGCAATCTATTTATTTCGCTTCCAAACGGAGACCAGGTGCCTCTAGCACAACTTGCCAATATCGACTATAAATTAGGTCCAGCTCAGATTAGTCGCGAGGATGGCAAACGTAGGATATATATAGGCTTCAATGTGCAAGGGAGGGACATAGCAAGTGTTGTCAATGAAATTCAGGATAAATTAACGAAGCAGATTAAACTTCCGACGGGCTATTATTTCACGTACGGAGGTCAATTCGAAAATCTCCAAAAAGCAACAGACAGACTCCTAATTGCCGTACCAATCGCACTGCTTCTAATTTTTATTTTATTGTATTTCACGTTCCATTCATTTAAGGAAGCTATTTTAGTATTTACCGCTATCCCAATGAGTGCTATTGGGGGGGTATTTGCACTTTTAGCGCGAGATATGCCGTTCAGTATATCTGCTGGCGTCGGATTTATTGCATTATTCGGTGTTGCTGTTCTAAACGGGATAGTTCTTATTGCTACTTTCAACCGATTAGAGAAAGATGGTTGGAAAGACATTATTCCTAGAATTATCAATGGTGCAAAAACAAGACTTAGACCTGTATTGATGACAGCATCAGTAGCAAGTTTGGGTTTTTTGCCTATGGCATTGAGTACGAGTGCCGGAGCAGAAGTACAGAAACCTCTGGCAACTGTGGTCATTGGAGGATTAATTTCAGCAACAGCTTTGACCTTATTTGTTTTACCCCTATTATACCTGGTATTTATGAGAAATAATAAGCCGTCCAAAAACAATAAAGTGAAAACCGTATTACCGATATTATTGCTGTTTATCTGTTTTAGCTCTTCTAAGAACCTAATGGCACAAAGCCCAGTGAATCTAGATAAAGTTATGGAAATTGCGTTGGAGAACAATCCCCAAGTCCGTTCGAAAAATCTTGATATACAAGCGGTGAAAAGTCTAGGCAAAGCGGCATATGAATTACCCAAAACTGCAGTAAACTTTCAATACGGGAATACGGACGGGTTTGAACAAAATGACGGTATTCAAGTATCGCAAACGATACCTTTTCCAACACTCTTTGGAACTAAAAAAGATCTAGTCAGAGAACAGGTAAAAGGCAAAGAATGGGCAAAGACGTTAACAGAAAACGAGCTAAAGAAAAAGGTAAGGACGTTTTATTATCAATGGGAATATTTAGAGCATAAAACATCTGTTTTAAAATATCTAGACAGTATCTACACAGACTTTATCCGTGTTGCGAACCTGCGGTATAAAACCGGCGACATAGGTAAATTAGATGTTAATACGGCCACTACCAAACATGGTGAAATAAATCTATTATTTCAACAAAACGAAGTTTTTAGAAACAATGCATATCAGAGCCTTAAAAACTTAATGCAAACGCAGGATGATTTTGTACTCGAATCGCAATCGGATTACAAACCATTACTTTTAAGTTCAGCTATAGACAGTTCCGCTACCGCTAATCATCCAAGTGTTCAGCTATTATACCAAGAGGCCAAAATTGCAGAGCAAAATAAAAAATTGGAACGCGCAAGTAGCCTGCCTGATTTCACTTTGGGGTACACAAATATGTCCTTGATGGGAATGCACAACAGAAATGGGATCGATCAGTATTATGGACGAGGACAACGATTTAATGTTTTTGATGTGGGAATAACCATTCCATTGTTCACAACTACCAAAGCAAAAATTCGTTCACTTGACTATCAGAGACAAGCTTTGGAGTTTGATGCTCAATGGCAGCAGCAGGAGGTAAAAACTGAATTGGAAAATGCTTTGAAACAATATAAGCAGAATTTGGCCTTATATACCTATTTTAAGGAGCAGGCGCTTCCTAACGCAGATGAAATTATCAATGCTGCAAAGCTGGGATATAGTACAGGAGAAATTTCCTATGTGGAATATCTTCTGGCCTTGCAAACCACTGCAGATATTCAGCTTAATTATTTAAACAGTATACAGCAAATCAATGAAACTGTAACTCTTATCAATTCATTAACTAATAAATAATACAAAATATGAAACGTATTATAAATAAGATGTTTTTAAGTCTTTTTAGTCTTATTGTTTTCCTCGCTTTTTACGCCTGCAACACTAAGCAGACCGAAGATACGGAACATAATCACGATGCTAAAACAGCAGTATCAAGTGAGCATGAAAAAGAAACAGCATTAATAACCAATGAGCAGATGAAAGCTGTGGGAATTGATATTGGCGTGATTGAACAGAAACCACTATCTGCTACCCTGAAAGCAAATGGGGTTTTACGGGTTCCTAACAGTAATAAAGCAAATGCAACTACACTTTTTGGGGGTATAATAAAATTTCTCAATGTAGAGATAGGCGATTATGTAAAAAAGGGGCAAGTGGTCGCAACAATTTCAAATCCTCAGTTCATACAACTACAGGAAGAATTTCTTAGCATTAATAGCCGTATTGAATTTGCAGAACAGGAAGTTACAAGACAAAATGAGCTCCACGAAGGAAATGTGGGTGCTAAGAAAAATCTACAGAACGCAAATACTGAATTAAGGACTTTAAAAACGAGACAGGCATCATTGAACCAGCAACTTCAATTGATGGGAATTAATCCAACTTCCCTATCCAATACAAATCTTAGATCGTCCTTAACCGTTATTAGTCCGATTAATGGAACTGTCAGTGATGTTTTTGCCAAAATCGGCAGCTATGTTGACGTCTCTTCCCCTATTGCCGAAATCATAGAGAATACCGCTCTTCATTTGGATTTGCAAGTTTTTGAAAAGGACATTCCCTTAATCAAAATAGGTCAAAAAATAGCTTTTGTAGTTACCAATAACCCCAATAAAACGTACTCGTCCGAAGTTTATAGTATTGGATCCTCTTTTAGCGGAGAAAGTAAAACGATTGCCGTCCATAGCAGGATTGTCGGTGATAAAGCAGGTCTAATAGATGGCATGAATATTACGGGGATAGTCAGTTTAAACAATGTCCTTAGTATAGCCGTTCCAAATGATGCAATTGTTAATGCCGAGGGAAAGTATTATATCTTTTTAGTTAAAGAGGAAACAGATAATACAAATGTAAACGAAACAGACGAATCGCACGATCATCAAGAAGGAGAAGTGCACGATCATGACCACGATGCGAAAAACGGAATTCTATTTGCAAGAATGGAAGTTATTAAAGGAGCTTCACAATTGGGATATACGGCCATAACACCAGTTGGTGAAGTACCACTAGACACACATATAGCCGTAAAAGGAGCGTTTTTTGTGAATGCAAAAATGAGTGACAGCGGAGAACACGCCCACGCACATTAAATATATTATCATGAAAAGGAACATTGAACAAAAATTGTTGAAAAAGAATACCAATCCGACAAGTATGCGGATATTGGTATACGACTTTCTAGAACAACAACAAGTAGCAATGTCTTTGTCCGAAATCGAAAGCCATTTTTATAAAGCCGACAGGGTTACTATTTATAGAACTTTGAAGACTTTTGAAGATAAAGGAATAGTACATAGTATACAAGAAAATACGACAACCAAATATATCTTGTGCGATGATGGGTGTAACGAAAAAAAACATAAAGATTGGCATTTGCATTTCTACTGTAAGATTTGCAAGCATACTACATGCAAGGAAGACTTCGTAATCCCCCAAACCGGAAGGCACAATTACAAGATTGAGGAAATTAAATTATTCGGTAAGGGTATTTGTGAAAGTTGCGTACAAGAGGATTTGCAATAGTATTGCATAGGTTATAAAAATATCTTTGGAAATGGTTAGTAACAAAAAGAATTATAATGGAGCACAAACATAAATACGACGCGAGCGGCAAGCAGCTCTGTTGCACAGAGGAAGAAAAGATATACAGCAAAATTCAAGCAAATGATCTGTCTCTAAACAATGATTGTTGCAATAACAATAAACCAATTCATAAAGAACATTCTGACGAAGATGGACACGATCATTCGCATTCGGGAGGTAGCGATGGTATTTTCAAAATGTTTTTACCAGCAATTATGTCCTTTGTACTGTTACTGATAGGGATAACCATAGATAATTTCTTTCCACAAAGTTGGTTTACTGGTTGGGTCTCGGTTATCTGGTTTTCGCTAGCCTATATCCCTGTTGGTGTACCTGTTATAAAAGAAGCCATGCTTAGTATTGGAAAAGGAGAATTTTTCTCAGAATTTTTTTTGATGAGCATAGCCACTATTGGTGCATTTGCCATTGGAGAATATCCTGAAGGTGTCGCTGTGATGTTGTTCTATGCAGTAGGCGAAGTATTTCAGACAATGGCTGTTTCCAGAGCTAAAGCTAATATAAAATCATTGCTTGACCAAAGGCCGGATGTAGTAACAGTTATCAGAAACAATGAACCAGTAAATGTAAAAGCAGAACTAGTAAGCATTGACGAAATTATACAACTCAAGCCAGGAGAAAAATTAGGGCTGGATGGCGAACTGCTCTCTGACACATCATCCTTTAATACCTCAGCTTTGACTGGTGAGAGCAAACCTAATACAAAAAATAAAGGCGAAACTGTTTTAGCGGGCATGATAAATCTTAATTCGGTTTCGCAGGTGAAGGTCACCAGCGGATATGCCGACAGCAAATTAAGCAAGATTTTGGAATTGGTACAAAATGCGAGCTCACAGAAAGCGTCAACGGAACTGTTCATCCGCAAGTTTGCAAAAGTCTATACACCTATTGTTGTTTTCTTAGCAATAGCTATTTGTTTCGTCCCTTATTTAATTGTAGCAGATTATCAGTTTAAGGAATGGTTGTACAAGGCATTGGTGTTTTTGGTAATATCTTGTCCCTGTGCATTAGTAATAAGTATTCCGTTAGGATATTTCGGTGGAATTGGAGCAGCTTCGCGAAATGGCATACTAATCAAAGGAAGTAACTTTTTAGATGTCCTAGCCAATATCCAAAACATTGTAATGGATAAAACAGGTACGATGACAGAAGGCGTCTTTAAAGTTCAAGAAGTTGTATTTGACCCATCGGCCAATCAAGACGAAATACTACAAATGGTAAATAGCTTAGAAAGCCATAGTACACACCCTATAGCAACTGCTATTCACACATATGTTGGAAAACCGGATCACGCAATCCTGATGGAAAATATTGTGGAAATTGCTGGTCAAGGATTGAAATCAACAGTAAGAGGCAAAGATTTATTGGTCGGAAATTTTAAACTAATGGATAAGTTTGCAATACCTTATAATTTAAATTTAGACAAAATTGTTCATACGACAATTGCGGTTGCATTCGACAATAAATTTATTGGTTACATTACAATTGCAGATAGCATAAAAAAGGATTCTCAGGATACAATTAATTTACTTAATAAGCTGAACATTGGAGTGACTATGCTTAGCGGAGACAAAAGTACAGTTGTGAAATACGTAGCAGAATCTTTAGGTATAAAAAATGCATTTGGTGATTTATTACCTGAAGATAAAGTAAATCGCGTTAAGGAAATCAAGGTTAAAGGAGGAAGTGTTGCTTTTGTTGGAGATGGTGTGAACGATGCGCCAGTTGTTGCTCTAAGCGACGTTGGTATTGCAATGGGTGGATTAGGATCTGATGCGACGATTGAAACAGCTGACGTTGTCATACAAGACGATAAGCCCAGTAAAATACCAATGGCCATAAATATTGGAAAACAAACAAAGAAAATCGTTTGGCAAAACGTAGGTTTAGCATTCGGTGTTAAAGCGATTGTACTTGTACTGGGCGCGGGCGGACTCGCTACAATGTGGGAGGCCGTTTTTGCGGATGTCGGGGTCGCACTATTGGCAATATTGAATGCTATTAGAATACAGCGTATGCATTTTTGATACTGAACATAAAAGCAGTCGTGTTTGGACTGCTTTTCATTTCAGATATTTGGGCTTATTAATTTAGTTCAAATTTATAGCCTACTCCCTTGACAGTCGCAACGTAATTATCGCCAATTTTTTCTCTCAGCTTCCGAATGTGTACATCAATAGTACGGTTGGTTACCACAACTGAATCTTCCCAGATAGCTTTCAATATTTGCTCTCTTGTGAATACTTTATTCGGTTTGGATGCTAATAAATACAGCAATTCAAATTCTTTCTTAGCTAGTGTAATACGTTCTTGATCACGATAAACCAAAAAAGAATCACGGTCAATTACAATATCGAGAACCTCTAGTTTATCTCCGGTAGGAACTTCCGATTCGGCGCTATTTCTACGCAGTATGGCATTAATTCTACTCATCAACGCACGAGGTTTGATAGGTTTTGCGATATAGTCATCAGCACCGACATTAAACCCTGCTATTTCTGAATACTCCTCACTTCTAGCCGTCAAAAACACCATAAAAGTGTGCTTAAACTCAGGCATCGAACGCATTAATCGACATGCTTCAATGCCGTCCATTTCAGGCATCATAACGTCCAAAATGATAAGATCAGGATTAACCTGTTTAGCTATGTCTATACCTTCTCTCCCATTATGCGCTTGATAAACTTGATAACCTTCTTTAGTTAAATTGTACGATATCAATTCAACTATATCGTGTTCGTCGTCTACCACTAGTATTTTCTGATTTAAGCTCATTGTTGTTTTTTTGCTAAATTATGTACTAAATGGTAAGATAAAGTTAAACTAATGTTATTATATTGTTAACACGTTAACAATATTTTAATTAAAAGTTTTTGCAAGAAATACTTCAAGTTCTTTTCCGCGGAGATTCTTAGCTAAGATTTTGCCTTCTGGATCTAGCAAATAGGACGTCGGAATAGCTTTTATTTTATAATCGATAATGAGTTCAGAGCTCCACGCTTGGAGATCTGAAACTTGGGTCCATACAAGTTGATCATCTTTGATAGCGCGCATCCAGCTTCCTGGATTATTATCAAGTGATACACCAAGAATCGTAAAACCTTTATCTTTGTATGTCTGGTACTGTTTGACAATATTAGGATTTTCTTGTCTACAAGGAACACACCACGAGGCCCAAAAGTCAACCAAGATATATTTCCCTCGAAAATCAGAAAGCTTAACAGGTTTATTATCCGGAGTGAAGGACGTAATTTCAGGAGCTGTTTGGCCCACAGCAAGCCGTTCTAACTTTTGGGTCTCTTGCTTAAATTGTGATACATACCTGTTATCAATAAATTTATCCTTTATTTGATGTGCATATGCAATTATTTCCTGCTCTGCAATTTCTGGATCTAGAGTGCTAATTGCGTAAAATCCTGCTAGATTATCTTGTTTATTTGCAAATTCGACTGCCTGTTCCGTATAAATTGAAAGCCTTTGTTTGAATTCTGAAAGATAATCAAAGCGTAAGGATTCTATTTCATTAGCAGATTTATCTAGTGTAGCTTTTGCGAATGCGGATTGTAAAGAATCTTGGACAAAATCTTTACG
>JAALOO010001988.1_pt1 | contig 12290 bp, 15 predicted proteins | sample 7257641 | NCBI WGS metagenome assembly JAALOO01 (sample SAMN14085613, study PRJNA598686) | mite metagenome | biome: ENVO:01001000; feature: ENVO:01001002; material: ENVO:01001226; isolation source: single female mite from University of Michigan culture on fish food culture... ... | reverse complement strand
CGCAAAAAAAGGCTCGCTGTAGTCCTGGCTTGCCAGACTTACCCCCCTGTTTCTCTTTCTCTTTGAGGTCGTTTCGTTTTGCAGTGCCATCAATTAGTCTGTTTTGTAGTTGGAGCTCTCCACACTTGCTCTCTCTCTCTCTCAACTCTCTTTCAGCTTCACAAAGAGGTCAAGATTGATCTCTCTCTCTCTCTCTCGGTTCTTTTTCACTCGGGCGCCCTTTTATCTATCCGCCAACAGCAGCAGCAGCAGCTGAAAAAGAAGAAAAAAAAGACTCGCTTGGGGATTAACCGAGGAGCTGAACTGTGTGTGCAAAGAAGTGTGAACTACGAAAGGAGATGAAAGGAGATTGCTGGTTAGTTGGTGCTGGTTGGTTTGCTTCTTCTTTTCTTTCATTATTAATTTTGTTTTTCCTCTTCTTCCTCTTCTTCTTCTGCTGCTGTTCTCACTTTGACCTCTGCAGCTTCTTTTTTCTCTACTGTGAAATAGAAGAGGAGGCATGAACATCATTGAATGTGTTTGTGTGTGTGTGTGTGTTTGTGCGTTAGCGGACAATTAGTGTGACTGACTGTCTGAATGAGTGAATGAGTGAACATGAATGACTGAATCAATGTGTGAATGAATGAAGGAATGTGTGATGATGATGATGATGATGATGGTGATGGTAGTAATGATGATACTCACTGGGCAGCTGAAATCAGTCAGAGAGAAAGACTATGAAGAGGACTAAAGAGGGAGTAGTTTTATTAGTTTGAGCAAATACAAAATATTTTTTGATTTATTTGACTATAATTTATCTCATCATGTATTTTTTTCAAAAAGGTTAACTTTTATTTTTATAATAACATGTTTTTACAAATTTTATTTTTTATGTAGATTTTAAAACGTTTTAATTTGTAGCTTTTTGCTGAAAATGAACATTGAGATTTTAAAAGGTGTAATTTTTTACTTTTTGCCATTTTCCGCCAATTAGAATATCAATAGAAAGTTACAGCACAAAATTTGATTGCAACACACAAGTGACCAGTTGTTCAACTCTTGCGCCAACAGTTTTTTGGCTGTCAAAGTCTTTTTTGTTGCTGCTGCTGTTGCTACTTCTCTTTAGTTGACGTCGTCGTCGTCGTCGTCGAAATTGTTTTTGTTGTTGTTCTCTGCTTCTGCCTCCTCCAATTTCTTCCAAACACACTGTTTGGCAGGCAAAGTTACTTCCGATAAGGGCGATCGACAATTTCCGCTTGACATTCGAATCACTTTCCCTCTCTTTTTTCACATACAATTTCGTTCCTTTGGCGTCTCTAATTTCCGGTTTTGATTTTCTATGCCTGCCCTTTTTCGTTCATTTCTCCTCAATTTCTGCTGCCGTTGCTGCTGGCTATCAAATTGTCGGTCTACTTGGTCGAACTTGAACTGATTTTTTAGCTTGCAGTTTTATGGCAGAGATTGAAAACGGCAAGATTTAACAAGTATTATACTATTCTGACTATTTCATTTAGTGTTTGATTTTATTTGTGTTTGTTTTTTAATTTTAATTCAATTATTAAGCTTTTTTGGATTATCGCCTTTGATTTTGATTTTAATGTGTGTGTGTGTGTGTGTGTGTGTGTGTGTTTACCACTATATCGCAAGTGATTAAGCCTAACTAATTAACGGCGTTGTGATCAATGTGATTAATGTGCAGGATTTGTTAATTAAATCTTTCCAACTTTTGACGCACTTTACGGCAGCATCAGCAGATTTTTTGTTTTGCTTTGTTTTGTAAGTGAAGATATGGTAAGGATCAGAGAAAAGTAAATTTAAGTGAATTTCTATTTATACTGAAGTCTCTGTTGACCTAAAAGGTTATAAAATAATTTTAAACTGTTAAATCAATTCAATTTCATATTTTTTATACCATCGATTTAAAAATAGTAAAACAACTACTTTAAACTTAATTATTAATTTTAAATAACTGTCATCTTGTTGTTTAGCATTAGTTGTTGAAGATTTTAAAAGGTTTCAATAGTTAAAAGTTTTTCAAAGTTCACCACGCATCTCTGGTGATCTTTATGATCAGTCCTGTACAATTTTTCCTGTCCCCAGCAACAGTTGTACAGTTGTACAACACACCAAACAGACACTGATCATTGATCACTGAATCAGAACAGCAAATAAAATAAAAAAACAAGGCCAAATATCATCTCTCTGCTTTGCTCTGCTCTGCTTTCAATTTCGCCTGCACCATTTACTTTGCCCTCTACTGCTCGCTTCACTGATAAGCTTTGCTGGCTGTTTCTGCTGCTGTCGTACAATGCTTACCATTTATCATCAACTCAACTAACATTTTTATCACATTACAGTACTGTGTGGATAGTGCAAGTGAAAGCGAGAAGATATGATAAAGTCTGCTAATATTAAATAAATTGAGAGGGAGAAAGAACAAATGGGTTGCACTTTTGTGTTGAGAGAAAGTGGAAGATAAAGAGCACCTGTTTCTCACTCACTTTCTCATTTTTTAGCACCAGCGTCGAGCAGTCTGGTAACGTTAACATTTTTTTTTGCTGTACATTTCCCTCTCTCTACTTGAACCTCAATGACACTAAAAAAATTGCTCTAACAGTGAATGACCTTTAGTTTTGCTTTGATTTTGTTGACACTAATCAAGATGAGAGTGCAATTTTGAAAAGGTTCACTTTACTCCCTCTCTCTAACTCAATTAGCATTTTTTCTTCTCTGTCTGTGTTTACGTTTTGGGATGATCTGTGTGTATTTAGCTTTAGCTTTTGGCTGCTGCTGCTGCTGCTGCTGCTGCTGCAAATCCTTTTACAGCCGTTTGTTTATGTTTAGTCTAACTCTCAGTTTTTTACTTTTCATTAGGCCTCCCACCATGCAAACTTCGACCTCTTCTTCTTCTTCAACGGCCGTTGCTGTGGCTGTCAATGGAGCTGAATCTTCAGCAGCAGCAACAGCAGAAACGACAACCTCGGACGAATTTGAGGCCATCTTCAATCAGATGACGGCGTTGGTGTCGACGATTGATGAAGAGCTTGAACATTCGGCTGCCTCGACAAAGCAAAGAAGTTCTGCAGGAGGAGGGGGTGAAAGTACTTCAACAAACTCTTCAGCAAACTCCACCACCACCACCGCAAACAGCCTGAAGATGAAGTCTCTGGGGAGTTCAGGCGGGCCGGAGTTCTATCATCATCTCAATCACCACCATCAATTTAGTCACTACCATAGTCAGTCGTTGGGTATGTTTGTTTGAATTTATGATCTTATTTTATTAACTTATGTTTATATTTTAGATGATCCCCACCATCCAACGATAATTACCTCCTCCTCTTCAACCACCACCACCACCAATGGACATCGAACTGATTCGCCGGACGCCGATTCCGCCTTCAGTGATTCAATTTCTCTAGTGAGCAGTACGGAACAGTCGAGCAGTAGCAGCAGCAGCAGCAGTTCGACAACTTCTTCAACCTCGGGAAAATGTTCTTCAGCGTCTTCAAATGGAGTTCAACCTCAACTTCAACCTTCTTTTCACCCTCATCCTCACCATCTTCACCACCACAATTCACCCTCAACCTCATCTTCTAGTCTACCAATTCCACCACCACCACCTCCTCTTATTACTTCGTCTAATGTTATCAACAGTTTTGTGCCCGGGCCAAACAGTCCCCTTAATTTGACGGCAATTAATTCGAACTCATCTTCTTCTACGATGCTCTCTGAAAAGCTGATAAACTCCTGCAACATTGGAACTTCTCCTTCGCTTTCCTCCACTACCAGTTCAGGAACTATCTCTGCAACTTCGACCACCTCGACCAGCAGCATCAGCACCAGCAGCAACCTTGATCACCAGTTGATGGCGCTGAATCAGCAGCAAGAGCTCTTTTTTGAACAGTTGGGCCGCTGTACAACTTCCGCCTCAGAGGCTAACCAGAAACAAAGCAGTTTGCTGAAAAGTCCCACAAAGTCGGAAAAACAAGGGAAAGGTTTTGATGGCAAGAAAAGCGGAAAAGATGAAGGAGATGATGATGATGCGGTAAGTGTGATTAAACTTTTTAGCAAACAAAAATTTTTAATTTTGAAAACTTGCATTTAATAAGTAAAGTGAATTTAATTATTTAAAAGGTCAAAATGCTATACTTTACAATTTTTACAGTTAGTAATACTTGGTTAGAAATTCTATTGTTTTTAAAAAGGTCTTTCAATTTTATATTTTAAAAAGTTTTTTAGTTTACCAAACATCAGCTTTTATTTAGTGTAAAGTAGATTTATGAAATTATTCTTTTTTTGTTATAAGAGGCACTTTAATTAATTCTTTTCTTTCTTTCACCTCTTTTTTTCCCTTGCACACTTCCTCTGCACACTTCCAATTCCCTGCATGCACTTTTCACCCCTATCACTACTACTACTGCTCTTCTTCTTCTCTATTCTGTTTATGTTTTTTCAATTCAAAATATGATTCCTATTATCATCACTACTCAAAATGATAATTTCTGGATTTCCTTTTTTCTTCTAAACGGTACTTCAAATGCCACTACCACTTTACCTCCCTATTTTGTCCCATTGGAATACTGATGGCGGCTGCTATAATTGGATGATTCCCTGACCCCCCTTCCTGCATGAATTCCAAAACGGTGCACTACTTTTTCTCATTCTTTTCAACCTCTTTTTCTTTTCTTTTCCACATCTTCTTTCACTTCGTCACCTACTTTTTATTCTTTTTTTCTGTGTTCTACTTTACTTCTTTTATTTTTTGATAATTTTCTCAAACGGAACCAAAACTACTTGCTTTTAAATTATTTTTTATATGTGTGCTTGTGTGTCCAAAAATCAAATCGCATCAAATTGATTTCACCAATATTTTTTTTCATTTTATTATAATTTGGTGAACTGGGGCACACACATTTTTTTATTAATGCCATTAATTTGATTACTACTACCACTGCTACTATTACTTTTGAATGCCATTACTACTACTACTTTTTTATGTGTGGCAAAACTTTTTTCATTCCTTCTAATTGCATTATTACGTGCAATATTATTTTTTTTGCCTTTGGTCATCAATTTAGCTTTGCGACAGCAATAGCACTTCCTTCTATGACATTTTCAGTGCCCTCCTCCTCAGTCACCGTGATTCAATTAACTTTAATGTCAATGACGACGATGATTCTGAGGATTCTGAATCAGAATCCGAGGATGTGAATGTGAATTCTCCAAAGAGTCCTCCTGCTAAGGATTCTCAAGAGGAGAAGGAAGCACTTCAAATGAGCAGCAATTCTTCTGACTTTGATCAAACCTCGACGGTGGTCAAATTTTCCTCAATTTCTGTTGATAATGAAAGCTGCAGCAGCACCGTTGTCAATGTCAAATCCTCAGCTCCTCCACACTGTGATATTGCAAAGTTTAGAAAGAGTGATAAAAAGACCGAAAAAGAATTGACTGTGGAGGAGAACATTAGAGCGGCGATGGCCAAAATTAGAGAGGCCACCTTTCGAAAGGTGCCTTTTTTAAATTAATTGCTATTTTTCATATTTACTCATTTCACTCCTCAACTCTAAAAAAGTTACTCAAATTTTAACGTTATCTTTTTCCCCTTTTTTCCCTCCTCTTTTTCAGCTCTACCTAAAAGTCTTCGCCCAGGACAACAGCGCCAAGTCGCTGCTAGCCGACGAACGCATGAACATTGGCGCCATTTGCGGCCAGCTGGCGGCGAAGAATCACATCAGCCTCGACAGCAGCCTCTGCATCATTGAGCACATGCCTCATCTTTATTTAGGTTTGTAAAGCTCTTTTCTAAAAAATTTTAAAAGTTTTTAATTTTAAATTTTTTATTTTTTATTTAGAACGTTTCTTCGAGGACCACGAGTCTCTGGTAGAGAATGTCCTCCACTGGGGCCGCGACTCGGCTAATAAGCTCTACTTTATGCAACGAGCTGACAAGTACGACCTTTTTCACCGACCGGAGCGATATCTTATCAGCAGCAGCAGCACTGAAAATACTTCAACAAAAAATTCCTCATCATCATCCTCAAACGATTCTACGCTAAAATCCAGTTCCGGCCCGGCTTCAGAGTTTCTTCGCCGCGACTTGATTCAGCAGTTTTTCAACAGCAGCCAAAATTCTGGAGCCAATAAAGTGCCGGAAGTTGAGGGCGAGCTGTACCTGCGAGCAGAGGGGAAGAAGACCTGGAAAAAGTACTTTTTTACTTTAAGATCTTCTGGTTTATATTACTGTCCAACGGGAAAACTGGATAAAAACGGCGGTCAAAAACCGTCTCCAAAGTCTACCAAAGAGCTTCTCTGTCTGGCCACTTTCGATCTAAACTCTGTTTACCTCGGCTTTGGCTGGAAAAAGAAGTTCAAAGCTCCAACCGATTTTGGCTTTGCTCTAAAACATCCTCAGGTGCAGGCAAAGGCGCCAAAACATATTAAATATCTTTGTGCTGAAAATGAAGACCAGCTGAGACTGTGGCTGACGGGAGTTCGCATTGCCAAGTACGGACGACAGCTGTGGAGTAATTGGGAAGCTTTCAGACAAGAGGGGACAAACACTGGAAAAAGCTCTGAGGAGGAAAAGTAAGTGTTTTTAATGTTTTTGCTTATTTTAAAAAATGCTAATTTTGTTACTTTTTAGACTCTCCAAACCGTCGGCCAACTTTGACAGTTCAGAATATTATCATCAACAGTCAACTCAATCGGTGACGATGAGATCCAATCGAAACGGGCTGAACCGAGATGAATCCGCCCGATCCAGCTCTACTAGTTCCGCCAGCTCGGGTTGTTTGTCAGAAGGAGTTGCCAGTACCGGTTCAGGAACGACTTCCGTTTCGAATCCGGGCGTTCATCACCAACTCAATCACCATTTAAATTTTCATCACCATCACCAAAATGGTGGATTAGTTAGTCCGATGGACGGTGGAAGTTTGCACTATTTAGGGTAAGTATTTTCAGAGTTTTTATATAAAGATTTTACTGATAATTTTTTCCCTACAACTTTTTTCAGATCACCCACTCACAACAATGGAAACTTTGGCCATTTTGCCTCCTCTGCCTCCAATCAACCGCAATCAACGATGAGCTTGAGTGCACTTCCTCATTTTCCTCAGAATTCTTCTTCTTCAGGTTTTGACACCGATTCCTTCCCGCTAGGCACTATCAAGAGAAAACCTTCAGTGCAAAGTATGCCCAAGATTCCGCTGACCAAGAATACGCGGAATTTGGCCCTTCAGTCGGAGGACGTCCTGCTGGAGCATGAAGGCGAGGCAGAGGGAACGGCTTATGATCCTCACAGTATGATGATGGGCTCACATTCGGTTGATCATGATCAACAGATTTACTCTGGAACTGGAGTTTCAGAAGTAGTATCACCTTTTCAGCGAGGCACCTTCCTTTCGGGCACTTTGAGGCGGTCTACTACTGAAGAGCGGATGAGGGCAAATAAGAACAACAACAACAATTTTAATCAGATGATGATAAATTCCTCCGTTTTGAATTCATCTTCACCAATTCACCTTCCAAATCCTGCTTCAATAGTTCAAACTCATCATTTACCGCACGTCAATGGAAACTCTTCTTATCTAGCTCCTCCGCCACCGGTGAACTTTCTAATTTTGATTTCTAAAATTTTGACTAATTTGTATTTTATTTTATCAGGCCCCAGTCAATGTAAACTCCAAATCAGACTCTGAGGATGAGCTGCCACTTCCTCCACCACCGCCAACTTTGCTGAAAGAATCGGAATCTACGCTGTCGCTGGCTTCAGCAAATGCTACTGGAAATTCTGCTTCATTTCCACCACCGCCTCCAATGGAGGTTCTTCAGCCAAACAGTCCAATTCTACAGCAAAATCTTCAGCAAACTCCCGTGGTTTCGACCATTTCAACCGCCGCCTACGGCTCAATGACGCCCCAGCCGCAGCCCAAAAATGGCGCCCGTCTTAACCGACGCCTCTCCGATCTCTCCTCAAACTCGACCTTCTTTCTCAATAACAACGGGAACAACAATTTTAATAATAGAAATGGAGCTCAGCAACCTCAGGAGTTTAACTTTAATCAACAACAACAATTTCCTCAGTCCCCTCAATCACCAAATTATCTGATGGCGGCCAACAGTCGAGCTAGCATTGCCACTTCCGGTGAAAGTACCAGTAGTGGACTTTACGGACCTTCCGCCGGTTTTGTGACGTTGAAGCCGTACCACAATCGAGGCGCCTCTATTAGCGGAAGTTCACTCAATGGAGGTGGACTTATGGTTTGTTTATTTTACCATAATTTAAATTAATCAAAAACTAACTTTTCTTTTTTAAACTTCTTTAGAACTCCCGTCACCACCGCCAACTAACACTGGACCTAAATGCGGCGCTGAACAAGTACGGCACTGCGCCGAGACTTCGAAATGACCAACAACAACTTTTAGTCACTATGGCCAGAGATTATGAAATTCAGAATCAAAATGTAAATCTAAATCTAAATCAGAACGGCGGAAGTACTTTCAATGGAGGCACACTTTCTTCTCTTTCTTCTTCCTTACCTCCTCCAAACTCCTCGATTTACCAGTCAAACAACAACAACAGTCCAACTCTCTATCAACACCAAAACCACTCTGTTTCTCAAACGAATGGAGCATTTTCGAATCCGTACAGCGGAAACAATGAGACAATGTTGCCACCTCCTCAACAACAACAATCGCATCCTCAAATGCTCTATCAACAACAACAGTCCTATCTTCTAAATGGCCAGTCACTTCCGTCACCCCCACCACCACCTCCTCAAAACTTCCAAACTTCCGTACAAGCAAATTCAGCCATAAACTCCCGACCTTCCACCAACGAGAACGTCATCTACATGTCCATCAGCCCGCACCTGCTGCAGAAGCACCAGGCGATGGCCGTCGTAAATGACGTCTACCAGGCGCACCAGCAGCCAATCTACGGGCCAACGCCTATCACCCCATTATCACCCTCACTACCTCCTCCACCTCCCCCAGAACAGATTTTCCTCAAAAGTATGGAACGAGTAATGGCCAAGAAGTGGCACGTCGCCCAAATGCTTCGAAGTACTGAATCGGAGTACTATGGTTCGACGCCAGGACAGGTGCTAGGCTTTCGAGATCCTGCCTACCTTCCACTAAGGGAAGGACAACAAATTCAACAACAGCAGCAGCCTTATCAGCAGCAGCAGATGGCTTATCAACAAACAGCTCCTCCTCCTCCTCCTCAAATGCCGTACTACCCGTACCAGCAGCAGCAAGGCCCTCCTGGACCGATTTATCAGCAGCAGCAGCCCCAGCAAAGCCATCCAGCTTATCAACCGGAAATGCCGATAAATCAGCAGCAGCAGCAGCAGATTTATGGAACCCAGCAAGGTGCTCAGCAGATTTACGCCGGTGGCTCCTCACTTGGGAAGCGAGTTCCGCCGCCGCCCCCGAAACGCAGTGAAAACACCCATTTGACGCTTGGGCAGCAGCAGCAGCAGCAGCAGCAGCAATCTAGTCGACGTTAATGTTTTTACAGATGAAGATAGTTTGTTAACAGCAGCAATCCTTGTATATTGTTTATTTAGAAGCTGTTTTTCTGTTGTTGTAACAAGAATTTAACATAAGCTCTTTCTTTTGAGATGGCTTTTTTTATTGATGAACAGGAATTGTGCGGTTTTTTGGTTGTCGTACAATGCCATTTTTTATTGATTGTTTTATGTATATCTTTGCTGCTTTTTTAAAACGGTCAATTTTTTTTGATACTTTTTCTTCTTTTTTCATCGCCGATTTATTTATTATTATTACTTATTTATAGTAAAAAAAGCTTGTAATTTTATTGTAATCATCTTTTGCCTGTTCATCATCTTTGTTTTTGCTTTTCCATATTTAATACTTTATCAAATGAGTAGTAGTAGTAAAATAAAACAATAAAAAATCTTTTTGCAAAAATGTTGTGCTGTTTTGTCAAAGTCGTCAAGGATTTTTTTCTTTTTCCTTAAATGTTGACCTCTGACAAGGCTTTTGTTTTTTGGAAAGCTCTGAAAAGATGACGTGAAGCAGCAGCAGCTTATCACGTTATTTCTGACAAGCCCTTTATCAACAAAACAGATGAAATCAGGCGTTTGTGTACATCACCACCACCTCTTTGGCTTCAATCATCCCAATTATCATCATTTATTTGGCTTCAGGCACTCCCATCACCATCACCTTTTTTGGAACTGAACACCACCACAATCATCATCACCACCACCATCATCACCCCAACTCCCATCACCCCCATCTTCTGTGACCACAACAACAACAACGACAACTTTGCAAGAGAACGGATCTTTCTCAACAAAGGTACAGTGAAAAAAAGTTCTTTTTATTGCACAAAAAAATTTGAAAAATTGTTTTGTTTACTAAAAATGATGATGATGATGGTATCTTTAGTGAGTTGATCATTTGATCGTGTTTGTTTTGTTTCATATGCTGTCAATTGTGTCAATTTGAGCCCTGCTCAAATCAACGCGGAAAAGAGTTGAGCAGTTGATCGAGCTCGTCAGTGACCGTTCCATTGATAAATGATTCAAGCTGCTCTTCCTCCACTTTTTCATCCTTATCCTTAACTGTGATAAGACTACTCTCCTTGTCATCATCATCATCATTAGAGTTTTTATCAACACTTTCTTCCTCTTCACTTGATTCACTCAATTCACTGATTCGGTGATGAACTTCTGCTTCATTTTTAGCTTTTTCAATTTGTTTTTCTCGTTGTTTTTCTACTGCCGCCGACCTGGCCCGAGTTTTTTGAAGAAAAGAAATTGAACTTTTTAAACTTTCATTTTGGGTTTCTGTTGTTGAGAAAAGAAGAGCATTTAGACGGGCAATCTTTGCCTGAAGGTGACCAACGTGCAGGGCGTCACTTTCGCTCAGCTGCTGCAGCGTGGCGTACTGCGCCTGAAGTTGACTGTTTCGAGATTTTTCAAAATTCAATTGAACTTCCGTTTCAGCCAGTCGTTTGCCTAGTTCTTCTGCTTCTTTTTGGGCCGCCTCAGAGCGAACTGCTAAAGTACTTTTTAGTGCTTCCAAGTACTTTGAAGTAGAATTGGCAGCAACAGATAAGATTGACATTTCAGAACCAGAATTTAAATTCTGTTTTTCCTGACTAAAAGCCGGCGATTCCATGCACTGGGCAATGCAGTCAGCGAGTGACTGTTGAAGGAGGGCGTTCTCCTTTCTCAGACTTTCAATTTGTGTGTCCTTTTCGGTGATAACTGAGAAAAAAGAGGAAAAAAAGTGATTATTAAATAAAGATAAAAAACCTACTAAAAAAATATTACCTAGGTTAAGCTCATCCTTGGCGGCCAACTTTGCCCGAAGTTCCGCCACTTTGGCCTTTTCCTCCCGTAGAGATCGATAGAGAGATTCTATCAGCGCTCTCACGTCGGTGGACAGCTTTTGGGCGGATTCTTGGCGCATTATCAGCTGCTGGTATTTAGTATAGAGGTCGACGATTGCCGGTGAAGACGACGAACTTCCGTTTTGTTGAAGGAGTTCTTGGTGTTGATCAAGATGGTGATGATTTTGATGAGGGTGATGAGGGTGATAACCGTTGGACATTGTTTGAGAAGGTGTGGTGGCTCCAGTGGCGGTTAGGCTAGCAGTGGCAGTGGTGGTGGTAGTTAGTTGATAGCTGAAGGAGTTGGTCGAAGAGGCCGGGAGTTTATTTGTTGAAGAAGGTTCTACTTCTTCCTGATCTTCAGGATCAGCAGAAAGCAGCGTATCGAGCATCATCTGCTGCTCGGCGATAATTTCCTCTAAGCGGATAATCTCCTCCTTGGCTTCTCGCATAAGTGAAGTTGCTGATAACGGGAGTTTAGAGTTTTCATTAGAATGCTTTAAAATTCCTGATTTTGAGGGTGATGGAGATCGATGATTCGATGAAGGCCTAAATGAGAAAACAGGAGGAGGAGGAGGAACTCCCAGGCCAGAATCGACCCTAGACTGTACGTGACTGTACGGTCTTTTGCTTACAACCAGTGCCTGATGAGATGATCGGTGATGATGGGAGTGATGACCTTTGACCTCCACATCTTCACCACCGGAAGTGACCCTCATCAACTGCATTCGATCTCTTAACCGGTCATTGGCCACCGCCTGCCTTCCCAACCGCTGCTCCAGGTCGAGGACGGTCTCCTCGAGGGCCACCTCGCGGTCGGTTCGCCGGTGGCGGAAGTACCTTTTCTTTTCATCTAGCAGACGATTTAGCTTAACGTGAAGCAGGCGAAGCTCCTCCTGAGCTGCGGTGGCCTCTTTTCGCAGGCCCAGGTGGCGGTCCCGGAGGT
>JAALOO010000630.1_pt2 | contig 12292 bp, 12 predicted proteins | sample 7257641 | NCBI WGS metagenome assembly JAALOO01 (sample SAMN14085613, study PRJNA598686) | mite metagenome | biome: ENVO:01001000; feature: ENVO:01001002; material: ENVO:01001226; isolation source: single female mite from University of Michigan culture on fish food culture... ... | reverse complement strand
TGGTGCATCTCTGCTTTAGAGCAGTGACTAACGATGTGACAGAGCTAATACAGTCAGCAGTGGTGGTGGTGGTGATGTACTTACTTCTGACTCAAAATGACATGCAACCGGGAATGACACTGGAGACAACATCAGCACCATGACACGAGCTGATTGGCAATCGATGCCAACTGCAAATGTCAACGAGCACTGCTCGCAGCTGCTTTGCCGCGCGGCACTGATTTGCAACGCACAAGAACAGAGAGACAGTGTATGATAGTGATGCAGTACGAGTGAGACAGTATGATGACAGTAGGCAGATTGCATTAGGCATCACAGCACTAATAAGCCATCGAGGCAGTGAGAGAGAGAGAGACAGTTCAGTGCTTGTGTTTGCCAGCTCGGTGCAGCCTCAGAATGGTAATGATGATGATGGCCAAGTGGTAGTGTGGTAGTGCACTGTCCTCTGACAACTTGCCCATTTGCTTATGGAGACACATTTAAATTCGGCATTACGCTGAACTTGCATATGGACTGGAGCAGTCATCTGCTTCAGTGGTTAATCGATGTGTCGCAGTGTAAGGGAATGGATGCACATGGCAGTGGCAAATTGCGCACTGATTCGCCTCCTCTCTTCCTCGACCACTTCGTTTCACTGACTCACTTTGGGTGCACTACTGTTTGCTGTTTGCTGCTATTTACCGCCAAGTGTCAGTCTTGATTTATATTTCACTGCACTCTCTCTCCCTCCCTCTCCCTTTATGACGCATTCAGTCTGTGCCCATCTTCACCACCTTTTAACTTTGTGGCTTTGCGAAGCGCCTGAAAGATTGCACGCGAAGGAGGTCCTTCTGTTTTCCAATTAGCGATCCAATTTGTTCCTGCCAGCCAACTATTCTGGCGGCCTTTCTTTACTCACCAGCGCGAAACCAATTCTTGAAACGTGGTAATGGTAGGCCACTGATGCTTCTTCTCGTTTTCTTTCTTTCTTTTGTCTTTTTCTTATTGTATTTTCCAGCAGCGGCTCTGTACCTGTGCTTGTGGTGTAAATGATTTTACCGGCATTTTAGTTGCTGTCCGGTGCCAAGAAGCACAAAAGTACTGCTGTGCAGCAGTGTGTTGTGCAGTACACCTACCTCGGCAGTGTTGGTAATAGTCTGATCAACTTCACAACTGAAGCAATTTAGTGCCTGCCTGTTTTGCAGTGGCTCTCTTCGGTGTGCACCTTTCTGCACTAAAAAAGAGAGTAATGCCCATTCTATTTGCACTGCGTCTTTCTGATGTGATTCTCGCTGTCACATTGCTGCTGTTGACTGTTGCTCACTTGCACTTGCAAACATATTGTGGAAACTCAGACATTGTGGCATTTGCATGGCGTAGTCAGTAGTGCTGCTCATTAGCTAAAAAGCTCTCGTTTTCTCTTCAGTATCAGTGTTGCCAGTTTCAACTGTTTTTGTAGCACGTCTGTAGTCCACACTAAATTGAAAGGCAGTGACTTTTTTCCGATGCTGCCTTTTCTTTTCTTTGCCTAAAAATAGAGTCTCGGATGTGATGTCTGTGTGTGTGTGTTTGTGCGGTGGTGGTGGTGGTGTTTGTTTGGTAATGATGGTGAGCGATATCTTTTGAAGGATGATACGAACTGATGTGAGCCGGTGTGCAACCACAGACGCAGCTGTACTGTCACGCAGTTGGGTTTCCACGGCCGGGGACACCCGAGACGCCAACGCCTAAGATGATGAAGAAAGGGAAGAAAAAGTGCTGCCAGAGGCTGACAGGCAGGCAAGCAGGCACTTCTTGGTGGCTGCCTTTTTAGAGGACACATTCGAGCAGACTGTTACCAATTGTATCCCTCTGTCTGTCTGTTTTTCTCAATGCTTGTGTGTGTGTGTTTGTGTGCCTTTTTTGTTGTCATTTCCTTTCCCTCTCTCTCCCCCAGCACCCACTCGGCGACAGAAGTACTGCGAACCGGCCCGGTAGACATTTCAGCAATTTGAAGACCCACAGCGAGTGTGCACAATCATGACACGCGCTCTACACTGTTTGTTTTGCCACAGTCAGTTTTGTTCGGTGTCTGTGTCTGTTGTCACCAGATCACGAGCACTTTTACCGGCACTGGGGCACACTGAAGAATTGCCATCTCTTCTTCTTTTTGCTTGTGCACAAAGTGGCTCATTCAATGCATGTTCTTCCAGCTTGACTTGACAGCCAGCGCATTCACGCTGCTGATGAGATTATTGTGCGGCAGAGAAGGAGGATGACAGGAAGGAAGGTGGGGATTATGGTGATGCTACCAATTTACGGTTAAACTGGTCACATTGAATAGCAGTGGGTGGTGGTTGAATACCGTCAGTGGCAGTGGCCAATGTAGTACATTCAATTGAAATGTTGTTTGTCAGCTCTGCTGTCGTTTTTGTGTACAGTAAACGCAATGGCGAATGACAATCAGCCCACTGTGTTTGCAGTGTGTGTGTGTGTGTGTGTGCTGTTGTACCCTCTCCCAAACATCATCATCACCGCTGAGAATCAATGAAGCGAAATTCCGTGGCTGTGTGTGTGCAGTGTCGTTTTGTTTGTCGGCCAGCAGTTTGCACTGTACTGTACACTGTCGTCCTTTGTACGGTGCCATTGTGCCTTTCGGCGGCGGCGGCGATGAACGCAATTGAAGCGACAACTAACGAATTGCTGTGCCAGCGGGTGACTGGTGTGCAAGGAAGCGAGAGAATGAGAATAGGAATTGCTAATGATCAAATAGGTGAGCAAATGGATGGCACTGCACATTGCGTGCACCGAATGCTTACTGTAGGGGGTCAGTGCAGTTGCTGCTTATGCTACCTCCCAAACAAAGAACATTATTTACTCGACCGAGCTCTCCAGGTGGTCAATTGCAGGCCAATTCGGTTGGCAATGTGGGCAATACTGGTGCCAGTTGAAAGTGAACACAGGCGGCCATTTTGAGCCCCCTTCTCATCCCTTTCGCTTTTCATCCATCCGTTCCCTGCTGCATCCATATTCTCCTAATTGGCCTCATTTTTTCTTTACATTTTTTATATTGCTTTCTTGGCCTCGACCGCCTTTTCGTTCTGTTCATATGAAAGCTGCAGCACAGACGCACAGTCACCGGCTCTGCAATCGATGAAATATGAGACTAAATCTTAAGCAGCAGCAGCAGCAGCAGCCTCACCCCGGACATTTTCTGTGTTGCTGTTGCTGTTGGTCTGATCAGTCAGCTTGGCCCCCTCTTTTTGGCGGTAATCACTTCTTTCTTTCTTTTCCACTGAACAGCACACTTTCACTTGACGCCTCTGGTGCGCCTACGCGCCTAGTTTGCCCGCCGCCTTCTTGTGCGAACTTTATGACGCTTGAGAGCGCGGCAACTCGTACACCGGCCTAATCGAAGCTGTCCGTGGCAGCTGCAATGTGCTCTGTGCTAGTGTGCTCTTGTTTGACTGAGATTGACTGAAACTGCCAATGAGATACTCGCTCAGAAGGCGACGTTGTGTGTTTGCATATGTGGAGACAGAGGGATAGAAGAAGAAGGAGGAGGAGGTGGTGGTGGTAATACGCCTAAATGCTATTTGCTTTTGCCAGCAATGTTTACGATTCCTACTGCCACTAATCGAGTGAAAACAACTACTGGGCAACAGCAGTTGGACAGAGGCATGAAATGCAGTTCCTGGTTCCCTCTCTTTTTCTCAGCAAGGTGGCCTGCTTCGGGTTGGCCTTTCTGGCTCTGGTTCGATTGGTAGTTTGCCACCAAAGTGGCTGTTTATGTCAGCAGATGACTGTCATCTGCACAAGTGCACTAGTTTTGGATATCGGATTAAGCCTAAACATAGTTTTCTTGTTCGTTCGTTATGCTACTTTTCAAGTGAAAGTTGGCCAAATTGATCTTTCTTTTCTCTCAAATATTAACTGCCATCTTTGAGTAGGTGCTGTATCGGTGCTTTGCCATGACCTGACCGAGAGGCTGAGCAATCAATATCGACCATGTGCTACTCCAGCGTGCATCTGAATTCTTCCATCCTCCAAACACTATCACAGTGTAATCATTGCAATCAATTTCCTCCCACAGGCCAAGCAACTTCGAATGTGGCGCACGTGCGTGTCCAGGGTGAATTCATCAGCAGCGACAGGAGAGCACACTCGACGGTGACGGCATTACTGCCAATTAGCACTCGCTGGTCGACCGTGGTAAATGGTCTCTCTGTACTCCACTGAAAGTACTGAGGCTCTAAGGGAACGAGAGAAAGAAAGGTTGTTTGCCAATTAACGAGGAGAAAGTGGCAGTGCTCTTGATGAATTGACTCTGTGCCTGTCTTCTGTCTGAGTGGGCTGCAGAAAACTGAAAGACGACGGCCGTTTTCTCTGGCTCGAATTTCAAGTAGGAGTGCAGAGTTCATTTCGAGTGTGACGACTACTACTTCTGCTGGTTACTGCTGTATTCTGCAAAGATTGAATTGGTAATGCTCACTTGCTTCATTGATCGAGTAGACAAATGCCGATTTGCAGGAGCACATCGCTTCGATGCGAATACAGAATGAGCAGCCTTTTAGCATCTCTTTCTTTACACATTTTGTTCTCTTTCTTCTTTGTCCTCTCAAATGTTGTGCATGGTTTATCTCACTCTGTGATTTTCTTTTAAAGTGTGCCCCTTTTTGTGGATGTTTTATTTAGTTGGTAGTGATTTTTTCCGTTTTTGCTTTTGAACTTCTTTGACTTAATATTAGAATATTCTCACGATCAAGTTCTTGTCTGTAAAAATGTTCAAAGGACACGTATTCTTTAGTCATTGTTATTGTCTGGCAGTAATACTATTTTCTGATGACTATATTGTGTTTTCCCTTTTTTCTCTTTTCTAGACGTTTCAATTTAAAGAGATGAAAAGCTGCTAAAAGGGTGATTCCCATCAAAAGTAGTACTATTGCGTTCATTAGTCTAGCACTATCACTAAGTGAAAAGACTATAGAGAAGTACAGATTTAGGTTGAGTAGTTGAACAACTGATGATTACATCAGCGTGGACCAAATTGAGCTTTTCTGCAGCTCTTTCTGCGTCTACTCTATGCTTCTTTATGTCTACTTTCTGGTCAGCTAACGCAGAGAGCGCAATTAGCTCAAGAACCAGCTAATATCTGTCTTCTTTTGAGGTATTGAGAGCATTCTCCATTCATCCTCGCCGTGTGGTGGTCGCGGTGATGATTGTGCTTCCTTAGGTAGCCGTCATCATTTTGCCGTGATCTCCACTAGCTTGCTCTGTTTGCAGAGTAGCATTTAATGTTCGAAAGGTGACCTTACATTGTGGTCTTAAGAAGGTGAATAAGCAGTGGTGGCAAAGCTGCAGCAGCTTCCGCCGTTGAGCACACCTTTGTTATGTGTCTTTCCTACACCTGCTTGCTTTTTTCTCTCTTCTCTTGTACAGTAACTGACAGGCAGGCAGGCAAACAGACAGACATCAGTGTTCACTGTTGAGAGTATCTCCCAAATCAGTGTTTGCTCTTCTCTCCTTCACTCTGCTGTAAGACTGACGCTGGCTGGCTGACTGGCGGTGAGCGCACTTGTAAAGCCTACAGTTCCTTTGTCGTACAGCACTGCTGTACATCGACACCGCCAGAAGCTGAAGCTGAAGCTGCTGCTGACACACTGCGAAGGGCAGTCGTACAGCTACGACCTGTCGTTGACAGTGCTCCTGCTGGTGCAGACTGCTGTTGGGCATTGTGTCAGTCGGGCAGTAGTCGAAACGATGAATTACCAGTGCTCTTTCTACAGTCGCGCAATAAATGCATTGTTAAAAGTTGCATTCCTCTAGTTTAAATTCAGTGGATCTATAGAAAGGCAGCAAAGAAGAAGCAGTGAAGCTGAAGATGATGGTGGCCTGGTGGCCACTCAAACATGCTCGCAGGCATCAGTCGATTAGGTAAGGCGGTCGGTGTTTGCTCAGTGATGCTGCTGCTGCTGCTGCTGCTGCTGCCGCCGATGAAGCCACTTGCCATTCATATTGCTGCACTAGTTTACAGTTGGCTTAGCACACCGGCTGCAATTCTGACACTGCTTCAGTGTTTCACTATGCACAGTCAGCAGTTTGCTTCCGCTCACTTCTTTACTCAGCTTGTCACCAGTTCAAACTTTACCGCTTCTCATCAGTTGGCTGTGCTCGTTGACCTAGGCCCTTCTCTTTCTCTTTCTCCTGAGCAGTGTTTCCAACGGCGCTGTTGATCACCATCACCATCCATTGTTTTGTACCCTCTTGACTTATGATAATATAAATGGGTGCACCGATTTGCACAGTGTGTTTGCAGAGTGTGCTGATGCGCCAGTGATGGTAGTGGTGGTGGTGGTGGTGGCACTGGCTTTGCCGTACTCCGCTGATGGCGGCCAGCTTTTGGCGCCAACTCTCGCGAGGATGCTCATTCGGCGTGGGGTGAGCGAGAGCGAGAGAGAGGGGGGGGGGAAAGCAGGCAGGCAGACAGTCTAATAGACTGGGAGCTTTGGAGAGGGCAGATGAGCTCAAGTGGTGCTGCTCGGTGAAAGAGCTGCCTCCAGAGCCAGAGCCGTAGCAGAGAGCTGCAGCAGACATCTCTACTTTGCGGAATGCTATTTTTAGAGGTGCCCTTCGAAGAGTTGCGCCGTAGTGGCAATGATGCACGTACACCGATGTTTTCCACAACCGCAGACAATGCTCTCGCTTTCTTGCTCTCTCCTGGTGGGCAGCCATGCCATTCTTTGCCAGTGTTCACCAATGAACAAACGCCCACTTTGGTGGACATCACTGCCGGAGATCAGAAAGAGAGCGGGACGGGCACACCCACCCACTTCAGTGTCGTGGTGGGCAGCGAGCTGTTGCCCACACGAGGTGTGTGCTCTCCGTCGGTGCCATACTGTATACCTAAGCTGTGGTGGCAGATAAGCAGTCATCATTGAAAACAGTGAGCGTGCCTTTTCTTGCCGCCCTGTGTGTGACTCTCTGGCCATCTCACTTCATTGAAGAGAACAGATGGGCCGTCACTGTACTTTGATTGGCCCAGTGTCTGACTGCTGCTAATGCTGGTGGTGGTAGTTGCTAGGGGTTCCATGCACATGCGCCACCTGACCAATAGGCAGAAGGTATTGCTGCTGCTGTTGGTGGTGGTGGTGGTAGTGGTGGAAGCAGGTACGAGGGCTGCTGGGGTTGCTCAGTGGCCAAGTGGCTGCAGCACTCTGACCATTAAATCACACAATCACACACACCAAATGACAGCTAATGGGAAGTCTACACTTTAGATGTCATTTTCCTGTCTTCCTTCTGGGCCCTGTTGCCATGTGAATGCATTGACGCACTGATCGAATGCTAATCAATGCATTCCCCCGCTCTGACAATTGCTTTCCAATCTTTGCTGTTTTTTGCTCGTCAGTGTCCAATCTGGTACTTTCTCTGCTGCTGCTGCCTTTCTGCGCTGGCAGTCGATGACGCCTGACTGGCAGCGCAGTTATCGTCGCCTGGATGCATTCACTGGTGGCAGACAGACGGGACAGACAGGGACAGTGACAGTAGTGGTAGAGCAGCACTTCGTCAGCTCCGACAGCTTTCCCTGCCATTGCCTGGATCGAAGTGACTAGTCGCACTTATCGTCGGTGCTTCACTCGGTGGCCTGCTTCCCTCGATGCCTACTGCTGCTCATATCGCCCGCCACTGCAAAGCAGTCCACTGGCGCCACAGAGTGTAGAGAAGTACTGCCTGGCTGGATGGCTGCCACTACTGAGCACACTACCAGCACCGATTCCAGGGTGGTGAGCGAGCGCACACTTTGCTGGCAACACTGCCGACTGGCATCCTCAATGGCAAGCACTTACACTTCTTCATTTTCCCTCCTGCTGTCGTCCCCTGGTCCTCCTCGCTCATAAGGCACAGGCAGTGCTGGCTGCCGCTTCAGCCTGGTCGACACCGCCTGTCCTATCTGCCTCCCTCACACTGGTCTTCATTCGGTAGTGTGTTGGCGGTGATGGCTCCAGATAGAGTGCACTGTCAGGCAGAACTTGAGCGCCCGCCGCAACCACAGAATTGAGAAGCAAAAGTGCTCGTTGCCGATAGAGAGAGTATGCATTGTGGCAGTGCGCCAAAGCCATTTCTCCTCCGTTGGCTTCTCTCCTGTCCTTTCCCGCTTTCTCTCTTCCTCCCTCCCACATCCCTCTCGATCCTCGAGTTTGTATTCCCCCATCATGCTCTGCTCCTGTGTAGTGGTAGTAGTAGTGGTGCTGTGCTGTTGCTGTGGCCAGAAGTCGAATGCTGCTGTTCCACTACGACCACAGCCACAGCTTGGGCACTCTGTGTGAGCCTTTCTTCTTTCCTTGCTTCCCTCGGTGCCACTCTGTTCGTTTCTCTCGCTCTCTCTTCTCAATCCCGATCCACAGCAAGTACAGTGTCAGCAATTCACGACACAGAGCGCGAAGCGACCACGACGATGCAGCAGCAGCAGCAGCAAGAGCAGGAGCAACCGAGAGGAGCGCCGCGCGACAGCTACCATCAAGTCGACTGAGCGACTCTGCGACGACCAGTGTTGGTTAGTGCCTACACTCATTTTGTGCTTCTCTTTCCCTTTCCCTTTGTCAAAGTGTGTGTGTGACTGCGGACGAGGACAGCAGGAGGAGGATAGTAAGTGAAAGAAGGAGAGAGAGAGCTTCAGATCAGAGCAGAGCAGAGACGATTTGTTGTTGTCACCAACGGCAATTGCTGTCGCAGCACACAGTCAGTCAGTGTAGGAGAGAGTCAGTCAGCTCGAGAGTCGTGGATGTCCATCCTGCAGCAGTGTGTGTTGCCATGTCCCCATGGCAAGAGCGGATGGCAGCCCAGCACCAGACCACCACCAGCAACAACAACAACCCCAATAGAACTTCAGCACCCTAGCAGACTTTCTCTCCTGTGACTTCAGCAAAGTGACCACTCTTTTCTACTCTTCCCCTCCTCCCACCCTAGCAGCAGCTACTGTACCCGAGCACCAGCAGCCACGCCAACCAGCTGTCCTCCAGTAGAGCAACTCCTCTCCCCTTTCTAAGGGTCGTCCTTCTGATCGGCACTTTGGATTCACCCCCTTTCTCAGCACTTCTGGTCCAGTGACACCATCACCATCACCTTTCTCCACTCCTCACTGGAACGCTTTTCGCCTGTGATCTTTGCTCTCTTCTATATCTTTTGGTCCGCTCTTCTTCTCCCTTTCTCTGAACGCCCTCGTATCTCGTCTTTGCTCGTTTGCCAGCACCCAGTCATCTCCATCGCCATCACGCGTTGTGCGCATTCGGTGTGCACTCTCTGTTGTCAAACAGTGGCCCAGTCTGACAAGTCACTGATCGGATCACAAACACACCGATTTCCTATCTCAATTTCTTTCTCTCTCCACCACCTGCAAATGCATATCCCTCTACACACAACTACTCCCACAACCACATTGCTTCGAATCGTAGCACAAGCTCAATAACCTCTCTAGCCAAGTACCAAATCTTCAAAAGCACGCCCTTACTGCTGTGTCCAAACTGCGACACTTCCCTCTGAATCACATACACACAACCGACACACCCACAAACGCCATCATTCAAGCCTAAATCAAGCTGATGACCGCTTAAGGCTGCGCCATTTCCAGTGACCCCTTTGATCATCACCACCATCACTTTGACTTGTCTTCTTCTCTCGAGCTTCTAAAACTTACTTCTAAAATTGCGCCGCATTTCTTTCCTTCACACACATTTATGTTATTCAAGTCCCAAATTAGCTTCCAGACCAGACAACATTTTCTCTCTTTTGCTCTTTCACTCTTATGACCACCTCAACTATCGTTCCAACTATCGTTTTTCTTCATTCAACTTCACCTTGTCTTGTTATCCTTTTCCACTCTTGACAGCCTTCTTTTGCGCAATCTTTCGTTGCACACTACCCTCACACTTTCTGGTGATCTCCTTCTCTCTTCCTTCATTGGACCTTTCATTATCATTCTCTCTCGCTCTGGACCTTCCTTCCCTGCCGTCTCTTGTCACCACTGGTCTGCCATTCACCGCCACTCTCGGTGTCTTAAGACTACAAGACAGCAGAAAGAGGAGGTCAGCAGAAGCATCATTGGTTTCTCCCTTTCCGTTCAAACTTACGAAGTTCTTAAACGCCCACACTGAGTTTTTGCCAAAGCACACACCTACACACTAACAATCTGGTTTCCTATCCCGTCCAATTACTCTTAAACCTTTCCCTGCATCAACACACTCTCCCACACACAAACATTGGTCTTCCCTCCGGTCAGCAGCGATGCACCACTTTGGTGGTCAGCAGCAGCAGCAGTCATCAGAGAACTCCTCTACCTTTCCTCCCACTAATGCTCAGAGCCACCAGCAGCAGCAGCTGTCTCACCTTGAGTTGATGTCTGCCAACGCCTGCCACCACCACCACTACGCCTGTGATGACGATCAGCCGTTGATGATCAGACTGATGCCCCTCATTCTTGCGATGCCTACTCTACTACCCTCTCAGTCGACCATTGCTGATGATCACTTCAGGCAGCACTCTTTGAAAAGGCCTCTTCTACTTTGCTGACCTTGCACCTCGAGCAATCGTAGGCAATAATAATGGCTACCTGAACTACATACCATCACATCCTCAAAAGACTTCGCCGAAGCAGCACACACTACCACTCTGCCACCCAGTCAACCAGACAGACACACTTCTCTTGGATCTTCCACTTTTCACTACTGCGCTTCCAGATTATATTTCGGTGCAAAGTCCTACAATCTACAACCTGCAATTCCTCAATTTGTACTCAGCCTAAGCTTAACATTGCACTTTTCAAAAGTCACACGCCACAATCGAAGACCTTTAGTCAGCAGAGTGATGCTGTTTCGAATGTCTGTCGGTGAGACCGCGCACAGGCAAGTTTGAAGATTTTCAGCATCTTCGCCTTCTTCAGCCAGACCTCAATCTATCTAAAGCTTCAGCAGCAGTCACTTTGGCAGTCACACATCTCTCGGCCTTTCCAGTGATCTTCAGTGGGGAACATAAATCTTCATCTACCACACACACACACACACACACGTTTTCTTGCAATCATTCAGTGGTTGCAATTTTTTCGTGCGTCTTCTGGAAGAGTAGACTTGTTTTGCTCTTAATCTTTTTGATTATGTGCTCTCTTTTCTTTCTTTCGTTTTTAACCACCCCTCCTCAAACTGATTCATGATCACCGTTGAACTCTGCCTCACCGAACCTTAACTCTTCTTTTTATTTTTGTGTGTTCTATCCGTGTGGTCATCCCTTGACTCCTCAAACATTTCCCTTTGCCTCCAGTCAGAGCTCTTTGCATTCACAAACTTTCTCTCTTCTTAGCTTCTCAAGCACAAATCTGTTGACTGCATTCATTATTATTCTTATATTATCTCAAGTCCTCAGTTCTTTGACTCTGTTGCTCCAAATCCTCTCTTTTTCATGATTCAACTCGCCAGTGCTGCACAAAAACTCTTCTCAATCGCCACCCCTTCCGAATATCCTCACAATCTCTCCCCTTGCTATTTTGCTATTCTTGTCATTTTTTGCTGATTTCTATTTTCCTCATTCACCTCGCCGTACAAAGCAACTTTCTGGTCGTTTTCCCTCTTCTGGTTCTTGTCGGTGGACAGCCTCTGTACTTTGTTGAGCCTACTTTCCTGTTTCATCAAAGTCACACTCTTACCACTCGACGACCACCACCTCTCTGCCAATCTGTGATCTATCATTTCATCATCATCTCTTCTCAACCTCGTCACTTTGCAATCTTCCTTCTGGTTTATTCAGTTCAAATCAGTGAATCCAAAGCTTCCCCTCCTCTCAACAACACACACACACCTCAAACCGCCAACTGTTTGTCTTAGTCAGCCATCAGCCGAAGCAGCAGTACAGCCACTAGTTTTCTCTTTTTCTCCCCCTCCGAGTAACGCTCAACAGCAGAAAACGAGGTAAGTGGTCATGCCTAGTAGCAGCTACTTTTCTTTTTTCCTTCTTCCTTCCTTCGTTCTTACTCAACGCCAGCTCTTGACTGTGTCAGCCATTACCGTTGACAGTGTCACTGTGCTCTCCTTCGCCCACTCTACCTTGCCATTGTCTGCTGTACAGCTACTGTACGGCAACCACTGCTTTGTTGGTGTCACCTAAGTGCTACTGACAAGTGCAGCAGAACTTCGGAAGCAGATAGGCAGTGAGACAGTGCTGTGTGTGCAGTGAATTGTATGCACTCTTTGACTGTTCATTTGCATGACACTGAATTCATAGACATTTGGCTCATAGTGTTTGGTCGTATCCACGTATCGGTGTGTGTCCGCCTGTGTTTGGCAGCATC
>JAALOO010001987.1_pt1 | contig 12294 bp, 7 predicted proteins | sample 7257641 | NCBI WGS metagenome assembly JAALOO01 (sample SAMN14085613, study PRJNA598686) | mite metagenome | biome: ENVO:01001000; feature: ENVO:01001002; material: ENVO:01001226; isolation source: single female mite from University of Michigan culture on fish food culture... ... | reverse complement strand
GGGGGGTGGGGGGGGGGGGGGGGGGGGGGGGGGGGGGGGGGGGGGGGGGGGGGGGTGAGTAGCAGAGTTCGAAGAGGGCTTATCGCCGGTGTTTGGAGGTTACAGCTGAACGGCTTCGGTTAGGGCGCGCGGGTTCAACTGGGAGAGGGTAGAGTCCGGCGGCTTGGCTCGGTTGGAGAGATGGAGAGAGGGAGTGCGGCGGCTTGGCTCGGTTGAAGGGAGAGAGAGAGGGAGGCCTGGTGACGGCGGGATAAGGGTTTATTTGAGACGGTGTGACACAGAAAGCGCTCAACACACGACTGAAGACATGGGCTGCTGAGGCTTACCTTAAGAGCATGTGCTCCGGCGAGATGGAAAGGCCGAGAACACCGCGCAGCGCATGAACAGACAGTGAGGAGCGAGAAAGAAAGATAGAGGGCAAGAAATGAGTACATGGCCACGAACGGGCAAGTGATAGACATGAGGTGGCCACTAATGGGCAAAAGATAGAACACTAAAGGAAAGAAGGGAAAGATAAGAGAAATGAACTATGACTGGGGGGTGCACCTGCAACAAAATATTAGTGAAATTAGTTTAAATGAGTTAAGTTAAAAAATTGTTTTGTTTTTTGTCTTTGCAGTAATCATGGTTTACATTCAAATCTAGAGCTTATTCTTTGTGCAGCGTTTTCAACAACTGTCCTTTTTCTATTTCAGTTTTCGCTTAATTAGTTTCCTTTTCAATCAGTCAAAGATGCACTCACACAACTGTCCCCAATATGCGCAGACATAACAAATCATGAATTGTGTGGCAACTAGTACATTCTCCGGTTCCCACCACTACCGCCGGTAACAGGTCGTTTGTGTTGGTGGTGGTCTCTGCACCCACAAATATCGATCATTGTCTGCATCCTCAGTGTGGCCCAGCACTACCGGTGTCAACCAGTGTCATCAACAATTGAGCTAATCAGCCAGGCGGTAGTTGCGTGTTAAGCAGCAGCACCGGCGGCTCACTTCGGGTGCTAATTGTCAGTGTTTGGTGCCTGTGTGGCTAGTGTGCACTGGTGAAAGCGCAGACAGAGACAGAGACAGACAGGCAGGCAGGCACTGATGAGACAGGCACTGCTCTGATTGGCAATCAGTAGTTTGCCCCTTCTGTTTCCTTATCCTCCTCTTCCCTTCCCCTTCCCACTAATGAGTCTCATCTCTTCACTGACTACAATGGACTCTGATCAGGCCGGTGATTGTACAGTCGATGTACAGCTGTTTTTTGTTGCCAACTGCTTTCGATTGTCTGTCTTCTGCCACTGTCTACACTACCTGACTCTAGTACTGTGTAGTAGAGCACTGTTGACATCAATACTGCACTTTAACAATCAACACACACACACCGGCACACCTGACAACTGAATATTAGCACCTTTCTCAGCTTAATTAGTGACATTTTTTGTTGTTTACTGAAATCACTACTATTAATTGAACAGCGCTCTAATTGTTAGTTGCTAACTGAATTGACTTTATCCATTTTTACATCATAATCTAAACTGACTGTTTTAAATTTAAATTTTAAGGTTTGCGTTGGCAGTTGAAAATCTTTTGTGCGCTACTTTATAACACTAAACAAAAAGTAAATTATCTAAAAAATTGTTTCATTTGCTAATTCAAACTTATAATACTATAATCCCAAAAGGTTTTTTGCATCAGACAAATTTAATCAACTAACTAGCAACTTCTATTCTGGTGAGTCATTTTCATCAAACCTAATTAGCAAAAAGTAAATTACTTTACTTAACTTACAATCTGTTTAGTATTGATTAACGTTTTTTATAAACTAAACTAATCAAAATATTGCTTTTAACTAATGACAACTTTGTCAACTAACTTTTTTGTGTTTATCTAATTATCAACAGTAAAACAAGTTTAGCAAGCAAACTAATTGTTTAAAATTTTTAGTTTAAATGTTAATTTAAAAATTAAATATTGTTTTAAATTCATTTTTTGCTCAGTTTCATCAGATTTTTATCACTTTTAAGCTTAAATTTGTATAGGTTAAATTAAAAAATGTATTAAACAATATATTTATTTTTAATTACAATTAAGTTAAAATTTTTTATAATTTGCTAGTGAGAAAGCACACAAACAGCTCCGTTTTTGCAAAAACTTATTTTAAAGTTTTTAAACCTTTTTATGGTTTAGGTTTTAAAAAATAAAAATGTGTTAACTGCACTTTTATCATCAACAATCATCTGAAAAGTTTTAAATATTATTACGACAATAACTGCAACAGATCTGTAGTGTTTTTGCTTTTTTGGTCTGCACATAATTGCTTATGAGTAACAAATGCAACTCTTTTAGCACAATCAGGTGGGCACTGTTTTAAAAAGGTTGCCACTTTTTCCTGTTTGTTAATGCTAATGAATTCCCAGAATTTGACGTTGAGCAGTGAACGCTTTTTAGTATCATTTTAAATGTAATGGCACGTGCAGGTGTAGTGCACAAACAAATGAAAAAGAGTAGAAAAGAAGAAGAAGAGAGTTAATGCACCGATTTAGCAGCAGCGCGTCAAAGCAGTGCTTCTCTCAATGTCAACCTCGTACTGATCGCATCTGATTATTTGCATTTTAAATGGCCATTTCGTGTTATGCATTTTCTATTGCGCTGACTTTATTTATGGCAGACGACTGTCTGTTTGTCTGTGAGCTTTTACTTGCTAATTGCCTGCATTGATTCATCGCTCTTCACTACAACTGCTGCCCTACAGCAACCAATTTAATCGCTTGTAGTTGACAAAATTGTTTTTGTATTCTGAACTTTACCATTACTCAGGGGAAAGAAAACAAAAATTGCAAAAGGCAGTATCCGTTTAATGTGCCGTCAACTATGACAAATGATGGCAAACTGTGGCTTGAGAAAAAAGAAGAATAGCGGTGGCCAATGCAGGACTTTCAAATAATGTTTTTCCTATGTACTGCAAATGCTTTTTCAAAAGAGAGATGAGCCGCATCAACCACAAAATCGGTTACATCTTCAACACTAGTTGCCTCGACTAAGTAGTTCGCTTTAGTTGATTATGCTGACTGACTGGGCAGCGATTTATTAAAACTGCTTTGGTGACTGCTTCTTTCTATTTTAGTGGCTCGCCCTCCCTCACTACAACTGGTGCAAAAACAAATCAGTTTGAAAACAACAACCCCGACAACGACGATGACGACGGCAGCAACTGAGGGAGCAGGACACTGACTGCTCTTACTGAAATTGGTCGGTGTCGGTGACATCAACAGCAGTAAATCACGGCTGAAAAATTAGTCTATTTGCAAATAGTCTTTAGTTGCAGCAAAGGTAGACTGACAGACAGACAGACAGACAAAGAGACAGAATAACAGTCAGAGACAGCATGCAGCGTTTCAACCTCTATTGTGCATTGACTGCTGCCGCACACACTGCTAACCAAATGTTTATGGTTTTTCACAGCGGATTTGGATCCCTTTTCCTAATATCTAATGAAATGCAGCACCATTGTCTAACTTTTTACCCCCTCTTTCCTTCTTTTCTCTTTTTGTTTTTGCTTCTTTGCCACTGGTCAGCTCAGCTGGAGAAGCTGCAAAACTAAGTTGCAATCGACAACCTGCGCCAATTTTTTGCCAAGTCATTTGTTAGCCTGTCCACTAAAGGTGGCTTTGTTGTTCAACACGTCTCTGTTCTTCTCTCTTTCTCTTTTTCTTGCATCGCCAATCGATGATCAATTGCGCCATTGTTGCCGGTAAACGAGCCGGCCTGCATTCATGCAAGCATGCAAACGCCAACCTTATCTGCTTATTTAGGCCCTGTATAGCACTGCACAGCAGCGACATCATTCAAAGCAGACACATTCGATGTCTCTCGTCACCTTCCGTATCCCTTTTGATTAGCTGTCTGCAACATCAGCAGTGGTTGTTGTTGTTGTCACCATCAGCAGCACTTGTTGTTGCCCTACTTGTAACCATTTTTTGTAATTTTGCTTATCGTTTGCCCAGCGCACTCACTGTGCCTGTGCCTGTGCTTGTGCCTGTGTGTAGCAGGGGTTAATGGCTGAACAAACTGATAAAGCATTAAAACAGTTGCCAAAAGCAGGCACAAAAACATGCACTTTAAGGTAGTCCAGTTGACTGGTCAAGAAGATCGATGATGGCTTGACGTTCAATTGACTGTACGACACTTCATTAACTCAGTTGTTGCTAACTGCCAAATCCAGAGCCGGTATATGCGGAAAGCACTATCAGTGAGAAGATGGAACAAAAAAAAGAACATTTAATCTGCCGTACTTTAAGTAGACGGCGATGAGCAAAAAAATTAGCATCAGTGCTTTTAACTCTTTTATTTAAAAGTCTTACGACTTTATCGTTGGTGGCACTTCTTTTGGGTGACAGTGGTCTTTGTCGTTTATCAAACATTGGACAAGGCTACCACCATTTGTCACTTCCTTGCCACTGTTGCATAAGTCAAAACAGTTTCCATTACACAGTCCTTTGCTTTCATCTTGATGAGCACTTTTTGTTGTTTTTGTTAACATCAGGTTGATTTAATTTATTTTGGCTATTTATAGTAGTAATCAAGTGGAGGTAGTGGCCAGGTATCATCTTAACCTCGACAATATTTAAGTCTTTTGTTTTTTATTCTTTTAAATCAGCATTAATTACAGGCAAAAATTGCACAAAAACTCTAAGCGCTGTTGATTTAAGTAAAATTAAGCATTAGGTTTAAAAGTGCGATGCAGAATGCACACATTTTCAGTTTTAAATATTTTATTTTTTAAAATTTTTTAAAATTTATGTTTAGTATCATGCTTGAAACTTTAAAAATTAAAACTATTTAGACTACAATTTAAAAATTTTTTGTTTTAATTTAACCCTGTAAACTTTTATTGACAGTTTTCTGTCAACGTTAAAATTAGCAATAAAGATTGGCTTAAAGGGCAAACAAGAAATGAAAGCAACAGCGACAAACTCAGCCCTGTCACTTGTCAGTTTGAAAATCAGTCCAGTGCAAGAAATGTCACCCTTTATCAATGAATGGCAGTTTCGTTCATAGCTTTCCTTGTTGGCAATTAATTAGGCGAACCAATAAACATTTGCATTTGCGTAATTCTTCTGCATGTTGTGCAATAATTTAAACCATTTTTTAGAAATCCATTTATCAGCTTTGTGCAACAAGTACCAACAGTAATTTAAAATTAAAGTAAACACTAGTGCGTACTAGGCAAAAGTGTTCATGTGGTGCCACAGTAACATATTAGAAAAAAATAAATTTCAAAATTATAAACATTGCATATTTTTATCATTTCGCTTTATCGTTTGTGGAAGCTAGTTATCATCAACAAAGTAGCAACTTGAAAATCAAAACGTTTTATTGCTCTTGCGATTGCAATTAAGTTCAGTTTAATAGTTTTTATCACTATTTAGTATTAAATTTCAATTACAAGACTTTCTTTTACAAACCACTGTACAAACAGATATCAACAATCTGGTGCACTAAAATTATTTGTTTGCGCTAAACACCTTTCAGTATAAGTTAGTATATCAAATTTAAAAATGTTTTTTAATATTATTATAATTCAGTTAAAAATGCAAATTTTACTAATTTGACAATTTATCTTGTTAACATTTGTCAGACAAAGCCGCAATTTTTGGTTTTATTGTTACAGTACTATTCAGTTAAAAGCACTTGTCACAGTCAGATAACACAATGTGCTGTTCTTTTTCTTTTACACTTTGTACATTTTTGTACGACTGAGCACACACACACTTGCACACATTTACTGGCAGTCAGCGGGCGTTTGTTGCCATGGCCAGCATTTGTGACGCTTCACTGGCCACTGTACCTTCTTCTTTGCACACTAGCCACTAACGTTGTTTTTCCCCTCTTTTCTCTCTTTTTCTCCCTCTTTCTCCGCTGTTCTCTTGTTTTCTCTGTTTTTATTTTTTGTTTTTCTCCCTCTTTCAATCAGTCTGTGCAGATTTACTTACAAACACACTAGCGCGCAATTCACTTGCTAGTGCCTTCATTTACCATTTGTCTTTGGTTGCCTCGATTGCTAAACATCTTTTGCCAAAGTTCTGCCGCAGTGTTTGCAGTGCACACAACGTTTTTCCTGTTAAGTGCCCAACAAAACTCAGCAGTGGAGATCAAATCAAATTGGTAGTAGTCACTTGCCGACAGTTGCCGGTCAGCTTTGGAAGTAAAACACTAGGTGAGTTTTATTGTTTATACGTTCATTTTTGCAACTTTTTTAGTGCCAGTGTTTGCCGAATTAGTGCCATTTTTTTGTCAAAATTGAGTGATTTGGGTTTTTTGTCAGTGAAATCAACCGGTGTCATCTTTGCTTGATTAATTAGCTGTTTCCAGTTAATCATTACCTCTGCATCAGTGTTTATACAAGTGACGTATTTAAATAGTAAACACTGCACATTTAAACAAGCAAAACAGCTCTCCAACACACTGCAACAACAAACTGCCGAGTGTTCATTGTGTCTGGCACTGTGTCAAACTGTGAGCTCTTTTGTCATCTCTACTTCAGTCCCTTTTGCATCATCTTTCTGCCAGCTGCCAACTACACTGGTATCAGTTATCAGTTTGAGGAGATCATTATCATATTATCAGCAGCAGTCGACAGCGTACAGCATCAATGCAGTGAGCGTTTTAACCTAAAATTGTGCAACAATATCAATTACACAACACATATTACAATGCCAAAACAGGGAGAAAAACCAAAACAGCAACTGTCAGTAGAAGTGGGCAAATACAGCTAGTACGGCAGGCTCAGCAGTCATTGCGAGAGATGTGTCGACGCCTGATGATACGTGCAAACGCTCAGCTCAAGAGCAATATTATTAACTGGTCACATATTTGTACATGGCGAGTTGACTAGAGCCGTCAGTGAACTAGTGAAACTCCAAAGCCGCATCATTTTTTTATTAGCAGTCTGTCTTGTTTGGTCTGCAAACAACGAGTTTTTTGGTCGCATTTCGCATCGCAACGAGTGCAAATCAATCAGCGCCAATTGAGCAGCATTGACAGTCTCAATTAAATCCAGTTAAACGTACCACTAGACGAATTAAATATTTTCTTCTTTTTTTCGTTTTCTTTTACCCCTACACTACATTAGACTTGCTGTCACTACTACACTGATCCCGTCTTTAGTTATTCAATTGACATCTCAATTTTGGCTGTTTTCAAATCGCATATATAAACCGGCTAAAGTTTTTTCTAGCCGTGACTGACGGCGAACCGTTACCAAAAAAAGTTGCTGTTACTTGGTTTTTTCGGTTTTCATATAAAAGTAAGTTAACATTTTTTGTTATAATAATTTAAATATTTCTTAGCACACTAACTAATTTAAATTAAACAATTTATTGTTTAATCAATTTTAAAAAATTGTTTTTTAAAAAATTAAACTTTTAAAATGTTTATTGTTTTCAGTTGCACTAACAAACTTTTTTTACAAATACAAACGCGCTTAAAATTAATAATAACATAATAACATAAGTGGTAAACAACATTGCAGTGTTTATGACGTAATTTCACGTTTATGTGATTATTTTTATTGCTTTTTAAGTCCAGTTAATCTTGTTATGACATTTTTGTACTTTGTATTTTTATTGCCCTACCTGTTATGTGTTTTAAGTGTCAATTTAGTGCTTTATCTCTTTTTGCTCAGTACCCTGCTGACACACATTGCCATTTCATTCCGGTGCTGTGTGCTGATTTGTTTAAACTGAAACCTGTTGAATTGTCATTGAGTTGGGAGGACAGTTGTGTGTGTGTGTGTGTGTGTGTTTGCACGCAGTGGCAACCTCCACTGCAGCAATGGCAGCAACAACACCAAGTGAGGACACACCACTGCTGAAGAGCAATTACACTTGCTTTATTTTCTTCCTTTGTTGCCATGCACTTAGACTGCAGTTATTTTGTTCCAGTGCTAGTCAATTTACCTACCACCACCACCATTAGCATTACCATTTTGTCAGTTAATTATAATCAACAAAACAGGCACCCAGAATACATTGTCTGTCCAGTGCTGCCAGTGGAAGCGTGTCTGCCAAAGTAATTGCACTCACTTTGTACACCTCACTTTCACTATCGCTTTCTTTCACTATTACACACTGTCGCTGACCAGTGACAGCCAGTGTGCGCCACATGTAGCAAGTGCCTCGGCGTGGAAACAAGCATGGTTTCCTCTCCCTTTCTCTCTCATTTTCATTTTCTTTCTTTCATTCTATACCTGGCTGCATCCATCTTGAGCGCAAGCCTTCAGTGGGCAATTCATCTCTTCTAAAAGTGAAAGGAAAAGTATCACTAACTGAGCTGTACTCTGCCACTCTTGCCACTTAGGTTTTGCCTTCTACTGCTTTCAATATTCATGTTCACTACCTGTGCCTGTGTGTCTGTGTGTGTGCAGCATCGATTGCACACGCAAACCGCTTTATACAGGCGGATGATGAAGATAGAAAGGGAAAAAGAGAGAGAGAGAAAAAGAAAAAAGAGATGATCGTCACCTTAGCCTTGCCTGACTTGAATTGCTTTTACAATTGCTTAACACCACCACTCTTTCACTTCACTATCTTCTTTTTTTTCTTTTTCTCTTTCTTTCTTTTTCTTTCACTGTTTTGGAACACAGCGCCACCGTCCACCTAAATGTGTTCACTTTTTCAGTCTGCTAGCTAACTTTTACTTTTCTTTTTTTTTTGGCTAACTGCTGCACAACATCACACTAGCCCATGTCTGTTTTAGTACAGATTTTCGTTTTGTTTCTTTTCTCTCTTTCTCTCTCTTTCTTTTGGTGGCCACACAGTGCTGTGTGTGTTCAACAAGTTTCATTGTTAGTGTCTGCAGTGAAAGGAGAAAAAAAGTGCGATAGCCATCAGTACTTTGGTGGCGGTGGAGATTGCGAAAAAGAGAAGGCGCCAAGTGCACACATTTTTCACTGCCTGTCTGCGTGAATATGTGTGTCTGTGTGTCTGTGTCTGTTTGCTAGCTAGCAAGTACTTAAAACGCAAAATAATAAAAAACGGGGAAAGGCATGAAAAAAGGTAATTTGCAAATGAGTGAAAAAGCAGTGTAGCCCGCAGTGTGTGTGTGTGTGATGTGCACTGATTTGACCGTCACACTTTGCTGGCCATTAACAATCTGGCAAGTCTATCACACTGGCTCAAACTCCTGGCTGACATAGTGTCAGCGTGGACACACAAGTGTCTACTCTGTCGCCCAGTGTTGTTCAGGGTGTTTGGTGTAGTGGCCACCTCAAACTGGCTCATTGTTACAATTCATCATTAACTACTCAAAAACTGCACACTTTTTTGCATGTTTGTGTGTGTATATTGTTGCCTTAGCCAAAAAAAACAGAAATATTTTCAGCTGTACAAAACCTCTAAACGTGCGACAAACATTGTAAACTCCTCACTGATGAATCTCACAAAAGCAAACCAATTAGTATACAAAAAAAGCTTTTTTTCTAGCTATTCAAACGGCACAATGGCACAAGTGCCATTTTAGTCAGCGGCAGCGGCAGCAGCCACAGCCGACAATTCCAATTGAAAGAAAGGGTCAATTACGCTGTTCAAATCATTTGGCGGCCATCAGCGGCAGCCATTGACAGGCGGTGTGTCCTTTGCCGGGTGCTGTCAATCACAGCCGTGGTGGCAGCCATTGTTCAGGTGTAATCCGTTCAACGCTGTTTTTTGTCTTTTCTTAATACGGCAACAAGCTTGTTTAGTACCGTTTGATAGCATCGTAAACATAGTAATAAAATGTTTGTTATTGCCTGACACATTCTAGCCAATTGCAGCGACCAGTGTCACATTGACAAACTTTTGATCCGTTTTTGTTTCAGTTTACAAATGAAAACTATTTTACTAGTTCTGGGCCGTGTTTGTTCTTTTGATGCTTGTTTTACTGTTTTAGCATTTAATGATATTTAATAGTGGCACTTGTTGATTGTACCTAAAGATTATTTGCAGATATATTTGAGCAAAAAAAGTTTTTCATATGACACTATAGACTTAAAACTGTTCTATTTTTAGTTTTGACACTTTTTGGTGACACTAGAAGCCTTAGAATGTCTACAATATTAAATGTGTAGATTAAGTTTTGTGCATTGATTTGAGTTTCAGTTTAGTGGCAATGTTAAAATGTTTTTTCAATTGATTAGATAAACTAAAATCTAAATCTAGTTTTATATAGCACATTTAATTGCAATAATCAGCACAAGTAATTACGTTCAATTAGTTTTTAACTTTTGTCAGTAACTATTAGGTTTAAAAACTTTGAAAACAGTCCCACTGTTGCACTAAACACTACAAAGTTCAACAAAATGTTATACTGCGCTGTAGTTTGAAATTCCGAAAAATACACTGTGTAGTGAAACATCATTTGCCAAACCTTCTTTCTTTAGAACTTTTTGTGTGATAATTGATTAGTGTAATGATGTAATTGCAATGCTAATAAAACTGCATATACAATTTCTGTACTTTTTTTGCATTTTGCCTGCTCTTGTCTTCACTAGTTTGGTCGTTTGTTGGGTTGTAGAGTCGTCGCCTGGCTGGCTGTTTTTCGATCATTCAATTTACCAGTTGTTTTCGCCTTTTCAATCTTCCATCTTTCTCTTTCTATAACTCAGCTCGCGGCCACGCACTTCACACCGCCAGTACTCTCTAGCATTTTGGAGGTGAGCCATTTTAGCAAGCAATCAATTTCTGAGTTCTCCGTACTCTCGAGTGTTGCTGCACTTTAACGTCCACCAGTGAGTGAACAGGCTAGCTAGCAAGCTGTCGTACAACTCTGTACAGTGTGCTGTTTTTATTTTTTCTCTCTCTCTCATTCTTTGCAAAAGTGAAAAAGACTATCTGTGCTGCTAGTGTCATCAGTTTGTGACACCAGTTTGAACCGGCATCACGGATGGAATCTTCATCATTACCAGCATCAGCATCAACATCACATCACCTCCAAGTGCTTCGTGGCCGCCACTTAACTTTGAGCTTCATTCAGCGCTAGCGAGCAAATAAAGGAGACATTGTAGTGTGCGACAACGACTAACCCGACTTGCTAATTCGTGCAACGCCTAAGTACAGCACATTGCAAATGAGGCAGACAGTCGTGAAGTGTTTAGGCTGTACACACACACACACTTTTTTGCCTTTCTCCAAAACTACTCTGAAAAGTCTGCAAAAAACATTGTGTATTGAACACAGACAGAGAGAAAGCATCGCAGTGGAAAGAGAAGAAAAAAGGCAAGCAACTAAAGTCAGCCATGCTAGCGATTATTTATGGGTGACATCTGAGTGCCAGACAGCAGCAGGAGAAAGTGGCAATAAATTGAGAAACCTTTTCTGATGCGCACAAAGCAAAGCAAAGCAGTCCTTTTAGCCTTTAGAAGAATACGAAGAAGTGAAAGTGGTGTCTGGCGCCTTGCGCACCCTGTGGACACTGGTGAGTGATGGCAAACCTTGACAGGGGGTGATGCACCTGCGCGCATCGAAACATTAATGCTAATAATATTCCAATGAGATTGCGCGACTGGTCGAGTGTGGAAACACAGGACAGGAGTGTGGAAGGAAAGTGCTCCAGCCCTGTCTGCTTCAAGGCTGTGCTGGTGAAGAAGTTTCACTTTTGTTATTTATGCCCATGCCGTACAGTGCTGCATTGTGCTTTAGTGTGTGTGTGTGTGTGTGTTCAAAGTGCACAGTGCACGACACCAATAGCGCATTTGCGCTTTCCACTTCTCAATAACAAGCACAGACTACGACCCTGTTGTTGGGTTGACCTCATTAGTTTGTTGTAGTAATGTCCAAACACACATACTCACACACGCACAGAGGCTGTCTCATTGCGACTAACTAGAAAGCAGACACTGCTGTCGTTGTTGATAGTGTGTTGACTGATCAGGCTGGGCAGAAAATGGCTGGCGCTACTTGATCTCTGCTGAAGCTACTGCTAGTGTCAGCTCCAGATAGAGTTTGCATCAAGCCTATCAAGATATATATCAATACTTTGACAAGTGGAGACAGTCAGTACAGTGAACAGTTTGGTTCACTTTGGTTCACTGTTCACTATCTATCTGTTTTATTTGATGACAGTTTTGTTGTAACTATCTCTGAAAGAAGATGAAGGCACCAAAGGACAGAGAGCGAAACAAACAAAGTAGCAAAAAGATGCATTTTTTAGAGAGAGAAAGCAGATTGTATCATCAGCTAGGATGACTTCAGTTACTAGCACTGCTTGACACAATCGCTTCCTCTCTCTCTCTCTCTCTCTCTCTCTCTCTCTCTCTCTCTCTCTCTCTCTC
>JAALOO010001986.1_pt1 | contig 12294 bp, 9 predicted proteins | sample 7257641 | NCBI WGS metagenome assembly JAALOO01 (sample SAMN14085613, study PRJNA598686) | mite metagenome | biome: ENVO:01001000; feature: ENVO:01001002; material: ENVO:01001226; isolation source: single female mite from University of Michigan culture on fish food culture... ... | reverse complement strand
AGTGAAGACAGAGAAACAGAGAGAGAAAAATCATTTTTTTAGGGATAGGCTGATAAATGCTCATTTGAGTTTTTGATTGTAGTCCCTAACTACCTTATAACTAGCCTAAATCAATGGCGACAGGGGTTAGAGTTTTTTACTGATATGGAAGTAAACAAACAATCTAACCGTACTCAAAAACTGCTAAGTTTTTTGGTATTTTTGCTAAAAAATATATAAAAAATTGCAAACTTTTATTACATTTAATAGTCAAAATTCAAAATTTTATCTAAATTTAAAAAAAATAACAGGGAGTTTTCTAAACTATTGTTTAAAAAAATAAAAAATCTTGAAATTGATTTTTTAGTTTGACAAAACAGTAGTTTGTATGTAGTTGTAACTTTTTATGTAAATTAAAAAATTGTTACAAGTAAAACAGTTCATAATACATCAATTTAAATCATTTTTGTAAGCATTTTCAAGCAATAAAAACGGTGCTTTCCAAAAACCTACTTCAGTTGTTGCCCTGTTTTCTTCGGGTGGCTTTGTTGCCAAAATCACATTTTACAAATAAAACTTGTTACTTTGTGACATACTAGCCACTTTACGTCATTCCCGTAATTATTGTCTCTTAGTAGAATTTGCAAAAGTCCCCAAAGTCCCAACAATACTACTTTGCATTTAAATTCTGTTTCGCTGATCCAAAGCTGTCATGACAACGTGGGGTTTTTCTTTGTTTTACACCTCTTTGTACTTGCATGAGTAATTTGCACTTTTGTTACGAGAGTTCGCTTTTTTCACTGCCATTCAATTATGAAGTTGCACTTGCCACTTCCTCTACTGTTGTGTCTCATAAATCTTCCCAGCGAGAAAACTGTAAAATCCCCCAGTGATTGCCACTATCCTTGGCTTGGCCTCTGTCCAAGGAAAGACGTATGACTCTACGTCAATCCTAATGTGGCTCCCAACTGTGTCCAGGTCCTTTGATGTGACACTCTTTCTTTTGATTTTGTTTCATTCAGTTTTTTAAAATGTCTCTTTTTGATTTACTGTTCATTTGTGCGTGTGTCAGGTAGTGCACTTTCACAAGCTCTATAAACCCTAGTCAATGTCATAATTGAATGAATGAATCCTGTTTCATGTCTAATACTGCTCTCAATACTAGTCGCTAGTCGACTTCCACTGTAATGCATTGTCTTGCATTGACTGCCTCTTGTCGATTACGAGCAAATCGATCGCGCAATCAATCGATCGATTGCCAGACATATCGCAGTCAGACCTGCAAGCAAGAAGCCATTCTATTCCCTTCCAGATGACCTTAACCTTATTTGTAGACATAATTAAAGGGGTGTTTGCGGCTGATGCTTTGTTATCTTCACTCGCTTTCACTGTTCGGTTCGCCGTCTCTTTCCTTCGCTGCACTCTCCTCATCGCTTCATTCTTTGTTGACGGCAATGAGTTTGCTCAAGGACCGACTTGTCAGTCAGTGTTGCCTGCACTGCCGATGCACTGGCCACGGCAAAAGGCAACTTGTAGGTGAGTCAGTGAGAGTATTGCGCCAAGTGCACCGACGCCAAAACACGGCAACACGTGAGCACCTTCACGTCAACGCTGCACAGACGTTTGCCTCTCTCTTCAAGTCCAACTGAACGTTTCCGAAACGATTGTTGTGATTGTTTCCGAGAAACGCTGCCTACAGAAAAACAGGTAAGACCACCACATTGACAACACTTTGCTGTAAACGTTTGGAATTGGAATAACTTGAAAATTTAAATTAATGAAACAACGCCCCTTCGGTATCTTTTTGCAGAAAACTGGTCAAGTTGAAATAAGTTACTCAGCCTTCTACTGATCACAAGATGGCAAGTGGTGTCCCTGTAGCATGTGTTCTGTCATCTTTCCGCCTTGCCTAGCACATCTGTACTCAGCATGCAAAAGTCAGATTACTTGACAGTTTGTTGCTGTTCGGCAGTTGTTGATGTACAGTTGCTGTGCACTGCCGCTGCCACTCAACTGTACTCAGCAATGTCTACTCCATTGCCAACTTGTTAGTAGTACTTTCTTTCACCGTCACTCAGCTGATTCAATTCGATTCGACTGGCTGGCGATTGGAAAGTCCACCACTAGTCGACGATTGGGGGATTTTGAAGAGCACCGCCGCTGCTACTGCTGCTTAATTGGGCGACAATAGCCTCTCCGCTAACACGAGTCACAAGACAGCACTGTCTCTGGTAAAGGCTGCCAATACAACACACTTTCTCAGTGCAATGTCTCTTTCTGATGAGAAAACGATTGAATATTCCGAAACAGTGTAAGGCTGTATCGAGCTGCCCAGCTGCTTTCCTTTTCCTTGCCAATATTCTGTTCCGGTTTCATTGGCATTTGGCATGGCGGTCAGGATCGCTAATCGATTTAGTGCCCTTTCCGTTGTGGCGTTTTGCCATTGCTCTTTCCACAGGCTATTTCATTCATTAGCACTGCACACTTGCCTGAATGATGGCCAAATTGAGCCCTCCTCAGTAATGGGTCATCATCACCGGCTTATTATCGCGCAATTTCCAATGTCCATTTGTGCACACAATATCATTGCTTAACTCTTGTCCCTTGTTTTGTCACATGATTAATGATGACCAAGTCAGGCAGATGTTAATGCACTTTTCGTCCATCCATAATTTGAACCAAAATGAACACTTTTTACCAGGGGCACAGACACACACAAAGAAGACTAATTGTTTTACCAACGAGCCTAACCCTAGCTTTTTAATTCTGACCGAACCATTTGTTTGCTTTTCAGCAACTTTAAATCCACAAAGCAACTGTTTAATGCAATAATGATCGTTAATTATCACTAATTATCATTCATTGGTTCCGGAGAGCAGTTGTTAACGGATTTCAGTCAGAGGCGCAGTATGAACCCACAGCCAAAAAACCGCTTGCCAGCCCAGGTGGCCCTTTTCTTCTTTCAAAGAGTTTCATTGTTTATTCTACCAGTGAAGGCCAATGAAACTGCGAGAAAACTACTAGTTCTAATTTGAGTTTCCACACAAATCGAGGTCAATATTTTATAAACAATTTAAAAAAACTTTTTTGTTTCAAAAGTTTTTGCTGCTCATGTATTCATGGTTAGAAAAGTGCACTGTGTAATTAGAAATTCATTATTCATCTAGTCAGACTGTTGGAATGCAGTCCACTGGTAGTTTCTCTGTCTTATGTTCTGATGTGTGTGTGGCTCGCTCTTTTAACTCGTGCCGACTTGACAGTGGAAAGCGTCTAATTAGTACAACTGGCGAATACCGCTTTCTGCGGGGCACAGTGCAACTCTTCTCTTGTCTCGGTTTCACTGAATAATTAGCACAAACAAGTGAGGGAGAAAGGGCACATGTAAAAAAGCCCAGTATAACCACGTCAAAACATTGCGACCTTGTATTTGATGTCCAGCGTCTTCAGACAAGCGGTAAGAACAACAATGAGGATATGGGAGAACGACTAGAAAGTACCGGTCTGCGCTTGGACATTTTTTAGAACATGTAATTGATTGTTTTAACGCAAAAGTTGTTTTTACACTGTCTGGTAAAATACCACTAAAAGCAAAAACTGAGATAGTTTGAATGCTATCAATGTTTTCTGTATTTGCCTACATTGTTTTTAGGTAGTTCCCAATCAATGAGATGAAGCTTAAATTAACATTTTAAAAGAAGAAATCTAGCAGCCACAATTGCTGCATGGCATTTGTCCTCGCTGAATTTTGGCGCCAATTTTACTCTCGATTGTCGGCAGTGTGGGCAAAGAGTGTCCGAGAAGGCTCTTGAAGAAAAAGAACAGAGAAAGAGAGAGAGAGAGAGAGAGAGAGAGAGAGAGAGAGAGAGAGAGAGAGAGAGCGTGTGAGAGCGTGTTCTGCCTGTGGGTCGTCTCGGACAGCAGTCCTGTCATCGTCTGCGAGTGAACTGGAATTCACCAGTTGGAAGGCAGACCAGTGGAATGCCGTCTGTCTGCCAGGCAGAAATAAGTTAGCAGCGCTGGTAGTCACTCATTTCCCACAAGGCTGAGTGCCCTATCGTCGCCTGGCGGTCCTTCTCTCTTTACCGCCAAAATCAACAACTAAAACGCTAGCTTTTTTATCAGTAGTAACAGAGTGTCTCAGACTTTGACTTGATCATCGCCTTGTTCTGACCTCTTGAACTTGTCTGTCAGTCGGCCGGCTGCTTCTGTTGCTCTTTTTTCTAGCAAATTCACTTACACTGACTCATTCTGCGCGGCTTCTGTTTGGCTGATCAGAAGAATTGGCACTTGTGGCGGAAAATGAGATAAATGGACTTCACAGCTCCACTGGACAGACATTGCAACAGCAGTGTCGTTTGAATAATTAACATGATTCTAGTTTTAACCGGTACTTTTAATGGTCTAACTCAAAAAAACTTAAGTGCAAAAGTTAGAAATAACTAAATAACACTTTTTAGCTTTTATTCAAATGCTGTTTTATTTAAGTTTAAACAGGTGACCAGCGAGCACATTCTTTTATTTTTTTCAAATGACCGCCTTTTGCCCGACTTCTCAACACTGGCTCTAGCTTTCATTTTGGCGCCAAAAAAGTTTGTTCACTTTTGTGTTCTTTATTCTTGAGGTGGCAGAACTTTTAGCCAAAATCAGCCGCTCAGTGTTTATTTACACGACAAAAGCACACCGTCGGTGACAACGATACACGCCCAGAAATACATTCTTGACAGTGAAAAGACAACAGTTCAATTCTATAAACTAGTTTTTGCTCTTTTCTAAGCTTATCGACCCCAATGCATATAGCCTAGGGTCGTGCTCCTTTTCCACTTGCACTGCGTGTTTGTAGACTTTTAAACATTTCTTTGAAGATTAAAGCAACTTCCGCCCCTGGCCCTGTCTAGTGACCTGTCACTTGTTGTTTTACCACCAAGTGAGTGTGCATGGGCCCTCCCTGTCTCTACTCTTTCTGAACTGTCTTTGAACTGTCACCACTTGTTGCCTGCACAAGCGCATACCTCTGGCGCATTGTGATGAATGCCCATTAAGGCCGCTTTACTAGGGGGCACTTGGAGAAAAGAAGGGCCTCATTTTTTCGGCAGGGTCGTTTTGAATGATTTTCTCAATGAACTGCCGATAGGCAAAGCTCAAAAGCATGCCCAAAACACTGTTGTCTGTACCATAAAGCTTTCACATGAGTGAGGAATGTGCTTAACTTTACCAGAAAGCCTGTTACCACACTACTACACTTATAATTTGCATCAATGAGTTGCTTAAAAGTCACAAGATTTTTCAGCAGACTTTCAACTAGGTGAGTCAGATTGTGTGCAAGATTTGTGAAAAAATTGTTCACTTCACAATGCAATACTTCTGAATTTCTACACAGCTTCATTGATAATGTAAAATACGACATTTTTGCACTTTTAAGACTAGAAAAATCGTCATGCAGTTTTATTGAGTAAAAAAGATGAGTCAGTGACCGTCTCACTTGCCGCATCTTTTTATGTTTAATCAAGTCGACTGGCGGCACGTAGAGATACCAATCGTCATTGTAAATTACATTCACTTCAATTGGTCAAAGTTTGGAGATGAAAACGAAAGAAAGAGAAAAGCAGTAAAGCTGTGCACATGTGGGCAGGCAGGCCATTCAGGAGCTACCCATTTGCCCGATACTAATTTCCCATAAAGTGCATATAAACTCATACTTGTGTGTTTATAATAACCGAGCGAATGCAGTGCGGTTAATAACCGCGCGACGAGACAAACACTGCACCGCAGACATTCCGCACATTCCAACTTGTGTGCCCCGTCCACCGGCTGTTCCCGCTTTTATTGTCCACCACTGCCTCATCGGAAATATATTTACCGGCACCAAGTGGTAGGGGAGACTGCCTCCATTCAGAGCAGGAGAGAGTCAGCGGCAAACATTGACCAGTGTGCCTGTGTCACTCGGTGAGTACGACTTTTTATGTCGCCGCCAAATGCCCGACAACTTACCCGTCTCTCTCTCCCTCCCTGTGCTACATTAAGACTGCCGGTCAATTACCGCACCGTGCGGACAAATATTTTGAGAATGTGGACTGCTGTGTAGACATAAAAAGAAGGCGAATAGCGGCTTTGTGAATGTCAGTGGCAATGTGCGGAAACGGGAAAGTTTCTCCTTTTTTCCCTCACTTTGCTGGGCATCCCCATTTTGCTCCAAATACTTTAAGGCCAGACAAGGAGACAGGCGGCGCTGCACTTAGCGTAATGCATTGTTTACCAACAAATGAGTAATTTTCGGATTGCGATAACTCGGTCAATTCTTAAGTTAAAATTACGTTTATGGTTTTAAATTGAAGCTAACGAATAGGCCGAGGGACGCATCAATCAGAATATTTTTAACTGCTTCCAAACTTTTTCAATTGCAATTTTAGTAAAAAACAACTGTAGAAATCAGACTTTTTTTAGTTCAACTTGCAATTGAAAAAGTTTGGAAGCAGTTAAAAATATTCTGATTGATGCGTCCCTCGGCCTATTCGTTAGCTTCAATTTAAAACCATAAACGTAATTTTAACTTAAGAATTGACAAAGATATCGCAATCCGAAAATTGCAAATTTTCTCATAGAAAACTGCTGGAGCCAAAAACAGCGCGGCTTGCCTCCGTGTCATGCCTTAATAGCAAAGCACAAGTACAATTCACTGACTTAATCTTTAGACAGTAGCATTTCCAGGTGCAAACATAACCCCGTTGACTTACAATTCATTAAATGTTTGCATACTTCTTATGAAAACTTTATTTTGCAGCTGTGCTAAGGTGATGTTCAAATGCGCCAGCTCATTACTGCACCTTTTATTTATCCAATTCATAACCGTTTTTAGTGCCGCTAGATTTTAATATTTGTCAACTGCATTAAAAGCGTTAGCGTTTTCACTCATTTTGCTGGTATTTAAGCAAACAGGAAAACCGTTATGCTGAAGTTGTTTGCAACTTAAATTAAACATTCCTTCACGCAAAAATTGTTTAAAATTTCAGACAAACGATGCAATCATAGCACAATTTGTGTTTTTATTAGATTTGCACTACAAATACTTTTTATTTTTTAAAATTCTTTGTAAAAACTATTTTTAAAATTAATGTAAAAGCTCATCATGAATTTTAATAGCAACATTTTTTAGATGTAAAGATTTTATCAAATAGTTTTTGCTAAGTACTAAAAACGACTTTTGTAAAGGCTCTTTCAGCGGGAAATTTCTAATAAAGTTTTCCATGTTTTGCAACAATCGAAGTGTCGGGCCATCCCCGTTGACCTCTGACCAGAACGGACTGTGCATACAAACTTTTCCATGTGCTTTCTAAATGGGTACAGTACTTGCAGTACCATTGTGAAGCAGAAGTGATGGTGATGGTGAGGGCAGTTGTGATCGGTGATGGATAGCAGATCACTTGCACTAGATGGCCATGGTGGAGGAGGGAGGTAGATGCTGCTCTCGCCTAATCTGTGTCCGCTTGCTGAACAAGTATGGAACAGACACTGCCAGTGTGAGTCACATTGCTGTTTGCCTACCCAGTGGCGGCACACAGGCATCTGACACTGTGCACTGTGCCACTGACCGCATTGACTACATTCTCTTTGGCTAGAATTGGCGGACATGGTCGCCTCTGCTCCTCTCAGCTTTTCACTGCCTGCCCGTCATCATTTAGCCCTGGCCATTTAAATTGCCACTTGTTGTGCACCCCTCCTAGTCGAGCACATGTGCACTGACCAAAACATTCAATCGCTCTGCTAAACATTCGCTTGCCTTCCCATTCTTTACTTTCAACAAAAAACGCTCGGCCTTCAGACAAAAAATTTTCCCGCCAAAATCTTTCTCAGCTTCCCATGCTCATTTTCTTTCTCGTTTTTCAATACAAAGTTTGCACACAAATTATTGCAAACAAAAACACTTGTTGGTCAAAATTACGCTCATCGATTGTAAATGTTTTTGTGTTATAACTGTCAATTTTACAAATAAAAACGACTTTATAATAATTTTATTCTTTTTCCTGCGCTTGCTATCATCTGTCTCTTCTAACACTTCAACGTCGTTTTCTGTTCAAGGATTTTTCTCGGGTTCAAGGTAGCACAAAGCAAATAGGACTCACTAGTCTTCTTTCTGTATGTCTTTTCCTTATCCTTGCCCCTTCCTCTGAATGCTTTCCCTTTCCTTCCACGCTCGTTTCCGAAGCATTTATCGCCTCTTTACCACTAATGGTCTTTCTGGCAACAGCAGCAGCAGCAACAGCAGTGCCTCAACCACCAAGAGCACACTGCCTTGACCTCGCTGGAATGCCAGTGTGAAGTGCACAGGGTGGTTGGAGAATGTTGTGACTGCTCAAGGTGCCGGTCGGTGGCTCGCAGACAGAGAGCACGTGAGCCTCATTTTGGCGCCAAAACTGTGCTTCAAAAGTCAAACTACAGCAGCAACAACTGAACCTGTATTAGCACTACAAAAGTTGAAAGAGTATACTAATCATTTAAACAAATTAAACTGGTGACAGTGTGCCAAACTGCAAAGTTGTCTTTTTAAATTAACCGTTTTTAGTGAATGAATAAATGCCTCAGATTAAATGAATGAGCGTCGTAGAGTAGAGACAGACAACAATATCTTTCTTTTACGACTACAAACCACCCTAATCGCGCTGTCTGCAAAATTGAAATTGCCTTTTTCACACTTGTCGTAATGCCCATATATTTCATCTCGCTTAATTTAAATTTTAAAAAGTTTTAACACAATTTTGTTTTAGTAACGCAAGTATAAAATATTTGGCAAATAGTAAATTGTTAATTAAGTAAATTGAAGCAAAGATTAAAACATTAGCATTTTTAGCGGTTTTGGTGTTTAATTAAAGTCACTATGCTAAGAGTCTTCAAGTTTGAAAAAAGCACATTTGTTCATTCGCAGTAGCGGATAAAGCACTGCTTCACCAAGCTACCTTTGGACTTTCCCAAGCAGTTCTCGGCGTTATTCGTCGTTGCCAGCGCCCTTTCTTCTCAATCCTGATTCAGAAGTTGTAATCAAGTGGTACTGCTATCGAACGAACGTACACTTGTAGCTCAAAGTGCTTAACTAATCTATCCTTGAATATCTTTGGTGGTTTCTTTCTCCTGTTCAGTGCTCTCTACTGCTAGGTCAGTGTTTGCTTGCTGAAGCTGCATCAGCAGCAGGAGAGCAGGACAGTGGGAGCACTTGCGCCAAGTGTCGCCGCTGATATCGATGTTGTGTTATCACTGTCTTGTGACTAAATCTCACACACTCACACACCAAGTGAGAGAGAGTAGTGCCGTTTTGGCGCCAGTGAGTAATGTTCACCGGTGATGATCACAGGCAGCATCTCCCAGATAGCTGCTGTTGTTGATGCACAGACACACACACAAACTCTGTGACCACTGCTCCTCTACCCCGCGAATTCGCGGGCGCTAGTTTGCTCTGCGGGAGAATGGTGATGCCGTTCCGACGATAGTGCACATCGCCTCCTTCTTCTCCTCCTGCTCCTGTTGCCTGCTGACATTGATTGCTGGCTCGGCAGTTGCCGTACAGCTGTTGCATGTGTTGATGGCTCCTTCTCGATAGCTCAATCATCACTTGCTCACGCCTCACACGAGCAATCTCCACCGGAGCTGTGCTCTACTTTGTCTTTTTCTTCTTGAGAAGCTGCTGCAGCAGCAGCAGCAGTACTCTGTAAGTCAATGCATCACTGCTGCAAAGGGTGCGATAAGGCAGTGTAATGGCAGCTCAGTGGCGGCGATTGATTGATTTACTGGTTTCTAAAAGACTGCTTGCACACTGGCACACCACTCACGCTCACATACATCTACACTGCCGATGATCTACTTGGCAGGGTTTGAAGGCAAAAGAAACAAGTGAAGAAGAAGAAGGATTTCTTTCAAGACATCACAGGCGAGTAAAGTGTACACGTGACAAGGTCAGTTGACAAATGAGTGTGCCGCGCGAGGCAGCCCATTCGTAAACAGTTGAAGTGTCGAATACCGGACATTTAAAACATTTTACATTACACACTTTTTTCTCAATGGCCTCATCTTTTTTTGTTTTGCAAATTTACGACTGAATAAATTTATGGGGACTAGTTGCAGACAAATCAAGATGCAAGCCACGATAAAATGCATCTTTAATTTATAATGTCTGGTTGATCCAAACACCATCAGTGATAGCAATACTCATGTTTGTGGTTGGCACTTGTTAAAAAGGCAGTCACTGCTGCTGTGACTGCTTTGTTAATTGCCCTAACACTAGGAAAGTGGTTCGTCTATATTGCGGCCTGATGTAACTGACAAGTGCCACCATCAGCAGTTGTCACCTCTCTGTTCATGGAAAAGAGTGAAGGATGCAGGTTTCAAAGACAGAACTGTGGTGACTGGAAAACACGTGCCACCATTTTGTCTATCCGCTCAATGTAAATTTCTAAATAGAATTTATTATTTATTAATTAAACGCAATGAGCAGATTATTTAGAATATTGAATTTATGATGAATTTATTTTGTATTATGCAACAAACATGTTTTGGCCTCCTCTTCCTTTTCACCAATTGAACAGCGCATCTGAACAAGTAAAAACGTTTTGTGATGATAACAACTAATGTTAGTGTTTGCATGACTGTCCTTTAAAGCATTTAAAGAGACAGTGCTGTTGGTATAAATGGGAGGTTCAGATTTGCAGACAGACACACACTACGAGGACATTAAACAGCATCCAGACACACTGCAATTCTTGTTGGAGGTGCTGGTCGGCGACACTGCTTCAGTAGACAAGGCAACAGCTAGCTCATCTCGGACTCTCACTGTGCAACGAACTACTGCAGTGAAGAAGAGGCAGCCAAACGACCGGCAAACGAGAGAGCAACAAACGCATTTTCGACAAGAGACAAGCTGCAACTCAACTGGCCACTGAACAAGCAATGCAGAGAAAGTGAGAGTATATGAATGAGTAATAGAAAGAGAGGGAGAGGAGCAGAGGAATAGCAACGGCTATGTGGCAATGGCAATGGCAATGGCAATGAATGATGCTGGCTGCAATGTCTCATGTGACTCTGCAGACTGTGACGGCACTACAATGAGCTCAGTGTGGAAGTACGTACCGCCAATTTGCCACTGACCTCGACCCCACGCAATCTGTCCGCATTGAAGGCCATCGGCATGTTCGTTGTCGTTCATCCGCTTGTCTCTTCACTTCAAAGAAAGATGAACTTAGGAATGAACTCGAGCCGCCGAATGAGCGAATCTGAACGAAGCGCATCAAATGGCTTCACTGTTCGCTGGACCAGCACCGAGTGAGCACTGAAAGAGGTGCCATTACAAATATGAATCGTAAATGCATTTCAATCGTAATGAGTGCACTCTACTTCATTGCATCATTTCACATGCTAATTACAATATCATCAAGCAGAGATCGCCAGAAAAAGCCCTTTTTTAGGAAAATCTACACTGTATGATTTTGTATCAAAAGCAGCATCTACCTCCTTTCCTCCTCTCACTGACCGAGTTGCATCCACCGTCGTTTTTGTTCTGGGCGCCTAGAAACAGTGATTGGCTGCAGAGTCGGCAAAGTTTCCGATTGCAGGCACGACATACTATCTGGGAAATGAGCAACCAGTGATGCCTGGTGATGAAGTGCCCAGTGCACTGGTACAGTGAGCCAAGTGAGCAGCATGGCAGTGCACCTCTACCTGTTGTCAGGCTGTTGCTGCCTGCCTGTCTGCCTCTACACTCCCCACCGTCGGCAGTGTCGCTTTGTGCCTGACAGCGTTTGCCAGGTCTTTCTACCTCTTCTTCTTTTTGTTGTTCCTTGACAATCCTTGGAGCGTTCCTTCACCCTGCTCAGTACTCTTTGCGCACTTTCTTTTCTCTCTCCCTCCTTCTCCACTGCATCCTCTCCCTGTTCACAAGCGCCGTCTTCATCTTTTACTCGCTTTCTCCTCTTCTTCTTCTCTTTCTCCTTTTCTCCTGTTCTAACAAGTGGTCGGCAGTGGGGAAAAACAGCGTGCGACATATGAGCAAAACGGCGACAAACTTTTGTTGGGTTTTTGAGAAGGCATCTAAAGACACTCTGCTGAACGACTCTGCCGATGCTAAGCAAAGAGTACGGAGTGCCAATATTAAAGACGTGCCTGTGTGATGAATGCGCTTTGTATTTGCTCACTGCTTGGTGACTGTCTGAAGGTCGTCGAATGCTTGCTCCCTCCATCACTCTCACTCTCACTCTTTCATTCACTTTCGGTTCTCTGCAAAACTTGAGAGAGAGAGAGAGAGAGAGAGAGAGAGAGAGAGAGAGAGAGAGAGAGAGA
>JAALOO010001985.1_pt1 | contig 12304 bp, 10 predicted proteins | sample 7257641 | NCBI WGS metagenome assembly JAALOO01 (sample SAMN14085613, study PRJNA598686) | mite metagenome | biome: ENVO:01001000; feature: ENVO:01001002; material: ENVO:01001226; isolation source: single female mite from University of Michigan culture on fish food culture... ... | reverse complement strand
ACGGGAACGAGCGCGACTTCGAGAGCGAGATCGCGAGGTACGACGACCACCTCGGTTTCGGTTCTGGAGGCCTCCGACGGCCTGTCCGTTTCCTCCTCGGGTTCCTGCAGCAGCGGCCCCGGCAATCCCTCGAGCCTCCGCAGCGGCGGCTGCAGCCTGTCGAATTTCCCTCATTCTGCGTCGCTGGCGGTTGAAGTGCGTCAACCAGATAGCGGCCATGGTGAGCAGTCCAATTATGGCGAAATTGGCGTACCCACAGATGGTCACTATCCAATCGTGCCACCAGGGCCGGGGTGGCAGCTCTGTTAGGGGTGGTGGTAGTGATGACGAGGCAGAGTTAGCAGAGGAAGAGGATAAAGGCAACGTCAGCAGTGTGCACAGTACTCACCGTACTTCATTTTGCAGGGGGCAAATTTTGGCGTGGTCTTCACGACGTGGAAGATCTGCCCGCTGTCGAATTTGAACAAGTCCACTGAGGGGTTGGGAGCATCAAGGACCTTCCGGGAGAAGACGTAGGCAGTGTTGCCCTTGTCGAAAAGGTACACTCCGCGGTGGTCAATGTACCCTGCCGTCAGGTTTTTGGGGAAAGCTCCAAAGCAGTCCTTCGTCATTGTGACGGTGGTGGAGAAGAAGCACAGCTGGCCCTGGGGTTCTGGTTTGTTGCACGCCTTTGAGCTAGCAATAGGGTTGCTGTTAAAACCACCAAGCGTCACACTTCCGTTAGAAGTGATGACGTAGTATTGGAGAAGGCTGATTGAGGAAACATGGAGTGACCCATCGCTGTAACAGTTGGAAATAGCATTTCCCTGTATTTGCAGAGTGGTAGAGGATTCCGAAGGCAGAGAGAGGCTTTCGACACTACTGTCTGTCATGACAATAAGCTCAGTGCCACTCTTATCACTGCAGACAAAGTTGACCGAGCTTTGAAGCACTTCACTGGGCAGAGACACTGGGTGGCTGCTGACTTGAAGGCGACCGACATCTGAAGGGTAGACCTCCAGTCGATAACCCCCAAGTAAGTCATAGCGGTCGACGTCACTGACGAAAACAGTCAGCTTATCGTTGACCTTGCCGATGGCCAACACGTTACGCTCGGCGTGGTGAAGGTCATTGACGATCGACTGCAGAAGGAAAAAAGGGCAAAAGTGGATAAGTGAGGAGTCATCCAAAGCAAAAGCACATACCTCGGTCGTCACCTTGCTTTTCTTGAAAGGCTTTTCAGGCACTGAAAACAGTCGGCGCCCGACTGCAAAAGTGCTGAGGATGCAGGTCAAAAAAAGTGTCCACAGGCCAAAAAGGCAGATGGATTTTTGACTGAAAAACATCATCGTAGTGAGGGGTGGATGGAGAGAGGGGCAAAAAATGAAGAAGGTGGAGGGAAGGTGTTGAGTGCTTAAAGAGCGAAAGTCAACTGGGAAGTGATGACTGCTGACAAGCGCCTTTTATAGATGACTGAGCCAATTCTGCTGAATCACGCCATCCAAAACTGATGACCAGCCTAATTCGAACATTCTTGTCCACCAGAGGGACAATTTGTGTGCACTGCGCACGTTCCGCACAACTCTCACTCTGCTAAATCTGCTGAATGGCAAAAGATTTGCTAACTTAAAAGCACCAAACAAATATGATGATACAAATTGGCTAAAATGTTTAAGGAATCAGTAATAATAACTAGTTAGTTCCAGAAATCATCTTTGAAGATTTACGTGAGGATGTGAACTTGTTCTGTTTAGAAGAACTTTGACGACTACTTCGGCCACCTCGGCTACGACTACAAAAACTTCTGCCTTTCTTAGAATTTCTTTTGACTTTTTTCTTTTTCCTTTTCGAAATCGAGCCAGCACTTGTAGTGGTCTTTTTCTTGCTTTTAGATGTTTTATTTTTAGTGACCTTCTTTTCAACTTTAACAATATCATTCTTCTTCTTTTCATTTTTGCAATTGCAAAAACAGTAATAGACAACACTGGGGCCAATGATCAGAAGAATCAGAAAACCAGTGCTGACGATTATGACAATAGGAAAGCTTTGTTTTGTTTGGCTGATAGCTGAGTGGAAAAAAGAGATTATTTGTTTGGATTGATTTGCATATTCCTAAATTACTTACTCTCATCTGTTGCCTTGCTTGGCGGTGGTTCATCACCGGGTCCTTTCCAGGCATCAGCTCTGCTGGCCTTGATCACCTTTGCTGAAGGTCCGTTTTTCTGGAAAACCTTGGCAGAAAATGTGTAGACGGTGTTGTCTTTGGCAAAGAAGTAAACGGTGTGCTCGTCCACAAAACCGGAGATTATGCCAGTGGTGAAGCCATCGGTGCACTTTTCTTGATTGAAAAATACTTGATCGCCATTGAGACATAGAAAACCCATAAAATTACTATGTTCAAAATAAGTGCAGCCTTCTGCATTGCGGATTGTGGTACCGTCTAGACTAGTTGATTTTATAAAATAGAAAGGCACCGACCCATTGTATTTATCAAAGTTGATGTGATAGAATTGAAGAAGGTTTAGTGATGACACGTGGAGAGCTTCTCCTCCCCAACAAAAGGTAAGGACACTCGAATCGTATCCACCCACTGCAACAATAAAGTTTTTGTTGTCCAGTGAAAGTGCACCAGCCTTTTCCGAGCTCAGTGTCACCAGATAGGTGCCCGTCGAGTCACTGCAGACAAACTTGACAGAGTGCTCCAGCCAGTCAATGCCTGATGGTAGTGGCTCGGGGTCTTGGCTGATGTAGATCACACTATCGACAACTTCATCCACGGTCACTTGATAGCCACCGGTGGGGTCAGTCGGTGAGCCAGTTCCACTCACAAAGAGGGTCATTTTGTTGCGGAAACGACCTACGGCAAAGACACCTCGCATGCCTGCAACCAAATCATCGACGATGGACTATGGAAACAGACTGTCAGAATGAAATAAGATTTTGATGACAAAACAAACCCTTGCGTTTGAGTTTCCATTTTTAAGATCACTTAAAGATTGGTCAGCAATGACCAAAAAGACAAAAAGTAGTAACAGCAAACAAGGAATACTGTGAAATGCTTTTGAAAAGTGAAGCCACATTTTGATAATAACCTGATAGTCAAAAAGCAGAAAAATGGTTTATAAGTTTTATCTCGTTTTTTATTAGAAAAAAACAAATAAGTTGATTCAAGTCGGTGAAAATTCTAAATTCTAAAACAGTTGTGCACTTTAAGGCATGTTTTGTGCTAAGAAACAGTTTAAAAACTTTTGTAATTACAAACACAAACTAAAAACTTTTTATAGCATAAACTTAATGACTGGAAACTGCCGATGATCTGCGAGAGGAAGTAATCTTGTTTTGTTTGGAAAAACTTCGATGACTACTTTTATTACAACGGCTGCGACTTTGAGAGTTTCTGCCTTTTTTAGAGCTTTTCTTGCCCTTTTTCTTCTTTTTTGAAGGTGAGCCAGCACTGGTTGTGACCTTTTTCTTGTTTTTAGAAGTCCTCTTTTTAGTGGCTTTCTTGCCAACTTTAGCATTATCATCTTTCTTCTTTTCATCACCACCATAGCAGAAACAGCAATAGACAACAACACTGACGCCAATGATCAGAAGAACAAAAATACTAGTGCTGACGATTATGACTAGGGAAAAGTTTGATTGGTTTGTTTGGCTTGTTTGGCTGCTGGTAGCTGGAAGTAAAGGGAACCGATACTTTATTTACTTGGTTTTCACATTTCTAAATTACTTACTTTCATCTGTTGACTTGCTTGGTGACGGTCCATCGCTTTTAGGTCCTTTCCAGGCATCAGCTCTGCTGGCTTTGATCAACTTTGCTGAAGGGCCATTTTTCTGAAAAACCATGGCAGAGAATGTGTAAACGGTGTTGTTTTTGGAAAAAAGGTAAACAGTGTTCTTGTCCACAAATCCAGAGACTATATCAGAGATGAAAGTGAAGTCACACTGTTCTTTACTGAAAACTACTTGATCACCATTAACACATAAATACCCCAGGGGTTCTGGATCATCATATCCGCAGTTGGTTGCTGTACTAATTGTGGTTTCCGGGCTTGGTTCTTGTCCTCTTAAAAAAATATACAAGTATGTTTTTCCATAATAGCGAAAGTTCAGGAGATAAAACTGAAGGTGAGAATGTGTTGACACATGGAGAGATCTCCATTGAGAACAGTATAAAATAATACCCGGCTCCTCACCAGCCATTACATCAATGAAGTTTTTCTTGTCTAGCGAAAGAGCACCTGCTTTTTCCTTGTTCATCGTCACCAGAAAGGTGCCCGTTGAATCACTGCAGACAAACTTGATAGAGTGCTCCAGCCAGTCAATGCCCGATGGCAGTGGCTCGGGGTCCTGGCTGATGGTGATCACACTGTTGACCACTTTATCCACTGTCACTTGATAGCCACCGTTGGGGTCGGTTATTGAACTAGTGCCACTGATAAAGAGGGTCAGCTTGCTGCGGAAACGACCCACGGCAAAGACACCTCGCATGCCTGCGACCAAATCATCGACGATGGACTATGGAAACCAAGATGTGAAAATGAAGTTTGACAAAGAGCACCAATAACACAAACCTTTGCATTTGCGTTTCCATCTTTAAGATTGCTTGAAGATTGGCTCGTAATGATCAAATGGACAAAAAGTAGCAACAACAAACAAAGATTACTGTGATAAGCTTTTGAAAAGCGAAGCCACATTTTGGTGATAATCAAGAGCAGAAAAGTGTTTTGAATACTATATACCAGCTTGTTTGTGATTTGAAAACTAAAACAAATGGTGAATGGTTAAAACTGATGACACTTCCAAACTGAATTCTAAAACTGTTGTCCATTTTGCTGTTGCTGCTTCTGCCTGCCTGCTAACGATGAAAGATGATAGACTTCTTTGTATATAAAGTTTAATAATTCAAAACAAAATGGGGGGAGGGGTAAAAGGTAGTCCTGTTGCTGCTGATGACCATCCTCAGACAACGGGGTCATCCGTCATTCGGCATCATCGTCGGCGACTTTTGCCCATGCCTGCGAAGCCATAGCCGCAGAGGAAGCAGATGAGAAAAGGGAGACAGCCGATGAAGCAGCAGCAGAGGACGATAAGCAGCCAGATCCACCAGAAGAGCCAGATGCTGCCGTTCTCGTCCTCGGAACCGAGCACCACGCCTCCCACAGAGAAGAGGCTAGAAAAGGGAAACAGATGAATGATTTTAGAAAACAGATAATGGAGTTCTCAAAACCCCTCCTCTTTCTTTCTTCTTCTTACTTAGTAGTGCCATGCTTTTGTGTGCTCAAGACAAGTGCTCCACTTTCTTCGGTGACCTCAAACTTTGCCCCTTCTCCAGTCCCTTGCACAGTGGAAAGGAGGAGTGTTTGTAGAAGAGAGAAAAAGAAGAAGAGGCAGATCATTCTGCTCTTTCAAACAGTGATGAGGTGAGTTGCTTTAGAGCTAAAGTAATAATAAATGAGTAGAGGAGTTTATAAACCATCACCAACAAAACATATAGAACTTTATGGAGAAAACACAGAGTTAAAATAAGAAGCTTTATGTCATCACCACCATCAAGAAGAAGAGTGAATCATCGGTCGGTCAGTCGATCATCCGTCAATGCCTATGTACAATTTTTCGTTAAAGTATTTTGTAAGAATATAATTAAATAAGAAGGCGCGAAAATTAAAAGTAAAAAGCAATAGTATTGCAAAATTGTTGTCGCAGAGGGGAGAGGAGTTGCCCAATCACTGGGGTGTTGCAGTTGCCCCCAATCATCAGCTGGGAAGCTAAGGATTGACAGCCCGCTCCTTGCCGTCACTCTCCAGTTGCTGCTCATCACCGGCATTGCCATTGAAGGGGGCCTTGTTTGCCTTGCCTGCAGCGGAGCGCGAGGAGAGCTCACTGTACTCGGGCTTCTTCCCGCCCAGCACCACCTCCTCGGTGATGTTCACCTTGCGAATGCTGGTGCCGGGAATCTCAAACATCGGCTCGAGGAGGATGTTCTCCTGTAGGAATTGGGGAAAAAGCCAAGAATTAGTAAAACCCAAGTTCAAACAAAACAACTTAGACAAAGCAGTACTGACCAGAATGGCTCGCAGTCCGCGGGCGCCCGTCTTGCGCTCCATGGCCACCTTGGCTATTCTCTGCAGCGCCGCCCCCTCAAAGGTCAGCTCGACGTTGTCCATCAGGAACAGCTTCTGGTACTGCGTCACCAGGGCGTTCTTCGGCTCGGTGAGAATCTGCACCAGCATCGACTGCGAGAGCGAGTGGAAGGGGACCACCACCGGGAAGCGACCCACAAACTCGGGAATCATGCCAAACTCAATCAGATCGCGCGACTCCACCGCTCCCAGCAGCCCATCTCGCTCGGCAATGTCCTCCTCCAGCGCGGAGATGTCACCGCCGGCGCCGGTGCTGCTGCTGGCGGCGTAGTTCTCCGCCACATCGGAGGCGGCCGCCGCCCGTCGGCCCTGGCCCTGTCCGCTGGAGCTGGCGCCAAAGCCGAGGTACTTCTCATTCTTCCGACGGCTGACGATGCGGTCCAGGCCGTTGAAGGCGCCCGAGGCGATGAAGAGAATGTTCGTCGTGTCCACCACGATCGGCTCGCCCCTCATCTTCCGCGAGTTGCGCTCCGGAATCGTCACCGCCGTCCCTTCCAGCATCTTCAGCATGCCCTGCTGGACGCCCTCCCCTCCGACGTCGCGCAGCTGGTGAATGCCCGGCACGGCGCCGATCTTGTCCACCTCGTCGAGGAAGACAATGCCCTGCTGCGCCTTCTCCACGTTGAAGTTGGCGTCCTGCAGCAGCTTGGCGATGATCGACTCGATGTCCTCGCCAACGTAGCCCGCCTGCGTCAGCGTGGTGCAATCACAGATGGCGAAGGGGACGTCCAGGCAGACGGCGATCGTTTGCGCCAGCAGCGTCTTCCCGCTGCCCGTCGGCCCCAGCAGGAGGATGTTCGACTTCTCCAGCTTGATGTCCAGCTCATTCGCCTCGAGGAGGAAGCTGCCGCGCTGCGAGTTGGGGCCGCTCGATGAGGAGGACTTTCCGTCGCTTCCCGGTGGGCCACCGCCGCCGCCTTGCTGGTGCAGCGCCTCCTGCGCCGACTGAAAGTTCTGCAGGTGAATGCCAATCGAGTTGGGGCTGGGAATGTTGATGAACTCGTCTGCAGGGTTTTTTTGGTAAAAGAGAAAGTAGTTAGTAAATGAGAGCTGCTGTTAGGTTGCCTTCAGTGTCACCGACCTCTGCCGTTGATTATCTTCGTCTCGCTGGTGGCCGAGTCGGCCAGTGAGGCACCGCCGCCGCCGCCATTGCCATTGCGAGAGCCATTGCCCGCCGCCGCCGAGTTGGACAGTATGTTGTGGTTGATGCGCTTGTAGTGGTTGTACACCGCCACGGCGAGCACCTTCTTCGCGTCATTCTGACCGATAACTCGCTTGTCGAGGTACTCGTAAATCTGCCAGTTGATAAAAAGGTTGCAGTAGTTAGTGATAAGCGGCCAATGATTTAAAACAACCAACAGCAGCAGCAGCAGCACTTACCTTCTTTGGCGGCGGTGGATTACGCTGAATGTTGAACTTCTCGGTGGACTTGTGAAAGTGCGGCGAGGCGTTGTTGGCATTGACGCCCTGGTGGTTTCCCTCCTTGCCGGCGGCGCCCTTGTGCAGGTCATTCTCCGAGAGGATGACGAAGAAGCGGGCGCACTTGTCGCACTTGACGAAGCGAGTCGAGGCTGAAAGAAGCAAAAAAGAACGTGATGAGGAGTGTGATAAGAAAAAGCTGTTCTGAGCAGAAGAACTCACAGAGGAACTCCTCAATCTGAGTGCAGATGTTGCCGCAGTTGGGGCAGAGGAAGTTCTTGTCCTTGCTGCTGCCACCACCGCCGCCGGTTCCTCCTCCGACGCTGCCGCCGCCGCCCACGCCGGTGGTGCTGGTGGTCTTATCACCACCGAAGCCACCTCCGCGAACTCCATTGCCTCCGTCACCCGGAATACCACCGGTGACGGTCTTTCGTCGATAGGAGGTAGTGTGCAGGCATGTGTGCTGCTGCTGCTGCTGCTGCTGTCGATTGTTCGGTGAGTGCTGCTTCTCCCGACGTTTGCTCGTGCAGTTGGAGCTAGAGGTAGCCGCTTGCAGTTCTGAAAGTAGACGACCAAGTAGGAAGGTCAAGTCTTGGAAAACAAATGAAAAACACAACACTTACTCAGCTGATTGGAAAACTTGGACAAGTTGCGAGCATCCTGGTGGTACTTCAAGTTAAACTGCACAATCGAGAAGGTTTTGCTTCTAAACATTTGAAGACGTGTTTGCTAGATTGAGTGTGGCTGATTGCGAGCCGAACAAAAAAGGCGATGTGATTTGATGTGGTGTGTTTGCGAAAAAGCGATGATGAGATTTTTGAGACCCTAAAACAGATGTGCTGAGATTGTGCCGACTGATGAAGAAGACGAAATGGCGGCAGTGGTTGAACAACAACAGTGTTTATGTCCAATGTGTTTGATGTGTTTCCCGAGATGCAACAGAGACAACAAAAACAAAACCAAAGAGAAGCAATAGAAGAACCAAAGGAAACTGGTGGCTTGTTGATGTAGCTGGCTACCACGATTGTTGTTGTTGTTGTTACTAGTTCTAATCGCCAATTATTACTTTTCAAACAGTGCTTCCTTTAGATTGTTGCCGTGTTCTAATTAGTATTCACGCTTCAGCCCTCTTCCTCAATGCTTCGGTGTTCTTCAATGAAAAAGTGCGAGCAAGAGAAAGAGAAAGAGAGAGAGAGAGAGTGAGTGAGTGAAGAGAGAAGATGAGAAGGCAGCCAAAACAAATCAGATGATGATATTACGCACAAAGGAGAGAGTGAGAGAAAGCAAAGCAAAGGCGTCTGAGCAGACGAGCAGAACGTACATTGGCCGTCAATCTTCAATGTTGAAGCACGTGAACTTGAGCGACAGTGGCGGCCACTGCTGATGCTGCTGCTGCTGGAAGATCTTGTATCGTCGCTGATTGATAAGAGAACAGAACAGAAAGAAGAAGAAGTGATCGGCAGTCGTCCTGATGCACCGAGGTCTGCAGTTCGAGGCTGGCTGGCTCGATTCTTCAGCAGCTGATGCTTCAGGCTGTTGTTGCTGCTTATCAGAGTACGGTGTACAAATACAGACACAAACCACAGACCACTTGCGCTTTGCTTTCCTTTCACTAGCTGCTGTACACCGAAAGGTAAGGTGAGGTACGTGACATTATATTTTGGTGTGCGCCTGTGGAAGCAGAAGAAGAGTCTTTGTATTTTTAGCTCCTTCAGCTGCTGCGGCTGAAAGACGGCATCATCGGCATCGGCGACCGGTGTTAGTGGCGCTGGCGCCGGATGGCGCTACTGACGCGGTGAAGATTTTTAGCTCGAAATGAAAATCCTCATTTTTTCTCTTGCTGATTTGATGATGACGATGACGATGATGACAAGAAAATCACTGATCAGATTTTCCTAGATTTCATTTTTAATCAGTAAACAAATTTCAAGACATTAAATGCACCTAAATTCGAAGTTGAATTTGAGTTCACACGAGGCACACGAAAGAAACTGATTCAGCACTAATTGGGCACTACTTTGGATTTGATCCTTTCCCCCTTCTTTTACATTCACTTTCTTCCTCTTCTAGGAACCTTTCAGTCTCGCTCTCTCTTCAGTCCTAGCCAGTGTTGCCCGGGCTTCGGTGTTGCCGACCCGCGCGCGCGAGTGGCCGTGTCGGCATGTGCTGAGGGTGAGGAGGTGATCAGGCAGTCAGGCAGGCAGTGTGCTGGCACGAGGCCACCAGAGGGTCAGTAGTCCACAGAGGAGAGAAGAGCAGAAGCTGAAGCTGACAGGCAGGCAGGAGGCAGAAAAAAGACCACGCGTGCTTAAGACTACTTTGTAAGTCTGCAGTTGATCGTGGTCTGATCGTGGGAACGCTCTGCCAGTGGGGCAGGAACAAAAGGATCAAAGGTGAAAAGGGGCAGAAAATAGCGAGGCAGTAAAAGAAGAAGAAGTGCTTACAGAAAAGCTGACAGAGTAGGAGACACAGTGGAGAGTAACTGTGTTGCACTGTGTTGGCATTTTGTAAAGGCTGCAGATTCATTTACCGAGTTCACTTTTACCGATTGTATCTGAAATATTGAGCTGCAGTGACTGTGCAAAACCATATTTCGAGTAACTGTCAAAAATGTAAAAGATGCATCAGCAACAAATCAAGCAGATTGGTCAAATCGCCGAAGCCTGTCGTTTGAGTGAATGAGGTGGTACTGGTGGCGGTTGTGAGCAGAAGCCTTTTTTAATGGGTGTAATGAGAAACAAAAGATAAAACAAAAATAGTGGCCTGAAATGTGTGGAAAGGGGAAGGGGAAACATGAAGGGAAAAACAGGCAAAAAATGATGTGCACAGTTATAAAAGAGGTAAAACAAGAATAAGAGATGTGTGCAAATGAAAGATAAAAATGAAAAGGTGCCGATAAATTGGGATAATAAAAATGTGACAGTAGAGATGCTTAAAGTGACGTGTCACAGAAGAGAGGAGAGGAGCATCACTTGAAGAGAGCAAACTGGCCATCCACATCCATCCATCCACCTAGTGGCTAGTGCATCTTCTTCTTCTTGTGCGCCACATTGGCCAACACGGTCCTCGGCACCAGCTGGTGCTGCTGGCGGAAACGCTCTCTGAGGAGGTTCGCAGAATGATCATGCTGGTTCGCCGCCAGCGGTCTCACGCCTGCTCCCACCCGGCGGCGAAGATGAGGTTGAGCGAGAAAGATGCATCGGTCCTGTCGGCCGCGAGGGCTGCGACTGCGACTACGGGAGCGGGAGCGGGAGCGGGATCGGGAGCGGGAGTGGGAGCGGGGACGGGGTCGCTTTCGGCCCCGTCGCGCTTCGGCCAGTTTGGCAGCGAAGGCGGCACTCTCATCGGCCCATCGCTGGGCCTTCCCTCGCTGCACCATCTCCAGGAACTCTTGGGCCAGTTCCCTTCGAGTGCGCATTCGCATAACGAGCATCCGCAGGTAGATGGCAGCCCAGACCAGGAAGGCCAGGATGAGAAGCCAGGCCACGCGGACACCGATGAGGATGTATCGCCGCCAGGCGGGCAGGTCGTCCCAGGCTGGTAGGGGAGTAAGGGGTGGGAGTAAATTATATGAAATAGACTAGATAGAGCAAAAGTGGAGGAGGTACTTACTCTCGTAATGGGGCTTAGGCGCAAACTGTGGCAGTCTGACGGTGAGGAAGTTGGCGATGTCCTTGGTGTAGACTTCGACTTGCAGATTGCCGGGCTCCAGGACTTTGGACGAGAAGCCGTGGACGTTGCCGTCGCTGTCGAAGAGGTAGACGGCTTCGTCGCCAATGTAGCCGGCAATCAGATTTTGGAAGAAGGATTCGGTTTCATTTTGTTGGCATTTGGGCTTCATGACGATGTAGCCGGGAGAAGAGCCGAGTCTGCAGAGTTGGCCGGGAGAGTCTAGGTATTTGCAATGTTTTGATTCATCAATAGTACTACCATCAAAGTACAGATGAGTCACATTTCCATTAGCACTGATGACGTAGAACTTGAGTGGGGTGTTTGAAGTGACGTGGAGAGAGCCATCGTCAAAGCAATTTTTTGCAGCTTGTTCTTTTATGCCCACATGGTACAAGTTTCCAGTAGCCAGTGAAAATTTCTGGACACGTGAATTGCTCATGACCACCAGGTTTGTGCCGCTCGAGTCCTGGCAAGCAAACTTGATAGGGCCTCTGGGCACTCCACTGGGTAGCGGAACTGGGTCGAGGTCGACCTTGAGGGCGTCGAGGCGCGCAGCCAATACGTTGATCTGGAGACCGCCATCCAGTTGATTGGTATCGGCAGTCCCACTGGCAAAGAGAGCCAGTTCGTCATTGACAAGACCAATAGCCAGGACTTTTCGATTCAAGTGGACCAGATCGCGGAAAACCGGATCTACACAGCTTCGGATGGTCTCAGTGCTTGTGACGCTTGCAAAAAGGAAACTCCACATGAAGCAAAAGCACGCTGATTTCAGGTTGAAAGCATTCATTCTTGAAGAGGTGTGTGGCAGGTGAGGAGCAGACGTCAAATGGGAAGTGATGACTGTCGACAAGCGGCTAATATAGACTGGGCCGATTCTGATGAATCACACTAACCAAAAATGATTGTTGGCCGATTTGGGTGCACTGCGCACGTACCGCACAATCTGTACAGCAAACAGTCTGCCAACCCAAAAGCACCGTACAAAGAAGATGTTACAGATGAGTCAACTGTTTAATAGAATCCGGAGGTAGCTAGACATCTCCTCGAAAGGACATCTCCTCGAAACTTTTTTGGCCCTGCCCAGGACA
>JAALOO010001984.1_pt1 | contig 12307 bp, 11 predicted proteins | sample 7257641 | NCBI WGS metagenome assembly JAALOO01 (sample SAMN14085613, study PRJNA598686) | mite metagenome | biome: ENVO:01001000; feature: ENVO:01001002; material: ENVO:01001226; isolation source: single female mite from University of Michigan culture on fish food culture... ... | reverse complement strand
GATGATGATAATGACGGACACTTTTTACGATCTGATCTGACGTGATGACCACCACCACGAACGCCACACAAACACCAAAACACAAATAATACGACCATCAGCAGCAGCTAAATTTGAGTGAGCAATTTGGCGCCATAAATGGAAGGAAGCAAAAGATGCAGATGCAAAGTCAAACACACACACACACAAAGTTTCTCTTCCTCAGTTTCTTTCCAATGTTGCCGCTACTTAGGACGGCGGCTTCGAGGCGACTGCCGCCGACAACGAAGACGACAACGGCGTTCAGCAGGCACTTTCTCTGCTGCTGCTGCGATGTTGGCGACAGACAAACACAGAGACCAAATGAGAGAGAAAGAAAAGGAGAGAAGAGAGTCGGCACTCGGCAACGAAGTAGGCAAACGAGCAGAGCAAAGCAAAGAAGACAGAATTGAACGGCAGTGAGAGAGAGAGCGGCAGAATCGAGAGAATCGAGAGAGAAGCAGAGTGCGAAAATGAAAAGGCCAAACTTGCAATTTTTAAATGAACGGTGTGTGTGTGCAAACGTGAAAGAGAAGAAGAACCAATAGTGCAAAAGTCTCTGGTGCTTTAAAATTCGAGCAAAAAATTCGAAAGAGAATCAAAGCATCTGAGGAGTGCTGGCTGGTGGTCACAAGTCAGCACTTGACGTCACCACCACCACCACCGATTGGGCAACCGAAACAAAAATTTCCGATTAAATAGAGTAGAGAGAAATTGAAGAAAAGCAAGCAAATGATGATGAAAGGGAGGGAGGGAAGAGACAACAAGTGCCCCCCCCCCCCTACACACTGAAAATTATAACGGCAGTCGATTTCTTTTGGATCTGTTTGCAGTGCCCACTGGACACCACCAGCAGAAATACCCGGAAACGGAGGAAGACTGTGTCACAGACAGAGACAGACACAATCACGGCATTGAATCACGACTGATTCGTTCGTGTATTTCTCATTCAGCCCAACCGACCGACCAACCAACGGAATCAACTCTCCAAGGAGTTCAAGAGCTGATGAAGAAGGAAAAGGAAAAGAAAAGGAAGAAAAGGAAGTCCGAGCTGCTGCTGCTGCTGCCAACTCAAACAGAACAGAAAGAGAGAGACAATACGTCTGTGGGCGGCCATGAATCATGCACTGAGCGGCATTGGCTGGTCCCCCATTGGCTTTGTTTAATTAACGAATGAGGAAAGAATGAAAACGAAATAAGAAAGAAGAAGAAAAGTGAAGTCTGGCCGAGTGCGACTGTGGTCTCCTCTTCCTTTTCCTCCACAAGAAACACACACACACAGCAGCAAAAGACAAAGCCGAAATAATGAAAATAATATAAGTCGGCACATTTAATTAATCGCCAGGCAGGCAGGAGAACAATCTCGGATGAGCGAGCAGCAACAAAACAAAAGTGGACAGAAGAAGAGGAAGACCCAATGGAATGCTGCTGCTGAAACAAAAACTACCTATTGAACTTTTCCTTTACGAAGGAAAACAAAAACTGATATTGACAGACAACTTTGTTCTGCTCTTTTTTTCTACAACACCCACGTCACATTTGCGGCATTTCCAGAGCCCCCATGTTTTTTATTTTTTTTTTTTTCATATCGTTCGCCGTCATCATCATCATCGGTCAAGAGGTTATAATTGTCGTCAATAAATAATGCAAATATGTATAAGAGTGTGTGTGTGTGGAGGAGGAGGAGGAGGAGAGGAAAGGAAAGAGGAGACCGGGAAAACAACAGTGTTGGGTCGTCGAGTAGTGAAAATAACAATTGCAATCGTCTGTCGCAAGAAACGGAAGTAAAGATATCATATGATGGTGGTGGTTGTGATCAAAACACAAAAGAGAGAGGTGTGTGGGAGTGTGTGTGTGTTTACAGTGTGTTCGTGGTCTGCAGTGTGTGATTTGTCTATGAACATTTTTGTTTGTTTGAGTGCTTCCAAAATTACCACCGGCCAGTTTCTAAGCCGACGTGTGTAAACAAGTGTTTTCTGGTGTTTGTGGTGTAAGTGTGAAGTGTGTAAGTGTTCCAAGTGGAACACCAGGCAAGTGTGCTGCAGGAGCAGCAGTATTATCTTATTAATTATCTCCTCCTTTTCCTAAAGTGTGGTCTAAAAGGCAGGCAGGCAGGCAGGCACTGTACTCAGTGACTGGGCCCTCTTGATAAACTGATCACAGTGGCTGGTGAGTGTGGAGGTTGTGTGTGTGAATCTGTGTTTGGGTAAGTGTGTGTCTGGCGTGATCAATCAAGTAGAAGAAGAAAAAGTACAAAAATAAACAACTTCACTGCCAGGGGAAAGAGAAGAGAAGGGAAGAAGATTCTGCCCTCTCTCTCCTCTTTCACGTTTGCTACTTGCACTTATACAACCGAGGAGAAGGAGAAGAAGAAGAAGTAGCAGTGAACTGTGTGTGAGTAGCTGAACTATTAGCTATCAGCTTTTAATAAAAATAAATATAAAGAGGAGGAAGAGAAGAAAGAGGAAGAAAAATATCTCTAACGCAGGAGTGCGGCGGTGTAGTGTGTGTGATGTGTGGTTTAAAGTTGAAGTATAGCAGAGAGAGAGAGCGCTCATAGAGTTAGCGTGCACTGCGAGCGTCTTTTGTTGAATTTAGGATGCAGTAGTAGTAGTAGTAGTAGTCGGGTTTGGGTGTTACTTACATTCACTGGGCGGCGTGTGTGGGGAGTCCTCCGGCACAGGTGCGTGACCACCACCACCACCACTAGGTTCTGCTGCACTCAGTTCATCCGCGACAGCAGGCGGTCCACGGCGGCGTCGACATTGCCGAAAGACTCCACCAGGGCGCGAATGTTCGCCTCGCGGTTGGTGAAGCCCATCGACGCCAGCTGCTCCAGCTGGAGGCGGTAGCGCTCCTCGGGCGGCTGCTGCGGCTGACCGAGGCCACCGCCAAGGCCGCCACCAAGGCCTCCACCGCCAGCCATTGCCGCGGCCAGGGCGGCCTGCAAACCTCCTGCTCCTGCCTGACCTCCTCCAAGGCCAGCAGAACCACCGCCGCCACCGCCGCTGCTAAGCATCTGGTTCATCATTTGGGCTAGAGCGGCGGCGGTGGCGGCATTGGTACCACCACCACCCGCACCTGTTCCAGTACCACCAATAATTCCCGGAAAGGTATTCGAAGCCGGAGCCGAGGAGGAGGTGGTCGTGGTCGTCGCTCCAGTACTGCCGCCACTATTCGGCGAAGTAGTGGAGGTGGTAGTTGTGGAAGCAGCAGCAGCACTTCCACTCTGACTGTACCGACCCGAGGCGACGTCCTGGAGGACTTGGGTGCTGGCGAAAAAGAAGGAAAGAAAGAAAGGAATTAGCTTTCAAACACATCAGCATCAAATCCCGTCGTCCACTGTGTCAAACTTACATCGATCCCACATCGGCGCCGACGATGCCGGTCAGCGTCTCATAGGCTCGCTGAATGTCGTTCACAGCCTGAGAAAGAAAGAAAAAGAGTGGAAAAGTGGGCACACATTAGTACTTTAAAATATTAATAAGATGAGATAGGATAAGAGCAGAGCAGCTCACCTGCATCGCCGCCGGGTTCGAGAGGATGCGCTCGACGTTGGCGCTTCGAGAGCCAGCAGAGCCAGCCGCGCCCTGGCTAAAGGAGCGCATAATGTTCTGCATCAGTGCCGCGTCGGGCAGTCCTCCACCAGCTCCAGCACCACCACCACCAGCACCGCCCAGCAGCGGATTGGCCGTCATAAGCTGACTCATCAGATTAGGATCGCTGGAGAGGCTCTAGAGAGTGAAAGTAAAAAAAGAAGAAGGTAATCGGATTAGCACAAAGTTTTTAATGAAAAATCAAAGCAGCAGAAGCCTACCTGCATCATATTCTGCATCATCGGACTGCTCATCAGGTTCTGGAGCATGCCCGGATTGGCCGCCATCTGCTCCATCATCGACTGCATCGCCGGCGAGTTGAGCATGCCGCCGAGGTTGGGCAGTCCACCACCGAGGCCAGCACCGGCTCGGGCACCAGCTCCCGCCGATGAGCCACCGCCGCCGTTGTTATTATTCGCCGCATTCGCCGACCGGTCCCAGGGATTGGGCAGCGGCTCGCGGTTCTCGGTGTTGCTGGGCGAAGCCGAGCCAGTCGTCCCGGCGGCGCCACCGCCCGAGCCCGCGCCCGAGGAGTTGGGGGCAAAGGAGTTGGCGCCAAACTGCTCCTGGGCGGCGTTCAGCATTGGCTCCTGAAACTCGGTGTACATCCGCCGGAGGGCATTGTAGCCGCCGGGCAGGCTCTCCAGGTTGGAGAGGGCGCGGTCGTGGGAGCGCATCAGCTCCTGGAACTGAAAGTGGAGGGAAGAGTTAGAATTTAGAAAAAGGTAAAAACGGGTAAAAAGAGAGCGAGCTTACCGCCGCCGGATTGCGCATCATGTCAAAGGTCTGCCGGAGAATCTCCGGATTGGAAAGGACGTGGTTAAGCTCGGGATTGCGCTCAATCAGCTGCTGAAACTGCGGATTGCTGGTGATGATGGAGCGGAAGATCTCCGGATTCGAGTAGAGGTTCTGCATCAGCGGATTGTCCAACATTGAGCGCATAAACTCCGGGTTGTTCATCTGCGCCGCCAGCTGGGCGTTCATGTCGCCGAAGGGCAGGCCACCGCCGCCGCCGCCGGCTCCTGCACCTGCGGCTCCAGCAAGACCGCCGCCCATCAAATCCTGGAAGAGGGAAAAGGGATTTGCAGCAGCGGCGTTTGGGGCTGCTCCTGTTTGGGATGAGGGAGCAGTGGTGGTGGTAGTGGCGGCGCCAAAGAGGCCCCTCGAGGCAGAAGTGGTCGAAGCGGAGGAGGAGGAGGAGGCGGCAGAGGAGGAATCGCCGCTGGATGGGCCCTTGTTGTTTAACTGAAATTGGGGGAAAATGGTTAATGGCTGAGCTTTTAGAACGGGTTCTTGAGAGCACACTTACATCTCGAATAACTAAATGCACAATGTGTCCGTCCTTCATGTCTGTTTGGTGCAGAAAGTAATGAGAGAAAGTGATTAGAGTGGTGACTAAGATATTGAAGTTCTAGAGAGAGCTTACTGTGAGCGGAGAGCAGGTCGCCGTCCTTGAGGATTTTTCCAGAGAAGATCAAGCAGGCCTTGCTGGGCTCAATCTGGTAGCGCTCGGAGACGAGCTGGCGGAGGTCCTTCACGTCGGCCTGAGGGGCGATCTGAAAGGCCTCGCGTTCTTTCGAGGTCTTCACGACGATGTTCATCAGCAGAGCATCGCCTGACTGCTCCGGAGATTTGGCGGCGGTTGGACTGGTTCCACCACCAGCTGCAGATGAACCGGCGGCCTCTTCGGACATCTTCGGGCAGAGAGAAGATAATGGATTGCTTGGCTTCAACAACAACAAAGAGAACAATCAACAAAAACGTAACAGTAAGAAGATCTGCTGATGCTTCTGCTGATGACAGTGAAGATGATGATGCAATCAGCGAGTTATGTAAGCGAATGGAAGCTTCGCGAAGGCGTATTTTACAGTAGTGGTGGTGGTAATAAACAACAACACGCGCTCAGCAGCTTCGAATTTCGAAAACGGCTTAGATTGTTGAAGAGAGAAGCAAAGAAGTGTTGATGAGTAGTTGAATTACACAGCAACAGCAACAGAACCTCCTCTTGCTGGGGTGATGGAACTTGAAATGGAAATGATGGTGGAAAGGTAGATGATAGTGGTTGTGGTAAGAACGGCAGAAGACGGCGACGAGGAGAAGGTTGACGTTTTGCTGGCCAGCAGCTCTCTCTCGCTTTGCTTTGCTTTGATGTGACTCAGCGAAACGCTCCTCACCAGCAGCAGCAGCAGCAGCAGCAGCAGCACACACTGCTGTGCACAAACAGTTATGACACGTACTCTACGAACGGCAGCCGAAAAAAGATTGCATTTTTTCTCTTTTCTTTTTGTACACTTTTTGTACACTTTTGTACACTTTTTGTACGCTTTTGTACGGCGCAATCCTCTTCCATCTGATATCTCGGCTAATTACCTGTCTGTCTGCCTACTTTCCTCAAAGAAAAGTGTTGCAACACCTTGTGATGTAAGTGCGAAATCTGCCTCTGCTCTGTGCGAGTTTTAGCCTCTAATAATCTGGTTTTTGCCTCTTTCTCCCCTTTTAGTGAAAGTAAACATGACTGTAGAAATGCCTATTCTCTGGAGGTTCAAAATCAAACTTGTCACAAGTTTATTCAACTTTACAAACGCTGTGGTGGGTTACAATCCAACCATAGTATAGTATATAAAGCGTGCCAGTTGTTGACACCAAAGGAGAGAGTACCAAAGGGGAAAAACGAGCAAACGGAAAGAAGAAGAAGAAGAAGAAAATGAGTAAAGAGGGGAAAGATGCAAAGAGTTGAGGAGATGGAAGAGATGGGCAATGGGTAATGGGAAACGTACAACGGAAAACGGGTTGTGGTGGTGGTGCTAAACAGCAAATGCAAAAAGCGAAAAATAGTGTGTGAAAACTTTGTGGTGAAAATTATCATCATCATCATCCAAACGTGCTGGAGCAAGATCAAGAGAAAAAAATTTCGAAATAATGCAAATCGGTGTCGTCCTCGCCAGAAGAAAAAAGAGAAAAAGAAAAGTCGCCGATGACGCCATCGCGGTCATCTACGTCGTCTGAGTTGTAGAGAGAAACAGGAGGAAAAGAGGAGGAAGAAAAAGAGAAGAAAAGGGAAAGTCTTCGAAGAGCCTTCGAAAAAGTAATCGTCGTCGTCGTCGTCGTCGTCTTTGCCGCCAGTCACTGCTAACGTCACAACGCTGTCCAAGTACTACGAAGTGGTAGTAGTAGTTTGTATAAAGTAGAGTGTTGTACAAGAAGAAGAAGGCCAGGATGGTGATCATCAGATTTTGTTGATTTTGTTTGATACAGTTCGAAATGCCATTATCATCAGTCCGCTCCGGCGACGTCCTTGTTCGAGCCGAAGCTGCTGTTCTTGCTGCCGCTGCCACTTCCGAGGCGTTTCTTCGTCCGACGTTCCTCCCTTGCCCGGAAGCGTTCCTCCAGGCCCTCGAGGGCCTCGGCGAAGGCCTGCTGCGCCTCGAGGATTGCCGCCTTGTTCGTCACCACGAACTGCAAGTTGATGTGCAGGTCTTTGTTCTCTATGAAAGTTGGGGATTTAGAAAATGGAAATTTGCTCTTTAGTGCCCAGCAACTTACGAGGTATATCCAAGGTTACATGAACGCTGAAATGTTTGTTTACAACAATTGAGTTGTGCATTTAGAAACTGATAAACTGAAAATCTCAAAAGATCAATCTACTCACAAGTACTTGACGGTGATGATGTTCGACTTCATGGTCAGCTGGGCCCGAGCTGGTATGGTAATCTCAATCACCTCCTCCGCTACCTCGTTTGGCTCCACTTCATTTCCGTAGGAAGGTTCGCCGAGGACCAGTTCCTGGAATGAATAGCCATTGAAGATTATCATTATCATTATCATCAAAAGATTACTTACCAGCGTTCGATGCCGATCCCCGGTCATGAAGATCTGCGTCTGGTAGAGGGTGGCCCGCGGCTGCACCTTCAGCGTGGTCATATTGTTGATGAAGGTCTTCAGCTGAATGGTCTCCCCGGGCAGGTAGCCCTTCCGGTCGATGGTCGCCTCGATAGTGACCGAACCGGAGCCGATGCAGAAGAGGCCGAGGTCCTTCTCCGAGCTTCCGCTCACCGTTAGCTGATTCGAAAAAATGGGAGTTTGGGAGTTGAAAATTAAAAAAATGGGTTCAGAATTCTTACCAGCAAGTTCGACTTGACCGGACTCTCGATTTTAATCTCCAGGCCCGTTCGGTGCAGCTCCTCCACCTCGATGATGCACTCAACGAAGTAGTTGATCGCTCCGTAGCGGCCGTCAAAGGTGGGCGGTGATTCGCTGGTGATAAGAAATGAGTTTTGATAAGGTTAGCTGAATATTTTGATGATAATTTTAATCAGTGATAAATCATTATTACCTACTGTCAGGCAGTGCAAAGCGAAAGGGAATCTCGTGGACGCCGGTGCGCAGCACCTGAGAGGCCACTGTGTCAAAACAGTGTCAAAAAGTGAGAAGAGGGATTGGAAAAAGAAGTGGTGATTAGTATTCATGTTTTGATGTTTTTAGTCAGCCCCACAGTGCTAGTGTCCGTCCATCAGTCTCTGTCCGCCTTTTAATGGTTTCTTTTTCTTTTGCCTTTTGCCTTTTGCCTTTTCATTTCCTTCCTCCTCTTTCTAGGCTAGCAACATTAAAGAAGAAGAAGAAGAAGAAGAAGAATTCTGGCTACGCTCGAGCAAATGCTCTTGTGATCACGTCTCTCGCGCTGAATAATTGATCAGTCACTGCAGCAGCAATATTCGTAGCTACAAGCGACTGCAGCAAAAGCTGCTGCTGCTGTCATCAAGGCTGATTGATGGCCCTCGAGAAGAGGAAGTTATTGTGAATATTGTGAAAAGTTCGAAATTATTTATCGTGAATATTCACGGACGGCTCAAGGACACTTCAAAAGGAGCAGCAGTTTTAGCATTAGCCATATTTACCTGATTTAGGCAGCTGGTAGAAGTTCTCCAGCAGCTTCTTCTGGTCGAAGGTCTCATCGGCGTGCTTGATCTTGGACATGCAGACAACGCCAATCTGCAGATTGGTCAGCGGCAGCTCGCCCTTGAAGTCGATTCTGTTTGGGGATTTACCAGATGATGATGATTGAATGGTCGAAAAAAGGTTGGGTTTTATTTGCGTTTGAGCTTTTGGAATAGAATGGAAGAAGCTGGAGCTTACCTCAGCAGGCCGTGCACGCTCTCGCCAAAGTTGAAGACCTTCGTCTCGTTCTCCAGGACAATGTCGACGTTCTTGAGGCGCAGTGTTCCGGGCATTTTGCTAGTTGGTTGGTTTGGTTGGCTGGTTAGAGTTTGACAAAAGCTGATAATATAAAAAGGGTTCTTTGGCAGGGTTTTGGAAGCACACACTGTGTTTTTCCTCTTCTTCTCTTCTCTGCCGATCGTCAATCGACTAAATTGATTCTGCTGCAGTTGCTGCTGCTAGTGCCACTGCAACCGAAAAAAAGGAAGAAGAGCACTGGGCGCTCGAGAGCATCGATGCTCAATTAATTGACGACATGGAAAGTAGGCGATAACTGTGGCACTGCTGCTCAAGTAGAAGTAGAAGGAGAGAGACAGGAAAGTGAGCAAAACTGTGAGAGAAGAGTAGAAAAGTAGCAGGGAATGAAAGGATGCTGCCTTTTTGCCCTTTTGCTGCTGCTGCTGCTTCTGCTCCTGTTTACACAGCGAGTAAACTCCGGCGATGGGTGAACTGGAACTCGCAGTTTGAAGAGCGGCACTCGAAACTCGGTGGGTGCAAAGGCTGAGGCGAAAGCTGATCAAAAGAGGCTTGTCTTGGCTTGGGCAGTCACTTCAAAGGAGGCTACCGCGTTTCAAAAGAATGAATCTAGAAATTGAAAACCGATGAAGATTCAGGCGGAGAAGAGAGTTTGATGAGGTTTCAGTAGTCGCGGTAGTCGCCGACGCCGATGACTGCTGAACTGCGACTGTGGCCAATCGCCTGCTCTTGATCAGTTTCAGTCAATTTTTCCTTCTCCTCCCCCTCATCCTCTTCTTCTTCTCTTTAGGTTCCCCTTCTTCTTCAGCTCTCCCATTTATTCAGGCGACAGTGACGAGAGGGAAGAGGAAAGAGGACAGAGAATCAATCTCGATTAGATCGTAAACAAAACGGCGGCGGCGGCGGCGGCGATGACAAAACAGCAGCAGCAGCAGCAGCAGCTGTGGTGGCGATGGGAGAATGGCTGCTGGGAGCTGGCTGCACTGTAAACACACGCAAACACACAACGGCTGTTTCAGTGAAGAGAGAATTGAGAGGAGAGAAAAAGAATCCAACGAGGAGCCACTTTCTCTCTCTCGCTTTCTTGTGCTCACTCTGAGAGAGAGCCAGAATTCTCAGTTCTGTGGAGTGCCACCGCCGCCGCTGTGGCGCCCATAGGTCACTGTGCGCATATTCTCCTCGGTGTCTGCTTTCCCTTCTTCTCCTCATTCGATGTGCCGCCAAAGAAAGTGTAGTGTGTTTGAAATGGAGGAGGGAAGCAGAAGAAGAAGCAGATTCTTTGATAGCACACTACAGCAGCAGCAGCCTCTGCCCTTAGCTAGAAGGAGCGAATTTCACCTTTCTCCTATTGATTCGAGCGGGAGCAGCTTCCTATGATTCTCTCTCTTTCTTTCTCGGGCGTCCGGGCGCCACATTCTGCTGCTGCTGCTGCTGTGGGCACACTGTGCACACAGACAGACCAAGAGAATTCACTCTGGATTGCCTCCTCTCAGTAGCAATGGAAGGCAGCAGGGAGCCACCGCCACAACCACAATGGTTCCATTTCTTTTCTTCTTCCTCTTCTTCCTCCAATTCCTACTCTATCATTTTCCACTACCGTCGTTGTCCTTGACTGGCCAAACTGCTCTACTACTGTGCAGAAGAGCATTTGCAAGTGAATACCAGTGTCCATGTCCCTCTGTCTGACTGAGTATTCTGAGTATTTGAGTGTGTGTGTGTGTGTGCAGGCATTTGGAACCGAGTTGAACATTGTGTGCTGCCACACGTTCGTTGCAGGGCAGGGCAGCGCCTCCCCAGCGAATGACCAAATAATCAACGCCGGTCGATGGACGTCTGTGTCCCATTCTCTTTCTGTGTGTCCAGTTTCTGTGTGTTCAGTTTAGGTGAAATGGTGAAATGGAGAAAGTGAAGAGGGCAGGCAGAGTCTGATTGCACTGAGTCTACAGCTTCATTAGCAGAAACTGAAAGAGAAAGAGAAAATTTGCACTAGTGCTGGATGGTCTTCTAGCAAATGGACACAAAACTGCTCTATACTCACAAAACTGCTACAATGCGGCAGGTGCTGCTGAGGGCACATCGAAAATGCACACTGAATATAATTGGCTGCTGCACATCCAAGCGACTGTGTGATGTGAATCTGTGAACGACAGAAGAAATGAAAATAAGAAAATAGAATAAATGTACTTTTTATGAAACAAAAGCAACAGATAAGAACTTAGTGATTTAGTTTTGAGGTTTAAAAATAGCTCCAACAACTGCGAGCACAAAATCTTTTTTTTCTTCCATCTCTAAATGGTCAATTTGCTTTTATTGTACACTGGCACTGGCACTCTAATCATCAGGGCAATTAAAAACCGTTGTCCTCTTATGTTAACAATAAGAAGGCACTTTTCCTTTGACTGCACTTGGGAGTTGCAGTAGCAGCAGCAGCAACTACCAGTGAACTTTCTTATTAGCAAATTGAGAGGGAGAAAATGAAAGTGAGGTAATTGAAGCAGCAGCAGCGACATCGGACTTCTTGACGACTCACTCTTCTCGATTTTCGGTTACAAAATAGAAACAGGCATTTACCGTAGTTACTAACTAACTAAGTAGTCGTATGTTGTTTAGTCAGATGAGAACTCGGAGGCAGGGCAAAAAACAAAAAGTAGCAGCTTTCGGTGTTGTCTCTCTCTCTCTTTCTTTTTTAGTTGATGTGCTTCAACGGTGAAACAACGCAGTGGTAATCGACTTTTAACAGCCGTCCCCACACACACACAGTCATTCACATTTGGTGACATGACAAACAAAGGAGGAGGCAAGTTAGGGCGCACTTTCGGTACTCTGGTGCACCTTTTCTTTACTTTTCTCTGTCCTGTCCTGTCCTGTCTTGTACTTTGCTCTTCAGAGCCTGTTCCTCTTTCACTATTTACCCAGTGAAGCCAAGTGCAACTCGGCACTTCTGTTTCTTCTTCTTCTTTTGCTGCTGTTTCACTGCTGCTGTTGTTGTTTCACTCTTGCTTGGCTAGGCTTGGCTTCACTGCATTGCATTGTTTCACCTAGCTTCGGGAAACTGTTACATTCTTTAGCGAGTAGAAGTGCACATTGGCAAAAAAGTAGGAAAAGTAGGCAAGGTAAATAGAACTTCAAGGTAAAAGTAAAAAAGTAAAGCTTATTACATAAGCCAATTCACACACAGGGAGAACTGCAGCTCAGAGTTTTCCTACCTGAGCTGCTACTTTCTCTGTTAGTAAAATGATGATGTTTTTTGTTCTGAATAAAACAAAAAAAAGCAGTTTCCCAGCTTCCCGGCTTGCTCTCTCCTCAATCCTATTTTGGTATTGTCAAGAAAAGGGAAGAAAAAACATTTAAAAGACAATCAGACCAAAATAAAGAAAAGGGTAAAAAGTGCGACAAGTACCTTACCATACTTTACTTTTGTACGAAAATTTTAATTTCTTTTTTGGGGGTAACAAAAAAACAATTTAACGTCAAGTGAACTTGAAGTTTCTCAATTTTATGAC
>JAALOO010001983.1_pt1 | contig 12314 bp, 8 predicted proteins | sample 7257641 | NCBI WGS metagenome assembly JAALOO01 (sample SAMN14085613, study PRJNA598686) | mite metagenome | biome: ENVO:01001000; feature: ENVO:01001002; material: ENVO:01001226; isolation source: single female mite from University of Michigan culture on fish food culture... ... | reverse complement strand
CTGCTGCGCCCGAACCAAAGGCTAGTGCAGTGGCCACTGCAAATGCACCGGTGACTACAACAACAACAACCACAACAACCACAACAACATCCACTGCAGCAATTCCCATTGCGGACGACTTTGACTATGACAGTCTGCTCGATGACGATCTCGACTTGGAGAACTGGCCACTACCAGAGCCCCCCGAGCGGCCTCTGGCGAATCCCTTTCTGCGGCCGCAGCCGGAGACGCTGAAACTGAGTCGTCCCACGCGAAAGCCTCTCTCGGGGAAAGATCTTTTTGGCAATCTGACCACACTGAATGATATCCAAAAGATGTTTCGCCTCAATGGTTTCATGGACGAGCAGGAGAAGGAGACGGGCGCCCAGGCCAATGAGCCGACCACGTCAAAAGCGGCAGCTAATCGTCAGCTGCAGTAGCAGCAGCAATAAACAACAACAACCAGATAGTATTTTGTTTTCATTTTTTATCCTTTAAACACACCTTTAACACTTCAAACTTTACTCCACTAATTCTTCATACTCCTTCTCATCACCACCCCCATCTTTACTCACCCCACTTTAGCCACACTCAAAAGTATTCACAAGTTGGAGTTTTTTCTTTTTTAGTAATACCACTAGTATAAATCTCTCTAAACCTTTGCTTAAACGCTGAATCTAAATCTGCAATCTAAAAAAATATTTGTCGTGTCGATCCTGAGATAATCGATCTTTCAGTGACTAATCTAATGATGGCAGTAAAGAACCACTCACACGATGGTTCGATTGTATCGATTATTTTCGTAAGGCGCGCGAAAACGTTTGATTGTTGTTGTTGCGTCATCAGCTGTTGCTTTTTGTGATGCAGTTCTAATTTGCCGGCTGTTCTAATTTGTCTCACCTGTGAGAAGCGTGAATAAGAATAACAACTCTTCAGGTTTGTTGTTGTCTTCTGTTGTCGCCCAACTAATCGCCATTTATCTCCTTTAGATTGTCCCTCTCGATCATCGCCATGGCTCGCGGAAGACGCGGCTCATCGGCGGCTGGTGCACGTGGTGCCAGAGGAGGTGCTTCGACGAGCAGGGTTTCTGTGTTGGCCACCGTTGTTGACGAAGCTGTTACGTTTGGAGCCAGCACCAGCACTCGTCGAACCAGCTCCCGAGTTTCAAAAACTTCAACATCTGCTGCCACTGCTGCTGCCTCGCCCTCGACTTCACGAGGACGAGGACGAGGCCGAAAGACATCGGCGACCGCCACCAGCACCAGCAAAAGCAATGCTGCAAGCACTGCAGCTGTTGACGAGGTCAATTCTTCAATGTTCTTCGAGCAGCTGATCACCATTGATGACTCGCTACCTCCGGCTCCTCCCAGTCGCCGCCAGCTGAGCAAGGGCAAAGGAAAGGGCAGCTCGGACTACCTTAAGCGCGTGATGAGTGAAGCTGACGATCTCTTGCTTTCTACACCTTCACCTCCTCCTCCTCAGAAAGACATGGGTGCCCTGCTGTTTACCAATAGCAACAAGAAGGCTTTGACTTCAAATGGCGCCCCTATTGCTCCGGACCTCTCGAAACCGAGCACATCAGCAGCAGCGTCAGCTGACTTCAAAACTCCGTCTAGTATTCGAGTTCGTCCTCCAGCTGCTGAAACTGCGGCAGCAGCAGCAGCAGCAGCAACAACAACAGAGCCACAGCCGCAGCAGTCATCGACAGCGGCTGGTGCAGAGCCAGTGAGGAGCTCCACCTCTCAGTTCATCGCCAACAACATCTTCAACATGGTTGACTTCGTTGATAACGCCTCGCCGATTCGAGCCCTACGCAATAATTACATGAGAGGGGCGGCTGATCGAGACGATGAGAGTGAAGGAGGTGATATGTCGTCGCAAGCCATCGAGGCAGGGAGCTCATTCGCGAACACTGCCCCGGTGGATCGCTCCCTCATCACCGAGCAGGATTCAGCCGTCCACGACCAGTCGACGACAGTGGCTGAGGACGGCCAAGGAGAAGGCACACCGGTGATAAAACAGAAAAGCGGGGCCGGAAAATCTTCGACTGATCATCGTCATGCTGCTGCTGCTGCTGCTGCTGCCCTTCCAGACGACCATATGCTCGATGAGCTGCAGCACTTCAACTGGGCAGCGAATGAGGGTCGCATTCGAAGTGGCCCCAGCACTAACAAAACTCCCTCTTCGCCGAAGAGGATGAAGTTGGCTGATCAGCAGGCAGATCATCAGTCTGCTGCTGCCATCTCTCACCGAGACTCACTCAGGCGCGTCGACCTGCGACCTCGTTTTGAGGAGTCCCTCTCGACAATGGAGCTCTCCAAGGAAGATGGTGGCGTGGTGGTGGTGGTGGCCAGTGCACCAGCACTACCGACAGGCATTGGTGGTGGTGGTGGTGGTGCTCATCAGCCTCCTCCTCCTCCTTCTCCATTCACCTCGCTGCCCACCTCGATGGACGGCTTCAGCCGGCAGCTGGCGGCCAGGGCCAGTCTCCGACAGCAGCAGCAGACGCCGATGCAGTCCACGCCTCTGGTGCCCAGTCGAGCTCAGAGCCGGACGAATCGGCTGTCATCGCTGGCAACTCCAGCCGACAGTCTCCAGGTGACGGCCACTGATGCTGCTGCTGCTGTTGCTGATGCTGATGCTGCCGATAAAGAGAATGCTCCTCCAGCAGCAAATCTGCTCGATGACATCGATTGGGAAGACCTTGGTGAGGATCTGATCATCGACGAGGACAAAGCAAAAGAGGCAAAGGCTGGAGGTGGAGCTGGAGGTGGAGGTGGAGGTGGAGGTGGAGGTGGGGAAAAAGAAGAACGAAAATCAAGTGGCGACTTTGTTTTTGACGACGATGAGGACTTTGAGGCTCTCGTCAATACGATGCTGGAGGTCAAGGGAGAGCAACCAGCAGCAGCAGCGTCAACAGCAGCCGAAGCAGCAGCAGCAGCAGCAGCAGCAGCAGCAGCCCCTGCAGCCGACATCAACTATGATGATCTCCTTTCAGATGATCTCGATGACTTTGAGCCTTTAGAAGACCAGGTTGTTGTCCCCACCGCCACCACCACAAGCACCACCACTGCGATCAATCCGCCGGCTGTTGCTGAGGCGGTGAAGGTCGACAGTAGCAAATCGGCGGCAGTAGCACCAGCTGCAAAAGATGTCGATGAGGAGTTCGCCTTTGATGATGACGACGATGACCTCTATGCGCTCGCCATTCCGAGTGCTGCCACTGCTAAGACAGAGTCTACTGCTGCGCCTGAACCAAAGGCTACTGCAGATGCACCGGTGACTACTACCGCAACAACCACAACAACAACAACCACTGCGGCAATTCCGGTTGCGGACGACTTTGACTATGACAGTCTGCTCGATGACGATCTCGACTTGGAGAGCTGGCCACTGCCGTCGACGTCGGCGGCCTCGGCGCAGCCACCACCAGAGCCGCCCGAGCCGCCTCTGGCGAATCCCTTTCTGCTGCCGCAGCCGGAGACGCTGGCACTGCGTCGTCCCAAGGCTAAGCCTCGCTCTAGGAAGGATCTTTTTGGCAAGCTGACCACACTGAATGATATCCGAAAGATGCTTCGCCTCAATGGTTTCATGGACGAGCAGAAGGAGGCGGCGGGGGAAGGAGAAGGAGAAGGAGACGGGCGCCCAGGCCAATGAGCCGAGCACGTCAAAAGCGGCAGCTAATCGTCAGCTGCAGTAGCAGCAGCAGCAGCAATAAACAACAACAACCAGATAGTATTTTGTTTTCATTTCTTATCCTTTAAACACACTTTAAACTTTACTCCACTAATTCCTTTATACTCCTTCTCATCACCACCCTCATCTTTACTCACCCCACTTTAGCCACACTCAAAAGTATTCACATGTTGGAGTTTTTTTCTTTTTCAGTAATACCACTAGTATAAATCTAGTATAAAAATCTCTCTCTAAACCTTTGCTTGTGCCTTTCATTTGTGAGCGTGATGCTAATCAGGTAGGCTGGCATTGTACAACAGCAACAACAACAGTTCCCTGTACCGCAAGTACATTCCCCACCACCGCACAGTTGTCATCAGCAGCAGCAGATCAACCTGATTCAGCCTTCTTTTCAAGCGGCTGAATATGATCAACAACATTAATAACAGCAAAACTACTCGAAGAAAATCCGACAAGTCACCGTTCGCCGCCGCCATCATTATCGCACCATCACCATCGGCCTCAAATCGCCCTCAATTACGGGTCGCATAACGTAATATAAGCGAAATGCACACACTGTGCTTGAAGTGGTGTCACAGAGAACGGTTCGAGCAACACTGCCTGTGTCTCGCTTGTTTTTGTCTCATTTTTGTCTCTGGCTCACTTTATCGTTGTTCTTTCTCACTGTTGTTCGGCCAATCTCAACATCAGCGAGACAGTTGTAATCAGCGAAAAAACGGCACGAGTATTTATCGGAGTAGATTCGAGATAAGGACAACAGCAGAAACAGCAGCAAAGACAACAACAACAACAACAACCTCGTCGAGGTTTCACTTCCCTTCCCTTCACTTTTTCTTCCCTTCTGGCATCCTTCATCTTCATTCAGTTTGATCGACTAACCTGCATTCAGCACTTGAACCTCTGTAGTGGCCATTTCCTTCTCATTTGAAGTAGCTGTACAACTTTGGTGTACGACTGCGTCGTAGTGGCAGCAGTGACAGCCATCAGTGAGCAGACGGCCACTGTCAGGACAAGTTTTCTCTCTCTCATTTTCAGTACAAACGACCACCAGCAACAGCAACAGGCGGTGAAAGTAATTTTGAGTGTGCAGTAGCAGCAGCAGCTTTCCTTCTCATCAACAAATACGAAGTTTTGGCTCCCTCTCACACTTCTCCTTCACTCTTTCACTGTGCTCCAGTGCTCTTTTCTGGCCATCCTCTTCACATCATCAGCTTTCACTCGCTCACTTGCTCTCTCTCACTTTCCCCACACTGATACGCAGCTGTGGTCGTGCTCGATAAGTGAACTGTCCTGAAGAAGAAGGAGAAAAAGAAGTGGTGATGGTGGTGGACAAGAGGGAGAAGATAGATAGCAGCAGCAACAGAGCAAGAACATCAGACGAGAAAGTTACCGTCACTGAGCCTCCTGAGCACTGGTGAAAAAGAAGAGAGCTTTTGACATTAGCGAGGAGGCGAAGAAGAAGAAGAAGAAGAAGAACGGCCAAAAAGAGCCGCCGAGGACGTCTTCTAAAAGCGTGAATTCTGTCTGAAAAAAGAGCTCAACCGAACCGAACCGCCGCCGCTCATCTGAAGATGTGACAACGTCAGTGTCTCTTCTTCTTCTTCGACGTCAGCCAGCACTACCACCACCTCGTTATCGTCTTGCTGATTGCGTGCCAAAAGCATCACCATCACCACCAGCACCAGCACTGCTCTGCTCTGCTCACCAGACAACACCAGTGATAAAGCGCACAGTGACTTGGTGCACCACTGCTCTTGGTGTACGCGTTTTGTACTGGCACCGTACACAGTAGAGGAGTAGAGTGTGTGGCTAATCGTGTCTGCAACCTGGTCACACCGGAGACGAGGTTAGGCGCTCTATCATCATCACCACCATCATCTGCCATTGTCGACAAGGTTAGCTGCTGCTGCTGCTGCTGTCAGATCTCCTCCCCTCCTTCTTTTTGTGTTTGTACTCTCGTACAGAGTGTTCTCCGCTGGAATGTCTGCTGCCTCTTCTACTGCTTCTGCTACTTCTTCTCCTACTTCTGTCGTACACGCCGTCATCAGCAGCACCATCAGCAGCAGCAGCAGTGCTGATTAGAGCGGCCTCTCATCAGCGGCATCATCTTCGACGGCCTGCTCCTGCTGCTCCTGCTCCTGCTACTGCAGTGGTGGTGACGGCAATCATCTGAGCTGGAGAGAGTGGCTCAGCTTTCAGCGGCTCCTACCTTTTTTTGTACGAAGTGCCAATCTGCCCAATCAAAACATCAAGTTCGACTGACCAGAGCTGCTTCCCTCTACTGCTGACCGGTGCTTTTGACATCACCCTCATCATCAGATCGTACTTTTGTCAGCTTATCAGTTTGCAGTGCATCATCATCCTCCTCCTCCCCAGCTACAACAGCACCCAAACATCGCCATCATCTCTCCAGCGAGTACTGCGGTGGTGTTGCTACATTTATCAGCATCGTGTGCTCTGTGGCCGCTGCTAATCATCCATGTGAGGGAGAAGGAGAGAGAAGGAAAGTTGCTCTCGATTGCTCCGAGTGGCAACAAAGCCTCTCGGGAGGAAACAACAAAGCCTGCTGGTAACGCACACAGACACATTTCTACTGTCCACTGCAAACACACTCAGGCAATCACACTCATCAGAACTGTCGTCTTGAAGAAAGAAGCGGAGATTGGGGTTTGCCGTGATATCCAGACACCACTTCCATTATGCTTCACTCTGGCCAGTAACATTGTCCCCGCTCTACCATCATCACTTTTCTTCTAATCAAGTAGAGCAGCAGCAGCAAGTGTTGATGCGCACACGGTGAGCAGCTATCAGCTGGTGTGTGTGTGTGTGCTCTGCTGCAAATCGAAACTACTGCTGCTGCCTGAAGCCTCTGATAAAGCCGAAGAAGAAGGCGGAGAAGGAGGAAAACCTCAAAGGCAACAGCAAGATGATGGAGTCTGGCAATGACGGCGCCGGCGTCGGCCTCTTCGTCTGGATCAAGTCGATGGCGAATGTTATCGTCGGAGCTGCTGCCGCCGTTGCTGGTGGCGGTGGTGCTGAAGGTGACAACTGTGGTGGTGGTGGTGGTGACAGCTGCGCCTCCAGTTACCACACACTGCCTAGCTGTCCAGCAGTACTCGGAGACAACGAGGTGGAAAAGACTTCGAAAACGAAGACGAAGCAGATCATCTCAGGAGCAGATCGCAACAACAACAGTGCCGCCGAAAGGGCGAAACAGGCAAACGGTTCAGCAGTGTCCACTCCTCACCACCTCCTGTCTTCAAATGGAAAGATGAGCGGAGGTGGCAACTTTCAGCGGCTTCGAGACGACGACGAAAGTGGCAGCAGCAGCAGCAGCTCTTTTAGCTTCAACGAAGAAGGAGAAAAAGTGATTCATAAGCCACATCATCATCATCATCATCATCCCCAACCATCACAGTCCAAACACATTCCCCAAACAAGAGCCAAGTTGATTAGTGAGAATGACGACGACAACGATTCCACCACTTTACCTTGCTGTGATATCATGAAGCAGAAGCATCAACTTTGTGGAAACGGCTCCTTTCGCCGAACTAGTCCGAAAACGGCTGAAAACGGAGGAGTTGCCCTGCAGAATGGGTCAAACGTGGTGAACGGCTCGACCACCACTACCAGCACCACCACAAAGATACCGTCCAACAAGATCATCGAGGCGATCATCGAGGTGATCAAGAAGGGCGAGCTGATTCGCAAGTTTGACCCGCTGGTGGAGACAAAGACGGCCAACTTTCACATAAGCCCACTGGGTAAGCTTGCGGAGTTTGTTTGTTTTGGTTTTGTTTTGGTTTGTTTTACTTACCGTTTCTATTTCTATTTCCACCTGTTGACACCCCTCCACCTACACAGTGACCACCTGCATGCGCAACTACACCTTCACCGGCCTGTCGAACATTGAGAAGGCCGACAGCGAGGGCATCATCCGCTACCTAGGTCCCAACCAGTACAGCCTCGACTGCGTCCTCCTCCTCCGTGACCTGGTCTTCCAGGCGCACTACTGCATCAAACTGGGCGGCCGGTGGCACCGGCGGCCCTGCCTCCGCAACAAGTCCCTCACCGTCGCCCTCGCCCAGGCCACCGTCTACGTGGAGCTCAAATTCAACACCGCCAAGCGGACGGTCCGCTTTGAGCGCTTCTCGCCCATTAGCCAGCGCGGCGTGCGCGTCAAGACGCGGCCCTTCGCGGTGGCCAGCGCCAACGCCCTCTTCGCGAAGGTGCTCCAGCGGTACGCGGAGAAGTTCCTCGCGGCGAATGTGGTGGCGGTGGAGCGGCAGGCGCGCCGTTGTCTGGACCGCTCGGCGCTGCTCACCTACGAGGACATTGTCGCGCGGACGGCGCTCAACACGCTCTTTGAGTGCTTTCCCAGGCCGGTGGCCACCACGGTTGGGACGACGTCTTTGGCCACTACGACCAGCACCAGCACCAGCAGCACCTCGGCCATCACCACCAGTGTCTAGTTCAAGTCAAGTGATATCTGCCAAACTTACTCACTCACTCACCGCACCGTGATTACTTTCTTTAGTAGCTTTCTCACTTTCACACCACCACTTTGTACCTCCTCTTCACTCACTCTCTCCTTTGTGGCCACTTCATTCCATTAAAATCCTGGCTCACCCCCTTGGCAACAATCCCATCACCGCAATCACCATTTTCTGTTTGTACAATAGTAGCTCATTGATCTTCTTGTTTTTTCCTCTTTTTCCCCTCTCTTGCCAATGCCATGCACAGTTTCTACACTTTCTTCTCGCTCAATCCCCCACCCCCTCAATGTAAATGTGTCGCTGTACAATCGTCTTTTCCATCAATTATTATTTTTACGAAATGTTCCTTTTCCCCCACTCTTTGAATTCTTTTTCTTTATCTATATTTTTCCTTAACTTCTTGACTCCTGTATCCTTTTGATCTTTTTTCTTATAGGAAATAAACAATTAACTCTCTTTTTCAAACTCTCGAAATGATCGTTGATTTGTAGTGTGCTTCAAGCACACAAGGTGGCGCTTGATGCTTTGAAGAAGTTGCATTTTTGAAAAGAAAATGTTCGAACTTTGAAACCTCGACTATTGAAGTTGAACGTCAATAAAAGTAAGAATTTGAGTTCTCTTTTTGAGTCAGGCAACGCGCACACATGGAGACTTTGACTCTTCTGTACATCATCTTTGGTATGTGTGCTTTTTTGCTTGTCATGATTTGTACATGATTTTTAATTTGTTTTCGCTTTCTTTACCACAGGTGTCGTCGGCACTGCTTGTCTTGTTCTGCTGGCAGTCTTCGGCTACTGCTACGTGAAACGAGGTCCAGGAAAGAGGATGACGAAAAAGTCAAAGATTGGAGGAGGTGGTAAGAAGACGGGCAAACAGAGTTTGAAGCAGACCTCGGCGAAATCGAACAATACAGCAGTTGCCACCACTCCGACGACAGCTACTGATCACGAAGAGAAGACGAAAAAAGCAAAGTCAAATGCGAGTAAAAGTGCTTCAAGTAAGTTGCAGAAGTTCGGTGACACTGGTTCAGTTGTTGACACTCCCCTGTCATGTCGTTTACGAACGGTTTCAAATTCTTTTTCGTTTTTTTGCCGCTGCTCACAGAAACCAAAACAGCAGACAGCGAGGATGACCACGCCGACGATTCCGCCAAAACGAAGACGAAGAAGGCTAAGAAGACGAAGCAAAAGAGCCGAAAACCTGATGAGGACGCCTCGACGAAGAAGGTGTCCGCAGAAAGTGATGATGATGACAGCAGCAGCAAGCGAAAGAGTAGCCATCATCAGAAGAAGCAGAAGAAGGAGGCAAGCCGGCGCCATGAGGGCTCCAAAAAGAAGAGCAGCCACCGAACCAGCTCCCTTAGGAAGCACTGATGATTGCCTCTCAGTTCTCAATTCCATGGTAAGATTTTACTTTACTTCACTTTACTTTTTACTTAAGTTGCCAAGTTCACTGAAGTTCACTGAGAGGTGTCATTGAAGAGAGGGAACGCAAGTGGAGCGTGTCTTGTGGTCAGCGAGGGCCAAATGCTGCTGCTGCTGCTTCTGCTACTGCTGTAAATGGCCTTTTAATGGGCATCTTTGCTGCTCAAGAAGAAGTGCTTCTTTTTCTGCAGTGTCGGTTGCGTTTCAGTTACCTCTCTGAAACTGACGCATTCCTTTCCGCTAATTGCCGGTTTCCAGCGACTGTCTGCGCTCTCTGCGCTCTCTGCTCTCTGCCTTCGCGTCTTTTCTCAAGAAAGATCAGTTCGGTAATGAGAGTCTGCTCTTGCGCTGTCCCCCTCCCTCCTCCTCCTCCTCAAGACGGTGACTGTGTGTTGTCATTTGCATCGACAATCTCGGCGGCTGTCTTGTGTGATTGTGTTAGCCAAAGTCGGTGTCTCTGTCTTTCTCTCACTGTCAGTGTCAGTGTGCCAGTGTAAACAATCGCCTGTGTGATCGGTAACCTCTGCCTACCTGCCTGCCTACCTGGACTTGCTTTCTCTTTTCGGGGCAATCGATTACCTGTGAGAGTGCTGCTTAGCTGGAAGTGCTGCTGGACCTTTCACTGCTCTGTGCCCCTGCTCTGACATTACTGATGCTTTTTCTGCTGCTTTCATCGCCCGCTGTCTGAAGATGGAAAAGGTTTTTTCTTTCACTTCTTGATTTATCGACCCTACGCGAGATTTCAGTCTGCTTTGTTTCTTCTTCTTCTCCGGCGACTGTTGTTTACCTTGGCCGCGCGATTGATGTCTCAGTTTCTGTTGTGTCGGTGTGTGTGTGTGTGTGTTCATGTTGACTTTGCAATTAGCTGCTGCTGCTGCCACTTTGGCGCCTCTTTCTCTCTCACCCTCTTTCTGTTTACAGTTCAGTACATGTACACCATCACCACCGTCTTGGCGGATGATATTTTTCCTTTTCTTTTCTTCATTTCCATTTTCTTTGCCACTTTCACTGGTCACTCGAGTTCTCCGGTAATGGACGAGGAGGAAGAGGGGCTGAAGTGAGATGACGATGAGCTTGCAAGTTGTCGTCGTCATCTTCGTCTCCGGTCTCTCTTCTATTCCTCCTCATCATCGTTGTTGGTCATCAGCGGCGACTAAGCGACTTTTAATGACCTGCTGGTGGTCCCTGCTGCTGCTGCTGCTGTTGTTGTTCTTGCTACCTCACGACCTCATAGTTTTATTCTTCAGAGTGCACTTTTCAACGGATTTGAAAGTGGATAATCGATTCTCCCTTTTTCCCTTTTCAATTCACGATGGAATGCGTTTGTGTGTGCTTAGTGCCATCGATACTGAAGTGGTGGTCTACTCACCTAGACGATCTGAAAATCGTGCAGTGAACTAATTTTTTTGTTTAACTTTTTTGCTGTTAGTTTTGTCGTTCTCTTCTCCGCTGACCTCTGCCGAGTTTTTCCCCTTTGAGGCCACACTGTGGTTGCTGAGTTGTGCTAATTGCCACCACTGGTTGTTGACTTTGTCGCCGGTTGTGTTTATTACCTTTGCTTTCTTCTTTGCCTGTCGCCAAGGTGCCGCAGCCGCTGACTTTGTCGCTTTGTGTGTGTGTGTTTGTGTGTTCAGTGTTTAATGGAGAGAGAATCGAGGTAAACGAGTGCTGCAGTTGCTCTTTTGTCGGCGTCTTCGCTGCGGCCTTTGGCCTGGTGTGTGTGTCTGTGTGTGTGCATTACCTGATCAGCCATCGCTCTCTGGCGGCATTCTCTTTGGCCTACTAATTAGTGTGTCCTCGGTGTTTGTGTGTGTGTTGGCGGATTGAGTAGGCTAGGGCTCAGTCGTAGTAGTATGTTCTCTTTCTGTCTGTGTCGGCGGTGTCGATGAAAGGGTCGAGGTGATTCTTCAGCAGCACCAGCAGCAGACGATGACAGTTGATGATAGGTGTCTGCACTTTCAGTCTGACCATTTCCTGATCTTCACCTGTCGACGAGCAGATGTGTTTGTGAGTGTGTGTGGACCAGACTGCTAAGCAAACTGTTTACTTTGCCAGACTTTTTGAGTACTACTGAATACTTAGTACTCCTACTCCCTCTTGAGACCGGGTCTTGAGACATATTCAACAGAGCAAACAACAGTGTGGACGGGGGCATACCTGCACTGAATTCTGCCGTAACTAATCCTCCCCTTCTTTTCTCTTCCTTTAGCCATTCAATCCGTTCAATCCAGTGCACACTTACCTGTTCCTCACTCTGTGACCTCACTTTTCAGTGGCCCACCATCACCACCACCACCACCACTCGTCGATATTACGCCTCAGTGCACTAAGTGGTGGCGGTGTTACCCTCCTCCTCCTCTCCTGTGGTAAGGGTAAGTCTGCCCGTGTAATCCTTTCGAGGACTACTTTTCATTGCAAACTGTGTGCTATGCACTGTTTGTATGCTTTTGGTCCCTCACTCGCACTGACACAATGCGCCTGCAGTGCACCTTTTTCACGTGATTTACATTTTGTCCCAGTGCAGACTGACTGGGGACAAGATAAAGAGAAAGGGGGAGGGAAGAGAAAGCTTTCTCTCTGAACTTCTTTGTCCCCTTTCTTTCTCTTTCTTTTGGACAAAGTTGAGTCCCCCAGTAAATGCTGCGCCTAATGCCTAATGTCAGCCTGAAGACAGAATGACAAACTGCTGCTGCTGCTGCACTTAGGTCTTGTGCTCTAT
>JAALOO010001982.1_pt1 | contig 12314 bp, 10 predicted proteins | sample 7257641 | NCBI WGS metagenome assembly JAALOO01 (sample SAMN14085613, study PRJNA598686) | mite metagenome | biome: ENVO:01001000; feature: ENVO:01001002; material: ENVO:01001226; isolation source: single female mite from University of Michigan culture on fish food culture... ... | reverse complement strand
GAGAGAGAGAGAGAGAGAGAGAGAGAGAGAGAGAGAGAGAGAGAGAGAGCACTGAAGAAGAAGAAGAAGAGACCACGGCTGATGTGTGAGCAGAGGAGGGGGTACTGCTGCGATCGTTGCCACCACCACCACCACCACTACGACTACCACGACGACTATCAGCAAACAGACTGCAGCAGCAGCAGCAGCAGCAGCAGCAACAAGTTCTAAGGTGTATTGCCACACTAAATCACTGCTGTGATTTTTCCTTCTCTTTCTTCTTCTTCTTCTTCTTCTTTCACTCTAGCTCTAATAATATTTTTTGCAGTGCCCGTCTCAGCGCTTTTTTGTCCGCTTTTCTAACCTCACCAGCTCTCCCAAGCAGCAGCAGCAGCAGAGGACAAAACTGAGACAGCAAATGCTACAGGCACTGAAGTCGCTGAGCGCAGAGAAGAAGAAAGTTGAAGCTCAAAAGATCGAAGGTCAAGGCGATAGATTTTCTCTTTCTAGTTCTCCTTCTCTGCTCTTTCTCTTTTTGATGAATGCACCCAGAGGTCGTTGCGCTGCGCTGAGCTACGCTCTGGTCCTCTCTTTTTGTCCATTTCTTTTTTTCATTCTCTCTCTCTCTCTCTCTCTCTCTCTCTCTCTCTCTCTCTCTGTCTCTCTGCAGCCTTTCTAAACTAAAAATAGCTCTAAGAGTGAGCTTTTAATTTCACCCTAGCAAAAGAGAAAAATGGCCCAAACGATCGACACTGGAGACACCACCAGTCAGACACCATCTGTTACTGGTTTCCTTTTATTTTCTCAATGTCACCTAGTCCCACTAGTCCCCTTAGTTTCCTAACTCACCTTACCTGTAACTGAGTTTTCTGCATTCTAAACAGCGATTTTTGTTATTTGTTTGTTTGCAGTGCCTTACCCCAAACTAAGTAGTAGGTAAGTGCACAGGGAGGAAAAAGTGGAGAAAATAAAAGAAGGTCCTCACCGGTTAAAGGTCAACTATGCGTGACCGTGAGTTTTACCCCCTCTTCTTTTTTCTTCTCTTTTTTCTCAGTTATTTGCTCACTTTGCTTTTATGGTCTTGCCCTCATTTCCCCTCTCCCTCTCCCTCTCCCTCTCAAAGTCCTTTTTTTATTATCTTCTCCCTACACTTTTTCCTGTCCAAGTATTGTATTACACAGTGTCGCCTGTCGCTGTGCTTGTCTCTTGTGGTCAGCGGCTGAAAAGTGAGACAAGGGAAAAGAATTCCGGATAAATCGGAGGAGACATTCGAAGCAGAAGCAACAGCTTTTCTTTCTTTTTGACCGATAGTGAGGTAGTGAAGTCACTAACAAACGAGGACACTAGCCAGTCCGCAGCTTTTTTATTATCGGAAACACAAATCTTGCGACACTGCTCGCTTTCTTTTGCTTTTTATTGCCATGCCGAATCATTTAATTGTCAATGTCACAGTCAAACTTTTCCTTGTGTATTTAATTGCAATTTTATTTATACTTTCTTTCTCTCTTTTTTTATTACATCAAATGCAGGTGACAAAAAAGTAGTTAATGTGTGTGTGTAACTAGTAGTAGTAATAATAATACTAGAATAGAGTAAAAAGAGAAAAGAGGAAAATAATGAATGAGTGACAAAAAAATTGAAAAAAATAAAAAGCAAATAAAGAAAGTGAAAACAAAATTAAGCGCAAAAATTATTATAATTGAAACATGCAAAACATAAGGGTCAAATGATGAAAAACTAGTGAGGATGACAAAAACAAAGCAAAAAAATGTTAATAAATAAAAAGAGCGGTTTTAGAGAGGACAAAGGTTTTTTCGGTTGCAAAAATATAAAGCGTTCTCTGCACTTTACTTTAGAACTTTGCTTTATGACAAAAAAAAGAAAACTGATAAATTCCAATGATGAGGGACTAATAATACTTTTTCACCGTTCAACACATGGTTGATGATAATGGGAGGGGAAAACACAAACAAACAGACAAACAAACAAACAAACAAACAAAACTTTATATATTATCCGCTTTCAGCAGAGGCAGCAGCCGCCGCCGCCGCCGAGGTGGTAGTGGCATTCAGCCAGCGAATGACCCGCTCCTCAACGTGCCCCTTCCAGTAGATGTTGGCGCGAATCTTCTCCATCGACTGGCGCACCGCCTGCCGACCGCTCGCCACACTAACCCTACTGAAGAACTCCTTCACGTCGGCGTACTCGTACTCGGTGCTGAAGTGCCAGGTCGCTTCGCTGATGATGGCGTCCAGGCTGAAGGAGCCCCCGCCGAAGGTGGCCAGAATAGTGGCCCAATGGGCCTTGATGAACTGCCAGGCCATCAGGCGGCCATTGGGGTTCCGCGCCACGTTCTGTATCGCGTAGGGCGTGTCCTGGGTGCGCACCAGCGACCGGTTGAGCGCCGCCTCCAGGTAGCTGGAGAGGAGGTAGTGGTTGCGCGTGCTGCCGAGGGCGCCCAGCAGGAGGCGCTTCTCGCTGGCGTCCGCCGCCCCCAGATACGCCTCCCAGACGGCGGTCCACTCGCGGTCGCCGCCGTACTGCGTGCCGGCGTGGTAGACGATGTCGCGGATGTTGGCCGGCGGCTTCCGCCCGCTGGACAGCCAACCGGCGAACTCGGCCCTCGCCCGGCTGATCGCCCCCTGGTCGCCGAAGTAGACCGCCGAGCGGAGGACGATGGAGCGCAGCTTCTTCTCGAAGAGCGAGTCCGCCCTTCGCTCCGTCCAGCCGAGCCGCTCCACCAGGCGGCCCATCAGTCGGAGGGCGTACCGGTGCAGGGCGGGGTGCTGCAGCATCAGCGTGTCGAGGATGCCCAGGTGGTTGAGGACGGTCTCCCAGGGGACGTAGTCCTGTTCGCCCGTTTCTAGGCGAGAAAAGGGGAAGAGGTTTTTGTTGAGCTAAAAATTATCATAACAGAAAAGGAGGAGGAGAACTTTTCTTTTACCGAGGTATCGCGTCAGGTCGAGCGCCGTATTGACATCCAGGTGGCCGATGCGCATCAGCGAGAGGGCGTCATCGAGGAGGCCGGCCCGGTCGGCGGCCGACAGAAAGTGGCCATCCGGCGGCGAGTTGACCAGCTGGCGGATTAGGTCCCGCCAAACGGCCGTCTCGTAGTTGACCCGGTAGAAGCCACTTTGCTGGTGGTTCAACTTGAACCAGCCCGACTTGCCGGAGGTTTTTTCGTTCTTTTCCAGCGGAATGGCCAGGCTGTCCGATTGGAGCCAGAAAAGCGTAGATTTAGCGGGCGACTGGCCGCTGATTATCGTCAGCGGGACGATCCACTGCTGAAAGAGAGAGTTGTTCTTGTTTCGGTTGCTTCTACTGCTGCTGCCGTTGTTTGCAGTTGCCAGCTGTCGCTCGAACTCCTCCGGGCTGACGCTGGAGACGAAGCGTCGCTGGCTGACCAGAATGGCCCGTCCGTCCTCGGACCAGCGTGCGCTAATGACCGGGTAGCCCTGCTGCAGGATCCAGGTGTCCATGATGGTGGAGACGTTGATGGGCAGCGTGGAGGAGACCTGGACCGGAAACGGGTGCATTTAAAATACTAAATTTTATTTTTTTTGTTTTAACAGTTACCTCCGACATCGACTCCCACAACTGCTTGGTGGTGGCGGTGCTGTACTTGTACCGGTTGAGGTACTTCTCCAGGCCCAGTTGCAGGTTTTCCTTGCCCATAAAGTCCTCGATCATGCGAATCAGACAGGCGCCCTAGTGATTAGAAAGTTTTATATAAAACATTTTTTTAATGCAAAAAAGACTTCTTTTTACCTTTTTGTAGGAGATCATATCGAAGATGGCCTCAATCTCTGAGGGATTGGCCACCGTGGTGTGAATGGGGTGTGAGGTGAAGAGCGAGTCAATGGAGAGGGCCAGCTGCGTCGTCGAGATGACGAACTGATCCAGCATGCGCCACTCCGGGTGAATATTGTCCACGCCCAGGTTTTCCACGTACGAGGCGAAGCCCTCTATTAAAATTAAATTAATAATTAAAATTTTTTTATTTTTAAAATAAACCCACTCTCAAAATTACCATTCAACCAGAGCTCACTCCACCAGTTCATGGTGACCAGATTGCCGAACCACTGATGGGCAATTTCGTGGGCTGTTTAGTTAGCGAGAAAAAAATGTCACAAAAAACGGAAAAACAAAAAAGCTTTTTTCACTCACAAATGACCGTAGCGACCTGCTCCTGCATCTCCGAGCTCGATTCCCGTTCATTGTACAGCAGCGTGGTCGTGCGGAAGGTAATAATGCCCCAGTTCTCCATGGCCCCAGCGCTGAAGTCCGGCACGGCCACCATGTCCAGCTTCCGCAGGGGGTAGTCCACCTTGAAGAACTTCTGGAAGAAGGTGATGACCTTGCTGCCGAACTGCAGGGCGTAGGCGGTGTGGGCGTTTTGCTCCTCGGGCACCACAGTGCGCACCACAATGCCACCGGTGCTGCTGTCGTCGTTCTTCACCGAGCTGACGGCAAAGTCGCAGACGACAAAGGCCACCAGGTAGGTGGACATCGGCACGGTGGTCTCCGAGGTGGAGAGCGTCTTCAGGTGGCCACCTTCCAGCTGCACCGTTTGCGTGTCCACTATTTCAGTGTTGAAGAAGACGGTGTAGTTGGGCTGGTGGAGCAGTCGCAGGCGGAAAGTGGCCTTCATCGCCGGCTCATCGAAGCAGGGAAAGGCGGTCCGAGCGAGGGTCGGCTCGAAATGGGTCGTCAGAAGGTACTGTTTTCCCTTTCGCCCTGAATGGCTGTACGAGCTGACGTAGAAGCCCTCCAGCTCGTCCTCCATGGTGCGGGCAAACTCCAGCGAAAGCAGGTACACATTGCCCGAGCTGAGATTTCGCCCCAGTTCAATGTACAGCTGCTCCAAGCGGGTGCACTCGAGGACGCGGCGGACGGGAATCGGCTGTACCTCTCGGGAGTTCAGGCTGGAGGTGAGGTTGAGGTGGCCGCCTAGTCGGGTGACGGAGACCTTGCTGATGTTCAGCTTCTTACTGTGCAGGACGATGAAGGAGGCGGTGGCGGTGGTGATCTCGAATTCGATGCTGACGTTGCCGCGATTGATGAAGGTGGGGTGAGGTTCAGAGGAGGGTGAGGGTGATGAGGGTGATGGTGATGAGGGTGATGATGAGGGTGGGTGAATGCTGCTTGAATGATTATGGGTGTGACCATTGAAGACCATTGAAGGGCTGAGGAAAAGCTCGTAGCTTTTAGGGTGCAAGTAGCTGGGCAGGCGGATCGCCTGCCAAGGGAAGTGGGCGCCGTCAGTGTCCAGATAGGGCAGGGGCGACTCGGTTGCCTCATTAGTATCATTAAAAAGAATGTCAATGGAGGAGGGCGTGCTTGAGGGAAAGGAGGAGGAGGAGGAGGAGTCTGCTGAGGGTGATGAGGGTGATGAGGAGGACTTGTGACCACCGCCAAGGGCGGCCCCAAACGAGGGAATCAGATGAGTGAGCCACGATGACTGGCCGCCTGGGGAGTTGCCCGAAAAAAAAGGTTAGACCTACTTTTTTTGTTGAGAGGTAAAACTCTCCCAAAAAAGAGTACTTACAAGTATTGGTGAGTACGTGGACCACCTCGAGGAGGACCGCCGCCAGGAGGAGGAGGAGGATGGCCAGGGCGAGTCGTTTGAGACACTTCTGATAAGGTCCTCCATTTCCATTTCGGCCACTGCAGCAGGCCATTATCGTCTGGCTGCTGCTGCTGCTGCTTCTTCTTCGTCGATTCAGTCGATTGTTCCGTCGATTACCACCACTACCTCCACCGATTGATGAATTGGGCGGCTGAGGAGGAGGAGGAGGAGGGGGCGTCACCACCTGCTGGTCCTCATCGTCGGCCGTCGGACGGTAGATGACGCGGTCGGTGCAGGCGATGGTGCGCTCCGTCTCCACGGCGATGCACGAGGAGAAGAGGCTTTGCCAGAAAGAGGAGGAACCGGAACGGGAAGCGACGCCTCGACGGGAATAAACCTGAACCTGTGGCTGGGCTCGAGTGGGAAGTAAAATGGACGATGATTGAGATTGCTGATGGTTGTTTTGGCTGTTTTGACTTTGGTTGGGATTTTCAATTAAACTTTGGTTCTGGCGAAGGTGAAGGTGATGGTGAAGGTGGTGCTTTGGCACTGTCGGGGGAGGGTGCTTTGAAGGGCGAGAAGTGGGCGAGGCGATGCGAACGCCACTAGAGGTAATGGGAAGCTCGGCAGCTGCCAGCTGATTGCTATGGAGATTGTTTGGGGTAGGTGAGGAGGAGGGGTTGATGCCTGACAACAACTGATTGGCGTCGGCAATGGTCGGCATCAGACCTGATGGCAGGAAAAAAGATAGGAAAAAAATGCACGGTGATATAACAGAAAAGATGAAAAGGAGTGTTTCAATTTTGAAAACCAAACGAGCCCTCTCTACCTGAGGAAATGTTGCAACTGCCTGGTTGAGATCGAGTGAAGCCGTCACCGGAGAATAGGTTTGCCTGCAGAGGGTGATTTTGAGAGAGCTGCTCAGCAGTGAGTGACTGCTGATAAGGTGTGTTTTGCTGCTGCTGCTGATGCTGATGCTGATGACGCCCAGCCGACCCAAGGTCGGACCTTGCTGCCATTTGCTGGTCGTTTGCTTCTGCAGACAAAATTACATTAGTTAAATGGGTATTTTTCTTCTCGATTTTTTAGAAACTAAAAAGTCTGATTAAATTACCTGGCAAAAAGGCCACACTTTCGATGTCCATCGCTGTGTGCATTTTTGGTGGTGGCGGCAGTAGTGGTTTACGGTGATTTATTTGGTAGATGTTTGTTGGTAAGTAGAAAAAAAAGAGTACCCGGCAAGGAAGAAAATAGAAGTAAAAGAAAGGTAAAAAAGGTAGGAAAAAGAGAAAAGAAGAAAGAAAAAGCGTGAGTGGAAAGCAGAAAAAGACAGATAAAGATAAATGTCAAATCATCAAAACAAAAAGGGAAATTTTGTAGCTCATTGCTACTGAAAAAATTGCATCTGTTGCTACAGTTTTGTGTGGTACATGTGTTGTTTAAATTAAAATGTGTGTTTGTGTGTGCATATGTGGTAGTTTGGTAGTCACCGAGATGATTGTGCCATGATGATGATGGTAAAGATGAAAAACTTTTTGCTTGCTAAAAATTATTTGATTTGTGCAGCTTTTTTTGGCAGTCTGACTTGACTTGCTTCTTAATCAAAGCGGATGATGATGATGATGATGATGATGAATAGGCGAGCAACAAAATGTAGTAAACAAAAAATGAAAAATTAGCTGTCGATGACCACCACTGCTGCTGCTGCTGCTGATTGCACTGATTTGCTAAAGTCCAGCTAGTGGGCAGATAGCTGCAATTTAGCTGATTTTATTTAACGACCACTACCCAAAGGGCGACAACGGCAAAAAACGGCAAAAAACCATTGGCCATTTCCGAGTAAAATGAAACAGAAAAAAGGAAAAACGAAAAGTACTATCGAAAAGGCAATTGAACTTTTGATTTTGATTTTAGCTTTTTTCCATTTCTGGTGTGTTTTCAAAAAAAGTTTTGCAAAAATGACGGTGATGAAAAGTGACGTTGCTGGCCAGCAGCAACAGACACACTTGCACAGACGTTCACAAATTCAAACATAAAAAATCGTTTTTTTCTCGCTGACAACTAACTGACTGCACTGAGTTTCACTTTTTGCAGTCATGCAGCTAGACAGTTTAAATAAACATGAAGAAGAAAAAGATGAAGAAAGTGAAACAGATCACACAGGCAAAAAGATCACTGCCAAATTAGCGGCGGCGGCGGCGGTAATGGCAAAGACATCTGTGGCAGTTGTATCTGTTGCCACTGTTGATTTTCTGCTCCTGTTCACAGCAGCAAAAAGGGAAGTTGCATTTTTATTTAGTGGGTAATGCCTTTCTACATCTTCTTCTTTTTCTCCTTCTTTCTTAGACACTTTTTTCTTCCGAAATCGTAAAGCTGAGATGCTGGCTTTCTCTGCTGCTGCTGCTGCTGCTGTCGCTCTCAATGAACAGAAACGGAAAGCCGTCTGGGAAATACACACACACACACACACACACACACAAACACACAAAAGCAGTCACAAAGAAAGCACAATCTGCTCAAAAGGAGAAAAAAGTAACAGCAGACAGCCAAGGGTAATGAGGAAATGGTGGCACTGGTGGTAATTGTTAATTGGTAACAACGGAAAGCAAACTTGGCGTTGCACTACTAGTTCTTCGGTGAGTTCTTGGGTTTTGTTCTTTTGTTTGTCCTGCTGTTGTTATTGGTGCAACAGAATAGGACAGAATAGGACAAAACAGAACAGAAAAACAGGCGTCAGCGACGGTGATCGGCAGCCAAATGACTGCCAACTGCTGCTGCCCACTGAATCTTATGGTCTTATGGTCCAGGAGAATGAGAATGAAAGTACAGACTGCAGTTTCACTTCACTTTCATTTGGCGCCCATTCCCTTTCCTTCTTTCCCTCTTTCCTTCTGGTGCAAACTACAGACAGTCAGGCAGACGATGATGTGTGCAGTAGTGTAGGATGACACACGTTACGTCAGACGAGACGACGACGAACAGCAGCTACGGTAGCTTCTGGTACTTCTGCTGCTGCTGCTGCTGCTGCTGCTAATGTCGGCTAATGGGCGCGCACGGCTGAACTATCAAGAGTTGCTGGTCAAAGTTGCCCGAAACTTGAGGAGGAGGAGGAGGAGGAAGAGGAGGAAGAGGAGGAAGAGGAGGCAGCAGACAGACACACTGTGAGGCTTTTAGTGGTGGTGATGAGGAGGCAGAGTTGTTGGTAAGTGCTGCTGTTGCTGCTGCTGAAGAAGATGTAATAAGTGAAGATGGACAGTTGCACACACACACACACACAGTGGCAGACATTGCAGACAAATTGCTGCCAGTCATCGGAGATGATGATGAGCTGATGCTGCTGCTGCTGCTGCTGCTGCTGCTGCTGCTGTTGCAGCTGCAACTGTAAGTGTAAGTGTAAGTGTGTGTGTGTTTGCGTAATTCAATTAGTCTCAATCAAGACAAATTCAGATGGGTGAAAATGGGAGAGAAAAAAATGGGAAAAGAGAAAAGGAGAGCAAGGCAAATGAGGGGGAGAGGGAGAGAGAGAGAAGCGGACAAAACTTTGGCGCTTGATTGTTTCACACATACTGAAACTGATGATGGGCAATAACGAGAGCTTGTGATGTCTTCTTTTTCTTCCGTTTGCTGGGCTGCTGCTGCTGTTTTTTGTTTTACAAAGTTGTGCCAAATGTCACAGCTTTGTTTGTCAGCAGCATCGGCAGCACAATGCACACACACACACACTTCAAAGCACGTAAGTTTTGGTGACACAGCAACAGCTGCCGAGAAGACAAGAAAGTTTGTAAGATCTTTTGACTTCTTTCTTTTCTTTTACTTCTTTTGCTCTGTGTGTTTTACGGCTGTTGCTGATTATTATTACAATTATATCGTATAAGAGCGGTGGCATTAAAAGCCAGCAACACACTACTGCTGCACTTCACCCTTAGTTTCACAACTCACTAGTTTGCTACCTTAAATTTTGGCGCTTAAAATGTTGTTGTGTGTTTCACCTCCCTCTCTACTCATTTTTTGCATTCCTTCTTTATTCATCTTTGTTTTTTGGGCTCACTTTTACTCCTTTCCTTTTTATCAGCTCTTTTTCGGCTACTTTTTGAAAACAAGCAGACAGACAGGCAGACTGTTTGGTTAAGCAGCTTCTGTCAAAGCTTCTGTCTTAATCACACACACACACTAAATAAATGACATGTGCGCTGATGCTAAACTGACTTCTCACTAAAAGCGAAAGCTTAGTCATCGTCATCATTAAAAGTAGCCACAGTTGACAGCCACTAAAAACAGTTGCTCGATTGAGCAACTGATGATGATGATGATGATGATGATGATGATGAAGGCAAAAGTAGGTAATTGCCACCTAATTTGCCTGCCTTTCAAGTGTCAATCTCAATTGGAGCCTTTTGAAGAGACTTTTTGTGAGTGCCTTTTTCAGTTGTCTTTAGTTACTCTATAGCAACAGCAGCAATATCAGCAGCAGCAAAAAGCAAACATTAGGCTTACTATTCTTAATCCTCTCCTTCTCTTTTCCCACTTATTTGCCATATGTTTTCATTTAAGATAATTTTTACCAAATGTGTGTGTGAATGTGAGTGTGTGTCACACTGCAAACAAACTAAATGCACTAGGCAAAAGGGAAAAAGTTGATATTGCGATCAGAGGCATAAGCAAAGATCACTCACTCACACAGATCAATGACGTCTGCTGAAGTGGTGTCGCCGCCGCCGCCACCGCCGCCGCATCATCTTATCAACAACAAAACTTGGCAATTGTATAAGTTGTGCAAGTGAGTGAGTGAGTGAGTGAGTGCAGTCAACACAGTGTTGACAAATGACAGTGGACTAAAAATATAAAGAAAGGAAAATGGAAAGAGAAGAAGGAAAATCGGGCAGACAAACTATGGTCAGTGATCTGATTCAGTCAGTCAGTCAGTCAGTCAGTCAATTATCGGTCGATTGGACCGATGTCACCAACTTTGCCAAGTGATTTTATTAAGGCTTACTTTTGCTTACTATTTCTCCCAATTCAATTACCAGAAACGGTGGCGGTCACTTTATTATTATCATAAGTAGCAATGTGTGCTACTAAATTGGAACCAAATTGTGACCGGTAACGATATCACTGCTGCTACACAGATATGAAAAAAATATATTGGATGCCTATGGTTTCCCTCCTTTTCAGCTTTCTATTTTTACCTCACTTTGACGTGACCGATTCACATCACTGAAAGTCACCCCCTCATTCCTCTTTTACCTCCTCCTCCTCTTCACCCCCACCCACTCAAGCACACAAAAAGAAAAAAAGTATATTACTAGTTAATTTGTTCAGTCTTGCAGTGTGAGTTGTAATAAAGTGCAGTGAGAAAGAGAAAGAGAACAGAGTGAGTCACTTTCTTAATATATAAAAAAGTAAAAAATCAAGAGAAATTCTCAACCGAATAATTTCATTAGAAAACTAAAGGTGCAAGATCATGTCACCTCTCACCAAAGCACACTGATGAAAGTGCCAGTGCAAAAAACCTTTTTGAGGTTGCACATGGACATCATCATTACTATTAGACTGAAATTATGGGCAGCAGCAGCAGCAGCAAATCACTGAAACAGCTGGTCAGCATTAGCAGACAGACTAAATTGGGTAAGAGTGGTCAGGGTGGCTATTGCCAGTCAGCGGGGCAATCAACATATGGTACGCTATCGTTTTCATATTTTTTTTCTTTTTCTTCTTCCTCCTCCTCATCATCATTTCAATCTGTTTGCCCTGCTTTAATTACCACAGCCGACAGCTGTGGTCAGGCACTGAGGCACTGTAATTTGTTACGGTTTTGAGCACAAAACTGACAGAGCCAGTGTCATATAATGAAGTTAAAGAAAGAGAAAGCGAATGAAACCTCGGCGACTTCTCGGACAAACAGACAGTACCTGAGTCTCCTGAGCGATGAGCCTCCATCCACGAGGTGGCCAGCAGACGTACGTAGCTCATTTTGACCACTGAGAGTTTGTTTGGTGGACAAGAAAAAAGAAGAGAGAAAGTAAAAGATCACAGAGCTTCCGATCTGGGCCTAAAGAAGTGTGAGATAAGCAAAAAGTATCAGATGACAAAGTGGTGAAGCACCAAAAGGAACTGTAGCACCAGGGTGGTACAAAACTGGTAAACAAAGCTGTGTGTGTGTGTGTGTGTGATAGTTTGGCTCAACAATTTGACAACAGAGGAGAGGAAGAGTGAGAGAGAGAAAGTGCTTTAAAAAAGTGCTGCCGCTGAGCATCCGCCGTCGATGTGGCACTTGCAGACGCACCACTTTTCCTTGCTTTCTTGCCGAGTTTTTTTTTGCCGACACGCTGCCGTGGTCTTCTTCTTTTTCGCCAAGTTAACCTAATCTATATACCGAGGGACAGTGTGTGCTCGAACAGAAAACGTCACAAACGGTTTTTTGCTGTTGTTTTTGTTGTTGTTTTTTAAAGGACCGCTTTGGATCGATATTTGGCTAAACATCTGCCTTTTGTGGTAATAGTTGGCTGTGGCTGCGCTGTGAGCCCATTTTTAAAGTATAAAATGGCGCTAAAACAATTAAAGCAGTTTAAAGTTTTAAATTAAATTAAATGATAGCATTAAAAAGTTAACTTATTATTACAAAATAAAAGCGTAGTAAAAGTGTTTTTTACAATTAAAATTTTTTAAGTATTTATGTGGCACTTTATTTAAAGTAAAACACTTTTTACCTTTTGTAATAAGACGAGTTTATTCACAGGTAAAAAGAGATGTTGACAAGGCAAAAGAC
>JAALOO010001981.1_pt1 | contig 12321 bp, 9 predicted proteins | sample 7257641 | NCBI WGS metagenome assembly JAALOO01 (sample SAMN14085613, study PRJNA598686) | mite metagenome | biome: ENVO:01001000; feature: ENVO:01001002; material: ENVO:01001226; isolation source: single female mite from University of Michigan culture on fish food culture... ... | reverse complement strand
GCATGGCCGTCAGCAACGCCTACTTCGTCTACCTGATCGCCGTCAACTGCGACTATGGGCGCCGCTTTCTGGTATGGCACTACCCCGACCAGAGCGACACCAGTCCGCAGGCGATGTGGGAGCTTCGCATGGGCTGGTGGTACTGGATGACCAAGTTCCTCGATCTCTTCGACACCGTCTTCTTTGTGCTGCGGAAAAAGTTCTCCCACCTTTCCTTTCTCCATCTCTACCACCACACCGTCGTGCCGGTGTTTGGCCTGCTCTGCCTCAAGGTGAATCCCTTTGCGCCGCCGAACGGCATCTTTGGCCTGCTGAACGGCCTCGTACACGTCGTCATGTACAGCTACTATGGGCTCTCCTCGCTGGGCCCTCACATGCAGCCGTACCTCTGGTGGAAGCGGTACATCACCCAACTGCAGCTCGGCCAGTTCGCCATTTTTGGCCTGTACGGCGTGGTCCTCATCTGCAAGCAGACCGGCTACCCGCCCTTCCTCTTCTGGATGGGCCTCTCTCAGGTGGGCCTCTTCTTCGGCCTTTTTTACAACTTTTACCGAAGCACTTATGCGTCAAAGAAAAAGGATTAATTAGTGTTGATGATCAGAAAACTAAAAAACCAGATTTTTTTCAAAAGTAAAAAAAATGATTCGGTTGCCGGTCACTGGAGAGCGCTTTGAGCGCTGAAAATGTTTTTATTTTTTGGGTTTTCCTTTTCAACTTTTTTTCCACCTTCAGTAGCTTTTATCATCTCTACTTTTCATTACGTGTTTTTATCAATTTAGAGAAAAGTCCCGACCTGTGCAAATCTTTAGTTTGATGATAAGTCCACCATTAGTAAGTGTTGTACTTTGAGCAGCTGATAACTATAGTTATCTTTTTTGCCAGTTTCCTTCAGAGCTTCTCAAATCGCTTCACGTAGACGGCCTTGCCGACAACGTAGCTCACCGTCATGCTGTCTCGCGTAAACTCCCGTCGAATTTCTATTTTGGGAAGCCTCCTTTCACTTATCGGTTCATACGTTTCGACCCAATCGGCGCCGGTGATGCTCACCGTCACCCTAAATCGGGAAAGTACTGCTTGGTACTCATCCACAACTCGGGTCACCTCAACAGGAACATTTTCGGTGAAGCGGAGCATCACCTCGGGAGTGGCTGCCTGGCTTTTGATGGAGGGATTTGACGCCGTCAGGCTGTAGCTGTGATTGCCTCCACTAATCTTCTCAATCACTACCCGTTCACCCTCGGCCTTGGCAAACTCATAGGGCAGCGAGTCCGCCCGCCGAAGACTGCTCGGCGTCCCGGGCGACCAGTTCGACTTGAAGGCATCGCTGAAGACGTACGTCCCGGCAAAGCTCAGCTGGCCGCTCCACCGACTTGGAAGGCTAAAGTTGAGCTGAAAGAGGTTCAACAGAAGGAGCACCACCAGGACAACGGCCAGTACAATGAGGAGGCAGAGGAGGAGGCAACAAGGTAGGCAGAAGGCACAGCGAACCGAGGGAATGATGGCCGAATCGGGGGTGATGGTTTCACCATCAGCAGCGGATGAAGACAAATTATGCGGTAATTTTTGTGATTTCAGTGGCCTGGAGGAGGAGGAGGTAGTAGTTTTGTGTAAATCATCGAAGTAATAGTGATGGTGATGACGGTGGTGGTGATGAAAAATGTTCGATTCAGATGATGACGATGAGGGGGACTTGACAACCTTTTTTGCCGGAGGTGAAGACGACGTTTCTGCGGTCTCATCGGAGATTGGCAGTCGTAGTGATATTGAAGATGAGGAGGACACTGAGGAGGAACGTCGAGAGAGGAATCGTCGGCCATAGCTGCCAGAGGTGGTGATCATTAGCTCCTCTTCATTTCTGGAGGATTCAGAGTGTCTGCGATGAGATGGTGATGGTGATGGTGACGGCGAAGGTGACGATGATCGACGACGACTTGTCTGCGACTCGATGTCACTCATACTCACTTCATCCTCATCAGAGCAACCTTTCAAAGCATTATGACAACTGTATTTTCACTTTTTTAATAACGTCTCGAGGGCGCAAAGTTTTGATGTGCTGGAAAATGTGTGTTGAGTTGTGTTCACTCTTGCTGGCAGTTTGCTTCTGACTGCTGTCTTTTCATTTTCTGTTTCTTCTCTTCATCATCTTCATCGTTACCAGAAAAAGCAGCAGCAGCTTCAGTCGACATTTTTAGTTCCACTTAATCGCCCTTTGAGTATTTTGTTTTTGCCTCCTTTTCTTTCATTTTCTACCGCCGAGCAAAAATGATGATGGTGATGCCGCTCAAGATTCTGTCTTCTGTTCACTCCCTCCTTTTTCCCTTTTCTCTCACTTTCAGAAGTTTATTTATAGACTGCCTTATTTTTATATTCTTTCGCTCGTTGTGTTTTCTCTGTTTACGTCTTCATCTTCCCTTTTCTTCTTCTCCTTTCTGTTTGGCAGACAGTCAGTCAGTTTTCCTTTCCTCTTCTTTTCTCTTTTCAGTTTCTGTTTTGTTTCATGTTGTTTGTTTTTCTCTTGCTTTAGTCTGTCTAAGTGTGAGGGCAACTTATAAGTTGCAAATAGCAGCAAAAAATATTATCACTTTTTTGCGTATTTTTTGCTTCTTTCTAAAATAGGTCGTTTTAGGCTTTTATCAATTTCTTTTGCTCTAACTAAAGTTACTTGTTGCTCAAAATTTAATTGCCTTTATTTCCCTTTTGCCTGCACATCTGCTCAACAGGCATTCCTCAGCAGTGCACGGCACAAGGCGGTGAGGTCTAGGTCTGAGAGCGAGGCCTGAGCCGTGCACGGCTAAAAGCAACAAAACCTGACCAAGTGGCGTCGGGTGAACTGCCGGTTGAGATATCAGGAGATGTCAGTCTGGCTGTGACATTCCTTGCACATCATGATGGATAGGCCAAAAGTGGTTGCCTAATTGCTTCCAGTAAGTAGTGTTCAGTAGCACTGTTGCTGTCTCTTCTTTCACTTACCATTGCTATGCCTGGCTGTGTGCGCATTGCTGGCAGGCAGTGGTGATCACCACTGCAGTGATCTGGTATGGCTTACTTTTCATTAGTCAGTCACTTTCCTTCCTATTCTGTCAGTGCAGATGCTCAATACTATTTGTGTCATTGAAGCTCACTTCATCTCTTCTTTGTGCATTGTTGCTAATGCTGTGTCTGGCTGTGTGCGCATTGCTTGTGGCAGACAGTGGTAATCACCACTGCAGTGATCTGGAGTGCCAGGCAGTTCGTTGCTTCAGCAGTAAATCACTCTCCTTCCCATTCGGTCTGTGTGCCTCTGCTCAACGCCACTTGTTGAATTGAAGCTCATTTCATCTCCTCTCTTCACACTGTGCGCACTGTGCAGCTTTGACAGCTTTTTTACTCGTGCACAATGGCTGATCAGAGCAAGGCCAGGAGGCAACACCATGCAACCCTGGCTGCAGTTTGGCCAGTTAATATGCTGCTCGAGACGAAGAGAACGCGCCCAACTCGCCGTTGCAAAGATCGCCAAAATCCTGCGGCCCGGGCTGAAGAGCAGGCTGCATCTAACAGTGCCCAGCAATGCGCAGAAAATTGGCAAGATGATGCGGTCGCAGAAGCTAAGGAGAATGAGCACCTCCGCTTGAGAGCACTCAGTACTTGCTCTGGCCGAGTACGAGCGCGACATCGGCGACAGTAACAGTCACCACAGCAGAAAGCCAACTCAATCAGCCAAACACTGAAGACCTTGTTCGCCATGATATGGGTAAAGTACGCTTCTTCTTCTTGTTTACTATTTTTGCTTGTTTACCACTTCACTAACTGCTACCATTTCCTCTGTCTGACTGTAGGTTACCGTGTCTTGCTGGGCGCCCTAAACAGTCGGCCCTTTTGGGAATGCAAGACGAAGGAAAGGCATGGCTATGCTCGGCACACTGGACGCTCTTACCTTTTTCTTCTTCTTGACCCTTTCGCCGGTCGAGAATGTGCTGTGCCCCGAGCTTCTGGTTAATCTGTGCAAGGCTAGAGATCAAGAGACTTCTCGGCGATAACCGGCCAACAGGCGCTCAACACTTGCCTGATCAAAGCGAAAAAACAGAGCTGATTTCCAGTGACCCGCGGTAACTTGCGCTCGGCACTTTGACTACGGAGGGGAAAAAAGTTACTGAAGCTCCTCGAAAAAGAAGTATCTCCCCTCTACTCGCACACAGTTTCAAACGTCTTGTGCTGCACCGAGTTTCTGCATCTCCTCGACTTTCCTCACGTCCACACTCTTCTCTGGACGACCAAATGTAAAACACTTGCCAAGATGTAAGTGTCAGCAGCTTTTCTTTCTTTTTTATTTATTTAGCAATATCTAGCTAACTTTTCCTTAACTGCCAGACGAACACGACGACCAGCAACTTTGAGGCGACTTCAAAACTTTTTTTGCTGTAAAAGAACTGCCACACCTTTAACACTTGTCAAACACCCGTCCGATTCTGATTCAGATACTCATTCTTTCCCTTTCTCTTATTATTTAGCCAGACAAAAAGCCTATTATTACTTTGTTGGAATGATGTGGACTGATGTTTGTTCTCTTTTTCTTTCGCTGATGATTCCGCTGGCAATATCGTTTCAAACTTGTTCACCACGCTGAACAGTCGCTCAGCAAACCCACTATTCATCAAAAATGTACTCAAAAATCGTCATTGTTCTTCTGAGCATCATCGTGGCCAGCCACCTGTGTGTTGTGGCTGCAGGAAGTATCACTATTCTTTGCCTATTCTCTGTACTGTTTTAATGTTTTATTTGCCCTACACTAGATGACGAGTTCTACGACAAACTGAAAGCCCTTCTCAGGAGCATAAATGGCACGATGACATTGGAGCAGATCACTGCTGCCAATGTCACCTTTGAGGCCATTGCCGCTGCCGCCAATCCAGCCTACCACAACAGCGTGGACTGGTACCGCACGGTGGTACATGAGCTTCTCGAGCTCAAAAGGCAGTCACTGGTGAAGGCTGCTCAGGAGGCGGCAGCCTCCACCAGCGACTCTTCAATGGTGCCGAGTGTGTTCTTTTCATTTTTCTGTGTAATTTGCCTGATGTTCACCTTTGAGTTACAATATGGCCGCAATGGTCTCGAGTGCCACAGGCTCACCTGTGGCACTTGCAGCTTTGAAGGCGACAGTGAAGGATCCTTCTCTCCTCCTCTCTCCTCCTCTCCCCTCTCTCTCTCCTCACTCTACAGGTGGTTCGGCAAATCGACCCACCTACAACCGACGATGGCTGCTTCAGCTCAGTAGAGCTTCTAATTTGCGCCTCGTCTTGACGCCGACAGCAAAGACACTGTGCACTGCTTGCTGATGAGCAGTGTTCGGTGTTGCCAAATGCACAAACTGCACGTTGAAGCAGTAGAGAAGAGCGAGCTACCACCGCCTTCACCGGCTAACCAGAGTAAACTTGGACAAGAGCAGATAGACAAGCAAACGGTTTATTGTAACTCGAAAAAGAACATCAGGTAAATTACACTAAAAAATGAAAAGACCACATTCTGGCCCATTGAAGAGTTGCTGGTGGAGGCTGCTGCTTCCTGAGCAGCCTTTACCAGCGATTGCCTTTTGAACTCGAGAAGCTTGTGCACCATTTGGCGGTACCAGTCCACGCTGTTGTGGTAGGCTGGATTGGCGGCAGCGGCAATGGCCTCAAAGGTGACATTGGCAGCAGTGATCTGCTCCAATGTCATTGTGCCATTTGTGCTCTCGAGAAGAGCTTGCAAATTGTTGTAGAACTCTTCATCTAGTGTAGGGCAAATAAATCATTAAAACAGTACAGAGAATAGGCAAAGAATAGCTGTACCTGCAGTAGCTACGGCGCACAGGTGGCTGGCCACAATGATGCTGAGAAGAACGATGACAACTTTTGAGTTCATCTTTGGTCGAGTAGTTGGTTTGTTGAGCTGCTGTTCAATGAGAAGGCCAAGAGCAGAGTGATTTTCCCAGCCAGGATCATCATCGAAAGAAAAAGAGAACAAACATCACCCCACATCACCCAACGTCGCAGTTAGTTTTTTTACTCAGACATCATTTATCACATCCTTATCTGTAAAATTCAATGCTACTCATTGTCTGACCAAAATACAAACAATTCTTTCATTGCAGCTCACACTGCAAGTCACGTTTCCAAATCAGTCCACTTTTTTTGGTTATTTTGTTAAGCTGATGATCATTTCACTCTACTTATTTCACTCTTCTTTTGGGTGAACTAATCTTACTCGATTTGATTGAGCTGTTGGACATCAGTTTTGTTGCCGCATCAGCACCGTTGTCATGGAAAGCGAAATTGCTGTTTCCATTGGCAGCAAGTGACTAGCAAAGAAAGAATGACTGCCGGAAACCAGTCACTGTGAAACAAGCCAGAAACTTTTGGCAAGGAAAAACGGAAGTGAGGAAAATGGGTACCAGGAAAACCTGTCAGTGAAAACCATCGAGATTAGCTGGTTTTAGGGTTAGCACATCTCTAATGCACCTAAAACATTGTTTCTTCTTTGTAGCTCATTTGCTGTCGTAACCACCGTTGTGTACGCAGACAGCACAAAAACAAAGTAGTAATGCAGGTTTTTTATGAAAGTAAATTGTGCACCTAAATGCTGCTGCTTCTAATGACCATGAACGAGAAAGACACGTCGAAAGACACAAAAAAGCACTGTTTTCCCAACACACAGTATTTACAAAAGGTAGAAAAAACAATAAGATAATAAAAATGCCCAGCGAAACTAAAAGTGAAGATAAAACTGTGTTTTTCGTTTTTTTAGCACTTTCTCTGTTAGATAATTGCGCTGATAATCAAATCCTTTTTCGTCATCATCGTCATCGCCTTTCACCTTTGCAGAAGAAAAAAGTGGAGTGATTTTTTATTGTTACCATTTTGTATAGCCATTTTTCTGCTGCCGGGATCGACAATCGGTGGTGATGCGAGTGCCAAAAAAACTTTTTACCAGGTAGAAGCTCCTCTTTTTCCTCTTAAAGCTGCCCCAGCGTCGTGATCGACGCGCTGATAAAAAAAGGCTGCTCATCAGGAGTAATTGTAAGCTTCTTTTCTCAACGAAAAAATAATGTGCATGTGTTTACAACAAAGCAAATCAAAATGAAGAAGTGAGTGGCATGGGTAGAGAAAGAAAAGGAGAGGAAGTTGAAGTATAAAAGGACATGTACTAAACCTGCCGGCCACCTAATTGGCGGTGGTGGTCATTCTCCTATTCCTTCTCTTCCTTGTCTTCAATTTTTTTCTTTTTCAACTGTTTCTCCGATGAAAACAACCCCCTTTTTCCAAACAGCAGCAGCAATCTTTATTAGTGTAGTGACCACATACCTTACCCTAAATTGATAGTTTTGAATAACAGGATTTTTTGAGTGAAAAAGTCATCGAAAAGTGACAGTGGCAGCTACCTCGGCTCAAAAACATAAAAGACGCACTACAACTCAGCCCTCGGTTTGCCATGTTCTACTTCTACCTCGTCACTTCGGTGCTTACCGTCCTCGTCTTTGTACTCCCGCGGAACTTCTTTCGCGCCCCTTCAGTTTGGGAGTCTAATAGGAAGAAGAAGAAGCAGCAAGCCCAAGGAGGATCTTCAAGATCAGCCAATGAAAACCAAGGGGACAACTTCCGAGGCACCCGCTACGAGCACATTCCTCTCTCGCTCGACTACGGCGTACAGTCACTGGTTCTCGACCATGGACCGACGCGGACGTCCATTTACGGGAGTTTGCCGGTGGTCAAAGGCGAGGTGGTGAAGCACATCGAAGTTCTCGACCCAGAGGCGACCACCCTGCTCGACGTGATGGTCAAGGGTGGGGAGAGGAATAAAACGTAAGAAAGCTTTGTTTTTTAATTTTTTTAAATATTTGAACTTCTTTTTTCCTCTTTTTAGCGGCCGCTGCTTGGGGGACATCAACTCTAGCCGCACCGGCATGACCTGGCTCAGCTTTCCCGAGGTGCTGAAGCGCAGCAAACACCTGGCGGACGGCCTCCTGCAGCTCGGCCTAAACCCAGGCCCCAGCTCAAAGGTGGGCATTTTTTCAAAGAACAGCGCCCAATATCTGATCACCGAGCTTGCCTGTTACCGCCACTCAATGGTAGGCGTGCCCATGTACGCCAGCTACGGAGCGGAGGTGTGCGGTTTCATCGCCGGCCAGTGCGAGATCACCACCATCTACGCGGACACCGTGGAACGGGTGGAAGGGTCGATACTCGACCAGCTGTCTCACTTTTCCACCCTAAAAACGGTGATCCTCGGAGAGAACTTCATTCCCGAGACAGAGTTGATCAGTCTGAAGCAACGGGCCAAACTGTCAAAGATCTCCCTGTACACAGTGGCCGAAGTAGAGGCACTTGGAGAGCGGAATCCCTCCTCTGATCTGCACCCTCCAAAGGCGGCTGATCTGGCGCTCATCTGTTACACTAGCGGCTCCACCGGGGCGCCAAAGGGCGTTCTGATGAGCCACCGAAACGTGGTGGCCGATTTCAGCGCCGTACACTACCATGTGGGCGACTTTGCCATCACTGAAGCGGATACGATTGTCGGCTTCCTCCCGCTGGGACACATGTTTGAGAGAATCTGCGAGTACGCCTGTCTGCAGAAGGGTGGATCAGTGGGCTACGCCTCCGGTGATCCACTTGCCCTGGTGGCCGATCTGCAACTGATCAAGCCGACGATTATGCCAGCAGTGCCGAGGATGCTCAATCGAGTGTACGCCCGGATCAAGGAAACAGTGTCTAGTAGTTGTGTTAAGTCGCTCCTCTTTTCGCTGGCCGTCTCCTCAAAGAGGGCCCAATTTACCAGAGGTAAGTTTCCCTGAATTTCATTGATTTTATTTAAAGTTTTGGAACCTTTTTAGGAAGCTTCCGCTCTGACACTTTTTGGGATCGACTGGTGTTTCGGAAGATCCACGCCCTCCTCGGCGGCCGTGTCCGCTTCATTCCCCTTGGCTCGGCGCCGATCAGCGACGCCGTTCTCGAGTACCTCCGCTGCTGCCTCGGCTGCCAAATTATGGTCGGCTATGGAACTACAGAAGTATCCTCAGCCTGTACGCTGGGACTTTTCGGCGATTTATCTCTGGGGAACGTCGGCGTTCCTTTGCCTAGTTGCTCGATGAAGCTGGTCGACGTCCCCGAGATGGACTACTACGTGGCCAGCTCCCGTTGCGGTGAGGTGTGCATCAAGGGCAGCATCGTCTTCAGCGGGTACTACAAGGACGAGGAGCGGACCAGAGAAGTGCTCGACCCGGACGGGTGGTACCACACCGGCGACATTGGCCGCTGGAACGCCAATGGCACGCTGACCATCGTCGACCGCATGAAGGACATCTTCAAACTGAGTCAGGGCGAGTACGTTGTCCCGGGAAAAGTGGAAAATGTCTACTTGCAGAACGCCGCCATCACGCAAATCTTCCTCTACGGCGACTCGCTCAAATCGGCTGTGGTGGCGGTGGTCGTGCCCAACCCTGAGCTGGTTGATAAGCGGCTCACTGATAAGGAGGATGAGCTGAAAGAATGGCTTCTGGAGGAGCTGGCCAAAACGGGGCGAGCCGGCGGCCTGAAGTCCTTTGAAATTATCAAGGCGGTGGAGGTGTGGCCAAAGGGTTGGACGATTGAGGACGGGCTGCTGACGCCGACGATGAAGAATAAGCGCTTTGTGCTGAGAAAGTTTTTCCGCCGGCAAATTGAGCAGATGTACGAGAAATTGGAGTGAAAGTAAAAAGTGAAGGGAGATTGTACAGGTGCATTTTTTTCCGGTGCAAAAGTGTGCAACATCAGCTCTTGTAAACATTTGTGTAGTTTTCATATCGTTTCCATTCATTATTTTAAATTAGTAGCATCTTTCTGTCTGTTGGTAAAAATTATTGCAAAAAACATGTACAGTTAAAAACACAACAATTTGATCAGTGATCAACGTAAAAAATCTGATTGTGATCTATTTTACCTCAAAAGAGGATTTAGATGCAACAATGTGTTTTGTTGTTTTACATTTCACCTCCATTGATCTCTAATGTGCAATAATAATACTACTTTACTTTGCAATACAGCGTTGCAGTACTACTACTACTATTTGTGCACAGACAGCTTTTCTTTCACGCATTAGCAAACAGCGTCCTCAAGCTCAACTGTAGCACTTGCGTTTCTCCTCTCTTATCACCTGTGCAATCTCATCGTTATCATCAACATCATCACCGTCACTTTACTTCACCGCTGCCGTACCAGTCAAGTGTTGTGTCAATCAAGTTGTAGTTCTCTTATCAGCGCCGCTGGTTACAGGCACATGAGTCCAGCGAGTGGCTCGTTAGGGCTTGTTGCTTTTGTACGGGTTTTTCTCTTTCTCTTTCACTCAATTTTTTGGTATTACAAACTCCAAATCAGCAATGCATCTATTAAAAAGAACGAAATGTACGGGAAAGAAAGAGAACGCAGCTGACTGCATGCTCAGCATCAGTCATTGGTGACAACTGTTTTTTATCATCAGTGCAGCAGTATTCCTTTTTGTTCTCTTTTTATATTATTATTGTGATCAATATTGTGCGCTGCAAAGCAGCACAGCAGTGAAAGTGCGACCAAAGTTTGGCAGAGTGAGCAATCGCAAGTGGTCGATTCTCAAATTGAGTTTGGCTATTATAACTTTTTGAGAAAAGGTCTTTTACTACTGTTGATCGAAACTTTTAAACTTGCTGAAATGCTAGGATCACAGGCTAATCTTAATAATGCAACCACAATTAAAAGAAAAAAATGTTCTGTCTGTGGTGATAAAGCTGTTGGCATGAACTATAATGGACTAACCTGCGTCTCTTGTCGCACTTTCTTCACGAGGAGTGCCACCAAAACGGGGGTAAGACTCTTGTTGTACACAGCTTTGAAATTGTGTTAACTTTTTTTCTGCTTTTTTCAGGTTTTAAAATGTCCAAAATTAGACAACTGTGAAATTGACCTTGCCACACGCAAGTCATGTCCCGCATGTCGACTTGTAAGATTGACTTGTATTTTTCTTTTTTAACTATTTTTCAATAAAAAAATCTTCATTCTTTAGAAAAAATGCTTCGCCGTGGGAATGCGCCTAAAGGGTCGACCAAACTCTACTGCAAACTCTACCTCTTCATCTACCGAGCAGTCATCTTCCTCGACACCTCAAGACACCCCTGACAACTCCACTGACAACTCCACCGACTCCAGTGATTCCAGTGCACTAGTTGCCTGTTCACCACCACAGTTATCATTATCATCCTCATCACCCCGTTCTTCCCAATCGACCACCTCCACAAATGCCACAAACCTTGACCACCTTCTTCACCGCAACATCGCCTCTATCCTCTCCTCGCTGGCCATCGACAACAACCCCCTCATTGAGCACCTCTACCCTGAAACGCTTCACCTCAATCCACTGCACCGAATTGCAACAAACCGACGGCGCCACTTTGCCCTAGACCTGAACTTCCGCGAGCGGGAGATCATCGCCGAGCTGCAGCACGCCATGAACCTCGCCTTTGTTGAAGAGGCTTCTCTGCCTGAGGTGCGCTCCACCACAGACCTAGTGGAGGTGCTCAGCTGGCCGAGGATCTACTCAAAACGCATTGTCAAGTTCTGCAAGTCGATTAGGGTGTTTAAGTCGCTTCCAGAAAAGGATCAGCTTGCGATAATTAAGCCTTTCTATTACCAACTTCTAGTTGTACGATCCGTTTTCATGTACGACGTTTACCGGAACGGCTACCCGGTGATGGAAGACGAGAGCGGCCAAAAGGCAAAGTTTATCTGTCTGGGCGATCCTGGTTTTGGCAAGGGCATAAAAAAGTGGCCGCAGATTAAGGTTGAGAATGGAAACTTCTTTGTACGGCTGCAAGCGGAAATGGCGAATGACCCGACACTGCGAGACCTGATCATTGGCCAGTTTTTCTACTAACCACGACCGGGCATCTCCTGTCCAGAGTACATCAGGCAGCAGTACTTTCTCTACACGTACATACTGCGACGGTATCTGGAGCACAAGTACAAAAACCTCAACTTGGCTACCAGAAAGTTCAACAGCCTGATGGTGCTGATGAACAGCCTTGACGCGACCATTGAGAAGAGCAAGGCGGTTTTTGAGGTGATCAACGTGTCCAATTTTGATGAGCTGCTGCTTGAGCTGTGGGGTTTTGTTTGAGTTGCTGATCGGTTAAAGCTGATTTGTAATTTTAAAGTTTTGAAATAATTGTAACTTTCAAATAAAAAACTTTTTGATTTAAATAATTTATAAGAAGGATAGCTATTTGAAACATCAGATGGCGGTTTTGCTTTTTAATTCGCTGTAGACAAGCAGACCTGTGGCGACCTCTATCAGACTAAAAAGGCG
>JAALOO010001980.1_pt1 | contig 12325 bp, 9 predicted proteins | sample 7257641 | NCBI WGS metagenome assembly JAALOO01 (sample SAMN14085613, study PRJNA598686) | mite metagenome | biome: ENVO:01001000; feature: ENVO:01001002; material: ENVO:01001226; isolation source: single female mite from University of Michigan culture on fish food culture... ... | reverse complement strand
TCTCTCTCTCTCTCTCTCTCTCTCTCTCTCTCTCTCTCTCTCTCTCATTTTTCTGCCACTAAATTGTATCTTGAGCAGCAAACACTTGGTTTTGCTTGAACTGCAGCAGCAGCAGATGCTATTCTTAGCTGGCCTGTGTGTTTAACTGCTTCTGCTGCTGTACAGTACGACCATCAGAAAGAGAGTCTTGCCGTGATGTTGGCCCAATTGGACCGTGCAGCTTTCATCTGCCGTATGAGATCTGCTGTTCCTCATTTTTTTCTCCCTATTTCTCTTATATCCTGTCATTTAATGGTTCTGGGCAATTGGCACACATTTATACACATTTAGAGTTATCACCAGCTGAAAAAAAGGTTATTCATTTAGTTTACTGGTTACAGGAAAATTGATAGTGGAATTGCCTAATTGCCTTTTTGCTAGCACGCTTTCTCACTAAATCAAAAGTAAACTAAATAAAGAGGAAAATGAGTAAAGCAGTGCCCTGATTTAGATTTGATTTACTTCCTTTGGGAAATCAAAACAACAAATTGTGTGATTGGAAAAAGTGAACAAAAACAACAACAAGTGTGAACATTTGGAGAAAATTGAAGCCCCTTTCTCTCTTTCTCTCTTCCTCATACCACTCTTTTTCTTTAGCATCAATTTTGCCAAACAAAACAGCGACGTTGCCAGCAGTGGCATCAGTGAAAACAAGCACCCATTGTTTGTTGGGGTGCCAAGAGGCAGCAAAACTTTCATCCTAGTGTCGTTGTCTCTTTTTTCTCTTTTTCAGTTTCATGCTGTGTGTTTAATTATCCACCAAGGAAGCGAGGAATATTGTTGTTAGACACAGAGAAAGGAAAGAAGGAAGAATGCGGAAGGGAAGTGAGCTGAAATGACACAAAGTGGTGGTGCACACCATTTTGTTTCTGTGCAGTGCAATGCAGTTAATGAGCTAGCTGCTATTGACTGTTGATGGTGGTGACGACAAAGTGTGAAGAGGAAGGAAGTGAAAGAGAGCAGAATCCTACACCGAAAACTCCCTTTTTTCTAATGTAGATTTATAATACGGTTAAGTTTTTGCTGATATTTATGATTAAGTGCAAAGTACACAGAAAGTGCTGAAAAACAGCTGTTATCAGCAAAAAGGTGTTTGCGGTAAAAGTGGAAAATGAAAATTGCTTTTCTACTGAATGTTCAAATGCTTGCTTTAAATCTTTTTTTAATCTTCACTGTTCTCCGTTTTCAGTGGCAACAACCTCTATCACTTGCTTAGTTGACAAGTTGCATTTGCACTTTTAACTTTTAACTAATTTAGCCATAACTTGCCAATTTTAACTTAACTCAGTCTCTCTCTTTCTCGACCAATGAACCAGCCAGAGAATCCTTTCTTCCTCTTTTCCTTTTCTGCTGCACACGGCACAGTCAGCTAGTCAGTGAGATTGATTGATTGATTGAGTGCACTAGAGAGAGTGATTACAAACTGCGAACTGCAGAGGATGAAAGAAGCCGCTTTTTCTAGAGTGATTCTTCTGCGGTTCCCAACTCTGAATTTGTGACGTCAGCGCAACTACCCAAAACTACGCTTCTGTTTCTTTCCACTCTTTCCAGTGCATCCACTTGCTGTCTTCTACCTAATTGAAAAATGAAGAGAGAAAATTGATGACTACAAAATTTACTGTTGTACTGTTGCTGCTGACTATGTTTGTAGCTGCCTACGCAAAAGGAAAACGACCGTTTGCGGCCACTGCTCTAAAAAAATTCTGAAAATTTCGAAAGTTTTTGTTTTAAGATAAAGGCAACTCGTTGTCTTTACATTTTATTTTTTTGATCATTTAACTGATTTTCGAAAAGTAAAAAACGATGTACTAACCAAAAAGGTTATTTCGGTAAACCGTATCAATGGCGCAATCAAATCACTACTGACGATTTTTGTACGGGAGCTCATCAGCACTGTTTCGCTGTTCCGTTTTCTATTTTTTCTTCCTTTGGTGAGCTAAAATTATCCACAACCAGCATTACCACTGAGGAAATGGTCGAGCTGGCAGTGTTGGTTTGCTTTCTCTCTCTCTCTCTCTCACTTACTTTGACTCACTTTGGTTCACACACTCTGGTGCTCAAGGAAGTGCGAGTGAGAGTGAGAGGGTGGTGAAGAAACAGTGGTGAAAAAAGGGAGGGAGAATATTGAGGTGGTGATGCTAGTGGATACCACCACCACCACCGATTGCTTCCACTCTGAGAAAAGTGAGAGAAAACAGAACACAGTGCCTTTTCTATTTTCTTTCGCTTTATCCTCCTCGTCGTCGTCTGCAGCGTCCAGACGGTGGTAACGTTTGTGTGTTACATTAGCAGAAAAAGAAGGCGAGAAAGAAAGAAAGAGAGAGAAGAGGAAAAATTCTACCAAGAATCACCACATCAGAAAAGAGAAACCAAGAAAGAGTATCCACTCTTGTTTTCTTGGCTAAGCCATTCATTCATTTGCTCGCCATTCAAGGAAGCGATCAAGGCTGCGGAACTGCAGAACTGCCACTGCAACTTCAATCACAACAACAGCTGTTGCTGAAAACGATAATGTTTTTTTGCACTTTGTACAACCACCACCACCACTGAAGCCTACTGTGCGCGAATACTATGCCACCTTTTTCCATTTCAAAGAATCTCAATTACTGTTTGCTATAAAAAGACATTGATCACTTGAGCGTCACTTTTCAGTTGATTAGTCGCTGAACATCTTTAAACTTTCAAAAATCATTAACAGTAAAGAACTGACAAACATGGATCGCCCAAAGGGCTCTTCAGTTTCAAATCTTGGAACCACTTCTAGTCACCACCAACATCGAGCGTCCATTCTTTCTCGTTCTCGAACCTCTAAAAAGATCATCTCTGCCACTTCCACTGCCACAAACTCTAATCAAATTAGCAACTCATCATCCTCTTCGTTATCTTTAAAACGCTCTAAATCGCTGCACTGCCCTAAGGCGACTCGTTTCACTACCGCCGCCACCACCAGTTTCAATGCTCTGATGAACAACTCAGGCGGTGGTGATGGAGGCTTTTATCAGCAGAAACAGCAGTATCACCCTCTGATTCGAAGTGGTACTCAGGGGGAACTTCCGCAACGACAACAGCAACAGCAGCACTACGGATCACGTCGCCACCACAGCACCAACGACTACGAGCAGATGATGGTGCACCAGCAGCAGACTGCAGGAAAATCAAACAATGGCAGCTTTGTACCGAACGGCCAATTGGTCCTCAACTCGAGCAGTCACAGTTTGTACCGCCTGTACAACAGTCCCTCGACAACTTCGGTGGGCGCTGGGACGTCGTCGTCGTCAGGAACGCACTACCACCCGGTCCAGAATCCGCTTTATCAGCCGCGAGCTAGCTGTGCCAGCAGTGGAGCCAGTCTGGCCAGTCTCAACTCGGAGAATCATCACCATCAGCAAAATCAGCAGAACGTGCACAGCTCTTCAGTGAACGGAAGTCGCAAAGCTTCAGAGTGTTTCTATGAAGAGGAAGTCTTTGAACCGCTGACCGATTTTAGCCAGCTACTCTCACAGCAAATGAACTCGCTAGCCATTTTTGGAGAAAAGGAGCAGAACAGCTCTTCTTCTTTGGCTAAAGACGATGATCAACAGTCGACAACGGTCACAAACGGTGGTTCAAGCAGTTACAGTGGTGGGCAACAGTTATCAAATTCAACTACCACTGCACATCGTCGCTACAATGGCTCTAGCAGCAGCTCCTCGCTGATCAATGGCCAGCCCGACTACTCATCGTTCCTCGTGGATCATCAGTACGAAAGTGGCCACGATGACCATGAGGACGATCAGTCCTGCTTCTGGGGAACGGACAATGATTACTTCAATTTGGAGCCCCTTCCGGTTCTGAATAGCAACACAGCAGCAAATCACATTTCAGCTGACATCTCAAAGTCGACAACCACAACCACTGGAAGCTCACTTCGTTCAGTCGCTAAAAAGTCGCACTCTAAAGCGGGCCAACCTTCTCTCTATCGCTTTTACCTCGTCCGCCAGCGGAACTACCCGCCGTTGTACCTGGAAAACGGCGGCTCTCGACGTCGCATCTACCGAACTCTGGTGCTGGGCTATCCCTCATCGGGGAAAAGCTCTCTGCTGGAGCAGTTTTCCGTCTGGTTGGCGGAGGCACCGGCCAGTCGATCCTTTCACCCGGCCATGGCCGTCGACCTGGCCGAGCCCACCAATCTGCTGGTGCACTTCCTCGAGTCGGACTCCTTTGACAAGTACCTCCTGCAGGTGCCGGTCATCGACTACCAGCCGGATGCCTATCTCATTCTCTTCAGTGTCAACAATCGGTAAATAATATCAGTTTTGTCAAGCGGGGTTAAAAGTGCTCATTTTACACATTTTCTCTTTCTGCAGTGATTCATTCAACAGCGTCAAGAAGACGCTCGTCGACCTGCAGCGCTGGGACGACGTGGAGACCAAGGCGGTGATCATTGTCGCCAACAAGTCAGACCTGGTCAGAGGTCGCTGTGTCACGCGACGAGGTACTACTTTTTAAATTCAAGTTTACATTTTATTTAAAACTTAACTACATTTTTGGGTATTTAATCGTTAGAGGGTCGTGAACTGGCCAGCGCCAACAACTGCAAGTACATCGAGGTGAGCTGCACCATCTCGCACAACATTGATGTCCTCCTGCAGGGACTTGGCTCGCAGATTGTCCTCAAAGAGGAGCAACAGCGCAAACAAAAAGGTACTTTTAATAAATGTTTTAATAAATCACGTTTTAATTTTTGCTGCTTTTTATTAGAACTTGAACAAGCCAAAATGGCCAAACATCAGGGGCACTCGCCCCTCAAACGACGCGACAGTCTACTAAAACGTTTTCTCCGCAAAACGGCCATCAACAAGTCAAAGTCGTGCGACAATTTGCATGTTCTTTAAGCAAAAATGCAAAAACATTTAAGTTAGTAGCTAATACTGCCATCAAATGAAAAGAGATTCAAACAACTGCTATTTATTATCACGATTTGGATTAAAGAGCAAAAAACTTGTAAATACAAAATTTGTAATTTTTATCATAAATGTCAACAGTGGATTTTTACAGTGAAATTGTGTTTGTGTAAATTGTGTTTGCTTGTGTAAATCAAGAGAGTTGTGCTTATTAAAACAACACACATTTTTAAAAATACAAAAGAATAATGAGACCAATGTAGAGGAAAAGGACTCTACAAAGATTTAAATAAAAGAGTAATTGAAAAGAAGTAGACATGTTTGTAAAACATTGTAAAAAGACATAGGCAGCTCACAACACAAAAGCCAATGACTTAAACAGATAATAATAGAAAAGGGAATAAGAAAGAAAATGGTGAAGAACAGCAAAAGATAGTTGCCAATACTTTTAATTTAAAACACACACATTTTGAAAACAGAGGAATCTTGATTTAATTTTTCAAAACCTTTAAGGACACATTTCAATTTAGGAGTTGCCGTTGACTGACTGCTAAAAAGTAAAAAAATAGTAATAACCCTAACTTTTTAAAAAATTATCATAAGTATACACATACCTTACTTTCCACTGGAGTGGAAGTGGCAGTGGCAGTGTTTGTCGATGCATCCGCCACCACCGTACCTTCATTTCCACTCTGCAGCTTAAGCGCTTCATAGGACAGATCATCTCGATTGTAGTTGGAGTTTGAACGGCCGCCACTGCCGCCGGACAGCTTTCCATTGACAAAGTAGGTGAAGTGCTCCGGCTTGAGGGTGAAGTAGAGAATGCTGGCCACGACGCAAACGGAGAAGAGAATGAGGACGATGAGGAGGAGGGCGGTGAAGAAGCGCCGACTGCTGATCGCCCGGCCGACGGTGCTGTCCGAGCAGTACTGGTGGACGCCGAAAAAGTCCGACATCAGCGAGTACGGTCCTTCGCAGGCCTACAAAAAATATGCAAACTATTAGCATTTATACATTTAATACTCAAAACTGCCAAAACCTACATCACTGCCGGTGATGCTGCACTCAAAAAACTCATGTCCGTAGAAGATGACCACCGTCGCCTGGCTCTCGTCCGCCGTGGGTGACATCTTGCGCACCACCACCGAGTCCATGGGCGTCTTGCGGGTGATGCGCGGAAAGGTCTCGCCGATGCCCTTGTGCAGGATCTCCACCCACCGACCGGCTTTGCACTGGATCGAGATGAAGGAGTCGCCTGATGATGAAAAGCAAAAATGAGTTGATAAAAATGGTTGCAATTGCAAAGAATAAAGTAAAAGCTTTACCCTGAAAGATGATAGTCATCTCCTTCCAAAAGGCAATGCCGTCAATTTTGCGCGACCAGTCGACCGATCTGGCCGCCTGGAAGATGTCCACGTGCGAAAGGTTGGTGGTACTGTAAAGGACGTCATTCTCGTAAATGGTCACCACTGATCGATTTGATGCAGTCTACAAAAGATAGAATAAAAAACAATAAAAAAGATTTTGAATCAAACAAAGTCTGTCTGTTTGCTTACCCATGAAACAAGGAGAATCTGATTGGCGGGCACGCACTGTCCGTTTTCCGCTTTGACGCGTACAGTGACGGCCGCCTCGATGGTCGTCTGGCCCTCATCATTTCCGGTTTCATCAATGCCGCCGATCAGCTTTGAGATTGGCCGTCCACTGGCCAGACTGGGCACCTCTCCCTGCTTCAGCACCCAGTACTGGCGACTGTGCACCAGAAAGATGGATCCATTGGCGAGCGTCGTCAGGGCGTCCACCTTGTTCAGCTCAAAGTCAATGCAACGGTCAGAGGCGGCAGTGGTAGAGTCCACTGGACTGGCGTCACCCAACAGAACAGTCCATATCAGCAGCGTTCCAATCAGGAGGAGGGTGTTGTTCATCAGAGAAGGGAAGCGTTGAATCATTTTGTTTAATAACTCCATGGTTAATTGGGATGATGATAGTTTTCAAAAGTCTGAAAATGCAATAGTTTGATTAGCTGAAAAGTACGTGTAAATTGACTGCATGCTGGCTGGCTGACTGACTGACTGACAAGTGTAACAAGTTCAAGAATTTGCCAGTTTTTTTCAATGTGACAAAAAGGAAATACCGGCGACAAAAGCCGCAAAAGCAGAAACAAACAAGGCGACACCGTTGTATCAGCTGCCGTTTAATCTACCCGAGAGCAGCTGCCAGCACGCGGGTTGTTTTCTTTCCTTCCCTCTTGCCACCTACGACAAACATACGACATCGGTAATGAGCCCCCGTGCTGTGTTACCATGGCGGCTCACCGGTAACCTTGGCGTCCCTCTTCTGCAGAGGCAAGTGCGACGTTGCATTACCATCAACATCCTCACAACAGCTAAACGGTAACTGTCTTGGCAACCACTGCCACCGCCACCACCCGCACATTTGTCGCATTTGTCCATTTGTTAACTGGTATTGCCACTGCTGCTGCAGCTGCAGCTTTAACGTCGCACACTCTCAGAGAGAAATGAAATGTGACACTTTTGCAGAGTGAGAGAATGCAGAATAAATAAAAAAGAAGAGCAGGAATGCAATCACCGGTGAGCTATGATCAGTGTTGTAGCAGTACAAGTTACTTGTTTGAAAAAAATGCAAGGGAAAAAATATCAAGACAAACTGTAGCAGACAGAAAAACCTTTGTTCAAACTAACGATTTTGTTGCCATCTCTCTCTCTCCCACTGACAATGCCAATAATTCATCTTTACTACAGTTTAGTTGCCATTTTTTTGCTCTTGTCCCGGGTCACTGTCGTCATCGTCATTGTCGTGGCTGCTGCTGCTGCCGCCGGTGAGGGGTCATGACCTAGACGTGAGAGGTCACCCGGCAGAGAGATAGCAGTAGCAGTGCTTTCTATTTTAATACTAAAGGAAAAGAAGAGGATGACGATGATGATGATGATGATGATGATTTGTGGTGGGGACTGGCTCGTCTGCAGACACAATCACAGTCACCAGCAACAGCAGCACAAGCTCACCTGCGCGCACCTGCACACCTGTTCACTGAGAAAGAGGCTGCACTGAAAGATTTGCGCACCTGTGTGTGTGTGCGGTAAAACAGCAGCAGCAGCAGCAGCAACAGCAGTGGTAACTGTTTTAAAAGTGCCTCACTGCCTAACTGACAGTGACTAGACAGTGGCTGGTCGCCTGCCATGAGCTAAATGATGAGCTGCTAAATGAGCTGTGAGAAGGAGAAGGTGAGAGCGTGAGCGAGATTAGCGGACGGCGATTAGTGGTTGGCTGAGAAGATTATTCGGGTTCGCCTTTTTGCTGCTTGCCTGCCTTGTTAATGGCTTAATTCGGTCTGCTTCTTCAAGCATCTTACACAAACATTCCTTCATTTTCCGTCACTTTTTTTGATTTATCACACAAACAAAGCAACAGAGCAAACAACGGTTTTTGTTTTTGTTTTTTCTGCTGCAGCGATTTTTTTCGGTTAGCAGTTTGTGCGGTTGATTTAACTGAATTTTTTTTGACTAAGGAAGAAGTCATGACGAAAAGGAAGAACAACAACAACAAAACTGGTAAATCAAGTAAAGGAGAGGAGTGCTTAGATTAGCCTAAGTAAGTGAGTCTAATTAGGATGTGTAGATTTTTCTGCTTTTCTGCTTCAAAGCAACTAGTCAGTCAATTTAACCAGACTAGGCAAATACAGCAGCAAAAGTCAACCTAAATTGAAAAGATTAGAACAGCGACAAAAAGAAAAACAAGAACAAAGGCGGCATCAGCAGCAACAACAATTTGATGATCATGATGATGATGGTAATGATGATGAGGGTGGCCTAAATAAAACATCTACTGCAGCTACTTTTGCTGATTGATGAGAAGGAGGAAATTAGAGACAACAGCAACATCAACAGCAACAGTGAACATGTGCTAGAGAAAGTAACAAAAGCAGACTGAAGAAAAGCAACAGATGCAACCGCCGATTTAGCAGCTGATGAAGGCCAATTGAGGCGGCCATTGTCTTTTCCCAATTTAGTTCAACTCTTTAAGTTTCTTCCCTTTCTTTTCCTTTCCTTCTTTTCCCTTTTTCTAATTGACGATGCTCAAAATTGGTCGTCAATTGCTCAAAATCAATCTATTCGTTTCAGTGAACTGGTAATTGGTGCCGGCGCAATTTTCAGGACAGTCAGAAAATAATAAATAAGGTAATAATGATTGCACATAATCGCTAATTGCTCTCACTGGAAGGCAAGTAAATGAGAGAGTTTTGACAAACATCACTGTCACACAGCCGAGCAGAGCAAAACAGAGCAAGAGTGTGACAAAATCAGTTTTTTGTCAGTAACCTGTGAACGTGTGACAAATTGATAATTACTACTACCTCTACTTGATTGTTTTTTGTGTTTGCTAACTAATGAGAAAAGTTTAAGACGTATGCCAACATTGCAGAAAAAACTATATTAAGTTTTTTGTCTTCAAAGAACTTACCAATGATCGAATCGATGACAAAATAACCGCCCCTTGAAAAACACTTGAAAGAGCGTGCCAGCAACTTTTGACTTTAAAATGATAACAAAAAATAAACTTTTGTCACAAAGTAGTGATGTTGATGATGATGTTGAAACTCAAATGTCGAACAAAGTGAGGACCTCTACTTTTTCACGGCCGGCTTTTGAAACGACAGATTTTTTGTGGGCTTTAACTGAAAACCGAGTCACGCCAGAAAATCAAACACAAAGTCTCGAGCACTGTGAAAGATGAGTAGTTTGTAGGGCTGTTGCCTGGCTGCTTGCCTGCTCTTGACTTCAGACTCATAAACAGGAAAAAAGCGGCAATAAACAAGCACTGTAATGGCGATGATGATGTCGATGATGATGATGATGTATTGGCGTCAATGTTGCCGTTTGACAAGTTCAGCGAGAGAGGATTAACAACAGCAACAACACACCGACAACGACAACGGCAAAAGCTGGCAAATAATGACGGTGATCAACACGCCGTGTGTGCTAACGATTGAGCGAAAAGAAACAGAAAAAAAGAAAAAATTACCAAAAACCGGAGACTGAAAAGAACTAGTGCTGCAGCAGTAGTAGTGGCAACAGCAGTATTAGTGTCGGGCAGTTAAACTAGGCTGTGTCGGTGCCTGTCTGTTTGACACACAGTGTGATCAGCGTGTTTGAAAAGGTTGAAAAAAGAGAAGCGAGGAAATGCGAGCAACGTTCACGTGCGGGCGGTGGTCACTAGCGTAATGAGCCGAAGAGGATGTTAAATTGCGCAAAAATGATATTCGACAAACCGTCTCTCTGAGTCAACAAGTGGTGCGACTGATGGTGGTGGTGGTATTTGAGGCAATACCAAAATGCTTAAGCTTTTCAGGAGGAGATGAGTCACCACCGGCAACGGTTGGCTGCAACAGCTTCAGTGCTTCGGAAGTGGCCAGTGAACTGACACTGATCACCAGGAGAAAGGTAGGAAAAGACAGATAGCTGAGAGAGATTGCTGTTCGACTAACTGTTTAAAGTGCTGCTGAGTGGTGTCTCCTCTACTGTTGAGTAAGTGGTGGCGGTAGTGGTGGTGAAATGTGCAACACCGAGAGATGAAAGATGTGCGAGAAAATCCTCTTCGTTTTCTTCTTCTTCTTCTTCTTCTTCTTTAGTGGCAATGGTGGTGATAATGAAGAAGAAGGGAGCTTCTCACACGCTGTTCACTTCACTGAAGGGGCACACTTGTCAGCTTCGGTTGCTGCTGCGATTTCGCTGCTGTCACTGTCGCTGGTAATGGCAGCGGTAGTGGCGGTGGTGTGCTTTTCGAGCCTTTCTCTCTCTCTCTCTCTCTCTCTCTCTCTTTGTCTGCCTGTGCTCGTGTTCTCATCACCATTTCATCGTGTGCAAGGTGTGCACTGCTTTGCTGCTGCCTGTGCCCCCTCTCTCCCTCTCTCTCTCTCTCTCTCTCTCTCTGCCATGCTGATGCCACTTCTTCATCCTCCTCCTCCTCCTCTTCTTTTGCTTCTTTTCACTCGTTGTCTTCTTTTGTTTGCTGCTGTTCAGCGGTGGTGATGGTGGTGGTGGTTCCTTCCCTTGCCTCAAGTCAAAGAGGGAGAGAGCTTGAATTACTCGTGGTGGTGGTGGTAGAAATGGAAGCAGTGCTAAAGAGTGCTAACTCTGCTTAGTGTTAACGCTGTCCAGTGGTCGTTTTTAGCAGCGGCGACGGCGACAGAGCTCTCCTGAAGATGGAGGCGATTCAGCAGACAGACACACACACACTCATACTTTAGCAAAAGGGGAAATCTGTTGTAGAGGTGAGGTGAGGTGCTGGTAGGGTTGGTGGCACTGCCGCCCCCAGCTAAAGCAGTGGCATAAATCTAAGAAGCCACTCTTTCTCCTGACAAACTTAAAGACTAATGTTTGTTGCTTTTTTCTTGTAATTTTTTCACTTGCCGACCGCTTGATTTACTTTCACTTTTGCCCCGCCGATGACTCCGCCGCCGTCACCGAAAATCTCATTTATGTTTTATGCTTTTTATGTTTAATATAATGGCAGAGTTAGGTAGTGCTAATGGTGCTCGAAAATGCCAAGGGTGGCTACCTGGAGCTCATTTGGGGCGGCAATTTGCTGTTGCTGTTGCTACGTCTGTCGCTGCTGCTGATGCATTCAAGGCAGAACTTGATGAACGCGCGCAGGTGAACTGCTGTCGCCTCTGATGCTGCTGCTGTTGTTTCAAGTTCTAAATCCACTACTGCCACTACTACTGTCGATTGACTAGCTGACACTGACTGTGTTCTTTTATTCTTTTTGTTCATTCATTCATTCATTCATTTAAAGTAAAAGCTCATGCAGTCAGGCAGGCAGGCGATTTATGTGCTTTTTCCAGTGATAGAGCTAAAAACAACCGTGTAATCGACGTGAATCAGTGTGCTGCCTACTGCTGCCTGAATCATCATCATCATCATGCTTATTCCTTTTGACTGGTTGACTGACGTCTGTGTGCTACCTGAAAAAAATGATAAATGCAAATGGAATGTCAGATTTGCAGTTGCTGTCAGTTTTTGGATTGTGGATTAACTGTCAGTGATACTATCGTCCTCACTGAGAGCTTCCTAATCTGACAACGACAGTTTAGTCTGGAAAGTATCACAAAAAGAGCACATATCACACACAGCAGACACAAAACAGAAGCGTTTTGTCGGAAAATGGGGTTGATTTCCATTGTAACTACCGCTTCTATTTCTGTTTTTGGATTGTGATAAAGAACGTGCATTAAAGAAGATGAGTTTTGATGCTGCTGTGCTCTGCAATCAGTCATAAAGCTCTCTGTCAAGTCTGTCGACCTTGAGCCGAAGTTGAAGAGTGACCAGTTTCTCTCTCTCTCTCTCTCTCTCTCTCTCTCTCTCTCTCTCTCTCTCTCTCTT
>JAALOO010001979.1_pt1 | contig 12328 bp, 8 predicted proteins | sample 7257641 | NCBI WGS metagenome assembly JAALOO01 (sample SAMN14085613, study PRJNA598686) | mite metagenome | biome: ENVO:01001000; feature: ENVO:01001002; material: ENVO:01001226; isolation source: single female mite from University of Michigan culture on fish food culture... ... | reverse complement strand
AAATATTCTTTATTTTAAATTAGAAAAAACTCATTTTCTAATAAATGCAAGAAGAAACACATCTTGAAACTATACAATCTTAAATTAGCTAAAAGAATATTTTCTCTATCTAAACTGAACTGCACAGACAACGCAATGACAGGAGAAAAAGCTGTTTTGCTTTTTAAATAATTTATTATTTATTAAAGAGCTAGCCAAAGCTGAGACCTCAAGTGGAATCGGAAACAGTAGCAATAGCAAAAGCAGCCACAACGAAATAAGTGACACTTTTGCATATTTCATATTTTCATTTATAAATAAAAAGAGAAGAAAAAGGCGACAATGGTGTTCCTGCACTCGGCGAGTGTGCCTTTTGGCACTTTCCACTTTCACCTTTGTGGAAAATGAGAAAAAGTAGAACCTGCTTCATTTGATGTCATGTTTGCCACCAGAATCACAGACCTGCACACATGCAGACAGTCAGTCAGACACCATTCTTTCACTTTATCTGCTGGCAAATTGCAGTCCAAAATTAAACGAAACCGATTTGTCGGTCCCAAGTTGTCTCCTTTTCAACTTCTCATTCTTCGGTGTATTGTACTGCTGTGCCAGCAACAGCAGCAGCAGCTTTGGTGGACATATTTCTCTCTGGGCAGGACAGCATTCTCGACGACAACGAACAAGGCGCGAATCAATTTGCATGTTATTAGAGAGTGGTGCACACACACACACACTGGGCGCCAGGCTGATAGCAGAAATGAAGCAGAGCAGTGTCGCCTGACGCCGCATCTAAACGTGTCCTGCCTTGCAGATTGTACACACAGATGTTCACCAAAGAGGGAGAAAAGCATTCGGAAAGATGCGACATAATGCTGTTGGCTGCCTAAATGGTGCAAAGTGGTGGAACTTTGTGAATTGAGCCACTCTGAAAACGCATATAATGAAGAAGCGACGAGAATCTCATATTGGCAATGCGGATTTAGTCTCTTCTTCTGGTGATGGTGGTGGGAAGGGGAAAGGATCAATTCTCTCGGTGGTTGATCACATGGCAAAGTGAAAGTGATCCACGAGATGTGAGCAAAGAGAAGATTTATGGGCATAGGTGAAAATGAGAATAAGGGTGGAAAAACAACAGGCGAGGGGGAGGAGAAGGAAGATGATGCTCGACGGTGCAAATCACGAAAACGTGATGCACAGTTCGCTGATGATGAGGTTGTAGTCGATTAGAAGGGCAGAAATGAGAGGGGATTTGCTGCTTGAATTGAAAATGAAATGGAAGAGAAAACACATGTTTTTAAATCCTTTCTTCAAACTCCCAAAAAAATAAAGTTTTAATAGAGAAAAATGCACACTGCCGTACAGCAAACTGACTAACAAAGAACTCTATGCAATCGCTCATCAGTTTTTCCTTTTCTTATCAACACCACAAATTCTTGTTTTCTCCTTTTACATGACTTCTTAAATCGACAAAACACTTTTTTGTTTCCAACCAGCAGAGGCAAAACATGACCAGAACTATCACTGCAAAGTTTTCTTTACTCTCTCGTTCCATTCTACTGAGCAGCAAGTGAGCAAGTGAGGCGTGAAAAGCGACCTTATCGAACCAGCTTCAATATAGAAAGATGACTTTTAGTTTAAAACTTCCCATCTTTTTTGCCCCATAATTGAAAGGCACCCACAAAAAATCGGGTAGATGGACAGACACACACACATTTACCGGTTCGATTGAAAAACATCGATATTCTTTTTGCTTTGGTCAAAATTGACAATTTCTGCTTCGCTTGAGTTTTCTTTTTCAACTAAAATCACATAGAAAAGTCCAAATGGAACACTTTCAAATAGATAGAGCTAAAATTTGTGAGCAAACAGTAGTAACTCTGAGTTGTCAAACAAATATAAAAATGAAACAGTTTCATGTAAAAAATATAATTTATATAAGTAGTTCAACTAATATTTTTGCACATATAAAATTAATTTGAATGCAAATATGTTTTCAAAACATTATTTTGAGTTTAGAAAAACACTTAACAACTTAACTACTGGTGTTAATAAAAAAATATAATAATAAAAATGTAGAAACGTTAAAGATCTAACTTCACTAAAAAACTAATTTTAAACTAAATCTAACAACTTTTGGTAAACTTGTTGAAAAAAAACTACTTACCATTCGTATGCCCTTCTCTGGATCTACGTAATTGCTAATCTTCTGATTGCTTTGAATCTTGCGCTCATCACCTAGAAAAGGAAAAAATTAATTAAATAGAAAGTTCTCCGCTTTGTGTTTATGCGGTAGTGCATACCACTATTGCACGTGAACCAGGCGTTAAGGGCGTTCAGCGTCTTGCAGCGTAGCAGCGCCGATTTACTTCTCACAATGTACGAATCACTGGGCTCCTCTTCAAACTTGAGGCCCTTGGGGTTGAGATTGCTAAGGTCAACGGGTGAACCGTCGAGAGAGGGTGGCAGAAGCAGCTGACCATCTGCACCTTCTGTCGGATGGGAAGATGAAGATGATGATGATGAAACGGGTAAAGAAGGCAACAATCGAGCAGAGTCATCGTGAGTGTGCTGACTCCCCTGCAAAGGCTCCAGCAGGTGAAGAAGGCCACCGGAAGGATGGTGGTAGTTCTCGGCAGTGCTGTTGGTATTGTTCAGGTGGCGGTGATGTGAATGTTTAGGGTGATGGTGGTGATGTGCCTGCTGTTGGCTTCGGTTGGTGTGCACATGTGCCAGGGAGTCGCCAACTGCAAAGATAGACAAAGGAAGTGGTAATTAGTTGAGGAAACGATAATTAGTGGCGGCACCAGTGGTAATGAGCGTGGGTGAGCTTGAAGAGTTCAATTGCAATTGAGTCATTCATTTTGCTGTGAAAGAAAAGTGAACCTAATGGGTGCTATACGCTTAAACACCGCTAGACGCTAATGAAGAGGTCAGTCTATTTGGGTGATAAAAGTAGGCAGTTTTAATTACCGTACATTAGAATGCTAAAGTCACTTCCTTGCCAAGTACGAAATTTTTCTCTCTCTTCTAAAAATGGTGCACTTACGCAGGGACACACTACTGGAGAAACCTCAACCATCTGATGGTGATAGTGCGCTCAGATAAAGACTAGCAGCCTTTTAGCTGGCAGCTTCTACAGCTGCAACTCTAGCAAATAAACAAGTGGAGACTATGTTTGACTCTCTGTCAGTGCCTCATGTGTCCGCTGATAAAGTCTCTTACTTCTTTCAATCCACTGCTGCAGTTGTAAATCACTCGTTCGCTGTCAGTGTCACTTGTCGGACGGTGCAGCAAAGTCGATAATTTGCTACAAGCTCGAGGATTGAGTTACGCTAAACAATTGAGCGCAAGGGGCCTTCGTTCGCTGCTGTAACAGCAGTGCTGTTGCTGCTGCTACTATCACATGCACTCGAAGATCTTTGCTTTAAACTGTCGTCCAAACGTTGTACTACTTGAAGCAATCTTTGCCACTGATATCATTAAAAATAGTCTTCCTCGTTACACATTAAAGAGGGAACAACTTTAAGTTCTTTTGAATCTGCAAATCAGATCTCCCGTAGTTTGGTAAAATTAAATCGTCTACTAGTAGTGGCAGTTTAATTAGTAATTTTGCGCAGCGTGTTTAAGATCATCAGTTTTAAGAAAGAAAGAGAGAGCCGATCAACCGCTGAGCTGTGCTAACTAAATTTAGAAATTCAAAACCAAGTTTATAAACTTGAGAAATCATCTTCAAGTGAAAAGAGGCAGCAGCCACAGCAGTTTCCATGTGGCGACCCACAAAAAACACAACACTGTGGCTATGTTTTGACAGTCGCGGCGAATGTGGCTAAGACTGCCTTGAATTAATTAGTCTTTCTCTTTCTTCCAATGGACATCCTCAATAAAGCTTAAAGAAGCGCCTGGCCACCAGAAAACGAAGAAGAAGAAGAAAAGAAGAAGAAACAGTCTGCCCAGACGCACAGCTGACACACAGGCAAGGGCAATTAATTGTCGGTTTGGCACACACACACACATACTGAGATACACAGACGGTCTGCTTCAGTGATGAAACTGCAATTGGAGCTGACGAAGGAAGCTTTACTTTTTGGTGCTCACTGGTGCTGATGCTACTGCCTACTTTCACAGTTTCGAGGAAAAGAAGGAAATAAATTAACTACCAAATGCAAAGTAGCAGTGGTGATGAGTGCCGCTTGCCGGCGATTAAAAGCCGAAAAGTGGAAAAAGTGGAGGGAAGCACTTCAGAAAGAAAGAAACAAAAACAAAGACTTCTCTTTTGCTATTCTTAAAACTTGCTAATTAGTTGTGTTTTCTACTTTTTTCTTTCAATCTTTTTGTTCATCTCAAAGTGTTGAACATCAATTGCAGCTTTCTGATGATGATAACCGTCCATGTGCTACAATTCCGTCTCTTCAACCGTGAATCAGCTTTTCAACGATTGCATTTCGGATGCGTAGTTTCGTTTTTTTGCTTAAAGTTAGCTATTGCTGTCTAAAGTTGAAATCTGAGCAGGAATGATAGAAGGCAAAGCAAGTTTACCACTAATGACATCTGCCACAAATTCAGCAAAATGTTTATCTGAACTATAAGCCAATGTGTGTGACCAGTGGTCATTTGTGGTCAGCAGAGAAAAAAGGAAACAAAACAACCAGTGTTTACTTTTACGCAAATACTTGTTACTTGACCAAACGAGTCTACCACTGTGGAGATCTCGTTTGGATCACTCCCACCAGGATGGCAGCAAAGACCTGATACCGTTATTCGCTATCAAATCTAATCTAACACGCATACGGACACACACACAATCAACTGATGCAATTAAAACAATCACGACCTGGCCAGCTAATGTTAAATCTCACACATCGAGAGTTAAACATCATTTTCTTCAAACTAATTTCTTCTAAAGTTAATTAAAGCCTCTAGCCTCCTTTTCTTCGATTCAATGAGAGTATTTATTTGTAGCAGTGTATTTATTTGCCAGCAAGTTTTATCAAGCAGCTCTAATCGTGCACCCGATCTGATAATCTCTTTTCAATGTAAATAGTATGTGCGCAGAGATACATACATTGATGGATACAGAGGATAAAAGCAACATTCTCATTTGGTCACTGTTGGGTGGTGGTGGTAGTGGTGGTCATCAGAACAAGATAGAGAAATGTAACTGGTGGAAATTATCGCGGTAACACTAACTACCAGCCGCATCAGCTGGACAGCATCATCATCACCACCATCATCATCAACTGATGGCTGCAGTTCTCTCTACCTAATGACCACAGGACAAGAGTGAAGCGTCGTGCGACTGCAGCAGCAGCAGCAGCCCTACCCTCTGCCCGCGCCTTTAATTGACCCCCTTAATTATAGATGATAACTGCTCACTCCAGCCACTGGCCACTGCTGCTGATGGTCACTGTTTTAGGTAGAGCAGATAGTACCGACTTGTCGGGAAGTCACCAGACATGGACAGAGTCTAGAAGAGTCAAAGGGCAACATGGCAGTGGTAATGAAGATGAAGAGCGCATCGACATTGACTGACTGACTGCGCCGGGCTGCTTCTGCTGCTGCCAGATGGATACTAAATCAATGACCGGCGAAAATGGAGAAAATGTCTGTATTCAAACATTTAGATTGTTTTTAGCTTCATCTGAAAATCATTTGTCATTCAGTAGGCAATTGAAAAAAGTAAACTTTAAACTGCTTAAAATCCCCTTCTTTTCCAAAATGAGCTAGTCGACAGGCCTGCAAACAAAACTTGACGGATGATCATTGTGATTTAATTATCGACTAGTGCAGTTATTCTGGTAGCCACTGGCATTTTTTCCAGTTTGTTATTTTTTTAAATTTTTTGTTTTAAAAAACCAAACCTCAATGGCTTGCTATTGTTCAGCTTTAGTTTATAATATCTAGTGTTCATTAATTTAGCAGCCTAAAGCTGCCACAATGAAAACCATCACCAATTCATGAACTACTAGGATTACCTAGCAACACCGAACAGACGCCCAATGGAGAAAAATGGATTAGCAAAGTCTCAACTTGCGCATTTAATGGCAGAACATTAGCTTATGTAAATGGTAGGCACAAGTACTGTGCACCTTTTTCCTATTTTTAATCTTCAACTTTTAAAAACATTTTTATAATAAAGCCTCAAAAAGAGCCTTAAAATGAAGTTTTAAGATTTTATCTTTCCCGTTGCAGTTTTTTTCTGCTACCAATGTACAATTGAGCAAATATTTAGAGAACCGGGAAAACAGAAGTAATAGTGAAGGCACTACTCTATTTGATGAATATAATATTACACTTTTTCTAATAAAAGGAGCAAGCCATCACGTGTCTTCGTACCCATGCTTTTATTGAAGGAAGCAGATTACGTTGCTCAGTAGAGGAAAAATTCTCCTGCCGTCGAACAGTTATTAATTTTAATCCGATATTAATTGTTAATTACAGACACGGGCGAAACCTGGGCGCTTCTGAGTCGCTTTCAGTTGCACACACAAATCACTTGTACAAACGGAAGAATTAGAGAATAAGGCAGCAAGATTCTGGTGGTGGTTTGAGGAAAAAGAGAGCTGTTCCTGCTTCTAATTGGAAAGCACACAAAAACAGAAAAAAGGGGAAGAATACACTCTCTCTTTCGGGTAAAAATGAAATGAGGTGTCAATGAGCTTACTGAAGGGAAAAGTATTAGAAGAAAAAAGTATTTTTTCTTTTTCTAAAACTTTGTAAGCGCTTTTTTAAACGGTGCAAACCATTCAAAAACGGTTAGTGCTTTTTCTCATTTTGTCGAGCAATAGACAAGCAAACATTTTAGGTGCCGAAAATTTAATTTTGCAAAAAAGAATTTATATAAAAAGTGGAAATTATAATAAAAAACCTAAAGTTGTGAACATTTAAGAACTACAAATTAAAAAAAATGTTTAAAAAACTAAATTAATTTTTTTGTAGCCAACAACATTATCTTAATTTTTGTTGCCACTCTCAAAACGATTGTAAAATAACTTCTTGAACTTCCGAACTGTGTTTACTGAAAGAAATCAGATCAGTCATTTGGTCATGAGCACACTATGGTCTGCGAATGTCATCATTAATTCTGCTGTCCATCAGCGCCAACTGCAGAAGCATCGGGTCCATTACTGTGCAGCAAGTGAGCAGCACATAGTGTTCCACAAAACGTTCCAGCTTCCTTGTGCCTCTCTCTTGGCTCGCACTCAGCACGAGACCAATTGACTGCAGCAGCAGTGGCCGCATCAGCAGCATCAGCAGCAGCACACGTCACGTTATCTCTATTTTTCTCCTTTTGCTGCTTTTTAGCTCGATAGCATCACTATCATCACATTACCATAATGGCGAGTTGATTCGCGCTGTCCGAGCATCAGCTCTAGCCGTTGAACAAAGTAAAAGCTCATCATCATTAGGAATGGCAGCAAGTGTGTGTGTATGTGTGTGCGTCCATTGGACTGAAGAAGAAAAGTCGATTTTACAAACAGTACTTTGGACTTCAGTACTGGCCGTATTAGTGGTAGTATCAGTGCCAAAGAAACAAATTCAGTGCATCTTCCTCTGCCAACTACTAGTAAGCAAAAGTTAAAGTGTGCCATTGGCTAATTCCAATTTGTATTTCTAGTACCCGGAAATTTTGACTAATAAAAGCAAGTAAAAGAATCTTTCTAAGAAGAGCGACTATAAGACAACAAATGACATGGTCATAATTTATGTCACTCTCAACTACAACCCCTTTAATTTGACTTTGCTAGCAAATCAATAGCTGAAACGAATGGTAAACTTTTAGTACTTTCAAATTGACACCCCAACGGCAACTGTGAATCGACCGTACAGCACATGTCATTAACTGTATGGTTTTTGCTTCAAATTCTACTATTACTTTTCATAAATTTTTTAAAACTGGAACGTTTTTTGGCGACAATCATCACCGGTTGAAACTGTCAAAGAAACCGCCACTTTGTGTTTTTGCTTCTCCAATTCACATTCTCTCACCCAGCACTCCCAAATGACAGCAAACACGCAGCGGGTAAAAATTGTAAATAAAAATCGATTTAGCATTTTCAAACTGTAGTATAAGCGGACAAATGACAACTACACATTTACAAAACAAGAATATTCTTGGAACACAAAAGGAAAAAACATCAAAATTTGTAAACCAAAAAATCAAAAATCCACCAAACGGAGGCAAAATTATTATTAAATAACGAGATGTTTAATGCCTGCGTAAATGGCAATTGTGACAATTGCAGGAGGAGGGTGGAGAAGCAAAAAATTGCCCAATGGAATCGACGAGGCAACAGCATCAGCAACCCAACAAGCAGGACAATAGAGCCAAACAAGAGAACAGCAGCAGCAGAATATTCTGCAGTAGACGCAAAAATCAATAAAAACATCACCCAGTAGCGCCTAATGGATGCAGCACACTGCTGGGTGGGCGTGCATGCCGTCACAGTGATACCCGCACTGCAATGGAACAGTCGATGAGGGGACTAGACAAAAAATATAGTAAAAAGACAAGGAAAACCCAATCGATAAATAATACTAATTGGGATGCAATTTACTTTTGCCACACAATCTTTGAAACAAATTTTAAAACTTTTATATCCATAAATTTTCATGCTACAACCAACTTACTGCTCTTGTAAAACTTTCAATTGCACTTCTGGGTGTCGTTTGACACTGGCTTTTTGACATGACAGACATTTGACATTTGACTATTTGACTATCGATTTTGCGAAAAAGATACTACAATGAAAAGGGGAAGGAGAGGGGAGGGGAAATAAAGAGGGACCGGAAATTGGCAAATGAAAGTTGGTTGCATAGTGCATCTTTTCTCCAAAATATTCTGACATTTTCATTCTTATTCGTATTGTTGGCTGTTGTGTTGTCAAGAATGTCCACTTTGACAGACTTTGTCAATGAGGGTTTTTCCTCTTTTGCACCATCATAATGGAAATTCCTTACTATTCTCTCTTCTATTTTTACTACGGTCAGTTCCGGGCAAAGGGCATTGTACCTAACCTATTAAAAAGGTCGCTCTTTGTGATTCTCTAAATTTTTATCACACTAAAAATGCATTAAAAATTCTGTCAAATTCCTGAATGTGTTGTAAACACTCATTTAAAAAGAATAGTAGATGCTTTTAATAACAAAAAATAAAGTAAAGAAAACATAAACTATTTTATCATTTCAAGTATAGTACAGGCCTTAAGGGCAAAATGTCAATTTTATTTTAAACATGGCAGTAGTATAATCTTAAATTTAAAATTAAATTTTGTTGTCATCAGGATTTTTGCAAAATGAAATCAAAATTTAGGCACCATGTAATAAAAAAGCACAATATAATAATACACTCTGTTTCAATTGGAACAAGCTGAAATACTTTTGCCCCTTGTAAGGCAGTTGACAAATCAATTAGTTTAATTGAACGGCAACAACATGAGTGGCGGTGGTGGTGGTAGCAGTAGAGTAGTTTGAAACGGGCGATACATTCAGTGCAATAGCTCCAATTGAAACGAACTCTGACTGACAGAGAGGACTCAATGCATCACATACACTGGGGCTATTGAGCACAATGCATGGTTGCACTAATTTGCCTGCACATCTCTTTCTAGGCCTCCTTTACTCGGCTCAATCATCGCCACTATGCGGTGGCAATTGATGCGTAAGACTAGGGATGCTAGCCTAAAGTGAAAAGGGGTGATGACCAGGATCTGCACCCTTTCACTGTTTCAACTGAAATGAAAAAAGTCTGCCTGAATAGAAAGAGAAACAGAAAGGGAGATGAGAGGGTAGAGTTGTAAAACAGAAAACACATTTCCGGACAAAGGAGTTAAAACATTCACTCAATTTTTTTAAATGTTGCAAATGACTAAAATTAAATTAATTTTTATTTTTCTAAAAAGTTATCAGTATTTTTACGTTAAAATGTTTGTCTGTACAGACTTGTAACCCTGAGCAGTTTTCTTTGGCCATACAGGTCACCGCTACTGCTTCCACCAACAGCAAAAATGTTTAAACTCAACAGTAACAGCAGCAGTTTCCAACTAGCAGTAGCGCGTAAATCCGTTGCAATAAGCTGCCAACTGCTCTGATTTGCATCAATGCAAACTTGGCCTTGGCACCACCAGAAAGCGTGTCGTAAAGATAAAACCCTGAAATGCATTAGTTCAGGTCAGGGGTCAGAGGCTCCTGAAAAGTGGTGGCGATGCCGATTTCTGAAGTGGAAGCACACACACACAAGCTGAAATCTGCATAGTTTCAAGATTGCCAACAAGAAGACCAACAATTTTACGAGTTTTTCTGGAAAAAGAGAGCACCAGCAGCAGCACTCTTTTACGACCCAAAAGCGATGACAGCTGCGAGCTGCAGCCGATAACTGAAAACTTGAGCGCGACTTTACCCTCCACTGAACTTCTCAGAGTCAATTAAAAGCTCGTAATAAAAAAATGGAATGAGGCACAGGGTATCGTTTTATTCAAAGTTTATTATCCGCATCACTTTTTGGGTTAATGAAAACTCAAGTTGAGTTTTGACAATAAAACTCCAAGATGTTTTTTGAGTTTAAAAGCATTACAATCTTTCAGAAACAGTAGTAGTTTACGCTTTCTTGGCCTTACTGACGCTGATGAGTGAAACAAACAAAAAATGTCTCAACTAGTTAGCAAATTCTTAAACAGGAGCCAATTGATTTATAACGGCGCCCAAGTGCAGCGACGTGTGAGGCAGACGCGTGAGTGAGTATTTAATTTGCCTAGCACCCAAACGGTAATTAGCAACAGCAAACCACTTTTTGCACAAGCCAAGTTGGCCTCACCAAAAAGTACAAAAAATCAACCGACAACCAGCACTAGCACCAACCAAAAAAATGGTGAGCAATTTCACGCCAGACGCCTAGCTCTGCACAAGATGGCACAAAGCAATCCATCAACTGCTATCGTCTGCATAGTACGGCGCAATAATAGCACTCGTCGACAAAGCGAGAGAAAGAAAGAAAGACTGTATCAATGGAAGAATGCCGTACACAGTCGTACACACACTTCCTCGTTATTAAATCATCACTCGGCAGATCATCGACTGGCAACCACCAACACCACCATTACCACCATCAGTTCTATCCTTGCACGCACATTGACTGCCTCAATTATTGGTAATTACCGAATCGTCAATACCATGTACTGCCGTACAACGGCACGTTCTTCAACAGTTGGTAAGTCATCTACTCAAATTTAACGTCTTCGACTCTCAATGAAAGAGTTTGCCTTGTCTGAGGAGGCGAGGTAGGGAAGAGAAGAGAGCAAATACAGCAGCTGTGAGGGCTACTGACAAACAAAGCTGATTTATTAGCCGGCAAAATGGGCAAATGTTTGTCTTACAACAACAACACTTATCAACTGCAGCCCAGCAGACAACTGCCCAAGATTTCCCAACAAAAACGGTCATTTAAATATAGAATCTCCTCTATCGTAAGGTGAAAAGATCAAATCAGACAACAGTGTTTTTAAATCTAAACTTTGAGGTTAGAAACTTAGAAAAGGGCTGCTGTAAAGTTGTAAAATTAAAATTTACGATTAGTGTTTTGTTGATAGTGTACCTGCTAAAATATGCTCTGTGAAATGTGCTTTGAAGTAAGCTTTGACCTTTTGGCCATCTTATGAATGATCGCTAGAGCACCATTCAGCATGTCTTTTTCGTTTCTGTTTGATGCTAATCAACTGAAGCACATCGACAATTTATTGCTCTTACTAACTGTCTGTCAGTGTGTCTGTGTGCATTATCTCTGGCAAGTTGTTCGTGCTCTTGCAAAGATCCTTCGATCGAAGATTTCAGTCGGAAAAAAATCTCTGCTCCTATCATAGACGAGTTTAGCAAAAAAACCAAACTTCATCTCAGTTTTCATGATGATAAAAGCAAGCAATGTGCGAATTGAATCGATTACCAATTCGTTTGCTTGTGGTTTGAGAAAAAAGGGAGATGTACTGACATAAAAATGTTAGCAGATGGAAAAAATCAAACGCTAAACAGAACACGCGCGTTGATTTATTGCAAACCAGATCTTCAAGTTCAGAAAAAGAAAAACTCGTAGATATGAGAAAGTGGCACAGCGTGAACTTTGAGAAACAGCTAAAAAGGGAAGAGTAGAACACCTTGCCAGAAAATATTAACAAAGATGCACAGACACAAAAACGAGCCACCTTTTTCATCTCCAGCTGCGTTCAGTTTCTGTTGAAACCAAGAATCGATCTTTTTGTTTGTGCAAGAAATAAAAGTAGAAGCTTTTTTCTAAATTTAATTAAATTGCCCTCCGCATTCGTTTTCAACTTTGATGTCCCGGTTTAAATTGAAATGCAACTTC
>JAALOO010001978.1_pt1 | contig 12336 bp, 13 predicted proteins | sample 7257641 | NCBI WGS metagenome assembly JAALOO01 (sample SAMN14085613, study PRJNA598686) | mite metagenome | biome: ENVO:01001000; feature: ENVO:01001002; material: ENVO:01001226; isolation source: single female mite from University of Michigan culture on fish food culture... ... | reverse complement strand
AGAGACTCTCTCTCTCTCTCTCTCTCTCTCTCTCTCTCTCTCTCTCTCTCTCTCCGGCTGACCGTACACTTGACTTCACACACACACACTACCCTGAATCTCTCCCCCCACAAAAAAGGAACACTAATTTGAGCCTGCTAATTTGACGCGGTGATGATGATTAGCCGCTTGCAACAACCACTCTACTGGCGTCTAGTGCTCAATTTCATTTAGTAGCTATCCGCATTTTGTTACAGCAGTTAAATTCTTCCGTATTCTACTCTCTTTTCTTATTGTCTTCTCTATCGTCTTTAATTGGTGGCAGAGCTAAGTGGTGGTAGGCAACGAGACTGCTTATTTTTAGCAACCTGTTGCACATTGCACATTTGCCATCTCCATCTCCTTCTCCTCCTCCTCCTCCTCCTCCTCTGCTGCCATTGCCACTGTGTTTTTTCACTCACATGTTTGTTGATAACTCGCGCGAATTGGTGGCAGTGGCAGCAATAACGGCAGCAGCAGAAGCAGTGTCTCCTCTCTCTGTCCAATCATCGGCGCAGTAGTGCACAAGTGGTGATCACCACTGCCATTGCCGAGAGTTTGTTGAGGGAAGAGAGAGCGAAAAAGAAAGGCACACTTTTGTCACACGCACATGTCATCACTTTGTGAAACCGGTTTCACTTTACCCAGTCAATGGACTTCTCTCTGTGTGTGTGTTAGTCGATACTCCACCAACACCACTTGTCAGCACTGGCGATGATTTTATTGCCAGCTAATTGGCAATTAGAGAAGGGGCAGGGGCAACTGAGTGAGGTTAACCGATAACAGCAGCAGCAGGGTAAAGCCGAGTAGTGACTAATGCGATTACTGTGGCAGAAGAAGAGCGTTTGTGTGGTGGTGTGATATGGCCAGGCCAGCACACTGCTCAAAAGCGCACATGCTCTGCGTGAAACGCAGCACCGCGATTGATTGGTTCTGCTGCTGCTGCTGCTTCCTAGTGCCTAATGTCTCTTTTTCCCTTTCCCCTGGACAGGCCAGCAGCTCACCGAGGTGCCCCTGCTCCTGGACAGCGGCCAGCTGACGCAGCCCCTCAAGGAGCAGGTCACCGTGGAGGTGATCTTCCCCGGCAGCGGTGCCAAGGCGAGCGAGGACGTGGAGGTGAGCCCGGGCCATGGCTTCGTCTTCCTGCAGACGGACAAGCCCATCTACCGGGTGAGCGAGACGGTGCGCTTCCGGGTGCTGCGCCTCGACCGCCGCCTCTCGCCCCTCAATGAGAGTGTGGTGCTGAAGATCGCCAACCACCAGAAGATCAAGGTGGAGGAGGCGGTGCTGGTGACGGCGCCGCCGATGCACATCGCCGAGCACCGCTTCAACTTTCCGCTCATCGCCAAGCCGGGCACCTGGATGGCCGACCTCTTCTACGGGCCAAAGGTGTGTGTGTGTTTCTTAGTTTTTAAGTGTATTTAAGTTTTAAGATCCCATTTTCTCCCCTTCTCAGCACAAACTGGTCGCCAGCACCTCCTTCGACGTGACCGAGTACATCCTGCCCACCTTCAAGATCGACTTCAGCCTGCCGCCGTTCATTCTCAGCACCGACGAGACGATTGAGATAACGATGCGCGTCAACTACACCTTCGGGAAGCCGGTCCGGGGAACGGTGCACTACCGCTACGGGCTGATGGACACCACTGTTCCAGCTGGAACGGCTGACGGGCACGGGCATCAGCAGCCGCAGCAGCGAATGAGCAAGCTAATCGGCAGCAGCAACCCCTTCTGCTTTGACGGCGGCGTCATGACCCACCGCGCCAGCCTGGGCTTCCTCAAGGGCTACACCTTCCCGGTGCGCTTCGTCGTCGAGGCGACGGTGAAGGAGTGCGCCTCCAATGTCCTGGAGAAGGCCTCCGACAGCAGCGTCCTGGTGGTGGAGCGGCCGTACACTGTTGCCCTGCGGAAGACCATTCGCCGCTACAAGCCCAATGTCTCCAACTTTGTCACTGTAAGTCACCTGTTTTTAAAGCTAAATGGTTTTATCTTAATCTCTTGATTCCTCAAAGCTCGAAATCCTCGACCCGCACCGGACGCCAGTACCGGGGGTGCCCTTCACCGTGGAGATCAAGTCGACGGACAAGAAGAACCCGGTGACGCTGCACCCCTACATCGTCTCCTCCACCTACGAGGACACCGCCACCGGCGGACCGGGCCGGGCGGACCCGAAGACCGACGCCGAAGGGCGGGTCATCTTCAACTTCAAGACCTCGGACAATACGCGCTCCTACGACGTGCGCCTGGCCACCAGGGACCCACGGTACAGCGACCTCCAGCAGACGCTGGCCACCTTCACCATTGAGCCGTTCAATGGCACCGGCGAGCCGGCCAGTCTGTGGATTGAGAACAAGCGCGAGCTGACGTACCGCGTCGGCGACCGCTTCCAAAGTCACATCGCCACGGCGGGAGGGCCACTGGCCGGCGACACCGTCCACCTGCTGGTGCTCAGCAAGGGGGCGGTCCTTCTGCGGGAGACCCTTCAGGGGCCGAATAACCGGTCGATTGACTTTGAGATCAGCAATCGCATGGTGCCCACGGTGCGTCTGCTGGTGCTGGCCACCACCACCACCTCCTCAGCTGAAGATCCCAAGGGAGGAGTCCTGGTGGCCGACTCGCTGCGCCTCTCCGTCGCCCCGGGGCCCCGGGGCTGCGGCGTCGAGGTGACGATGCTGGGCCCCCAGGGCAGCCACACCGTCCTCACGCAGAGGAGGAAGAAGATATTGCCCGGCGGCAGCGTCACCTTCAGCGTGGCCGGCGGCCGGGCGGGCGACGTGGTGGGCTTCCACGCCATCGACGAGGCGATCTACGTGCTGCGGGCCGGCGGCCGGAACGCCTCCCGCAACGCCTACGCCCGGGCGCTGGAGCAGAGCGACGCCGGGTGTGGCCCAGGGGGAGGGGCCACCTCGCTGGAGGTGATTCGCACGGCGGGCTTCAAGGCGCTCAGCGCCGGGGCGCCGGTGCACGGCCGCACCGATGATTCGGTCTGCCGGCGGCTGGTGCGGCGGAAACGAAGCACTCCCTATACGCCCGTCTCTGCGGCGGGGGCCACCGAGGCGGAGCTGGAGCAGTGCTGTCGGTGGGCGCACCTCAAGTCGAGGCTGACCTTGAGCTGCAAGAAGAAGACGGACATTGTGCGGGAGCACACGCAGTCGGCCGCCTGCGCCCGGCGCTTCAACGAGTGCTGCCTGCAGGCGGGCAATCGCAAGTTCCAGGCTGCAGGTGAGTGTCTCGATTCCAATACAGTGACACTACAGTGACACCTTTGTTTTCCAGCCTCGACGACGATGAACAAGAACACCAACACGAAGGCGGCGGCGGCGGCGGCGGTTGAGACGGAGCTGATTGACTCGGGCGGCGTCGACGCCGACCTGGTGCGCACTGACTTTCGCGACACCTGGCTCTTTGACCTGAAGCTTCTCAGTGGCAGGTAAGAGAGTGGATGGTCTTAATTCTATTTTATTTCATTTTTCATCCCTTTACCTTTTCAATTTGTTTAGCGGCCAGCAGAACTTCACCTTCCCCACGCCGCACTCGATCACCAGCTGGGCGGTCTCCACGCTGTCCATCACCGAGCGGGCGGGCTTCTGCCTGAACACCGGCCCCCACCCCCACCTGGTGACCACCTTCAAGCCCTTCTTCATCAAGGTCTCCTTCCCGCCGACCATCATCGAGCACGAGCAGACGGAGGTGGTGGTCACCGTCTTCAACTACCACTCCGGGTCGCGCCTCTCGGTGCGCATCACCTTCGACAAGGTGGACGGCATCTGCTCGGACTGGCTGGGCGCCAAGCGGGCGGTGCGCAACGTCCAGGTCAACCCCAGCAGCTCCGAGCGGACCGCCTTCTCCATTGTGCCCATCTACAAGGGCACGCATGAGATTCGCATCGAGGCGAAGTCAGTGGACTACACCGACACCGTCGTCCGCCGGCTGACCGTCCTCGCGCCGGGCATCGAGCGCGAGCAGCAGCTCACCTTCGACCTGGACCCGCTGAACCGGGCGAAGCGGGAGACGCGCGTCGAGGGCGACTTCTACACCGACGTCACCACCAACAGCTCGCAGCAGACGAAGGTGAAGCTGCGGCGGGCGACGAATGACGGCGGCGACTGGGTCACCACGCAGGCGAACGTCGTCCCGAAGACGCTGCACTACGTGGTGACGGCCGTCGGCGAGCGCTTCACCCCGCAGCTGGGCAGCATCGAGGAGCTCAGTGCGCTGATTCGCAAGCCGAAGGGCTGCGGCGAGCAGAACATGTACTACATGGCCTTCAACCTCTACTCGCTCCGCTACCTCGAGCAGATTGGCCGCCTGACGGAGCGGACCAAGCGGCGGGGGGTGGCCTACCTGCAGCGGGCCCTCCAGCAGCAGCTCGACTTTCGCAAGGCAGACGGCTCCTATGCCGCTTTCAGCAAGCGCGCCTCCTCCGTCTGGCTGACCGGCTTTGTGGCGAAGATCGTCTGCCAGGCGGAGCCCTACCTGGAGAGTCAGCTGGATGAGCGCGTCGTGGAGACGGCCCTGCGGTGGCTCGCCGATCGGCAGCAGGCGAATGGCGCCTGGAAGGAGGAGTACCCGCTGCTGCATGAGAAGGCGCTGGGCGGCGCCGAGGGCGCCTACGGCCTCACCGCCTACCTGATGATCGTCTTTCACGAGTGTCGCCCCTACATGAACCGCTTTGCGGAGTTTGCTTCTGGTGGGGGAGGAGAGCAGCAGAAGACTACCAGTTCGTCCTCCACTACCGCCACGCTAAACCTCACGCGGACCATTGAGATGGCGGAGAAGTACCTGGTGGCGCGCTACACCGCCAAAATTGACGGCAAAAAGTCCTCCTCCGCGGACAGCCTGCGGTACCGCCAGGCGCTGGTCGCCTACGCGCTGACCTTTAGCGCCTCGCCGAAGGCGGCAAAGCTGCGGCACGAGCTGACGGAGAGCCTCGCCGCCGGCTCCACCATCGACTGGCGCCGCAACCAGCAGTGGTGGGCGGACGCCCAGTGGCCGGTGGAGACGGCCGCCTACGCGCTGATGGCCTTCATCGCGCCCGACCTTTCCGATCCGCAGGCGGCCCAGCCGGTGGACATTCTCTCCTACCTGAGCATCGTCAACTGGCTCAATGGCCAGCAGAAGCGGGGCACCTTCGACAACACCCAGGACACCATTGTGGCGCTGGACGCCCTCGCCAAGTACTACGTCCTCTACGCGAAGCGGTACGACGCCGACGAGGTCGATCGGACGGGAAGAGGCGGCGGCGGAGGGGAAGGAGGAGACCAGCAGCAGCAGCAGCAGCAGCGGAAGAGACTGCACCACGAGCTGCAGACGGACGTCAGCTTCAACCACCGCCTGAAGCGGTCGCTGCTCTTTCACAACGCCAACGCCGACCTCCTGCAGACGCTGCAGGTGGACAGCGACACGCGGGAGATTGACCTGAAGACGACCGGCACCGGACTGGGCAAGCTCAATCTGCTCATCATCTACAATGAGTACGCGCCCAACGGCAGCTGCCGCTTCGACCTCAACGTGGACGTCTACGAGTGGCGCGACGAGGAGGGCGGCGGCGGCGGCTCCGGTGATGGCGCCGGCAATGGCGGCGCCAACTCTCACGTCAACCAAAATGAGTTTGACGCCGAGAGCTTCTTTCGCGATACGCCCCAGAAGAAGGCGGAGATGCTGTACGAGCTGGGCGTCGCTGATGAGGTGGCGACAGGCGGGGGCAACAAGGGTCGTCAGCTGGTGGACCTGCCTATCACTGGCGGCGGCGGTGGTCGGGGGGCGAACATCAGCGCCGTGGTCAACTGCTGCCAGGACACGCGGCTGGTGAGCAAGCGGTCCATCTTCCCCACGGCCTACTTCACCAACCTCCGCCGAAAGCCGAGCAGCTGGAAGGCGGTGGCGGACAGGCTGCGCGCCGAGGAGGAGAGGAGACAGCAAGGTGGTCAGTCGGCCTTCTCCTCAGTGGGCACCTCGAAGCGCTCCGCTGAGCGCAGTAAAAAGAAGCCGGCCAGGCGGCAGCAGCCGTCTTCGGCGTCGGCGAGCAGCAAGCACGTCCCGGGCCCCGTTCAGAGGAAGTCCTTTGCGCCGCTGCCGCAGCTCTCCACCGAGCTGGAGCACCCCATCGTCCTGGTGCTGAACATCTGCACGCGCTACTACCTCGCCAGCAGCAGCTACTCCTCCGACATGGCCATCCTCGAGGTGAGCATCCTCAGCGGCTTCCGCCCGGTGCAGACCGACCTGGAGGCGATCTTCAGCGACAGCTCGGCCGCTTTCCACGGCTACATCGCCCACTACGACGTCAGCCCCAGCAAGGTGATCTTCTACTTTCGCGAGGTGCCGAGCAACTTCAACCAGTGCGTTGCCTTTCGCGTCTACCAGCAGCACCGGGTGGAGAAGACGCAGTCGGCGCTGGTGAGAATGTACAACTACTACGAACAGGGTAGGTGGTGCTGGTGGTGTCTCTAATTCTTCTACTTACCATCTTCTCTTCCCTCCCCTTCCTAGAAATGGTCTGCTCGCGCCTCTACACCAACGTCCGCCAGACGGACTACATTGCGCTGAAGTGCGACCGCAATCAGAATGAGGCGGAGAAGTGCCGCTGCGTGACCAACCTCCGCTGTCCGGGCAGCAGTGTGGTGGACACGATACTGCGGAGCAACCGCGACTACCGCGACATGGAGTACCTCTTCTGTCAGCACACGCACATCATCATCGGCACCATCGAGTCGATCACCAGCGAGCGGACCAACGTCACCGGGCCCTCCTACGAGGTGCCCGTCATGACGGTGAAGGTGGACGAGGAGCGGGGAAATATCACCTCGGGCGACATTAAGCCTGCCGGTAAGTGAGAGAGAGTTGGGGAGTATTCCGTTTGTTGCTGTTACCTACTTACACTAACCATTTTGTTTGCAGAGGGGGGCAACAACTCCACCGTGGTGCTCTACTTCAACACCGAGTGCAACCTCTATGTGGCTCCCTTCAAGGCGAAGCGCTCTCAGCGGGTGATTGTGATGCACAACCCCGGCCGGGACAGTCGGTGGCTGGTGGACGGCAACTCGGTGCTGAAGCTGCTCAACGACGCCGACTACACCGAGATGACCTACTTCATTGACCAGGCGAAGCGGCGAGGGGCGCTCACCGCCTGCAGTTCGTCCTACTGAGCATCACTACAACCACCTCCTTCGCCTCCTCCTTCACCACCACCGATCCGACCTTGATTATTTTTCCTGCTTTACAATTATTTATACTCGGGCAAAGATGATGATCATTTTTGCCCCCCCCCCTCTTTTTACTCACTCTCTGCACTACGTTAGTGCGTCAGTGTGCCTTGATAGTCGTAGTAGAAGACTTGGTAGTAGTAGAAGTTGACTGCTCTGCTACGCCCGCTTTCTTCTCTGTTGTCTCTATCTACTTTTTCTTTTTCTTCAACTGATAACCGTAAATGCTTTCTCACTCACCCTCTAATGCTCTAATAATAAAAACCACTTTTAGTGTGTACACTTTGTGTGTCTTCTCGGGTCATCGTGTGATATGTCAATGACAGGTCCTCTTCATCGTATCATACAAGTCTTTTATTTCATTTGGTTTACTAATTTCAGTTTATAATAAATACAACAACGTCAACTAACGATCAATGAGAAAAGAAAAAAAGAGAACAAAAGTGAACAACATTTGAAAGAGAGTATTTGTGTTGACTTGATGGACACCATCACCACCGCCACCACTACCATTATCACCGGCAGATGAAAAAAGAAGAATCATAACGGTAGTATCGTGATGACCAGTGGCTGAGAGAATGGAGAAGCATTTGGTGGTGGTGGTGATTTGGTGTATGTGTGTGTTTGTACTTGTTTTCTCAGTGGGAATGAAAGTGGAAGCGGAAGAGAGAAAAGAAGAAAAAGAGAAAAGTGGGTGTGTGGGCGTGTTCCTAGAGCAAAGGAAAGAAGCAGGGAGCATTTGTTCAGAAGAAGAAGAAGTAGAAGGGGCCAAAAGTGAAGAAGGTTCGTGGAATCGCAGTGCTTTCTTATTGTTGTTGATGATGATGGTGATGGTGATGGTGATGATGGTAGTGGTGGCGGTGATGAAGGTGTAACGATAATTAAAAACGAAAAAACTAAAAGAAAACAACAACTACACCAGAAGAACAAAAGAAACAAAAGAAAACGAAATGAAATGAAGAAATAATAGAAGAGAGCAGGAAATAGAAACAGTAACAGCAATGATAACAGCGGATGAGATGACGATGATGATGATGATGATGATGACAGTGAGAATGGCGATAATGATCTTCCACTACTGAAGAGAACTACCAACTGAATTTCCCCCCCCCCCCCCCATATAAACACCACACTTCTCCTCAGGCGTTGAGCAATGTCGAGCACTCCTGGTACTCGGCGTGAAGCAATCTCAAGTCGGCAATGTTCTGCGCAAAGCGGTGATTGAGCTGCTCAAAGATGCTCCTCGTTGACGAAGACCCCTGGTGGTGGTCACCCATGCTAAAGTTGTTGTTGTTGAGGAGGTGGTCACCCCCGCTCAATCGACTGAGCTGCAGACGAAGGCCTTCATTGTCGTTCAGTAAAGCCTGGTGGATTGGGAAAAAAACAGAAAGTGTAAGTGCTCTCTTCCAGCGTGACACAGAAAAGAACGGTAAAAAGCTAGGTAGTAATTGAATGGGGGTTAAAAGTAGAGGCTAGTGGAAAGATTAGTAGCAATCAGAGCAGGTCAGAACAGTCAGTTAGTCAGTTAGTCAGTAAGCAGTTAGTTAGTAGAAAAAGAAGTAGTGTAGAATTTGCATCTCTCATCATCTAGTGGTAGTGGTGATGGTGTGTCAGTAGCATCCACTGTGGTAAGACTGTACTTGTATTTTGTCGTCCACCTTGGAGGAGGCAAAGGCCTGCTGGCACTGCTCCTCGAGGCGCTTCCTCAGCCGCTCCACCTCACCGTCTCTGTGCTTAAGGTCGCTCTCTAAGGTCTCACAATTGGCTCGCATGTGGGCGATCTCCTTGCGCAGTTCGGCGATCGCCTCCGGGTTCCCCTGAATCGCCTCCAGCTCGACGATCTAATCGCAATTTAGAAGGACAGTTTGTTGTTAAGTTAGATTTAGGCGTTTCCTAAAACAGTTCTCCTCCAATCCTACCTTGTGCTTCATCTTGGTGTTCTCGTCCTTGAGCGCCTGCAGCTGTCGCTTCCACTCCTCGACGTTGGCCGTCGACTCCTGGAGGGCGTTCGTCAGCCGGGTGTTGTTGCTCTTCAGCGTCTGCAGTTCAATCTCCCACTTTTTGGCGTTTGTTGAGCTGTCAAAAGGGAGAGAGAGGAAATCTGTTGATGTAAAAAGCCTCCTGAAACTCAACCAGCACACTGACCTTTGAGCAAGTGCCAGCTTGAGGCGGTCATTTTCGTAGCGTAGCTGCGCCTCCGTCGAGGACTGCGGCAGAAGAATGGAGGAGACGGCGGCGTGCTGCTGCTTCACCTCCTTCGTCGAGCCGCCGCCGCCGGTTCCGGTTCCAGCGCCGCCGTACTTTGGACTGTCCGTCAGGTGCTTCGTCGCCTGCAGCCCTGACAGGCTCTGACTGCGCTGGTGAGGTAGCAGAGATCCTGGTGAAGATGGGAGGAGGAGGAAGGAAGAAAGGAAGAAAGGAAGGTGATGATAACAAAAGTACAAAGTTGAAAGGTCATGCTTGCCTCCGTACCCGTTAGTAGTATATCATTGGCCATCTCCGAGGAGAGCCTCGGTGAGTCCCTCGCCGACATCACCGAACTGCTGCCCGACAGGTGCTGCTGCTGGTGAAGCTGGTGGTGGTGATGCTGGCCACCACCACCACCACCTCCTCCATTGTGCTGCAGAGTGCTCGCCTTGCTCTGAGTGCTTCGCGTCGCTTCCTTTACCTCCTGGAACTTTTCAATAAACTGCAGCAAAAAAGGGGAAAGTTCATTGGTTAAAAAAGCAGAAATGTTCCATCGATTTCCGACATGCCTTGTTCAGCTCCGGTTCCGAGGAGAAGCCCAGCCCGTAGACGGTGTTGGCGCGAATGTCCGACCACTGGCCAAACTTCTGCGAGGTCTTCGTGAAGGTCATATTCGGCGTGATGATGCTGTTGATGACCGCCTAAACAGGGAATAAAATAAAATCGTTTCAGTTAGACCATCTAAGCCACCCAACATTGCTACCTTCTGGCCCTCGACGCTGATGATGCGGTAGAGGTTCCGTGCCATGTCATAGTAAAAGTTGACATTGACGGCGGCATTGCTGGCGGAGATCCAGGACCGCTTCGTCTGCGGGTCAATGTGAAAGACGTGCGCCTTGGTGCTGAAAATGGGCGTCTCGCTGAATTAAAAGAGTTAAAGGAAAGGAGTTAAATTAGGAGACTAGAACAAAACAACAGCGCACTTACCCCATCTTATTAGAGGTGTCTACGGTCATCTAGGATGCGAAGTGATAATTTCTTTTGGTAGCGGTTCTGTCGAGTTTTTTTTAAAAAAGAAAGAGTGTTGATGCGATGAATGAGCGAATAGGTGCGTCCAAGTCTTTGGTTGTGGTGGTGATGGTGATGTTGATGGTGATGGTGGTAATTTGGCAACAGCAACAAAAAAAGCCTATCAACCATCAGCCAAGCAAACGTTGGCCAATTGTATAAACAGACAGACGACCAGAAGAACGGCTGCTGCTGCTGATGATGATGATGATGCCTCTGCATTCAAGGTTAGCCATTCAAATTGCGGCTACATTGCTCCTACTGCAGACGGACAGCTGCTGCTGCTGCTGATGCTGGGGCAGCAGAGTGTGAACAATGTGAAAGTGAAAGTGCAGTGCCTTTTAAAACTTGAGAGAGAAAACAGTTGAACTTTTCTTTTAAAAAAGGCCTTAAACTTTTGCTGAATGCTGTGTGGTGATGAGAAGTGCTGCTATTTAGAAGAGAAGTTGAAGCTGCTGTTGCTGGTGGTGGTAGTGAAGATGAGTCGAAGAGGAGGTTGTAAAAGACCAGAACAAGAAGAAGGTAGAAGAAGGTAAAGACCACCACAACAATTCGGATCAGATCGAAGGAGGAGGAGGAGGAGGAGAAAAGAGAACAATCGCGTGTAAGCAGATGTCGAGAATTGTGTGTTTTCTGCCTGCTGATTCTTCCTCCAACAGCAACGTTGACACACTTCTTATTCTGGCAGGCTTCTATTTTCGGTTCTCGCGGCTGCTGCTGCTGGTGGTGGTGGTCACCGGTGCTGCTGCTGCTTCACTGCCATCCTCTGTTCACTGCTGTGTTGAAGAGTAGAAAGCAGACAGTTCGGTGGCAGAAGAGGTGGTGGTGGTGGTGGTGGAGATGAAGATGAACACGGCGACGAAGATCACTGGCACTGATTCCTTGAGCAGAGCAGTGCGCGAGTTTAGATCGAGAGTTGACGAAAGTCTGCTGGGATGCAGCAGCAGCAGTAGTAGTAGGAGAAAGTTTGGCTGTTTGACGCAGATGAGGAAGAGGTGGCTGCTGCTGCTGACTCGCCAAGGAAAGCAAAGCAAAGCACAGCAGACGGACTGGGCGCCACTGCTGCTGCTGACTCTCTCTCTCTCTCTCTCTCTCACTTTCGTCCGTTCTCTCCTCTCTCTCTCTCTTCAGTTTCCCCGTTAGTTCGTTCCTTCGCGCACGATCCTTCCCGCCGCCGCCACCGCGGACAGAGTCAGCGGGAAAAACGGGTCGAACGGATGCACACACACAGTTACTTCTGCTACTACCACCACCACCACCACTGCTGCTGTCGTTGTCTCTGTGGCCGATATTCGTCGTAACCAGATCAGCTCGGTTGCTGCTGCTGCTACTGCCGCCGCCGCCGCTCACCCCGGCAATTAACTGGCCGAGACCGACAAGATCGCATCCGAGGATGCCGTTGCAGTATGTGTGAAGTGGTGGTAAAACTGCTACTTGTTATGTGTTAAAGGGCGCGAGAGGGATACAGACAGACAAAAGGCTAGCTAACAGTAGCTACGAGTAGCTAAGAGTAACCTAAAGCCAAGTCGAGCCTCTGCTTTTATGCAAGGGGTAAGGGTTCGATATGTTCTAAAACACATCCGAGTTCTGACTCTTGGAGCCCAACTTCAGCGCCTTGGATGGTCCCTGAAAGAGCAATAACACAGATGATTAGAGTTAGAAACTTTTGATCATCATCAAATGTGTGGAGCTTACCTTGGGCTTTGCGCTGATTTGATTGCCGCTGTTGCTGCTGGGAGCACTGATGCGACTGGTGCCGCCAATGTCGAACTTGCTGTTGCTGCCACTGCCGCCTCCGTAGGCGCTGTCTGAGCTGCTGATGCCCGAGTATGATGAGCTTCCGCCGCCTCCCGACGGGCCA
>JAALOO010001242.1_pt2 | contig 12337 bp, 9 predicted proteins | sample 7257641 | NCBI WGS metagenome assembly JAALOO01 (sample SAMN14085613, study PRJNA598686) | mite metagenome | biome: ENVO:01001000; feature: ENVO:01001002; material: ENVO:01001226; isolation source: single female mite from University of Michigan culture on fish food culture... ... | reverse complement strand
AATTAAATTTCCAATGAGACAAAACCTGCCAAAGTGCAAATCTACAAATTAGAAAAGACCCGCCTCAAAGCGATTTGTAGAGTTGTCTTTTCGAATGGATGTCATAACAACATGATCACATGGTCAACAAAATCAGCGGCATCAATCTGATTCTGGTAAAACAATCTGCACTTTATGGTCTCAGTTTCTGGTTCTCCGGCACAATGCAGCACGTCAAGCTAAGATCAAACTACCTTCTTCACCATTATGTGGTTGACTCGCTTAAATCGGCAAATTTTCTGCGATATTCGTATTTTTCAACTGCCGCACTGAACAAGGATCGAGGAGAAATTGTCATTCCCAAAGCGATTAAACGGTAAGGCAGTATTTGGCAACAATATGGATTTTGCTAATGAAACATGTTTCTTCAATTTTAGCGGTCCAACCGACATACTTGAAGCATTATCTTCGACTATTAAAAGCGTAAGTAGTTTCAATTTAACTGATTTGCTTTAACTGAATGTTTTTTAGGATTTTACTAGCCCTCATTACAAGTATCTTGATGACCCCTACTTGACTCCAATCAGCAACTTTGATAAGGTTTGTGACAAATGAAGTAATTTGACAGTATTACAATAAATAATTAACTTTTTTTTCAGAGAACATTCTCGTTGGCAAAAGAAGCCGGTCGCAAGGCTGCCCATTACTTTTTTGACAAGTACCCGGAATACTTTTACCGAGATCTGTCAGAACCTAAAATTGAAGCGTTTACCTACAAGGAAATTTTCGACGATAGTATGGAGTTTGAAGAACTGGATCTTCAAAAGTGCATCACTCGAAGCGACATTTCCAACGCAATAATTTGTTACAGCAACCTTGTCAAGCAAAACAAAGAGATCAGTGAAGAAACACTACTTGATCTACTCGACCTTGTTTCATTCTACAACGGTGAAAATAATCCAGAAAGATACATTGAAGAAGATTGGTTCAAGAAAAACTTTGAACTTCGACTAGAAAGCAACTTTTGGAAAGACAATGGTTTTGCTGAACAGCTGTTTGAAAGTCTAAAGAGCAAAAGTAGTCAAGCATACAGCTCGTTGATAATGGGAATGTGCAGATATTTCCAGGCTGAACGAGCTTTTGCATTCTACAAACAGGCCATTGAATCGGGAATGAAGCTAAACGTACACACTTACAATGCACTAATTCTTGCCTCATACAACTTACACTCGACTAACGAGGAACGCTGGAAAACGGTTCTGGAAGTATTAAAGACCATGCAGGCCAATGAAATCCGTCCCGATTTAGGGACAATGAACGCAGTTCTGAAGCAAGTCTCCAGATATAAATTTTGGAATATGAACACTGATTTGGCCAAGAAAGCCTTTAATGAGTTTGCATTCAAATTTGACATTGAGCCCAGCTTAGCAACTTACACTTATCTACTGAATGTCTTCCACCGAAGCAGAGGCTCGCGTAGTTCGCTGATTTACGAAATCATGAACAAGTTAAACGCCAAAACATTTGAATTGCGGGACACTGAGGACGTGAACTTTTTTTACACTGCAATGGAAGTTTGCTTCAACATGAATGATCTTGCGCTGGCCTACAGAGTGCATGAACTAGTTGAGAAAAACGGCAAACTGCTGGGAAGAGGCACCAATCAAAACATCTACTTTACTCGTTTTCTGAAACTCTTGTGCTCCGCAGAAAGTTTTGAAAACTTTATGGTTGTCTACACCAAGTACGTGCCTAACATCTACACGCCCAACATTGATTTGATTGAGCAGATTTTGAAGACGATAAAGATCTACAAATCTTTAGACTATGTTGGACAGATTTGGAATGATATCGTTCTCTGCGCTTACACCAATCGCATTGAACTTTTGCAGCTTTTGCTTGAGACTATGGATGAAATTAAGAAGGGTGACCGTAATTCGGCTACTTTTAACAACATCGGTAAGCAGTTTTTCATTGTTTAGCTATGGCACTATTTTTACCAATCATTTTCCTTAAGTTTTGGACATTTTTGAGCGATTCAATAAGAAAATCGAACGTAGTGCTGAAAGAAATTCATCTACACTTCAGTGAGTATATCGATAATTACTTTTGGACAAAATTAATCTTTTTATGCAGGTGGACTTCGAAATCACTTTCGTATTGTATTTCCATCCTGACAAAAGCGGAAAATATCGATGCTGCTTTTACCGTTTTGCAAAAACTGGACGAAATCAAAGACGAAGTACTTGATCAAGCTGAGTAAGTTATTTTTCAAACAACACGTAAACAACCAAAAATTAATTTTACTTTTCATCTTTAGAGCTCAAAGTCTGGTAGACTTTTGCAAGTATGCGTTTGAAGTTGAGAGTTACGACAAGGCACTCTTTTGTCTGAAGTATTGCCGAGAGATGGATCGAGACGACGTGATCAGCGCCGTAGCAAAAGTCTACGAAAATGTCGACGTGGGAAATGTCAAAGTGAAGACTGAGCTGGACAAGTTTTTAAAATAATGGTTGTAAGATGATTTATTTTTGTAGTATAATTTTTATCATCACAGTTCATAAAAAAAAATTAATTAGAAGTTTCTACAACTTTATCATCTTTGAAACGTTCTTTGAAGACGATGGATTGCTCCTTGTGAGTAGTTACGCCTGCTTTGGAGTTGCAGTTGTTGACGCAGCTGTACACTAGGATTGTTTCAAAGTCTAAATCAATCGGACTTGTGATGTGTGGCAGTTTAGCACGACAGAGAATGCTGATCAGTGCGGGCATAAGCTGAAGCTCGAAGACACGGGCTGCACCGCATTCGGGGCAAGGCTCGGCTTTGGGTTCGGCATCGGCAGAGCTGAGCAGTGGCTGACCGGCCCAATCGTAGCGAATAATTTGCTCAGGGCACCTTCGCAGTCGCTTGTAGAAGTGGTAGTTGATGGCATCTTCTCTGAAGGCATTTGTGTACTGCTTCTCATAACCTTCGCCTTGAACATTTTGCTCCTCTAAACAAGCCTTTGCCAGGTTTTCCAAGTTTTTCTTTTCATTTTGATTTATCTTCCACTCCTTGTGAGGCTCTTCGAATACGGAAATATAGTACGATTTGAAAAAAGTATTCTTTTCTTCAGGTTTTTCATTTTCATTTAGGCTCAAACACCTGTCAAAATCATCATTCAAATTGCCATTTTTATCATTTCCATTTTTGTCGTCATTAGAAATGCCCCACGCATCTTCAAATAGATTCTCATTTGCTTTGGCTTTTGATTGTTTTTGTTGCATGTGTTCCGTTAGTACTCGAAATACGGAATATTCTTTCTTTGAACACTTTTGGTTGACACAGGCGAAAAAGTACAAAACTCGATCGTTTGTGGTGTTGTCAACAGGACAGGAAATTTGAAAAACAAATGCAGTACTTTGAGAGCAAGAACTGCAGTTAAATTGTTCCCTGAAAACAGCTTTTGAGCTAAACACAGGTGAACCGCCTGAAATGGAAAAGTATTATTCAAAAATGTAAACAACTAGTTGTGAAAAAGTTACCAATCTTGTTGTCAGTCCAGTGTGAAGAATTAATTTCTTCACTGTCCACCACTCCAATGAAGATCGGAGACTCCATTTTGGTGTAAATTTAAAATACTTTTAACTTTTAAAGCATTTGTACAAAACAATAATTTAAAAAATACGATTGAATTGTCAGAAAAAAATAGTTTTTCTAAACACTGGTCTTTAGGATATTTCAACTCAATTGAGGTAACTGTGTTAGCACCAGTGAATTTTTTGGGCATGTTTCATTTCAAACATTTTTAGTTTTATCCACATTTGTTTGTCATCACAAGACTTTGTTATCAAACCTAACAAAAAACAAAAACAACATCTTGAAGTAGATTTATTAAAGAGTGCATCAATAAAAGCATCTTCAGTTGAGGGAATTAATGGAAGTTTTTCAGGAAGTATTAATTGAGGAAAAGTGAATCCCCCTTGAGAATGCATTTTAAAACCCTTTGAATGATGTTCAGATGCAGCATTCAACAGCTCACTTCCACTTGTCAATCTTTGACTAATCGACTTATGCGAATAGTCCTCGAAGGGGACTGCCATTGTACCGAAGAGCAAATGAACCTCATAATCATAATTAGAAACTTGTATGAATAACTTATGCTTATTTTAAAATGATCACCAGTGGTGATTGTCAATTTGTCAGCTGACGACTGTCCCTTTTAAAATTGGTGGTCTACTGACTAAACTGTTCAAATGAACCGATGAAGATGACTACTGCTGATGGGAAAGCAGCTTGTTTGTTATAAATAAAAAAGTAATTAGTAATTGCTCGACGACATTGCCGGAGAGGGAAACTGTTCGAAGAAGGAAAATTGAAACTGGTTTGACGGGCCGACTGAGTGATTGTCTCGATGCGTGCCAATTGGAAGTGCAAGAAGAAATACCGAGGAGAGAGAAAGAGCGAAGTACGGGCTTGAAGAGATGCACAGGTGGTGCTGAGAGTGAGAGAGAGTGCCGCACATCGAAGAGTCCGACCAACTGACTAACTAACTGAGAAAGCGGCGTTGATGTGTGCGCCCGTACACCTTTTTGCACCGTAACGCGCCACTGACAACTATTTTCGTTTGCAGAGATGATGCAGACCGTGTTAGTGAGGCCGCTTCAGTGCGGCTACTGGTCGAGTTATAAATAGGCGGTCAGAGGTTGCCCCTAGTCCTTTGGCCGCATTTCCTTACCATGCATACACACTCGTAGGCAAAGAGCATCATCGTCTCTTTCTCTGTAGACTTTCTATTTTTCCTATGTTCATCACCGAAAGTGTCCGCCATAACCTGCCGTTGCCGTACGTCCGCTTTCTTGGCGCCCATTCCATTCGCAGTACTGGCACTTGCATTTATTGCTGTTGCTGCTGGTGTTGCTGCTGTTGGTAGCAGGTGGTGTCTGTCCGGTGCTTTGTTTCTTGTGCAGTGTCCGTTCTGGCCAATGTCAACATGTGCACTTTCACTTTGCCCCACACTAACTTCGCCAACGAACGAGCACATTCATTTGTCGAATAAATATTTTCCAGTCCGCTAACTGTCATTTCGTGGGCTTTCTTTGTTTTCTTTAATCTGTGATCATTTCGAGCGTACCCCCAATACTAGATGCGACGAATGATGGCCGTGTGGAAGACAGTGCCGTTTGCACTAAACCGGCGCACTAAACCTAACTCATTATCATCAGTCCCCAGCAATCTGTGTACCCTTCTAAGTGTTCTTTTGCTTTTGGCAGTCTGTGTTCCATCTTTTTTGGCTAGTGATTACGACCAGATATCGTTTGATGAAGTTGATCAATTTCCGGCGAGAAGATGTGATGAGTGCGATCAGAATGCAATACACATGAACCGATCTTTATCTGGTGAAACATCAGATCACCAGTCAGGCGGCAATTCCAGTGATGTTAAGCATCCAATCGATTGGAATGAAGTGGAGGAGAACTTCCATAAAGTCCTCTCCGAAGATGAAGTCTTTCACAAGTGGGACACTATGGAGACAAACATGAAATCAGGTCTCGATTGACACTAACTTTCAGTGTCCACAATTCAACAATGGTTTGGTGATCTCTAACATCTTCATTTTACAACACTTCACCAGGCATTCGCAATCTACTGAAGACAATTTTCCCCAAAGTGGTCTCTCTCTCCGCTGACGCTAAAGTAAGCGGCAACTGCTCAGCAGGCATTCTCAAGTGGATCGTCAGTCTGCGGCACATGAAAGCCTGGTCACTAAAAAGTAAGTACAATTGATCATTAGTGTTTTTCTACAAAGTAATCTAATTTTAGTGCTGGACGCCATTGGTAAGCCTCCGTCGGGCATCTTTGAGGGAGTGGTCAGCATGTTCGGAAACTACGACCAGTGCCTCAAACTGCGCGTCTTTCATGAGGACGATGACGGCACTGACGGCCTTACTGCTGATCATGAAGAGCCAAAGGAGTTTTTCCGAGGACAGTATTGTGTGGCCGAATTTAAACCATGGCTTACAAAGAAACCTCATTTCTACGGCATGAACACAGTTCTGAAGAGCTCGTTCCATGAACCTGATTCGGTTAGTGATTGGTTAAGTTTACTCATCATCGCATCTCAAACGTTCAATTTCGTTTTCTTCACAGGTTTTTAGTGAGTTCACTAAAATGGCAGTGTTCTTTCACTTTTTGTCATTTCGCGTTGACTTGTGCGTACCTTCAACTTGCACTAAAGATGACATTCAACGAGTGGCCAACTTAAGTATGCCTGATAACTTTGGTAGCCTTTTTCATCAGTTTGGTTATGTTCTAATTTATTTCCGCACAGTGGCCAACCTTGCCGATTTTCGCGCTCGAGTTTTGCGTTGTGAAACGGACGACGGTGAAACACTGTGGACTTGGAACTTTCTCGCAATCAGCGTCGTTGTAGCCATTCTGGTGACGGTTAGCTGCCTGGGGACACTCCTTGAGATGTCACTCATTAGCTGTTCATGGGCTCACGCCAAGTACCTTGCCCTATTCTCAGTGCGCAAATCATGGAAACAGTTGACGGTTTTTGGTAGTCAAAGCAGCAGTCAACTTAGTGCACTTCATAGTGCAAGGGCTGTAGTGCTGCTGTGGATCATTGCAGTGCACACTTTTATCGTCGTCGACTTTCAGTACTTCCGTATGTAATATAGTGCCTTCATTTTGGATACTAAATATCTTCTTTTTAGGTGAAATGCAAACACTCAAATCATGGGCGACCAAATGGCCAAGCCAAATCTTCACCAACAGCCTCTTTCAGTTTGACTGCTTCATTCTCATCACTGCCTTTCTATTTGCCCACATCAACATTGAAAACAACGGCTTAAGCTTGATGAAGTACATTCTCCGACGTTACCTCAAGTAGGGAGTTTGATCAATTGATAACATTTGAACATTCCATAATGTGTCATTTGCAGAATTTCAATTCTGATTTTGTCGATGATGCTTGTGACACTGTCACTGCCATTTGTACTGCAACGTGGTCCACTGACGCAGGATTTTGTGGCCAAGCAGACGCAAAGCTGCCAGGCTGACGGGTGGCGCAACTTGCTGTTCTTTCAGAACTTTTTTCATACTGATGTAAGTACACTGGTAACTTTTTAACTAAATAGACTTTACTCATTATTTTAATTTTGCACAGTGCCTTCCTTCCACTTGGATCTTTTGCGTTGAACTGCAGTTGATGCTCTTCACTAGTCCACTTTTACTTCTTTTTTACTACTCATCAGAACGCACTCTGACGAGAAAGCTTTTCTGGTTTGCCTTCCCCCTTCTCGTCATCGGCGGGTTTCTCTACAATTTTCTTCAGGTTTACATATACAAACTACCGCCGATGTACTACTGGACACTGCCTGATAAAGAGTAAGTCTCTTAATAAAAACTACCAGATAACTGAGATTTACCGTTTATTAGGCAGCGAAATGAATACTTTGACAATTACTTTTACAAACCATGGACTCATTTGTCCGTATTTGCTATTGGTTTCTACGCCGGAGTGTATCGGAAGCTGAGCAATTGCCAGCTGAAGACAATTCAAATTGATCAAGTACGTCTAATGATAGGTATCATTTCAATGAAAATGACCATTTTTTGTTATAGAGCGTCAACATTTGCCTGGGTCACTTTCTTAGCATCCTTACCATAGTGACCTTTACTTTTGGCTTTCATGACTGGATCACCGGCGAGCTACCAAATGTAAGTACTTCAACACTATTATTCTCCAAATTGATACAACTCTCAATCAATTCACCAGGATTCAGTCTCAGCAATGTACAACTCCTGTCAGAATGTGTTCCTAGCACTGGCATACAGTTGGATTCTCTACTCAATTTCAGACAGCTCAAAGTCGCATTCTGAATCATCGCCATTGAGACGACTGCTCAGAGTCAAATTCTTTCGAATCCTCGGCAAGCTAACACTGACTGGATACCTGACACTGCCACTTGTGCAGACATTACTCCTCTCCAGTCAACATCAGCACCTGTACTCGAGTACACTCCTTATGGTGAGTACTAGTGCACTGATTGAGAGCTGAAAAGAATCATGAATGTTCCTTCCACAGGTCTATGTAATTCTAGGAAATGTGATTTTCACCTATGTTTTTGCGCTGACTCTCTCCCTACTGGTGGAGATTCCCACAACTCAAATTGTTGCCTCTTTTCTCAACTATTTATTTGCCGCTTCGCAGGTATCAGAAACAAGTTCAGTAACAACCACAGAGAAGGACAAACTGGAAACCCCTCATCCACCGTCGTCTAATTCTTCCTTTCAGGCAGCCATAGAGTTGCCTATATGCAAAGAAAAGTTATAATTTTGCACTTTTGTAAATTATTTTCTCTTTTGTACAAACTTTTTCCCTCTTTCTATCTCTTTCTTGTTTGTGTCAATAAAAAAAGTTATGCTTTGAGTGACTTCCTGATCATTTGAAAAAATGCAAGTTTATGCACGTTGGCAGTAGATGGCGCATGCATTTTCCAAGCCCACGTGCTAAAAATTAGCAGCTGCTGAGCGTATTTTTGTTTTGCTAATTTCATCATTTTTGTACATCTTGCGCGTTCCAAAAGTCGTTCCAAGATGGGTAAAAAGGGGAAAATTGGAAAGCAGCGTAAAGATAAGTTTTACCATCTTGCTAAAGAAACTGGTAAGTTGTTGATTTAAGTTTTTGTAGCACATCAATTCTGATTCAGCGTTGTTTTGCATTTTGATTTTTTCAATCAGGCTATCGGTCCCGTGCCGCATTCAAGTTGATTCAGCTCAATCGAAAGTTTGAGTTTCTTCAAAAGTCAAAAGTGCTGATTGATCTCTGTGCTGCACCAGGAGGATGGCTTCAGGTGGCTCAAAAGCATATGCCCGTGCCGAGCATCATCATCGGCGTTGATTTAGCACCAATAAAGCCAATCCACAATGTGATCACATTGCAGGAAGATATTACAACTTCAAAGTGCCGAAGCTTGCTTTCCAAAGAATTGAAGACATGGAAAGTGGACATTGTTCTCAACGACGGTGCTCCCAATGTGGGTAAAAGCTGGCTTCACGATGCATTCGAGCAGAATCGACTTACACTGTCTGCCCTTCATCTGGCTTGTGACTTTCTCATCAAAGGCGGTTGGTTTGTCACCAAAGTGTTTCGCTCCAAAGACTACAATGCACTCATGTGGGTGTTTAAGAAGCTCTTTCAGCGAGTTCACGCCACAAAGCCTCAGGCTTCTCGAAATGAGTCTGCCGAAATTTTCGTCGTCTGCCAAAACTTTATTGCTCCAGATAAAATTGATCCCAAGTTCTTCGATCCAACGTATGTTTTTGCTGAAATAAAGGAAAAGGAGCAGAAGATGAGCAAAGCCGACCTTTTTAAGCCTTTGATTAAACCCAAAAAGCCTAAAGCTGAAGGCTATGAAGATGGAAATATATCGCTGTACACTAAGATAAAAGTGTCTGATTTTATTCAGTCCCCAGACTTTATTGAGCTGCTCAGTAAAGCGAATGAGGTACGTCACTTTATCATTTGATATAATTCAGTATTGAAAATATCTTTTCTCAGATTGTAATGGATTCAAGCGAAGTTAAAAATCATCCCTCTACAACTGGCGAAATTCTCGAATGCCTAAAAGACTTGAAAGTTCTCGGAAGAAAAGAGCTAACGTATGTTGATTTTACCCGAAAAATCTTTTGTTGTAACTTTTCTCATTATTTTCAGAATGCTTATGGATTGGAGAAAAGAGGTTCGATCAACTCTTGTCAAAAAGTCATACAATGATCAGGGGAATGAAGAGCTGGAAATGAATGTGGACAATAATAACGAAAATGAGGATGATGAAGTGGACGAGATTGAAACTGAACTGAGCGAAGAAGCACAAAAATTAAAGCGAAAAAAGCGAAAGGTCGCTAAAGAGAAGAGGAAAATTGAGGAAAGATTAGCCCTGAAAATGGTCATTAAGAATGATCAACTGGTCCAGGAAGAGCAGGACCTGTTCAATCTAAAGAACATTCGCAAAGCCTCCCAGCTCAACGCTATAAAAGATGTTGAGCCAAATCATGAAGACGACAATCAGGTCAACTTGGACGTTGCGCCAAAGAAAAAACGCATTCAAGTTGATAAAGAATCAGATGAGAAGTACTTTGACCCGGATGACAGTGATGGAGCAGGCAGTGACGATGACGACGATGAACAGCTGATTTTGTCGGAAGTTGAAGACCAAGAAGATGACGATGACGAAAGTGAAAATGGAATTTTGGTTGATCTTGAAGATAAAGATGAAAGGGTGGATAACATTACAAAAATGTTTTTCGAGAACAAAATATTCCATCGTCTTGGCTCTGATTCAGCTGCTCATGGATCTACTGGCCATGATCTCGATGACGACGACGATATTGAGCTGGAAGAGTTGGAGAATCGAATTTCCAATGTTACCAAAGGAAAAGCTAAAGCTGAAAATGAGGGTAAAAAGGAAAAGACTGCTTCACAGACCTCCAAACCTACTCGAAAAGTGACTTTTGATGACGACGACGATGAGTCTAATAGTTCTGACTCAGATGAAGAAGGGAACAAAGAAGGGCAAGGAAGCAAGTTGAACCAGAAAGCACTTACGCCGGAAGAACTGGCACTCGGTGCGCTGATGATAAAGTCAAAGAAGACTAAACGCGATCTGCTGGACAATGGCTGGAATCGATTTGTGCACGAAGATGATGATTTCATACCATCCTGGTTCAGGAAGGAGGAAGAGGCGTTCTACCGCAAACCAGTTCCCGTGTCGAGTGACATGGTCAAGGAGTACAATGATAAGTTGAGGGATATCAACTCTCGACCAATCAAGAAGGTGATGGAGGCAAAGGCGAGGAAGAAGAAGCGTACCCTGAGGAGGCTGGAGAAGGCGAGGATAAGGGCAGAAACGGTTACCGACGAAGCCGACATGACCAACAAGGAGAAGGCACAGTACATTCGCAGGTATTATTTAACTGGTTCCGATGTTTCTTTCACACGCTAATTTTCACTCCTTTCCTAGCATCTACAAGAAGGCAGTTCGCAAGGATAAGGACAACGTGCAGATGGTGGTGGGCAAGAGGCAGTTCGGCAATCGACGGCCTCCCGGGGTCAAGGGCAGATACAAGGTGGTGGATTCTCGTCTGAAGAAGGACAAGCGAAACCAGGCAAAGTCGCAGAAAGGAGGCAAGAAAGGGCGAAGCAAGCCAAGTGCTCCAAAAGGCAAAGGCGCATTCAAGAGTAAGAAGAGTTCATTCAAAAACAAAAGTGGAGGAAAGGGAAAAAGCAAAGGGCGCAAGTAGAAATTGAATTTACCAGTTTTATACAGAAAATAAAATTATTTTTTGAAACCTAAAGTTCAAAATGATGTGCGCTTGCCGCCGATCTGTTTTCAGCTGCGTTCACACTTGTTGGTTGAAATAGTGCTTAGAAATAGCCGTTGTGTTTGCCGCCGATTGTTTGTGTCATTTGTGCCCGTTTGTGCCAGTATTCCCGTTCTGATCTTTCCGCTTCAAGCACCGATAACAAAGTACCTGTGTCATGTCATCCACCGGAGTTTGCAGCTCAATCAGCCTCAAAGGTTCAGTGAAGATTATCTGTGAATTCTTCAGTAAGTACTGGCTCTATTCAATGAAAACTTGTGTTGAAATTGTGAATTGTCTTGCAGATTACGCTATAAACAATATTCTCTTTCAACGTGGAATTTACCCGTCTGAATCGGTATTTCTTATTCAAACTGTCACTCAATAAACCTCATTAACCCAGCTGTTGACCCGCTAAACTCTAGTTCACGCCGGTGCCCAATTATGGTCTCACGATTCTGATGTCGACTGATGAACGAGTGAAAAGTTACCTGAAGACGATTTTTGACAAGTTGCACGTCTTTTTGCTGCAGCGCAAAGTTCATCGAATCGTAATGGTTATCATCAAGGTCGACACCAAGGAAACCATTGAAAGATGGGAGTTCACGGTTGACTGCGACAACAAAGTTGGGGATGAGCAGAACGTTCCTGTCGACATGAAAGAGATACAGAGCGGCATTCGTGATGTCATTCGCCAGATCACTGCCAGTGTCACCTACTTGCCACTGATTGACGGAGCTGTTTCCTTTGACATTTTACTCTACACTGATAAAGACCTTGAACTGCCTTCACAAGAGTGGGCCGACTCTACCTCCCACTTGATCCCTCATGCTGAAGAGGTTCAACTTCGAAGCTTCAACACTAAGATTCATAATCTTAAGGCCGCCGTTGCTTACAAGAGTGCTGAAGATTAAAATTGCTCTCATTTAAACAATTCTTATTCTTTCTTAAAAAGAAGTCATCAAACATTTCAGGGATCAATCGTGATGAGTTTCTAAATTTACCATT
>JAALOO010001976.1_pt1 | contig 12339 bp, 13 predicted proteins | sample 7257641 | NCBI WGS metagenome assembly JAALOO01 (sample SAMN14085613, study PRJNA598686) | mite metagenome | biome: ENVO:01001000; feature: ENVO:01001002; material: ENVO:01001226; isolation source: single female mite from University of Michigan culture on fish food culture... ... | reverse complement strand
GTGCGTCGTTCTTTTACACCTGTACGCTGTAATTTTGCAAAAGGCAAAGCTGTTCTTTAACTTCTTTGACCGGTGACGCCTAGCAGCACCAGGCGAATAATAGTAGTAGTGGTAGTTTTAGCCGCAGTGGCAAACGCAAAGTTTTAAGCACCAAACAGTTTTTTAGTGTAGTCTGAAGTGCTGCAACTTGGATGGCACCAGTGACGACTGCTGTCTCTCGGTTTAATAAACAAATGCCAAAGTTCATCATAGTTTACCTCTCAACTAGTGCTGTAAAAGTATGAACTTTGCTTGTCAGACAAGCTCATCTCTTTCTCAATTAATTTGCTTGATTCACTCTAAAATAACGCTAACAATGCTGGCAGGCAGTTGAGTTTAGGTCCATCAGTATGCGCTCAATAGGCCATCACACAAGTTAAGGGTTTTAATGGTTTCAAAAACGTTTTTTATTTATTCAAACATTCAACTCAATACAGGAAGAAACAGAAGTACAATAAAGGCACATGTAAGCTGGCAAGATTGCTATTCAAGATTTCAGGCTCTAAGGGATTAAGGAGCGAGTTATCAGGAATCTGGGTGCGGGCGGCCATAACCTGCTGACTGTGGAGGCGGTGCTGCTCGGCGAAATGCACCACTATGACTATGTCGTCGATGTTCTGGAAGACCGTCCCTCGGTTCAGGAGAAAGAAGTGGCTCTGCGGGAGGATGTCCCCCGAGTGCCAGGTGGGCATGACGCCCTGCAGACGGTAGCGCATAAAGAGCACCACCTGCTCGGTCATGTGGCGGCGCAAGCCGTTGAGCAGCTCCCCCAGGCGGCTCACCTGACCGGCGTCCACCAGGTGCCCGTAGGCGATGACCAGCCGGGCCAGGGCCCTGCAGGCCGCCTCCGCCTGGCGCACTAGCTCTCTCTGCAGCGTCACCGGCACTGTTCGCAGGTCGAAGAGCAGCTCTCCAGAGCGAACAAGGTGAGGAGAGGCCATGGCTGCAGAGAGAGAGAGAGAGAGAGAGAGAGAGAGAGAGAGAGATGTGCACAAGTTTAGGTGGTTGGGGATTCAAGTGGTCGCAGTGGTCGACGCTGGAGAGCAGGTTGCACCAGACTGACGTTACTAGAAAACTCTCTTTGCTTTTTTATGGGGGGAGGGGGGGAAGCGAAAGAGAAAGAGAGAGAATGGTATGAGGGTGAGTTTTCATCAGCTCTGTAAATAGTGAGTCACACAACTGCAAAACCAGCAGACAACTTCTAACTAATTGCTGTTGCTGCTGCTGATGTTGCCCCAGCACAAACAAAAGGGTTAAAGATCAGTGCGAAATGCATTAGAAGCCATACAGAAAGCTTATATCGACCAAAACCAGTTTTAGAAAAGGTTAGTAGCATTTAGATTGACGTACACCGAGAAATTCACAAGCGCACTTAGCATAAAATGAGCGAAATTGCCGTTGTTGGAGTGACCTTTTTGGCCCCCATGGCCTCCACTACCACTGCTGCTGTGACCGTAAAGCACACTTCCCAACATCAGCGTCATTCTCATGTTTATATGATGTGGCTGACAGAAAAACCACCATTACTCGTTAAGAGCACTCGAAACAAAAACAATGCACATAAAACCGCAGAAAATTGAAATGAGCTGAATCAAAAGGGTTGGGACCTGTCACCTGTTCACTGTTTCAAAACCGCTTTACGCTGGTCCGTTTGGGAAAAATGCAACGCTGGGAGCAAACAGGAACAATGACGACAATCTGTTCCGATAGTATAAGGGAAAAACAAAATTACCTTGTTGTTCAAGATCCTCTTTAACCTAGCGTCAGCACAGTGAGCACACAACAAACAAACTGTTGTGGTATAGGTGGACGTAGAGTTAGCAGAGTGAGCAAAACACGTATTGAGAAGATGGGGTTTTAGGTTTTAATGGGTGCTAGTTGTGTTATATAATGGTGAGTGTACAGCTAGTTTAGTAGACGCTGTACGCTATTGTTAGTGCATGTAGTTCAGTATTTCGAATACCTTAACACAAACCCACTTGCCCACTCTGTCTCAGTAGTCAAACACTAGTACAGTGCTACACAGTACTACACTCCACAATTTTTTTCCTCAATTTGAGTCACTGAGAGTGAATCACAATAATAAAAGTTTTTATTAAAATGAAAAATATCGCTGCTGCTGTGAGAGTCGAGCCATCAGGTTAGTCAACAGTAAGGACATGCACTACTGCTGTTCACAGGGTGGTCACAATCTGAAGCGCCTGACGGGTGTGACTTGTCCTTGCGATCCTCACCGCCTCTCTCGCAGAGACGAAAATAATCAGTCTCATCAGATGGTGTCAACTTAACCGGTGCAACCTTTTTTGGCCATTTGAAGCACTTTTTCACTTCCCGTTTACATCGGTGTTTTTAGCTTGTTTCACCTGCCTGGCTCATTGGGGCATCTGGGGCCTAAACTTGAAGGTTGCCCTCACATGCAGACGCCGCCACCTTTGGCGGGAAAATCTGGCGAGAAAAGAAAGCGCAGAAGAACTGTAGCCATCCCCTCTTCTTGCTTAAGACGTTGTCGACTCGATCCGGTTCTTTTTGAGTCGACTCTTCGAAAAGCTATTTCGGGCGAAACTGCAGCTTACTACGACAAGAGGAATAAGTATTGGTTAGTAAAGTAAAATCACCAATAGGGGTGTCAATGGGAAAGCAACACATACGCTTGTTGCCCATTCTGAAAAAATGGGGTTGCAGTTGTTGTTTAGCTGAGAAAGAAAGAGAGAGTAGGTAAGAAGAGCAGTGGGCGGGATGTTGATTGTGCGGTGTCAAACTGAAAAATGGCAGAAGACAATTGCAATGGGATCTTTTATACTGTCGGTGAGAGAGCGCACAGGGAGCGTTCAGAGCGGAATTCAAAAAAAGCAAAAAGGAGAAAAGAGGGGCACCAGAGACATTGGCGATGATGATTGTAACATAAATAATGCTGTACAGTGGAGGTGGAAGTGTAAAAACTCGTCTTTGGCGTTGTACAATTGTATATTTGACATTGCATGACGTCTGCAACGCCCCGCAACCTCGCTTTTCTGAAAGCATTCGCTGCCATTTACAAGATGTCACCCCCTTTAAAGCATCATTAATGCTACAAAGCATATTTGCCGGCTTTATATTTAAACTGAAATCTTTTCAGCTGCGCCATCAATGTTATGTCGGTCATCAAAAAAACGTTGATTTATTGAGAAAAATACCAAATTTTAGTGATACAACAAATACAAAGGATTAAAAAGAATATATTGTGTACAAAAACAACTGTTATATTAAAGATACCGAATAAAAGATAAAATGAAGCACTTCGACCTTAGCCTTGCAGGTGCTCCTGCTCAGGAGTTGACATCTCGATGTTATCGGTGACAGGAACGGTCCAAAGCAGTTAGTCCACAAACCAGCTACAGACGACACCCGAGAGCAGAACCGTACTGTTGATGTTGTAGATGAAAAAGAAAGCAATTACAACAAATGCCAGGAAAAGCAAAGCCATTTGGAGAACCACATTGATGTAAGGGCAATCGTAGAGTTGGGCGCCGTGCACGCCACAGTGATCCTCCTCATAGCCATTGATGTCGTACTGAATGTTGGTGGTGTTCACAGTGGACAAGAGAAAAGCAACTTGGTCTATGTTCTTCTTGCAGTAGTCCATTACCGCCTTAACCACACAAATGCGGTACTTGGCGATGCTGCAGCAAGAAGCCTGAAAATAAGGGAAACAAACCAATTGTTAACTTTTTGTTACAATGTAGTGAGAGTTTTGAGGCACTACCTTTACTTGGAGAGCGTTGAAATTGTCGAAACGTCCATTTGTCAGCAAGTCAGTTACACAGTCTTGCAATGCATATTTGAATGGGCCGTAATCACAGGTAGTTTCTAGCTCTTTCGGTTTTGGAGAAACAACGAGAAAGACTATGAGCAAGAAAAGCAAAGCAAAGAAAGCCATGCTGGCAATGGTGGCAATAGTGCTTGGCTTGCAGAAAAGCATTTTGGTAGTGTGACTAAAAAGAATGGAAAGTGACGGAAAATTAGATGATGGCAAGCAGAATTTAATGATACTTACTTTTAGGTTTCTGAAGCACACACTGAAGAAAATCAACAGTTGAGCAGGCAGAAGTGCTGTACTAGAAGAGACCCTACAACTACTACTACTACTGCACTATGACTAGTAGTTGACTGTCGCAGCTCCAGTCGCTGCCATTGTTTTAAGAAAAAGTTGCATGGGAATTCAGTTGTCATTCTTTATCTTGAACCCTTGATCTGAGAAGGTGTCCATTGGAAGCTGGGTGATCATAGTAAAAAACAAAATTTTAAAGCCAGTTGAGATTGAGATAGTGATGATTGGCAGGGTGAACAGAAACATTTGTCGTTCCTATGTTTTGCTGGAAGTTGAACACTTAGAGTAAAAGATGTGATGGTGTAGGTCACTACTGGCTTAATGAGAATAAATGGCCTTTCTCGTTATTACTGTTAATTACTGCCAACGATCACTTCATCAGTACCATTTGGGGAGCTGAACTGCGCAGTTTCGGTTGCTATCCACTCTAGGCGTACTGTGCTTACTGTGGTGAATAGGACGGCAAGAGCAGCACTGATAACATCAACTCACATATTAGCACTACAGGTGACATTTGCAGGAACACTCATTACTGAGCACAGGTCTCTCATTGACGCCAACAAAGCAAGCACTGTCACTGTGACAGAGATAGCCATTGCCACTCACTTGGTCACACTGACCACTGACAATTCCATACAGTACCAGTCCACCTCACAGTTTCAGGTGAGCAGGCAGCATTACCAAAGTGGCCTTGTTGGCGGAAATAAAAAAAGACAAATTTTACCTTACATCAAATTAACTAGCATTTATCAAATTTCAGCACTATGGAGGACACCATCATTGAGACGACCCTCGAGCACTACGTCCGTCACCTGCCTAAAGGCACCAAAACACTGAACGACCACCGTCGTTTTGCTGAGTCACTGAAAATGGGCCTGGCAATCTACTCCGGAACGCCTTCGTCTTCACAAAAGAATAAACAACTGTTGGTACCAACAATTGATGTCATCAAAAGATTGGCTGAAATGGAAAACAGCCGGGTTAAGATCTTTTACAGTCTTCGAGACACCGTCATTGAAATGTGCGAGCAGTCAGCTACGACGCTGCGAGAGCCCACTGAAAAGAACCAACGAGCGTTGCAGGTAAAGAAAAGTGTTTTGGACGGCATGTTTAAACGTTTTCAGACGCAAATCAGTGGCTTCCAAAAGGAATTAGACCAATTGGAGGAAAATGCGCATCCCTTTCCGCAGAAAACTGCCACTCTCAATTCAGCTTCACTTGTGGTGCAGGCCATTTACTCGCAGAAAGAGTTGACAGTGATTGAACAGGAAAAGAAAACATGCGAGCATTCAAGAATGTCTGCAACAGAAATATCTCTCCACCTTAAACTGACCAACTTGCTGTTTCGTCCTGATCATGTGCAATATGTGCTAGAGAAAACTCAAGGTTTTCTGTCGCCACTTGCCAATTACACTCTGATGGGTAGTTTTGGCAGTTTGAGCAGTCAGGGCACAGTGCACAAGGCCAAACTGGTCGGGGGCAATGATGAGAATGTGGTTGCGCTGAAAGTGGAACACCTCACCAGTCGCATCTCTCGAGACATCATCAGTGAGATACTCTTCACCTCCCCTAAACTGCTGTGCCACCCAAACATCCTATCCTCACAAAGCTGCTCCATTTTTCAAACTTCTCAATATCCCAAAAAATATTACCTAGCTTTGGCTTTCCAGCCAATTGAAGACGGCAGTCTCGAATGTTACACTGGAGAACGCTGGCCAGAACGGTACATTTCCTGTGTGATAAAGCAAGTGCTGCATGCGCTCTCTTACATTCACTCAATGGGAAGCCTATTCGGTTATTGGTAACAAGTAAACTAACAATTTGCCATTTTTAATTGTAGGGAATCGTTCACAACAATATTAAGCCAAGAAATATTCTTCTTCAAAATGGGATTGTGAAAATTTGCAATTTTGGCAAAGCTCAAAGTCTGGCTAAGTTCGACTATGCCAAACGAGGCACTCTTTGCTGTCTGGCACCTGAAACAGCCAAGACCATGATAAAAGGCAACAACACCAACAAGGAGTTGACTACTGCCGTCGATGTAAGTGGAAAAACTATAAACCGACAAATTAAGGCAAACGTTTTATTTATTTGAATCAGATTGGGGCACTTGGCGTCACACTGTACGAACTGCTTGAAGGCAAACTTCCCTATTCAAAAGTTGATGACCGTGTTATTCTGGACACCTTTGCAAGCCAAGACTTTGTTCTTTCATTGAACGATGGATACTATACAACTTCAGCAGAAAATATCTTTACAGCATAAGGACAATTGTCATTTTCTCATTGTCATTTTGCTGATTTGCAAAACTAACATTTTTATTGAACTAATAATAGAATGACACAAGTTAATCCTGAACAATGCGTTTCTGCTGATACACTTCTCACCGACCCTTTTATTTCTGACGCATGCATCATTGGTGAACTGGAAGAATTTATCGAGCAGATAAAGTTGACAAAAAATCAAAAGATCAGCCGTAAGAAATGATTGAATCAATATTCACACAATATTTTTATAATTTTTGTTTGGTATCTATAAATGAGCTTCAATTTACTTTGCCATTTTTATTCATTTATATTCTATCTGGTTAGTTTTTTTAGTCTATCCTAATTTTGTTTGTTACAAATCTTTGTTTGTTGTGTTTGTGAGTAATTAACAAATGGAACTAGCAGTTTTATTTAGAGTTTTGTGGTTTTTATTTAAATTTTGTTAAACATTTATTTATATTTTTGTTTACTAAACTAAATTTATTTTGTGTCACATTGTGCAATTCACACAACAATTGTTAAATTTAAAAACCTTTATGTTGCAAAACTCTACTTTTAACTAGCTCAAAAGTCTCTAAAACTCTAAAACTCTAACCACAACTCCCTGAGAGCCTGTGACAACTTCATCAGCTATTCCTCTTTTTATCTAGAAAAACGTTCTCCTGATAATGAACAACAACTCGATGTAAAACTTCAAGTTTTTCTGAGTAAAATGATTGCAATAAGTTGATAAAAAGTTTAGTTAAAATTAGTGAACAAAACCCTGTGTTTATTTAAATGAAAAAACATCTTTAAAAAGCCGCAATAGAACACTGTCAGATGTACTGTCATTTATTTGGCACTGTTGGCCTCGATCCAGGGGCGCAGGTGTGCCACGTCGGCAAGGACGCTCGGCTGAGGGTCGGTGGTGCTGCAGTTGATCAGGCTGAAGGAGACGACGCCGACCAGGGTGGGCACTGAGTCGAGGAGCAAGACGGCGCCCGATCCCGAGTCGCCATGGCAGAACGCCTGACTGGCACTGCCCGCGCACAACATTCGCTCGGTGATGGGAAAGAGCGAGTGCCAGGTGGAGTTGCAGGCGGACCGGTTCACCACGCGAACTTTGTCGCCGTACTGCAGGAAACGGGTCTCCTCAGAGCTGGAGATGTTTCGCTGAGTGACAAGAAGAGATTAGTTAGGGAGAGGGGTGATTACTCTTTAGAGCCTGAACACACTGAACTTACCATTCCCCAGCCCGAGATGGAAAGGTGAGCCCCGTCGGCGGGATCGACCTTTGCCAGGGGAATGACTTTTGCCCTGCTGCTAGCGTGAAATGGTTTCTCAATGGTTGAAAATTAGAGGTCAGTAATAATCATCTGCTATTGCGTTGTTAGCTGGACTGGCGGTTACAACCAAATTTTGGACTTGATCGATTGAATAATTGAGCAGCTTTGTTTTCAAAGTGTAAAAAAATTGACAAAGTTAAAAAATGCAGAAATACAATAGTCAAACAAAATGTACTTACTTTCATCATCCTAACAGAGATAAATTTGTCAAAATGATTTGCAATTTTGCGCAGATATGTAAACTCCTGAAAAAGCAAAAGGTCAGGATTTAAAAGTTAAAATCTAAAAATACTCATCGCAGCTTTCGACTGACTGGGGTAGTAGTACTCGTTGATGAGATACTTCTCCGCGATAGTGCCCAGAGTCATGACGACCTTGTGAACCAGCCGCGTCTCGTACCATTTGAGTTTCTGCTGGCCGCCGTCTTTAATCTTCTTCACCGTAAAAGGAATGGACTGGGCGTTGGCCAGCATTTTGAAGATTGCTTTCCAGCTGGTGAAATGCTTCTCGGTGGTTTTGGTAGTCAGAGACTGGTAAGGCGCCAGCAGGCAGGCACAGGCGTCGTCGGAAAGCTGCTGTTTCGCCAGCTGCTTCCAGACCAGGTGGTAGTAGGCCCAGGTGAAGGCCAACTGAAAGTGGGCACAGTGCAGCTGGTTGAGGGGGCCATCCGGCGTCATGGCCACCAGCTGGCCAATCAGGCTGTCCACCTCGTCGTTGGAGAGCAGCAGTGGCTGATTATATTTCGTATTTTTCTGCTCTTCCTCCCCCACTTTATGCGAGTACAGCAGAAAAGGGTAGAAGAGCTTGAGCAGCTCTTCTGCTGGGTTGACCACTTCATCTCCGTAAGCCTTTCAGCGGCTTAGGCTCGATGCGATTGAAGAAGATGAGGTTGTACCAGTTTCGGGCGACAAGGACGACAAGGAGGAAAGCGGTGCCGTTGCTGTGATGGTGGGAAAATTAATAAAAGTGCTGCTTGTAAACAAAAAGGACATACCTGCAGTTGAAGGGCAGCACTTTCCCGCTGGGCGACAGTTTAGAGCGCAGCAGTGGCTGATCAGCAAGATCGATGTACCAGGCAAACTTGAACGATAGGTTCTATTGCCTCCTTTTACCAAAAAAACAGGCTCTTTGCAACGCACCTCTTTCACCATTATCTTCGTCAACTATCAGATGTGCATTAATCTGTGCATACACAAAAATCTAACTCAATTTGATTACCGCCGAACATCGTACGACACTTTTATGTGAGTGATTGTAGTTTTTGATACGAGCTACATAATAGCCGGTAAGTTTTCTTTTCATATTTTTAATCATTTTTTGAATTTTTTATTAATTTGATCATTTTTTAGCGGCTTTCTTTTTTCCTTTTTTCTTCTTTATCTGCGCGCAGTACGTGCAAATCAAGCAAAAGCTACTGCGAGCTTTTTTTAAAAGTTGCAAGCAAAAGTGATTGTCACGATTTCAAAAAATGGCATTAAAATGTCAAACAACCCCCAACAACACCCAAACAACGAAAATCAAGTAGCCTACCTCTGGAACAAACTCAATTTTTGCAACCAAAAAATGGCTTATCTTTTTGGAAAGACCCGCCTGTACAACTGTTTTTGGGCAAAGAACATCACCAGCCTTTTTCTCATCTGCTGCCTCGAGGTGTGCTACTTTGACTTCATCCTCCTTATCTACTCTTTAACTATTCTCGGTTATCAAACCTTTGTCTTCTCTTGTTTTTTTGTTGCCTTGCTGCTGCTCTCCTTTCTCGTTTTTTCAGCTTTTTTTTCTCGACGTTGGTCTACCAAAGTGCCCGGCTGGCGAAGCAGGCGCAACAGGTGGCCATGATGGCGGCCAGCGCTATGCAACAGCACCAAAGCTTAGCAGCTTCAAACTTTCAGTCAGTTTCATCTTTTTTTTATTCCCTACACCTGAGTTGCCTTTTTAAGGTGGACCAAATGGCGGCCAACTACCGGAACATCGAGTCATTGTCGGTTTTTCGCCTGAGCGTGGGCTATCAGATCAATTTGAAGTTGTTCCATATGCTTTTCACCTACACTATCCTCTACTTTATGATGATCCTCGGCGGGTACTACAAAAATAGTAGCGGCGAAGTTGCTACTTCTAATTAGTTTTAGCTCTTGATTTGTAATTTAAAAAACCAAATCCGCAATGACAACCAGAGGTGTTGCACAGATAAAAAAGAGACAACCGACAATATTAAAACTTAGTACTAGTAAATGTAATCAATAATGACCAATCTATTGAAAATATAGTAAATAAAAGTTTAGTAAAGATGTACAAATAAAGACAAGTATTGTTGTGAAATCAAGTGTTAATGCTGGTAACTTTTGTTAGTATCTAATAGGTTATGTTTCGTTTTTGTTTTTTAGATAAAAGAAAAAACCCATACGTGGACCTACGCCCAAAACTGTATTGAGCATAAAGTGACCAGCAAGTGCTAAATGAAAAAGACCAAAAACAAAATAGTAAAGTAGACATTTGATAAATGTGAATAGTAGACACTGGTGTGTACTGAACTGATAAATGAAATTTTTACCCATTGAGGAAGGAGACAGTACAGCATTACCAGTTTCATCTGCAGCATCTAGTGCTTTCCAGTTTCTTCTTTTCTTTTGCCGGAACTGAGCACATTTCATCTCCTCACTGCGCTATTTGGCCATTTCAGTTGAACTCTAATAACAATAATAATAATTTTTGCAGTCGGCGAGAGCTCTGAAAGTTGGCGGCGGTGCCCCTTTTGAAGGCAATTAAAATCCATAAATTGAAGTCCAAAATGAAAAAAAAATTGTAGTGGTTCAGTGATGCTGCAGTGTTGCTCATCAGTGTTGCTATGAGTAAGTTTTTCGCGTCACAGGATGAATCACCTGGTCACCTAGGCAGCAGACACTCGTTCTCGTTTTCTCTTCCTATGCCTCACTGACTGGCTGGCATTTGGCTGCGCCCGATGAATTTTCGTATAAAAGTCGCAGCACCGCAGTCTTTCAGTGTTCACTTCACTTCAACATTGACGATCAGCAGCACTTTGAAAGCTAAAGAGCTTTTGCCTCACTTTTGCCTCAGTTTCTAGTCTCTTTCAGCAGTCATTTGTTTCCTTCAGCCACTTCTTCTTTTTCTTCTTCTTTTTCTTCTTCGTTTCCTCCGAGTAGCCACAGAATCCACAGAAAAAGCGCAAGATCAAAACGTTTGAAGCTTGTTATCGTTTTTTCTCTGAGTTCTTTTTGTAAACTCTGCTGTGCAGCCACCTTCATCTTCAACCACTTTATCCCCTTGTGTTCATTGTCGTTTTGAAGAAGCTCTCTAAAGTGTTTTACTTTGGTCAACTTTCAATTGGTGGGTAAGTGGTGAAACTGACTAAACATTGAATTGCATTGAATTTGATGGCTGGTCATTGTCATTGTGTGTGTGTGTGTCATCACCACCATGCAACATGAGCCAGCAACCAATGATGTCACTGTACTATCAGGCACAATAAAGCAATCAGCCTCAAATGCCTGAAGTGACATTGTAAGATTGTTTTACTTGAACTGTTTGCCCTTTGTTTGTACTATTCAATTCATACTTCGTCAAGTCAATCTGGGATCTATTCTGTATGGTAAAATTTTAACGATTGTTTAGCAGCACATTGTCATTGGAAACCGAAAACAGCCGTTCAAAGAACTGGAGGCGTGAATGTGCTCAGAACCAAACTTTTCTTTTAAATAAATTTTGGCTCTGAACACGTTTTCTCCTACTGTTCTCCTCACCAGCTACAGGTTTAGAAGAGAGAAGAAGTCTCCATGGTCACTAGCAAGCAGAGTCAACTTCAGATGATATCACCGAACTCAAGGACAATAGTGCTGCAACCTCGAGTCGGTATATCCTTTGGAGTTTGCCCCTGCTGTTTTCTCAACAATGAAGACCTTTGCTTAGAACATTTCAATATTCATCATCGTCATCAGCAGGTGTCTGCCGTTGAGTAGGTGTGAGCACCATATAATTACTGATTGACTGGAACAAGTGCTCAGTACTTATATCGGTATTCTTGCGTACTTCTCGGTAAAATCGTCATTAATTCGAAACATTTGAACTGGGTCACCACTAATCAAAAAAGAGAAACATCACTACTCAGAATTAACTTCAGATGATGTCACTGAATTCTGGGACAATAGTGTTACAGCCTAAAATCAATGTCATTGTCTGAAGTTTGTTCTGTTTGCTCCACAAAGAAGACGTTGTTGTTTGTGCCATTCTTTTTTACGTTTTAGAATCATTCTTAAGCTTAATTTTTTATGTCAAAATTTTAATAATTGCTCAGCAGCACATTTTTCACTAGAGCCGGAAAGCTGGAGACAAGATAGTGTTCAGTATCAAACTTTCCTTCTAAAAACATTTTGAGATTGAGCACTATCTTTCTCTTTCTTTTCTCTTCACCAGAAACAGTTTTAGAGAGAAAAAAGAATTCACAATCCAAACATCACTAATGCCGAGTCAACTTCAGACAATGTTTCTGACTTAAAGGGAGTAGATATTGTTTCAACCTTAAGTAGAACATTTTCTGGAGTTTGCCCGGTTTTCTCAGCAGCAAGAAACCTTTTGTTTGTACATATTCAACTGTTCCATTACTGTTTGT
>JAALOO010001975.1_pt1 | contig 12343 bp, 9 predicted proteins | sample 7257641 | NCBI WGS metagenome assembly JAALOO01 (sample SAMN14085613, study PRJNA598686) | mite metagenome | biome: ENVO:01001000; feature: ENVO:01001002; material: ENVO:01001226; isolation source: single female mite from University of Michigan culture on fish food culture... ... | reverse complement strand
AGAGAGAGAGAGAGAGAGAGAGAGAGAGAGAGAGAGAGAGAGAGAGAGAGAATTTGGGCAGCAGCAGCAGCAGAATTTGTGTTGTAATCTGCAGCGACGCGCGCTGTGACATGTGTGTGATGAGTGGTTGGTTTTAGTATTTGCTGCTCCAAAAAAGGACTAAAATGTCAACTCTTTGTAGCTTTTCATTTTTTTTTGTTTGCCTGGGCTCTGTCACGTCTAGGCCTTCTTCTTCTTCACACGTTTAGTGACTGAGATTTTAATTTGGCTTTTGTAGTGCCTCTTTTTTACTTCCGCTTTTTTTGCTGCTAGATGAAATGAATTTGCATTAGGTGGGAAGTTTTTAAAAGTCGAGGAAAATTAAATAATGTTTTCTGTTCTGACGATTTTTTTGGTAGGGAAGAAAAGAGTTATTTCAGCAGCTCTAAATGACCTTACAATTACAGCTTTTGCTCTAGCGGAAGAAAAAATGTTTATATTTAAAGTGGATTTTGATTTTACTCTTTATCTCTGTAGAGGAAAACTCATAAATCATGGAAGGTAGTCTTCTTTTTGGATGAAAGAGAATATTCCTGCATTTTACCTTTTTTTGACTGCATTTTATGACTTTTTTTTTATTTTACTTCTACTTTAGCAGCTTTATTATTAATTAACTTTTTTCTGTCTGCAGCTGTTCGCTAGCACTGTGGATGAAATATTTTTATTTCAAAAATAACTCTTCTGCCTACTACTAGATTTTAATAGGTGAATTTATTACTTCTGCTACTATTCCTTCTTTTATTTATTCTCCAGTTAAAAGACTGGTAACCTTTTTTAAAAAATAAAATACAAATAAGAAGAATTTGCAGAGTTCACTTTGGGAAAAAAGCAGATTTGAGAGCCGAGCTCACCTAAGTACCTTCATTAGAAAAAATGTGTTTGTAAAAAAGAAGGAAAATACTGCTAGTAGTAGTTATCTAACAATAGTCCATCATTTTCACCAGCGCAGTGAAATTGTACATCTTTTGAATATTTTTCCTTCTCGGAACACTCTCACGTTACTCTTTTCATCCAGGCTTTAAAAATATTTGTCTGTTTTTCACCAGTAAAAAAGCAGCTAGTAAGCACTTTGCAAGTTCGAACAGTTCAGTGGCAAAAAGATGCTGTCTTTAAACTAACATTTGGTCCATTTCTTTCACTTTTTCTGCCTCTTCCTCTTCTTTTCCCTAGCATTACATCGAATTACTCTTGTAGAATATTCTTCTCCTTCTTTTTCTTTACTGACCAAACTAAAAGAGCTGCTGCTGCTGCTGCTGCTGCTTCTGCTGCTATCTGCTGAAGCGAGGAATTATTCATTTCACTCGCTCACTTTAGTGTTCAGCAAAGCTGATGTCATTTGTTTGTTGTTTGTTTTTTTTGCTTGCCCACTTTTTTCAGACAAAATTTTGGCAAAAATTATAGTTTAGGCCTTCTTTGCTGCTACAAAGTGAGCACAACTTCTTTCTTTGCCTTTCTTTCCTTCCTTCTTGGTCCTCTCAAGTGACCGTTAGTTAGTTTTGAGGAGGAGGAAACGGTTTCACTAGAAGTTGTTGTTGTTTAGTTGTGTGATTACAATCAGGAAATGTGCGTGAGTGTGTGTCTCAGGAAAAAGAGCTAGAACAAAAGATGAATGGTCTCCAAGAGAATCCGGTGTTTACTTTTTAAACTTTTTTTTCCGGTGTTGAACTTTTGCTGCTGCTTCGGAATTAGTCTCGCGCCCTTTTGCATGGCTGAGCTTTATTATCACCTTTTTCCAGTGCGACTTCTTTTCTTCAGAACTATTTTCAAGCGTAAACAAATTGTACAGTCGTTGTTGCTGTTGCTGTCGCTGTCGTACATCCTAATTTACAGCAAAGTGTATTTTTCATTATATTATTGTCGCAAGAAGAGATTAAAGAGATGTTCACTTTTGGTAGTGACAAAAATAGACATCTTTTACTACTGCTAGAAGAAAAGATTGTCGTGTAATTTGTTGATCAATAAGATGGGCTACCATCTTTTTCTTTCTTCTAGTTACTACTTTTTGTTGCCAATTTGTCGCTGTTGTTTTTGGCTCAAAAATTATGAAGGAATAGCAGAAATAGAATAAGAACACATCTTTCACACACCTAAACACTGAACTGAACTGAACACTGAATCGGATATTGTTTTTTTATTGGCGAGTAGAGAGGGACAAAGAGAAGTGTCAATATTATTAAATTTCCGGCCTTTATTTGCACTCCTCTCTCCTCTTTGCTGCTCGTTTTTGGTATATTGAAGCTTACTGTGTGTGTGTGTGTGTGTGTGTGTTAGTGCACTCTTATCAAATCTATTGCAAAAACCAAAAAAAAGTGAAATTGAAATCAAAGTGAGCTTTCCTTTTTTTTCTTTCCTTTTCACTTTCCTTTTCAGTGTGTCAAATTGTTATTTTTTAGCATTCTAGGACACACTAGAAAAAAATCTGCCGAGAACTTCTTGAGTGCTGCACTGTTTTTTCTGTTAGTATTACTATTATTATTTAATGGAAGAAGAGCATCATTTCTTTTTCTTTCTTTCTGCTGTTGTAGCAGTTTGAGAGTGGGGGAGAAAATGTAAGTGAAAGGAAAACTGTGATTGATATTTTGTTGTACAAGACAGCAAGTGGCAGCTTTCTCAGGTGTGTTTTTTTCAGGTGGTCTGAAGATGAATCAAAGTTGTTGATGTTCTGCTGCTGCTGCTTTTCTGTCTGACAATGCTTTTTATCTCCTCTCGGTGTAAATGGCGGCCCCGTACAACATGAAAAAGTTTTCAAGTATTGTACGAGGCCGCCGATGATGATGGTATTTGGCAGTGTTTGATTGAGCTTAGAGAATCTGTGTGATCTTTTGATAATAATAATTTTTCTTGTCTGGTGGTCATCAAGACAAGACCAGAATATTCTTGGCCCACACACACACACTTTCATCTGCTGATTTAATTGATTGAGATTGAGCGACTGAACACACACACACACACACATTACCCGAACTTCTTACTTGAATAAAGAATTGAACCTGGTGATGGAATTTTAATTGAGTTTACTTCTTTTTCTTGGAAAAAGATGTCTGCTCAGTTTTTAACGCTAAAAAATTCAAAATTTTACTGATTTTAACGCAGGTTTTCCTCTTTCCAACTCTCGCACCTAAAAGAAAAGTTTTTTCATTGCCTTACTTTTTCCACCTTTTTGTATAAACACAGAAATTCTCTCTTTGTGGTGGTGATGAATGGGTACAGGCGGGCAATTTGTCTGCCCCGAACTTCTTCTTCTTCTTCTTCTACCTTTCATCATCACCTTTCTACCACTAAAAACGTAAGCTGACAATGAAACGATCGCGGCTAACCATCACTTATGATCTATGGAGTGAATGGAAAGAAAGAAAGAGTGAAGGAAGTGAAAGCAAACTTTGCATCGACGGGATTTTGCCCGCAAATGTTTGCCGATTTGTGTCTGTGTGTGTGTGTGCAATTTAGGTTTCAGTGTGAGCAAAGGTGAACAAAGTGATTGCCTTGGAGTGCTCTCTTTTTATTCTCTCTTTTCTTCCTCTTGCCGATAATGATAGCTGATGGTACAGCAGCAGCGGCAGCAAAACTATTCACAAATTGGCAGTTGCCCAAAAAGAAAGAGAGAGATAGATGGGCACAGGCAGATAGACACTGATAGATAGAAAGACTGATGGTGGGAACCATTCGAGTTGGGAGGATGGCAGTGCAAAGTTTTTGGGTTTGCTAAAAAAGAAAAGAGAAAAAAATATTTTGTTGTTGCTGAACTAGGGCAAATTTTCTTTTTTAAAATCAGCACAAAGTGACTATTTTTGCCCTGTCGATTTTATTTATCATTGCCACAACTGAAAATGTTGTTGTTGTTGTCATTTTTTCCTGGCAATGATAATGATGTTGTGATGCAGATGATAAAATAGAAAAGATGAAAAACATTCTAGCTGTTTCATAACTCATCTTAACAACAGCAGTGACCTTTTCTCCCCTGGTGAAGTTACTCTCTACAGAAAATAAGCTGTTTGACATTTTCTGTTCGCCCACTTGTCACCAAAAAAGCACAAACTGCTTCATGAGCAAAAAAGTCATCTTCCGCCGGAAACGCTCACTCTGCAGCGTTGATGTAAATTTAATTTTTCGCCTTTTTGTTCTTCTCTTTTTCCTTTCCTTTCCATTCCTTTCCTTTCCTTTCATCCGACATAACTCCCGCAAACAAGCGGCCCCCAGTTTACAACTCATCTCCCGTCAAATTGATGATCCGCCGACCAAGCTTGAGTGCCTCCACAACAAATGGCGGCGGCGGCGGCGGCAATTGAAGGGTGAGCTAGGAGAAAGAATATTCGACAGCGAATAGAAAAATTTTAAAACGAAAGAGCAGCCGTTGAAGATGATGGCAAAGAGAAAGAAGAAAAAGTGCTCTTTTCCCTCTCCTCTTCTCTCGCCAAGCTCAATTTAATTCCTAACACTGTTCAAATTTTTTTTTATACTTTTGGTTGGCCATTTTGTGTTGCTGTTGTTGCTGCTCTCTATTTTGATATTTGGCGGTATGTTGCACCGCTATTATTTGTGCCATCCTTCTATTTATTGCCCTTCACATTGGTCCCCAATGGCTTTGCCGATGATGCTGCTGCTAGGCTGCAGCTGTCTATATTTCTTTTTCGGGCCATAACAAATGCGGTCTTATTAATTTTAATTGGCCGATAACACACAGATGAACAGAGACTCTAGATGACTGTTGACTGACTGACTGACTGCTGCAAAGCACATTTACTGGCACAATTACATTGGGTGTGATGTTAGACAAGGCGAAAAGTATCCGGCAAAAAAGAAATATGTGTGTGTGTGTGCTTTTTCATTCAACTAAATATTGCCCCGTACTTTTTACTTACTAAATAAGTTGAGAAATGCTCTGTAAACAGTAGCAAGTGATAAATCTTTTCAAAATTATTTAAAATTTTTTGTAGACAGTCACTTGAGCACTTTTAGTAAAGTTAGAAAAAAAAACAGAGAAGAGTTCAAAGAGGGAAAAAATGAGCAATATTTTAGAAAAAGTAATTAGATTTCCTTCCCTTTCTCCCCTTTTTAAAGCAATCGATGTGCACTTTCTCTCTCTTTCTCCTGCACACGTAGGACTGTCCTGAAATAATAACAGTAGCAGTATAATAGTAATATTGAAGTAATAATCATTTCCATAATTTTGGTGCTCTCCCTATCAGGCATGAAATTTACATTTTCCCTCCCCTCACTTTTCAGCAGCCTTTTCTTCTTCTTCTTCATTTGGCAGCAAGTGGAATTTATTACACAGGGGCAGCAGCAGCAGCAGTTCCACAGTCTAGAGACCACAAATTAAACACCAGCAGCAGCAGCAGCCCAGTTACCACAACAACAAAATTGGAGAAGCGCCTTTTAATTGTCTGCAGCAGCAGCAGCAGCAGCAGCAGTAACCGGTGCACACGTTGAAATAATTTGCCTTTTATGTAAATTATTCACCAGCACCACCACCACCACCACCACAACTTACACTTTCTCTGGTGGAGGCTTTCCCAGTGCAGTGCTGCTAAATAATTTAGTAATTCCCAATTTGATTGAATTAACCTTGTGAAGAAGAAGTGGAAGTAGTGGAGAGAGAGAGGTGCTGTTGAATTACTACGACTATTAGCGTAATTCTGCGGAGAGAGAGAGAGAGAGAAAGAGAGAAGAGGAAAAAAGTAAAAAATTTTTTGATGATATGTGAGTGGCCGCAGAACATTATAAAAAAAAGAATTTATAATTGATTTATATTCTGCAACTCTTGAACTGTTGGTGGTGGTGGTGGTGGAAGTAGTGAAACTATCTCTAAACATTCCTCATCTTGCAACATCACGCTCACAAATTTAGAGACTTTGAGTTTGTTGGCGCTGGTAGTAGCTGTAGTTTTGTTAAATTGACCTCAACTAATGGGCTAAACTAGCTAGGGTTCTTTTGGACTGTCCAGCCATTCACTCTCACTCCCTCATCAGTAACTCCAATTTAGCTAGTGACCAATTAGAGACGCGTGTTTTGCCATCTTTTCAGCAGCTAGACACACAGTTTTCACTGCAAACTTTAGCTGCAACTGCTCAACTTTTTTTATGCTGGATTCTACTGAATTCTTCTTCTTCTTGCTCTAGCGTTCTCTTCTTGGCTTTTATTTACGATATATTAATCTCCCTCTGGAGACACATAAATCGTCCATTTTGTGAGGCAACTGCTGCTGCTGCTGCTGCCGCCGCTTTAGTTTTAGCTTATTTTTCTTCTTCTTTCTCAGAGTAATATTTTTAATTTTTTTGCCTGAAAGTGAAAGCTCGGTCTTTTTAGGGCTAAACTTCATTTTGTTGTTGTTTTTTCTATTATCGCGCGCGTTTACCTTTATCAATTTTTAAACGCACACATGCTGCTTCTGCTGCTTTTGCTGTTGCTGCTGCAGTATGTCTTTTTTTTCTTATTTTTCATTCCTTTTCATTCTCTCTTGTTAATGCCCAGACGATGTTGTTTTTGTTGTTGTTGTCCTGAGATTAGTTGGTAGTAGTTGGTAGTGGTAGAGAAGAAGGCAGCTGAAGAGGAGGAGGAAGAGGAAGAGGAGCTAATTTAGAGTTGTCTAGTTTTTATTTTATTATTTTTCTTGCTTTTATTTCTGTTCATTTGTCGCTGTAAATTTTTGGCTTTAGCTTGAGCTTCTAGTAGCTTCTTTTATATGGGATTTTTTGTGTTTTTGTTTGAAGTTTATAATTTAGAAAAAAACTACGGGACAAAATGTGAGCGGAAAGTTTGTTTTGCTTCTAAAAAGCAGTTCATTTTTGTATAAATAAGCCAAGCAAAATCTAGAAAAAAAGATACCTTTTCCAGTTAATTCCTCCTCACAACACTGGCCAAGATCTAATTGACCATCTAATATCTTTTTTGCCGCTAATTTCCCCTAATCACCGAACACACTAAAAACCAAAAAAAATCATCTGCAGCAGCTGAAAACAAAACTCACCTCAAAAAATAGTAAACGAAAAATAAAAAAAAATTAAAGTTCATTTTTCTCTTTTTGATTTTTTCCTTTCCACGGCTGCTGCTGAGTGCCAAACCAAACCAAACCCAAACAGAAACAGCAGCAGTAGTAGTAGTAGTGAATCTGTGGCGGGGCTAAAATTAATAGCCGCCAATTTGTTATGATTATGGTCAGCGAATTGGCCGCTAGTGGTGGTAATAAGAGGGAAAGAATAGGAAAAGGGTGATCACTTTTATTGACTTTCATTTAGTGGCTGATTTTTCCTTTTTCTTTCCATCTCTTTTTGCCCCAATCCTTTCAGCCTGTACTTCTACAACCACTGAACTGATTTGAAGATTTTCCAAATTTTCTCTCTCTTTCAACCATATTTGATAATTTTAAATTTGATTTAGCGAGTACTACTTTTGTCGGTACAAACAGCCAACTTTTGTGCACTCCAAAACATGGTGGAACAAAAGAAAGAAGTAAATGAGGACTCTTTTAATTTGAAAGAAAGATAAATTCCAGGGCCATTTACTCGCCGCACGACACAGCTGAAAAAATAGGGGAAACAATTTCTGCTGCTGTTGAACTGTTCTTTCTATTCTGTTGGATTCTGTTCGTTTAGATTCACTTCTCTTCATCTTGCTGCTGTTATTGCGGGCCACTTCTCTGCACTCCTTTTAGCACTTTGTTTTTGCTTTTGCCTTTTGGTTAGCACTGTACCACGACTGTTCAAGTGATGATTTATTCGCTTTACTTTTTCAGCTTTGCCCAAATTTCCCTCTTTTTTTGCCGTACAATTTCTGTGGCTGCTCTAGACGCTCATGACAGATATAAATTCTCAGCCTAGACAAAAAAAAGGAACTGCAGCTCTGTTGATTGCCACTGTAGCAAGGAAAATGAAAATGAAGAAAATCTAGAGCTCTCGTACAGCGCTTGTACACCGTACACACAGTGAAATTTGTACTTTTTTCTACTTTACTATTTCTTTTCTTTTTCTTTTTTTCTTCTGCCAGTGAGCTCAATTGATTCAGCCGCGGCAGCAGCAGCAACAGACGGACAAAAACTCAATTTAAGGCCGCCTTCTGATTTCAGATCTCTGCCTTCCTTCACGTAGACCTGATAAATATTAATCTTATACAGGAAAAGAGAAAGAGAAAGATAGATTTTTTTAATGCTCATTCACTTTGTGTGTTTGTATTAGCTTTGCCAGCCAGCCAGTTTGTATTAGTTAGATTTGGGGCCGCTGCTGCTGTTGCCTCGTTCACTTTTTTCCAGTCTACCATTTATTTATTTATTTGTCTGCTTTTTTCTGGTAGATAGTAGTGCTAGCTGTGGAGTGGGTTTATTATTTATCATCCCACCACCACCGCCAAAAAACCACTGGCCACTTTTTAAAGCAGGAGGAGGCGAAAAGAGAGTGTACCAAAACAAAAAACTAAATTACTTTATTATTAAAATGTGCAAGTTTTTTTCTGCAGCCTTTTTGTGCTGGCATTTTTGAATGAATGCTAAATCAAGTGTCAAGTGAGGAGGAGTCCAGAAAAAAAATCAAGCGCCCAAAAAGATGGCAATTTGTGAGCAGAGTTTTGCCTTTGCAAAAAAACTCTTTCAAGAGCAGAAAAGTCGTCTTCTTTGGGGCTAATCCCAAGATCGATTACCAACTTAGCAGCTTAATCTAACTCCCCCGTAAAATGAGATGACATTTATCTGCTCGGTGGTAAAAAAAAGTCTCGGAAGATGGAGATTTAAATCCGCGGTGACATCTGAAGTTTTTCTTCTTCTTTTTACTTTCACTTTCATTGCTGTTATTTATTTGATTTTTGTTTGCTCTCTCCTTTTTGCTCTCAGCAGCTTCTAAACCAAAAAAAAGTCTAATAAACGTCAAAAGGGCTAAGAAGGCATGAGCTCGGGAAAAAGAACATTTGTTTTTTGTCAGTTTGTTGCTAATATTTTGTCTCGCTTCACTTTGCCAAGCAGCAGCAGCATGAAAAAGAATCACAGCTTGAAATTCTTTCGGTTCTTCTTTTTAAAAAATTTAACCGTTTCTGAAAAGTTTCTCGCAGGGTGCAAGCAAAAGTTACCAGAAATATTCTCATTTTGCGCTTGTTTTGGTTTTTGTCAAAGTCTGCTTTTGTGGAAGTCAAAAAGTTGTGAGAATGTTTGTTTGTTTTATTTATTTACTCAAACTCCTTCTTCTTCTTCTTTTTCTTCTTCTTCAACAAACGCATCCTCATCATCATCATCATTTGGCCACAGAAGGAGTCCAGCTGGAGGCGAAGAAGTTTGGACGTGGTAAATGGAACAAGTGACGTCTTCAAGGAGTTCTCAACAATTGATCATCATCATTCAACAACAGCAACAACAACAACAACCTCAAAACCTCGATCTCCACCTCCTTCAACATCGACTTCCTCCTCATCATCTTCATCATCCTCATCCTCTTCATCCTCAAACATCGAAAAGGACGTCGCGGGAGTTCATCTAAATGGGCGCTCTCTCCACTGCAGTTAATCGGCGCAGCATCGGAGATTCAAGCGCCTTCAGTAAGTCCTTTTTTCTTCTTTTGAGTTTTGAGTGAGTGAGTGAGTGAGAGAGTGAGAATTTGCCAAGAGAAAATTTGTCTTATCTTAAAGCTTTAAAAGCATGCTGAAAAGCATTACTCTATGTTTTCATTAGGTCTTTTCAATGCGTCTTAAAAAACTAGGGCACGCTACTCTTCTCTCTTGTAGATTGGAATTAATTGCCAATTATCGACTCCCGTGTTTTTCTTTTCAACTCTTACTACTCCTCTTATAAACTCTCAAGTGAATAATGCCAACTAAAAAGAGGAAAAATGTATAGAAAGATAATTTTTCACTATTTTACTCCTACAAATCTGAAAGTGTACACTTTTTACTCTTTTTAAAGAGAATCTATCCTTATTCACTTTCTTGAATCAATTATTAATCAAGAGAGGGAGAGAGAAAGCGAAAGAGTGGCAAAGATACAATTTGAAAATTCAATTTTCAAATTGTGTACAGCACAGCAAAGAAGAAGGAAGTGAGGGAAAACTGATTGCGGAATTGAAGAAAGTTCAAATTCAATTCTCTCGATCTACTACTTTTCTCTCCCTCTCCCCTCTTGCTCAGCAACCTTTTTCCGCAAAGGCCAAGTGTGAAAACGAGAGCCGCAGCAGAGAAAAAATTTGAATAAAATTGATTTAGTTTGGTGTCTGTGAGTGTCTGTGTGTGCTGAAGTGAGAATTGGGAAAGAATTGGGCGAGTAAAAACATTGCAGATTGTCTCCTCTCTCTTCTCTCTTTTTAGAGGCAAACTTCTTCTTCTTCTTTAGTTTGCATCTTTTGCACTTTCTTGTGTGCTTCCAAAAAACCAAAGAGGAAGAGGAAGATGCCCTCAGTGCCCTCAAAATAATAATAATGTGTTCTTTTTAAATTGAAATCAACACTCTCGCCCTTCTCCATTTCCAAAGAGAAGGGCAGCAGCAGCAGCAGCATAAATCAATCGGTCGGGTGATCGAAAAAGGCTGCTGCTGATGATTTTTTGTGAACCCACAACTGTAGTTGAAAATGGTCGTCTTCCTTTTCTTTTTCTTTTTCGTCTTTTTCTATTTGGATGCTGGTAACTAAACATACACATTTGCATTACAAAGAAAGAAAGAAGGAAGGGAAAATAAACGCTGCAATTGTTGACTGAGTGACTAGCTGACTGGCTAAATGTCAATGTGTGCATTCTAAAAGCTGCTGCTGCTGAACACAAAATGTGACCAGCGTACTCGACCCGAATTTTTTTTGGGTAAATGTTGGTGCATTTTTTTTCGGTGCATTTTATTTTTACAGAAAAAAAGTAGTTTGTAAAAACATGAAATTTTTTTAAAGAGAAGCCGAATCGATTAGGGAAATTAAACTGCCGTGCTAGCTTTTTCGGTCGCTAATCCGCCGCCGTTATTTTCTAGCTTTTGTGCCTCTTTTGCTAATCAAAAGAGTAAATAGCCACAAAACAGTTGTAGTGCAACAACAACAAAAAAAGACTGCGCAAATTCTATTTGCGAACTCTCCACACAGAAAAAGTAGAAAAATTCCTAGAACTCTAAAGCTTTTGCGTACAGCCAAAATAAAATGTCACAGAGTTTCGTTAGGGCATTTTTCCTTTTTAATGTTCTACTTTTCACCACTACCACTACTACGCAAATGCTGCCCTACCTTCTCTGGTTCAACTTTACCCTCTTTGAGTTTGCGGCCCTGTCTCTGGCCTCCGCCTATGGCACCAAAGATCCAGGGCAAAACGAGGAGGAAGCGCAGGAAACTCCTTCTGTCAATGCTCAAATGGAGTCGTCAACCAATTCACTCCAAACTCTGACTGAGGAGCTAAATGAAACTAAGGAGACGTCATCTTCGCCGTACAATCTAGTGCAAAAGACGGTCAACTTTCTCCTTCGCCAGACTGCTCCTTCCACTGCAATGCCACCGCAGCAGCAGCAGTAGCTTTACTTCTGCTGCTCTCTGATTAGCCCAAAAGAACTTTCTTCAGGCTAATCTATCTAAACCACTTTTTGTCCTTGTATTCCTCCTCTTTTAAAAATCCGCCCTTTTTAAATATTTTTTAAAACGTTTGAAATTTTTAGAACGACTTTTAATTACGTCATTCTTTGCTGAGAGGAAAAAATGCCTGTTGTTGCTAATTGAAAGAGTGAATTGAGAGAGCTGACGCTGATGCTGATTTCTGCTGTGTTGCTAATGAAGAAATTGCGCATTGCAGTGAAGCTGTTTATAATTTTAATTTTAAAACGCGCGCGCGTTTTCTTTTTCTTTTTCTTCTTCTTGAGCACACATTCCAACATTTGTCAAATACTGCTCTAGTGTGTTGTGACAAATGGACGAATAATTTTGTGAATTAATTTTTCATTTGCTCAGAAACGGCAGTTGCTGCAAACTATGTTTGTTGCCTTGTCAAAGAAAGCATTTAGGACTAAACTCTCTCTTTTGCTTGCTCTTTGTCGGTAAATTACATTTTAAAGTGAGTGCTGCAGTTTCCATTCATTTGCAGGCATTTTCGGGGGCAAATTAAGAAAGAAACTCTCTCTATTTGCCCGTTTGCATCCGTTTGGCGCTTGTCGCAGCTTCTGCTGTTGCTGCTGCTGCTGCTTCGTTCATTACAAACTCGTCTGCTGACAAACAACGAGTGAACGAGTTGAGAATTCTGGCAATGCAATTTCCGTTTTGAGTAGTTGGTACTACACAGTTCCACAAACATTTCAATTGCCGCCTCACTCTTTCTTTCACTGTTAAGGCAAGACAAGGACGCAAGCGGCGCTGTTGTCAGTTATGTGTATTTTCAA
>JAALOO010000536.1_pt3 | contig 12344 bp, 9 predicted proteins | sample 7257641 | NCBI WGS metagenome assembly JAALOO01 (sample SAMN14085613, study PRJNA598686) | mite metagenome | biome: ENVO:01001000; feature: ENVO:01001002; material: ENVO:01001226; isolation source: single female mite from University of Michigan culture on fish food culture... ... | reverse complement strand
GTGTGTGTGTGTTGCTGACAAGTGACATTGCGCCTTACAAAGTTCGATGATCAATGGCCCTGAGGAGGACGATGACGAGTGAACACTCGTGTTCAGTGATCTCACGGACGGATGTGCTCACCTGTGCCTCTGTCTTGACCTCATGTGGTCTCCTGCAAACTCTTCGCTAGTGTTCACTCTTCTCATGTTGCCAGTCGATCTCGATCAGTCGATAAATATTAATCGAATCAATGCACAGCATCAATGGTCGCTGATGCAAAGAGATTGCACAACTGAAGATTATATCGCTCGTGCACATTTATCTTTTGATTTTGCCCATATTTTTGATTGATTTCTTCTCTTCTCTCGTAAGTATTGCACAGGATATCGCACAGTGATTTGCACATTTTTCTTCTTTCTTCTTCGGCGAGTTGTTTGATTTAGCTCTAAAAATACTTGCCCAATTTAAATGCATATGAGTGTGTGTAGTGGAAAGGGGAAAAGAAGGAGATGCTATCTGGCGCACTGTTTCAGCTGTTGCTGCTGCTGATGTCGATGACAAAGACTATATTTAGACTGAGGCGGCCAGAGCATTACCAGGAAGGAAGGCAAACATCACAACTGGTGCCGTCATTACCGATGAGACTTCGATTGAGCGACTTGTGCCGAGAGACGCTTGCCCGCCATCCACCTCACTTCATCTCCTTTTGTCCATTTCAGTGTCCTCTCCCCTTTAGTCTCTCCAGGTCTGCGCCAGTTTGTCCTTCTCCTAATGATGATGCCTGCAACAACAACAAAGCAGGCAATGAAGAGATGAAGATGGCCACAGTGACCACTCTGATAATGGTGCACCACCACCACCACCGCACTCGATAGGCTTTGTTCAGGCCCAATCGATGACCGTTGATGTGCGCGTTGTTCTATCTAGAATAGAAGTAGGAGCACCTGAAGTGCTCTTGCTCCAGTATTGTCCTCCGCCTGATGTCTGTCTGAGCAAGTGGAGTGGAGGAGTGATGATGAATCGTGGCCATCACTTGCTCGCTCGACACGACCGCTGCAGCAGCAGCACTGTTCAACTGTCAGCTCGATTACCGGCCATTATGCTGGCAATGATGACAAGTGCGAGCGAGCGATATCGAGCATTAGCAGAGAGAAGGAAAGAGCACCAGTAATGACGCTTACTAATCGAATTAGCAGACGTCCGGGCTCTTCTTTTCACCATTTATGCTGTTGTTCTGTGGCTCCCAATAGAGTCTGGCAATTGATGTGAGCCAGAGAGCGAGTTCATCATCATGCGAGCTGTGAAAAGAAGAAGACACAGAAGATGAAGATGAAAGAGGATCAAGTGATGGCGAATAGCAATGGAAGGTGATCTGATGAAGACCTCAACGGTGCCATAGAAGAGCACAGCAGCACTTTTGGTAGTGGGGCTATCGATTAGTGCAACAGCAGTGGTGGTGGTGGTGGCCATTGTCAGCACTGACCGGTGATCAGTGGCGAGCGTTAATCGATTAAGCTACATTCGAGCACAGTGCGAGATGTGCACTGTGTGCTTCATTCGCATCAGCTAAAGGACAAAAAAATGTTGACCGGCTTTCCTGACACTGAAAGGCTGCCCCTGATGCCTGACCATTTATCGACCACTAAATTATTGTGCGTCCCTCCTCTTTTAGATCATTAGAAATCTTCTTTTTTTCTAAATCGCCTACTTTTCTCTGCACAATTGAGTTTGATATGACAGAGAGGGCAATCATTAAAACATTTTCACCAATCGAACCATCGTTTTACTGTTTTTCCCTTCTATAAGAAGGTTCAGATGAATAGAGATACATTGCAAAAAAGTTACAGGTGGCTAAAATGATTCTCAAAATGAATTGCAGAAAGGCAATTTGGCTCCAGGAAACAAAAGTCGTCCCAACTCAAATCAGAGAATGATTTCATTCTTATAGCTTCGATTGATCTCCTTGTAGGGCAACACCACCGAGTTGAGAATAATGATCTCCGATGCAATCTGAACGTTGCAGCCTTCCAAAGGAGAAAACGCGTTAATGAAACTCACCCTGTAGAGCGCAGCACTTACCGAGAACCGTTATCAGCGGATTGAGCTTTCCGTCGCCGTCAAAAAGCGGCTGGTTGTCCATCTTCGCAAAGGCTTTATTGGGGTTTGGGTCGCAAGGCGTTCCTTCGACTCTTGACCAGTAGCCTATTGCGCAGTTCCACCCGACGATGGCGTACATGATGATCGAGTGGTTGTTAATGGTGACGTTCTTCAAAATGATTGACTCCTTTAAACGCACACCGGCGCCCACTTTAACGCCCTCGCTGATGCTCACGTTGGGTCCAATCTGGGGGGTTTTAGGTAGTTCAAACAAGTTTAGAAAGCAACAACAGGTTTGTTTCAAATCAAACTTACAGTTGCACTGGGGTCCACGGTGGCAGTTGGGTGTATGTACACATCGCCTATTATTTTTGGCCCTTCGGGGGCACTGGTGGCCAGCAGCTCGGGGTGTGACTTTCTGTACAGTGTGAGGTAGTTGCGGTTAGCGTAGATGGCCGAGCCTGGCGTTTTGATGGGACTCCACCAGAAGTTCTCTCGCTGCTGAAAAACGTAAGCTCGTTTTGAGTCGAGCAACGAACCGAGGACGTCCTTCTCCAGACTGATGCCGTCAGAGTGGACACTCTTCAAGAGAATGTCGCCCTCGGCGAGAAATTCATTCTCATCCGGATTGTGCTTCCCTTTGAAGATAGTCGACAGAAGACTGAGAAGCTCCAGTGAGAAGAGGTACACGCCACAGCTGATGATGGTGCTCACAAAGGAGCTCGGCTTTTCTACGTAGTGCAGCATCTCGTGGGTGTCCTTGTTCTCGACGATGCAACCTGTGGACCAAAAACCAAAGTCAGTTTCAGGGTTTTTCAAATAGACCTCCGGTCATTTTACCGTAATCGAGCGACTGTGAGCGAGTGGCCTCAGTGGCCATGACAGAGATCATCTTGGTCTCGGGGAGGCTGCGAAAAAAGTCCAGCATCTTCTGCAGGGCAAAGTTGCCGCAGACGTCTCCATTGATGAGAAAGACCGCCTCTGGCTCGCCAAGGCGAATCATGTCCCGAAAGTGATACACACCGCCGGCAGTGCCTAGTGGGGCGTACTCCTGCAGGTAGCGGATCTGAATGCGGTACTTGACGATCATCGACTGGATAAACTCGTTGAAGCTTTCCTCCAGCTGGTAGAAGCCAATCAGAAGGACTTCCTTCATGTCGGGCAGTTCAACGCAGGCCTTGATCAGGTGCTCAATCATTGGAATGCCAGCCACCGGAAAGAGCGGCTTCGGACTGTTTAGTGACAGCGGACGGAATCGAGTTCCTGTATGAAGAGAGACAAGATTTAGAAAAGCGGCAACAACATGCTTAAATGCTTACCTTTCTGCGGTCCACCGACGACAATGACGGCTTTAATCATGATGAAGATGATGATGAATGCCTTCCTAAGGTGTTGTGCGTTAGGTGTCAACAAAGGTATTACTCTCACTAAGGTACTAGTAGTCAGGTGAACAGGTGACTTGGCAGTGTTTGTACATCAAACAAGCAATGTACAGCATCATCATTCTTCCCACTGACATCGTGGCTGTCGGCGACAGACGGAAAATTGCGACGATCACAACAGAAGCACTACGGCCATCTGCTGTCAGCTTGGATAGCCTCCACGTGGAGGTGATCATTTCGAAATTGGATGCCTGACTGACTGCATCAACACTGCTGCTTCTACTGCTGCTGGTGGTAAACTGGTCAGGAGGGTGATGACTCAACATCCTCAATTACCTCAACACCTCCTTCTCATTCTCCTGCAATCTATTCCACTCCGCTGGCTTCCCCCTCCTCCACTTGACAGTGACCAGGTCTGAGAGCGCAGTGTGCACACCTACAGTCTACTGCGACTTCATCTTCTACTGGCCACTTCACACCAGTACCTCTACATCGCCGATTGGCAACCCAAACATGCAGAGACTTGTAGATGTGACTTTCCTTGTTTGAGCAGCATCAGCAGGTGTATTGGCTGCTGCTGCTGCCAATGTTGTTGTGTTGCCCAGAACTTAACCATCGTGAAGTTGTCCCCCTTCTAGTTTGTTGAGGGTGAGTGATCATCTCTCGCTCATTAGCGCAATTGCGTCACAAGACTCAAAAAAAGACGGGAATTTTTCCGCTGCTGCTCTCAAAGTTCATCGTCGGGTGCCAGCATGCGGAATTGCCCGTCAGTAGTTCTGCGGTGCTGCTGCAGCTGGTGATGACGTTGCACCTAAAAGTGACTGAACGGAATAAAGTGAGAGAGAGAGAGAGAGAGAGAGAATCACCGAAATAGTTTAGTGGCAAAAGACCAAAACGAGGGAAAACCGACACTGGTGGCAGTGAGGCAAAGTCCTCACTACTACCCTAGCTTCCGCCATTAAAGACCGGTCTTCTGATCTTTGTTGATGTTCACAGTGCTTTGATCTGCAGCACTCTTATCACTGCAAATGACTGATGACTGGGCACTTCTCTGATGGACCGTAGTGGCCGTCTCCGACGACATTGTTGATGTTGACGATCGCTGGTCGTCCTCTCAAGCACTCTTTGCTTGCCATCATCATCATCATCATCATCATCTCGTTACCACCGTCGTTATCTGGGCATTTGTGCCTCACTACAGCATGTCCATCCACAAGTGCTGACTGCAAGCATCGTTGCAGCATCGTCAGTTTCTGTTGTAAACTTTACTCTACCACCTCTTCTTCTTCCTCTACTTTTGCAGACCTCTTGCACACACACACCGTCACAACATGTGATTCAAGGCTTGAGAAATCAGCGCCTCGTTAAGGGGAGCCATTTTTAGGGAAAGTTGGCTTTCCTGCGCAATGCTTGGGCATAGGCCAAAGTGTCATTTTTCGGTACACATTTCTCAGCAACCACACATCGGAATTAGATGCTGTAAAAAGCCAAATGAAGACAACAATGTGATCTTTATTTCAATCAAGAGCAAAAAAATTAAAAAATTTAATTGTTTTATTAATTACGTTGTAAAAACGTATTGTTTTTACAACGTAATTAATAAAACAATTAAATTTTTTAATTTTTTTGCTCTTGATTGAAATAAAGATCACATTGTTGTCTTCATTTGGCTTTTTACAGCATCTAATTCCGATGTGTGGTTGCTGAGAAATGTGTACCGAAAAATGACACTTTGGCCTATGCCCAAGCATTGCGCAGGGAAGCCCACTTTTTCTAAAAATGGCTCCCTCTAAGGAGGCGGAGCCACAGCAGACTGGTAGCAGCAGCTGATCAGCACAACAGAGCAGGCTCGTCAGTCTGTCCGCCTGCCTGCAGAAGTGCGCAGCACTGTTGTAAACAAGCACACACACAAACAACACACACAAAAGTGTCCTTCGAATTGGTCTCGTCCTCTTCTTCTTTCGTTAATTTTGAAACTGAATCACCCCGACACCAACTGCAACATCACCAGCAAATTGTGTCATAAACGGGCATGTTCACCTCGTTGATACTGCCAGTGAACCATCGTCACCACCACCACCAGCAGCGCCAGAACAATGGCTGCAGCGTTTCTCTCAAATATGCCCTGGCCAGGCTTAACTGATTCTCTAAAAAAGTTGAGCATAAAGTACCTTATTCAGCATTACCTAGGCCATTATCTTTCCGATGAACTCGACCTCTCCCAGTTAAATGTCGAACTCTACGGCGGCAAATGTTCCATCGTTGATGGCATCCCTCTCGACGTGGACACCATCAACAACGAAGTCTCCTCCTATGTGCCTTTAAAGTTCCTCGAAGGCCGCCTCGGCCGCATTGAAGTGTCCATTCCCTGGCACGCCCTGTGGACCGAGTCCTGCACCATTCACCTCGAAGGCATTCGGCTAAACTTTTGCAAGCTCGAGCAATGCCAACGACACGATGCCAACCAGGCCTCATCTATCCTCTCCAAGTCCCTCATGACCTCCTCGATGGAGATCGCCGAGGAGATAGTCAACTCGGAGAAGGAGAAGTTTGAGGGCCTCGACAAATTTGCTCACCTGATCAACTCAGTTATCCGACGCTTCAAACTCTCCGCCACCAACACTGTAGTCAAGTTCGTGCTGCCACACAAACGGTCCGGCGCAGGACAGGAGATTGAGCTTCGCATTGGCCATATCAGATGCGAGGAGGAGGAGATCGCGCTGGACAAGGGCGATGGCAAAACGGAGAAGGGAGGAGAGCTCTCCGACGTGGTGACGAAACGCATCACCGTGGAAGGCATTGAAGTTCTGATCAATGACATTCTCATTACGAAGCTGAGCGGCAATCACACCGTGAAAGTACAGTTCGACGGCAACCGCATCGACACTGAGGTCTACCTGAGCTCGTACATTTTTGCAATTCTCAACTCAGACCACCTGAAGGTGCTGCAGGAGTTTATCCTCATTCTCGACGACAAGGGAGGCTCTAGTGGCGGCGAGAGCTTTCCGCAGGGGAAGCCACTCTCACCGCAGGACTACCGCTACATGCAGGAGATGATGCACAAGGAAGTTCGCATGAAAGCTAATCCCATGACGGGCTCTATACTCTCCTACAACAACAAGTGGACTTCGGACAGTGCCCCCGAGGAAGAGGACCGTTTCCTGCCGTTCACCACTGACAAGCAGCAAAAGAGCCAACAAGACGCCGCCAAAGCCAAAGATGGTCGTGGTGGTCGTGACCCGTGCGTCTTCACCTGCAACCTCAAGGTGCCAGGCATTCTGCTGTGCCTCATCTCCAACAACGCCGACGTGCCCATCTTCGAGGAGATGCCGCAGATCAACACGCTGGAGTCCTTCATCGGCATCAACGGCTTTCTCAATGAGATCCTCCACCAGTACGACCACATTCGCCTCTCCGCCTCGAACCTGTGCGTGGAGGTGAGCACCAGCGCGCTGATGTTTTCCTGCATCAACGTCAGCGTCTACGAGTACCATGAGGGCGAGCTGAACAACATTCTCTTTGTGAAGGATGACGAGGAGGCGACCGACATTGCGCCTAGCGTTCGCCTGAAGATGGACTTTGCACGGAACTGCATCGACATCAAGCTCGCCTCCTCGGCCCTTAAGCTTGACCTGACGCTGATTGAGCGGCACCACAAGCTGCTGGAGGCATTCACTAGCGGCTCGGCGAATAAGGCCGCTTCACAACTGAGCAAGCCTAACTACCGAGGCTCTCACGACAGTGACCACCACCAGCTAGCGCTGAACATTGAGTGCGAGAAGCTCGAGGCGGAGATGTACTTTCCAGTAGCGGACATGCGACCGGACCGGACGGAGTACTCTCGCCTGCACGATGAGATTCTCCTGGTGGAGCTGACGGAGCTGAGCGTGACGCTGACGGCGGACGGCGGCGAGGTGGTCTGCTCGCAGATTGAGATTGACATGCGAATGGAGGAGAAGACGCGCAAGGTCTTCCACTCGCAGTCGGAGAGCAAGGAGATCTCGCTGCACCTGAGCACGCTCAGTCCGGCGCAGCTGCAGGAGAACGCCTCCGCCACCACGCTGATGGACAGCGACTTCCTGCTGAGCACCGTCGACTCGATGGCCGACTCGATCAACTTCTTCACCGCCTCCACCATCAACCACAGCACCCGACACGACACGCCCTTTCAGGTGAAGCGGAAGATGTTCGGCAAGGAGGAGGGCAATGAACAGATTCTGACGCCGGGCGACCGAGAGCACCAGACGCAGTACCTCACCGCCAACAAGCAGTCCGCCAAACTGTACATTTACATTCACGTGCCCTACGGGGACGTCTTCCTCGAGGACAAGGCCATGTTTGAGCTCATCTACAATCGCTTCGTCAACGATCTCATTCTGTGGACGCCCAACCTCAACGTCAAATCACGTCGGGAGGCTGAGGCGGCTGCGGAAGCAGCAGCAGCTGTCGTTCAGCAGCCCAACATCAGCGCTGCAATGAGCATCGACTCCTCGAACATCTTCACCTCTGCCATCAACGACAGCACGGCACTGGGCACGTCAATGATGTCCTCCTCTATGATGTCCTCAACTCGCATCGAGTTTGGGCGGCAGGACTCGCACGAGACTGCTGGCCTGCTCTTGGAGACGTCCAATCTGGCGATCAGAGACACTGCCAGCTATACTCCACAGCCTGGACAGCAGAGCCACCAGCAACAGCAGCAGACTATTTTCTTCAGCTGCCGAGGAATGGGCGACTCGTACGACTCGTTGGCCAGCGAGACCTCCTTCCACTCCATTGCCGACTCGAACATCAACGGCATTGGCGGTGGCGGGCCCAAGCCAGTGAACGAGTTTATGCTGCAGCTGGAGATTGACAGTCTCAATGTCGACTTTTACACTGCCTCTCGACGGCGAAACACCCTCTTTACGCAGAACCTCTCGCTAGGCGTGGTGGTCGGCCCCGAGTCGGAGCACAGCACCGTCGTCTGTCTGGTGACGGACAATCTGATGTACAAGTGCGAAGATCGGCCCATTGTCATTGGCAACTCGTACATGGACGTCTGCAGTGGCGGAAACAACGGCGGTGGCGGCTCGAACACCAGCAGCTGCATCGTGAACATTGCCGTGGAGATCAAACGGGAGACGGCGATGCTGAAGAAGATCAAGCTGGCGCTGCAGGCGGAGCGCGCCCTGTTGCTCGGCATCGACCTGCCCATCTTTGACGAGCTGTACACCTTTGTCAACCTGAAGGACGACGAAATTCTCGGCTACGTCTGCCCGAAGGTGGTCGTCGAGCTGCACACCGACATTGTCCAGTCCGGGGTCAGCTTTGACCTGCTGAAGGAGCGGCCGACGCTGCTGCACGTCGAGGACATCTACCTGACGTCGATGGTGATTGAGAACACGGCGCAGACCATACTGCGCTTCTTCATTGAGGAGGCGCTGCTCTGCTTCAAACGGAACAACGTCTGCGCAGAGGCGATGAAGAACTACATCACCGTCATCGACTCGGGCATCATCGACCTCAACCTGAAGCTCTCAAAGGACGGGCGGCTGGAGCTGAAGATTTCCAACAATGAGATCAACGTCAAGGCCTGTCCGGACTCACTCGCCACGCTTTGCCAGTTTCTGCAGTCCTTTGCCGCGCAGCTCATTGCCGACCAACAGGCGGTGGAAGGTGGTGGCAGCGGTGCTGACGGCGAGGCAGGCGACCAGGCAAGCGGCTCCAAGGAGATGATGATCCACAAGAACAACAGCAGCAGCAGCAACGGCTGTGAGCTGATTGCCGACGCACTGCACGAGTGCTCCAGTGAGAATGAAGGCAAGAGTGAGGGCGGCTCGGGGGACAGTGCTGACGAGGATGGCTGGACGGGCGAGGGAGGCAAAGGGGGAGCCCACAGCAACAAGAGCGGCGGCAGCAGCAACAACTGCTCCAACTGTGATGGACCACGAATCGACGAGAGCACCTTCTGGATGCTGGGCGATGACGATCTCGGCGCGGGCATCAACCTGACGAAGGAGCCGCAGGTGCGGGTGCTCACCGACCAGCCGATTCGCATGATTGAGAATCACTTCAAGCTGGCCAACTACAATGTGATTCCGGAGATTACGCCCTCCACGGTGGCGCGCTACCTCCTCGAGAAGATGTCCCTCCGCGTGTCGCTCTACGCCGGCAAGGACTTTGACGACATTCCCAGTGATGGCGAGGGTGGCGAGGGTGCTGGTGTTGGTGGCTCTGCTGGAGACGACAAGCGCAGTTCATCACGGCTGGACGTCATCAGTCAGACGAACCTCTCCCTGCGCAGCGGCAAGTCAGCGGTTGGCCAGCACTTCTCCCACCGAGGGGAGCAGCAGAAGGCGGTGCGCTTTCAGCAGAACACCAGTTCGGTGGTCTGGGAGAACATCGACCTGATGTCGAACAATGGCTACCTGACGAACAACGTCCCGGTGGAGAACCACTTTAGCTTCAAGTGCGCCGGCGGCAGCAAGCGCAAGGCGGACACCTGCGTCGTCCTGGTGCTGAAGCGCCTGAAGATGCTCTTTGAGAACTTTGACCGCGACTACGAGCTCGCCTGGCGGCTCATCTTTCTCGTGCAGGAGGTGGAGATTCTGGACCGAGTCAACGCCTCGAAGATCAAGAAGCTCCTCTACGAGTACTTCTCAGAGTCGACGCCCCAGCGCAAGAACTCGAACATGTTCAGCCTGCGCATGACCTGCCACCGGAACCTGAGCGACCTGAGCGAGGAGTGCGACATGAAGGTGTCGCTGAAACCGCTGCGCATCAACGTCGACCAGGACACGCTGGTCTTTCTCATGGAGTTCTTCCGCACGATGAGTGACATTCTCGAGAAGATGTTTGCCGCGGAGGGAGTCGGCGGAGGTGGAGGAGACGGTGGTCGCAGCACTGCCGCCCACAGCAGTCACAGTGGCAGTGACAGCGGCAATGAGGGCAGCGTGAAGAGGGCTCGCACGGAGAGCAAGTCCAGCTTCGATGAGGAGGCACTGCGAGGGGGAGCTGCAAACAGGGACATACAGTTCAGTGATGAAGAGGAGGAGGAGGAGGACGACGAGGAGGAAGGGGGAACTTCATTCTCCAGTCGCAAGGACGGCGGAGCTCAGGGACACCTGCGAAGGGGCAGTTCGGCCAGCACCAGTGGCTCCTTTGAGAACATCTTTGTGCGCTCGTTTGCCTTTACCCCTGACGTGCTCATCAAGCTCGACTATCACGGCAAACATATCGACCTGAAGAATGTAAGTGACTTTCTACAACGATGGGAAACATTTTTACCAATTTTTGTTTTTTGCAGGGTGCTCTTCCAGGTTTGCTCCTTGGCCTGGCGCAGCTGAACCAGTGTGAGCTGCACCTGAAGAAGCTAAACAATAAGCACGGCCTGCTGGGCTTTGAGAAGGTGCTCGCCTATGCGATTGAGGAGTGGGCCAAAGACATCAAGAGCAAGCAGTTGCCGTCCATTCTCGGCGGCGTTGGCCCCATAAACTCCTTTATCAAACTCTGTACGTGTTACATTAACTGTTCTGTTTACACAGCATGCGCATCATCGAGCTGATAGCGCGACACAGATTTACTAACCGCACTATTTTCCCTCTTTCCGTCCACAGTCCATGGAATACGTGACCTCTTTTGGATGCCCATCGACCAGTACCGACGTGATCGACGCATCGTCCGTGGCCTGCAGCGGGGCGCCTACGCCTTCTCCGTGTCGACGGCAATGGCCACCCTGGAGCTGGCCAACCGCCTCGTCAATCTGATTCAGTGCACTGCCCAGTTTGCGCACGACGTGGTGACGCCGCCCTCCAACTACCGCGCCCATCACCAGCTGCTCAGTCAGCTGCACCACTCGCAGCCCCGGGACCTCCGGGAGGGCCTCACCGCCGCGTACACTGTCATGCGCGAGGGCATGCACGACACGGTGCGGGGCGTCACCCGGACGGGACTGGCGGCGGACAGCGTGCAGGAGCGCATGAACCGACTGCTGATGAACACGCACAACATCGCCTTCAACCCGATCATCCACATGAGCCAGGCCACCTCCAGTGTGCTGGTGGGAATGCGCAATCAGCTGGCGCCGGAGGCGCGCAAAGACGACCACGAAAAGTGGAAAAACGCCAACGAACGATAACGACAGCAGCGGAGGAGGAGGAGGAGGATTGGGGAGGATGAATGGCGGAAGTGATGAAGACCGAAGTGGTGAGGGCAGGGAAGAGAAGAGCGGGGCCATATCGGGTGATAGAGAGGACTACAACTGCTACTGTGTACACAGCCTCAACTGATATACTTTCTCCAGCATCTGTGTCACCTACCCCTACCCTACTACATCTCCAGTGATATGATATGATGTATCTATTTTTTTAACTTTTTTCTCCTTTTTGTTTTCTCCAATACACCCACAATTTTTCTGCTCCTGATCATATAAATGCCAAACTCCGAAACTCAGGCTGATTTCTCCCTCTCTCTGATACAACTAAAGTGAGCGACAAACTGACGAAGTAATAGACAACACTGGTGATAACACACAGAACATGTAATAGAAAAATGAAAACCTCGCGGTGCCAAGACCTGATGCAAATGTAGGCCAAACCTCAGTCAATGCAATGGAACTGTCTTTCCTCCACCACCCTCCTTCACTTGTCCACCACCCCTCCCTCTTCTATGCTACCCTGCTGTTCGAGTCATTGTTTTCCGGCGTAATGTTGTACACATCTGTCGACCAAGTGATCTTGGTCACACCTCTTTTTTTCTCTTTTTGTTCAAAGCACAGTCAATATGTACATGTTTTAACTTATACTACACTAGGTGATTTATATTATTATCAAATATAAAATTTCAATTTTCAAATGCATTTAACAAAGAGGAGAGGAGTTCTAAGGTGCTGCCTCGCTGCCTCG
>JAALOO010000296.1_pt2 | contig 12378 bp, 18 predicted proteins | sample 7257641 | NCBI WGS metagenome assembly JAALOO01 (sample SAMN14085613, study PRJNA598686) | mite metagenome | biome: ENVO:01001000; feature: ENVO:01001002; material: ENVO:01001226; isolation source: single female mite from University of Michigan culture on fish food culture... ... | reverse complement strand
CGGAAACGTCAAATGAAGAAATCAAATTGCACAGCTGTTTGCCTGGTAGGATTGTTTATAAATACGGTCTATTTCCACGTGGAAGGACGCACCGATTTTCTGTTCAGAGAATTGCTGTCTGAGAAACCGGCTCCGAATTGTTTTGACAAATGCGTGCGCTTTTTCTTGTTGAAGTAACGCAATAATCTACAAAACTGACCAATGTCATCAAGGCGGCGGAAGCATCCAAATGAACAGTTGACAGCGAAACAGTCACTAGAAATGCCAACTGATTCGCCATCAGTTTTGGACGGCGGCATCAGACTTTCCAGGTCAAGTCTGGTCGTCTTTGTCCTCTTTGCAGTGGCTCGTCTCATTTCAGCTCGATTCAATAACATCAACGACTGTGATGAGACCTTCAACTACTGGGAACCTGCACATTTTTTGCTATACGGCCAGGGCTTTCAAACCTGGGAGTATTCACCTCTGTACGCCATTCGGTCATACTTTTTCCTGTGGCTCTACATGATACCGGCTTCATTTGCTAAACTGATTTTGAGCGCCGACAAAGTCACCATTTTTTACCTGACTCGGATTTGCCTCGCTTTAGTTGGGGCTCTAGTCGAAACATTCCTCTACAGGTATGATAAGTGCTAAACTGTTTCTTTTGAACATACAAAATGTTTTCAAATTTTAGTGCCATCAAGAGAGCTTTCAATCGTAAAGTCAGTGTCTATTATTGCATTATCGCCCTCTTTTCTTCCGGAATGTTCATCTCTTCAACTGCATTTCTGCCAAGTTCATTTGGTCAAATAATGACATGTTTAGCGGTGGGCAGTTGGCTATTTGGATGCTATCGCAGCTTTATCTTCTGCACAGCTTTTAGCGCCATTGTTGGGTGGCCATTTTGCGCTGCAGTTAGGTAAGCGAAACTTGATAACAGTTCTTGATGTTAAGACTTTTGTATTCTTAGTTTGCCATTCGCTTTGAATGTCTTGTACGAGAAAAAGTTCAAGTTCATTATATGGTCTCTCGTCTATGGACTTTTACTTATGGTAATTTTTAAACGTGAAAACATTTGATTCATTTTTTGTTTTATCAACAGACTGTAACCATCTTGGTCGATTCTTATTACTACGGGAAGGCTGTGTTCTCCAGTCTAAACATAGTCCTCTACAATGTTTTCTCCTCAAATGGGCCTGAACTTTACGGCACTGAACCCTTCTCCTACTACATATTTAACCTCTTTCTCAACTTCAACTTTGTGCCTTTCATACTGACAGTTTATATCATTTACTTGACATGCCAGGGAGTTGTGTTGATAAACTCGAAACTTTTCAGTAAGCGAAAACTCCGCGATGGTTTGGGTGTAAAAGAAGTTTGTACTATGCTCTCAATGTATTTGTGGGTGCTTAATTTCGCCCTGCAGCCTCACAAGGAAGAACGTTTCATGTATCCAGTTTATCCGCTGATATCACTCAATGCAGCACTAGCACTGGTTAATATTCAAAAACTATTGTCCACTTTTCTCCCAAAGCTCCAGAAGACTGTTACGTTTTTTATCGGAATTTTCTTTTTGGTGTTCATTTTACTCTCCATTTCTAGGACGATTGCATTGTACAAAGGTAAATTGAAATGAAAGCGTCAATAGTGGTGATGTTTAAATGTCCTTGTTCATCTTCCAGGTTACAGTGCGTCAATAAACATCTACTGGAAACTTCAGGAATTGTCAACAAGTAAAACGCTACAAAACAATGAAACTGTACTGTGTCTGGCTAAAGAATGGCATCGTTTTCCTTCCAACTTTATGGTTCCAGAAAATGTTCGCGTCGAATTTGTTCCTTCTGAATTTAGAGGGCAACTTCCAAAGTACTTTGACTCAACTGTCAGGCATCCCACTCGAATAGTACCAAGTCACATGAATGACCAGAATAAGGAAGAGACTTTGCGTTACGTAGCTCTCTCCGCCTGCGATCTCCTCATCGATTCTGACTACTCAGAGGAGCACGGTCGTGATTTACCATATTCGAAGAACACCGAACACTGGTCGAAACTGGGCAGTTTGCCTTTCCTTGACAGCTCCCGCTCAAGTAGCTTATTCAGAGCATTTTACGTACCTGGTCTGTCTGAGAAGTACTGCACCTACATCGACTACAACTTACTGTCAAAGAGGAGGAATGTTATTTAAAAATAAAGCATCTTTGTGGATGATTAACTAGCCAAAGTCCTTCTGGTCACTAGGCGTTAAAGAGCAGGTGACACTGATAGTGTTGGTATACAAAGCCCCCTTCTACAGTCGATAAGGCTGACTGGGAAGTTGTCGTCAGCTGGCGGTAAGCTTCGTGGCGAGACTTCATTTGACTGCGCCGCCAGGGGCGCGCCCATCAGCGGCCAGCCAGCCAATGAGGGACTACCACGCCGCAGTTAGCAGGCACGACAGCCGTAAATGGACACCAACAATCATGTGCAGTGCACAGTCAGTGCTGACTTCTGTTTTGGTCCGCTTCACCAAACATCTGCAACAACTCCACTCTTCACTGGCTCTTCACACTCTCCGACACTCCATTCTCCCGTCCTCTGGACTTTCACTGTCAACCTAGTGCACCCGGTGGCTGCTTCCCGACAACTCACCCGTGTTATTCTCGCCCGACGCCGCACCGTCCTTGACGGCCACAGGCTGCAGGAGAAATGCTTCACCTCAATTCTTTTTCTCTGCCCAAGTCGGTCTTCATCAAGTGCTTACTAGATTTATCCATCAACTTAGGTAGGTTCTTGCCTCAATCGACACCTGCCACAAATGTAATTTACTTTGTTTCAGCCTTTGTCGCGGCCGATGTCAACCTCCACCTTGAAACGGGCATGCAAATGCTCATGAAAGGTCAACTTAATGACGCGCTTTCGCACTATCATCTCGCAGTCGGTATGTAAAGAGGGACAACTCAAGAGTTTGTATAGTAACTTACAACCTTCAACACTTCTTTAGAGAGCGATCCAAAGAACTACTTGACCTATTTCAAGCGATCCACCGTCTACCAGGCAATGGGTCGCTACAAATCAGCTTTGGATGATTTGACTGAGTCGCTCAACTTGAATCCCGACTTTTCGCCGGCTCGTCTTCAGAAGGCCATTGTGCTGTATCGACAGGGAAATCTCGACGAAGCGCACATTGATTTCGAGCACATCCTTCGCGCTGATCCGTACCACGCTGAAGCGAATCAGTACTACGCGCAAATTGAAACCCTTCGACAAAACATGTACGCCGCCCAAGACATGATCGACTCGCACAACTGGCCAGAGGCTGTTGATATCCTTAGCACACTCGTTCAGGAGCTTTACTGGAGCTACAAGTTAAAAGAAATGCGAGCCTTTGCATTTGAGCAAATGGGCGACATTGTCAGCGCTATTAACGATCTTCGAACGCTCACTCGGATGAAGAGCGATAACACCGATGGTTTTTACAAACTCAGCAAATTGCACTACTCTCTGGGCGAGCCTGAAGAGTCGCTAAACGCCATCCGTGAATGCCTGAAGCTGGACCCTGATCACAAGAAGTGCCATGATCACTACAAAAAGGTGAAGAAGCTCGCCAACCTGGTCAAAAGTGCCAGTGATTACGCTGCCAAAAACGAGTTCGGTGACTGTGTTGAAAAGTCCACGTCTGCACTTAAAGTCGAGTCAAGTGATCCAAAAATGGTCTTCCTAATTAAATCCAAAATGTGCCACTGTTTGAACAAGGTAAGAAAACTGCTTTTTGTAATTGTCTTTTTTACTAATCATTTTTTTGCGTTGCAGAATGGAAATTCAGATGATGCCGTAGAAGTGTGCACTGAGGCCCACAAACTTAATCCAGACGATCCTTATGTGTTGTGTGACCGAGCGGACGCGTACATTAACGCTGAGAGATTCGATGAAGGTTAGTTTTTATTTATGTTTTGTCAAGTGGGGTTACTAATTTATTTGCTTCAATTAGCCGCAACTGATTATCAGAAGGCTCATCAAATTGATGAGAACATGACCCGAGCCAAGGAGGGGTACAGCCGAGCCCAGAAACTGAAGAAGCAATCTAAAAAGCGTGATTACTACAAAATTCTTGGCGTTTCTCGAAGTGCTTCGAAGAAGGAGATTATGCGAGCCTACCGAAAATTGGCCAGCAAGTGGCATCCCGACCAGTATCATGGCGATGAGAAGCAGAAAGCCGAGAAAATGTTCATTGATATTGCCTCGGCAAAGGAGGTTCTCACTAATGCAGAGAAGAGGCAAAAGTTTGATAACGGCGAAGACCCACTTGACCCGGAACAGCAGAATGGCTTTAGCGGACAAGGATTCAACCCGTTTGCACAAGGATTTGATCCATTTGGCGGTCGATATTCGTTCAAGTTTTCCTTTTAAAAGCTGAAAGCTTTGTATTTATTGCTTGTAATATATCTAAACTACCTGTACATACGATGAAACTTTCTACCGATTTTCATGTACAATCTATACTTATTGTTATTTGCTTTTTAATAAATTAAAAAATTAAAACAAAAGTCAAACTTCAAACTGCTGCGAATATCAAGTTCATTAGATGGGCTTTTCTCCGCCAGGTGCGCCACCACTGTGCCACACATGTAAGGAAAATGATGCCTGTTGTCCGTCTTCTGAACATCATCACCGCCAATATCACTGAAAGAAGTTGCCTTTACTAATTTAAAATGGATCTCAAGAAGATTTCCGATGATCAGATTTTACAGGCCGTCATCTTTGCAGAGAGTTTCGATGCAAAGTTTGGGCCCTTGACGCTGTCTACTCCAAAGGTTCGGCTAATGAATAATTTGTAAACACAACAGTTTTGTCAATCATTTCTTTTTATTCTCCAGACTTTAATGCCACTTGTCAATCGACCAATGCTCGCATACACCTTAGACATGCTGGCACGCTCAAGTATTCAAGAGACGTTTATATTTTGTAATCAATATGCTCAGCTTATTAAAGATTTCGTCAAGTAAGGAAAATGATGCAATCTTGTATTGAGCTCGCTGTAATGTGTGTTTATCAACGTTAACAGAGAATACCAACAAAAGCTGTCTACCAAGATGAACATTCAAGTCTTTGTCTCTGAGGAGTACACCAATATGGGAGCCGCCATCAGAGACCTGGATGCCAAAGGAGTGATCAAATCAAATTTTGTTCTACTCAACGGTGATTGTATTGGCAATTTGCAACTGAATGAACTGATTGACATTCACAAGTAAGTTTGCCCAACAGTGATGAACAATTTTAATAATGTGTTGTTGATGAACACTAGACGCAACGTAAAAAACGATCCAGGCTGCATCATGACTACAGTGTTTAGAAAAGCCTCCCCAAACCACCGAATTCGGTCGGCAGACAATGAAATTGCACTTCTATTAGATTTTAAGCAGAAGATAGTCTTTTTAGAAAATAACCACAAGAATAAACAAGCTGAAATCCCACTGGTAAGCACAAAAACGTTTGTTAGCTTTGAGTTCAATAAGTGAACGTCTTTTCTTACAGAAACTTCTTAATGAGACCGACGTGTCAGTGCATTTTGACCTGATTGACACTCACATCAGCATTTGCTCTGACAAAGTACCGCCTGATTTCAGCGACAATTTTGACTTTGAGAATCGCGATGATTTTATCAACGGACTTCTAGCTGACGATGAAGTATGTTGATACTCCTACTAGAGACTTTCATTTGATTTAACTACAATTCTTTTACATCCGAAATGCAGCTTTTGCAACACTACATTTATGCGCACATTTTAGATGATGGTTATGCGACTTGTGTCTCAGATGTGACCTCTTACGATAGCATCAGTCGAGACATAATTCAGCGATTTTCTTTTCCAATTGTTCCTGATCAGGAGAGTGATTGCTCTTATCGACGCTTCAATGTCTACTTGAACGACGACGTCAAAATTTTAAAGTGAGTCTGAATGATGCAAATAATCATTGCTATAATTTCTTTTATTTAGTAAAACTGAAATAACGCAAAATGTAACTATTGGACGCAACACATCAATTGGATCATCTTCATCCATTGGCGATAGCGTCATTGGCAAGAATTGCTCTATTGGCAGTAATGTCACTATAAAAAACTCCTACATTTGGGATAATGTGACTGTTGAGGATAACTGTTCAATTGAAAAGAGTATAATCGCCTCTAAGGTGGTCATTGGAAAGGGCACTTGCATTGCACAGGGCTGTATCATCGCAAATGATGTTGTGATTGACGAAAATATGCGCATCAAGGAGTTCACCTGCCTAGTTAATGATGACGACAGTGCTCACAATAAAGAGGCTGTAGGGGAACATGGCAAGGGCTCCTTCTTTGAGCAGCAGTATGATTCAGACAATGAAAGCGACGAAATCGACATTTGGTGTACTGAGGCCAAGGAAGAGGATGACGCCTCTTCAGTCAGTACCAGTTTCTCCGACTCTTCGGATGACGAAAGCTGTGACAGTCCAGCTTTCGACGAGTTCAATTGTAAGTTTCACTTTGCAGCTTTACTTTCTTACCTTTGTTTCCCTTCATTCAGCTTTCTTCAATGAAGTCTATGATAGCTTGCAGAGAGGAATCGAAGAGAAACTAATTGCTGAAAATCTCATTCTGGAAATTAATTCTTCCAAGTAAGTTTGATGGTTCATTTCGTTGTTTCACTAACGCTTCTTTATTCTCGAAAAAGGCATGCTTATAACGTTCCAATGAATGAAGTTAACTCTTTAGTCTTGAAAGCTATTTTAAAGTTGACTCACCAGGCAGGCGGAGACTTTTTAGTAACTCTAAAGGAACACATGAAGTACATGCTTCCCGTCATTCAGAACTACATTCGCAGTGATGAGTCACAGAAGGACTGCATTTATTCGCTGGAGGAGTTTTACCTCAGCAATGACGACACCATTAAACCGGTGGTGTTTGTGAAGATACTTCAGTATTTGTACGACAAGAATGTTCTCTCAGAAGAGACTATTTTGCCCTGGTTCAATGAGCCTGATTATCTGCCCGAGCACGAAGTAAAAGACCAGAAGCGATTGCGTGGTCAAAAAGAGCTGATACTCTTCACCAAGTGGCTAAGTGAAGCTGAAGAGGAGTCAGATTCTGATTCTGATTAATTTAACTACAAACAAATGATTGTGTTTCTTGCTGAATTATTGTTGTTTCAATAAAACTGAGTTTTTTCAATTTGAATTGCCCGCTGGTGAGAATGGAAAAATCGTTTCCCGGCAACATGTCGATAGTATCGATAGTGTCGATCGTAGTTGCAGAGAAAGCCGCTGGTGCAACGCGGCGGCGCTGTTCTGCTGCCTTTTCCTGTCTGCCTGCTGAAGATCTGCACGTGCTTCTAGGCTTCGTCAGCCGTGTTTCTGGATCATTTCCACTCAAAGATGAACTCCCACGTCAAATCCGTCGGTGTCAAGGACGTTGATCAGAGCGACTTTGTCGTTGCTCTGTCCGCCTTCCTCAAAAAGTAAGTTTGGAAGCATTTTTGGCTCAAAATGATGCTCCATTGTGTACACCACAATGATTTTTCAGCGATCATCTTTGTGTTGCCTGCCTTAAATCTAATCGTTTTCTCCCCTCAGGTCGGGCAAACTCAAGGTTCCCGAATGGAGCGATCTGGTGAAGACCGCTGTCTACAAGGAACTTGCTCCCTACGATGAAGACTGGTTCTACACCCGATGCGCCTCGGTCGCTCGCCACCTTTACCATCGTCAACCTGTCGGTGAGTACTTGTCTCCTGAAGCATTCATCATACGCTGAACTGCTCCAGGAACTGCCAACAATAAAACCATTTACTCAACTTGCTTCTCCTTAGGCGTTGGTGCTCTGACCAAAATCTACGGTGGTCGATTCCGACGAGGTGTCCGCCCATCTCACTACAAGCGCGGCGGAACCAGCGTTGCTCGCAAGTCTCTTCAAGCTCTCGAAGGTTCGTTGACGTTTTTAGAGAACAAATACAAATAACCGAGTTTGGCTTTTTCGTACTATAGCTATCAACTGGGTGGAGAAGGACGCCAACAGCGGTGGTCGACGACTTACGAGCGCCGGTTATAAGGATCTGGACCGAATTGCCGCTCAGGTTCGCGAGGCTTCGAAGAAGGTCGTCCAGGAGGAAATTGTTCCAGAAGTTTAATTTTGCGATGAATGTTTTTAAAATAAACCATAATTAAAAAGTTCATTTCAATTCCAAAATCTGTGTTTTTATTACCTTTTTGGTAACAAAAGGGTAAACTAACTGTGCAGATGTATTTATTGGACTAGCGATTATATGGTTTCAAACTTTTAAGTTCTGTGAGTATTCTGGAGAGATTAGTGGAAATTGAAGAGGATGGAAGAAGCGCAAGGAATCATTTCCATTCATTTCATAGGCATTCCCTGAGTTGGTGCAGGTTTTAGTTGCTGCATGGCGCTGCATGTCGCTTTGTTTTCATTGCAGTTTTTGGTGTAACTGCCGAAACTGCTCAAAACAAGAGGCACTTTTTCTCTTGCGTCATTATTGTTGAAACTTTATCATTTTCATCTCTCTCTATCAAAATGACCGATAAACCTCGGTTGTTCAAGTTGCACACGCACGAATACAGCTTTGCTAAAGGTAATCAAAACGTGGAATAAGCTTGACATTATACAACTGTGTTCACCTTTGCAGATGACATTGTCATTTGTCAGAATTCCTTTCCAAATGCTAAGATTGGAGATGTGGTCGAAATCTACTCACCGCAAGATGATTACAGGTAAGAGGATACTAGTTTAGTCAAGACATTTTTGCCAATCTAACAAGTGTTGTTTTTAGCCGTCTACTGCTTCACATTACCAATATCAATGACAAACCGGGCACCAAGTTTAGCATCAGTGTGGAGCATGCTCTTGCCTTGACGTTCCACCTGCGAAAGTTCACCGAAGTAATTGTGAACTTTGTCAAGCCAGAAGACGTTGTTCTAGATTCAGTGGAGCTGTTTTTCAAAGACCAGTATCTTGCACGAAGTGACATGTGGCTGCTGAAAAAGTCCATCACCAACACCTGTGTATATCTCAACAAGAAGGTGGAGTTCAGCTCGATTCGGTGTCAAGTGTTCGAAATGTGGTCTCAAGGTGCTCGAATGGCAAGTGGGTACATCAACGAGCAGACCAAAGTCGTCTTTAGATCTGCCTCCAGCATGGTGTACCTCTTTTTGCAAATGAGCTCGGAAATGTGGGACTACGATATCAACGGAGATCTTTACTTTGAAAAGGCTGTCAACGGCTTTCTCACGGATCTATTCAACAAATGGAGGGTAAAAATGGAGGGTATACTGGTGTTTTATTCAGCTTTTTGTTTGTAACAAGCGTCCACCACTTTTATAGACATTTAATTGCTGTCACGATGTTTCGATTGTCTTTTTCTCGCGAACCTTTTACGAAGCATCGTCTATTGAAGAGTTTCCCGAGTCAATGAAAGGAGCTCTACAGCAGGATACAAAGCGCAATCTCTTTTTTGAAGATTTCTATCGCGTTGCGGTACAAAATGAGCGCTACGAAGATTGGTCTTCTGTTTTGGTGAAGCTGAAAAAGCTGTTTAATTCATACGAAAAAGACGTGATTCACTATCACGAAAAGGAGGGCGTCAAAGTGCCTAGAGCCTACAACTCAACTGCCTCACAGGGCAACTTTCTTGAAGTTCTCAACATGTCTCTCAATGGTATTGTCATTTGGTTGTATTTAGCTTTTAATGTTGTACTCTTAATCTCTTTATATTTGCAGTTTTTGAGCGACACAACCTGGATAGAAGTTTTGACCGTACAGGCCAACTTTCAGTGGTCATCTCCCCCGGCGTTGGCGTTTACGAGGTGGAACTTGATTTGACTAATCTCACAAAGCAGCGTATCATCGACAATGGCATCGGCAGCGACTTGGTTTGTCTTGGCGAGCAGCCACTGCATGCTGTTCCCCTTTTTAAGGTAGGTTCAAGTGCCATGCATCGAAATAAAAAAGTTGTTTCATTTGTCGCCAGTTCAATCATGGACACTCTGATCTTCTGGACAACCAGTACAACATGCCACATTGGATCAACTTGAGTTTTTACTCTTCCAAGAGGCGCTTTTACTCTAACTTTGTTCCTCGCATTAAAATGCCAAATATCCTGCAAAGTCAGCAGCAGGGAAACTTACCAAAGAGAGCTTCACTAAGGGAGTTGTCCATTCTGACCAGCCGTGAAAAGAATGGCGAGATTGAATTAGATTACAGTCCTTGTTCTCAAATTCCCGCTTTAATTGATTTTGACGAATATGACAATCAAATCTTCAAGACATCTAGTAAATCAGATGCCAAAAAGTTGGTTGCTACATTTGTGTTTTGGTTTTTAAATGTTTTTTCTTTTTTTTCAGATCTACAAGCGGCATCGTTCAGGCTTCGCAAAGCAGAAGAATGAATCCACTTAACAGCTTACCGAATCACAATTTGTCTGACAAAACGATTAAATTTTTCCGTCCATTTGAAACTTCTTCAGCTAGACGTCGTGTGTCAGAAGCAGCTACCTGTTCACTAGAGTTCTACAACCAGACGCCTCCCAACTCACCAACTGCATTCGACACTACTGATGGCATTGCTATGCTGAGCACTCGCCAACACTCACATGTACAACTTTCCACCTCGGTCGAAAACAAAAGTTTCAAAGGTACAGCTTGTTTCAGCTTCTAAAGTTTCCCAAAACTTATTTTTCATCTTTTTAGATCATCGCTTAAAAAAGGCGTCTAAAGATGACATTAAAGTTCACAACCCAAAGAGTGAACATTCGGGAACAAAGGCGTTGATTAATCCCTTTGATCCTGCGAATGTGACCATCAAGTTAAACTCCAATCGTCGTCGATGGACGCATGTGTTTCCTCTTGGGCCAACTGGAATATTCATGCAGCAGCATCACTACCAAGCAAAACCTCAAAGTGACGAATCGGCAATTGCCTTAAAGCGAACTTCCGTTGATCAAATTGATTTTGGATCAGAGTCCCTCACCAAACGAAACATAAAATCTCGTTCAAGTGTAGTGGATATGTACAGCAGCAAGCGCACCATTTCAACTGATCAGAGTGAACTTCACCAGAAGACTCGAAGTCTGTTAACTGACAATAGCTCTCTTTGGGCCTGGGGAGCCACAGGTACGATGTGCATAAATAATGTAAAGTTGATTGTCTAAATATACTGGCTTTTACTAACCAGGCGAACTCCCCTGGACAAGTGCCATCACAACTGGCGTCGACTGGAAGGTACTTGTGAGAGCTCCCTTTTGACTGATTCACTGCAACTCGTTATTTTTCTTTTCAACAGTCACTTGTCATGCCGGCCTGTTTGCCAATTACCACAGGTATTTAACTCTTGATTTTAACTTTAGTAATGTATTTAAATTTGTGTTGTTTAGATTTTTTGCCTGACAAGCAAACTTTGCGTCAGTGTTACGAATTTTATGCGTATGATCTCCTTCCAGAAGATCAGGTCAACGATTTCTTTCAAGAAAAACTGTTCAAGAAAGAAGAGGAATTGAACAAGAAGGAGCATACGCATACAACTGAAAGGGTTTACATTGAAATGATTTGCCAGAGATTGCAGCAAGGCTTTCAGTTGATTCTTCAGCCCAAGGCAGAGATGCTCAGCACTCTGGATGACCAAAGCCACGACAAGTGCATGTACATTCTCAGCATTGGTCGAATATACCACGAGCTTCTTTTGCGAGAAAGTAAGATCACCATCACCTATTACCACCCTCGGCATGTGAGTATTGCCAAGAACATCAAGTACTGCTACCGAATTCGCACACCAGACAATGATACCTATGGCATCTCTTGGGTGGAGTTTGCTGGTGAACGTTTGGAGAACTACAAGTGGAACTATCTCGATAATTACATTTGCCTTCGTGCTGACAGTGACTACCAGCTCATTGACAGTCTCAAGTTTTGGCGCTTTCGACTTCTCGTCCTGCCGACCATGCACTCCATTACAAAGGTGATCATTGAAAAGTACACCAAATGCGAGGAACGTTTCGACTGTGATCTTTACCATGTCTTTACATCGGAGGAAAAGAGAGACCACCAGGCTGCCTTTTTGAAGCTACTTGAAGTTTTCAATCGGATAAAGAACACTCACAGTAAACATGTGGTGAACATGCTGCGAAATGACAGTTCCAGTCGAGCGCCCAATCGGCGCAATAGTACTACTCCAAACACTTCCTTTGCTGGCCTGAAAAAGTTGGACTCGCTAAATTACACACGACATTCACAACCGGCAGAAAGTCTTTTGAGTACCATTAGTGAAACTAGTTCAAGAATGGCAATGAAAGTTGATTCGGAAAAAGGCGAGCACACGAGCCAGTTGAAAATTATCGAAAAATTGAGAAAGTAATAACAATGTTTGCCATGTTTGAAAACTTT
>JAALOO010001973.1_pt1 | contig 12387 bp, 7 predicted proteins | sample 7257641 | NCBI WGS metagenome assembly JAALOO01 (sample SAMN14085613, study PRJNA598686) | mite metagenome | biome: ENVO:01001000; feature: ENVO:01001002; material: ENVO:01001226; isolation source: single female mite from University of Michigan culture on fish food culture... ... | reverse complement strand
CTCTCTCTCTCTCTCTCTCTCTCTCTCTCTCTCTCTCTCTCTCTCTCTCTTGAGAAGGCCATTATTTCCATGCGCCTCACCGGTATTGACCTAATCTGCAACACACGCCAAAGCTAAAGCAGTGGAGAGAATGAGATGCACAAGCAAAAATGAAGGAGAAGAAGAAGAAAAAGAGGAAAAAGTGGATTTGGATTTGTCGACTTGCAGACAGTCAGCTTCAGTCCGTTCATCCAATTGGCTAATCGTCAATTTGCTCGATTAATTATCGATGTGCCATGATGAACACTAATGGCCACGTTGGCAATGGATAAATGGCAGCAATGCCTAGCCTAGCCTTGCATCTGTGTGGCGCGAATTAGCCAAGCCAGTGCAGCCTGTCAGTTGCAGCTCAGTGCCAAAGTGTTGCTCGAGTGCCGTCATTCTAATTGCCACAATTATTGCTGCTGTCTGAAGTAGTCCAAAAAGCTGCTGAAACAAGCTGACCGCTGATCACACTTTTGACGTCTATTTTACTGTGCAAATCCCGTTTTTTCCCGTTTCCCTAAAACATCTTTCTTTTTTTTCAAATCGACACTTTTCTCCTCAACTGCAACAGCGCTGATCTAGTTGATCACCAGCAGCTGAGCTGGTATTAAGGCACTAGATTAAAGGAACAGGTAAAGGTGTTTGCTGGCAACAGCAGCATCAGCAGCAGCAGCTTACGAGCATCGATTTACATGCTCAATTCGATTACGTTGTTGGAAGTGAAAGGATAATTGCGACAGTCTTTTCCATTTCTTTGTGCGTGCTTTGGATTTCAAAGAGCGAGATCAGCCGAGATCAATCTGCTTTCTCAATTCGATGATCGATGCTTAGCTTTCTATCTCGTCATGGTCGAGTTTGGTCGGCCTGTGCTTCATTGTGTATGTGATTGTAACTGTCTGTCTGTTGTTTGTCATTTGCCAGCAAAGTTGAACTTTTTCTGTTGTTGTTGTCGCTAGCAGTAAATAGAATGAAAGTTTCAAACTTTCACTCAGGTTCAGGGCTAGTGATGTCAAAGTTGACTGCTGTCCAGTGTGTGTGTGTGTTTGTTTTGACAGGCCGAGGTGCCAATTTGACACTCTCAAAATGACACATGAGTGTGTTCGCTTGTATCACTTGTCATTCAGTGTCGAAAAAGAAAACAAGGAAGAGATGAAATCGGATCTGGACGATACTGGCAGTAATTTTTATTGTTTATTTAGCCAAAATCAAAGTTTTTAATTTTTTACTTTCAGAATATTTCTCATATTTCTTTGGGGTAATGTGAAAAACTCTGTTTTTGTTGCAAAAAAACTTTTGACGCACATGCACACATTGTTTACTAAACAGAAAAAGGTGAATGGCAAAAAAAGAGGAAAAGGATGGAGAAGGTAGAGAAGTGAAAAGGTGAGCAACAAGTGAAAAACAGTGAAGAGAGAAAGAGAGAAAAAGGAGGCTGAACAGCTGAACGACAAAGAACGCGCTACAAACTGCAGACTGAAGACCGCACATCAACAGACAACAACAGACAACAACTTGCAGAAGAAGAAAGAAAGAAAGAACTGCTAACGCTGTTTTAGTTCTCTACATGCCCTGAAGAGGCACAGACATGCACAAACTGATCAGCTAGAAAAGTTTAACAGTTTGACCACAACTGCTAACTGACTTCAAATGGACGTTAACATTTAAAGTGGTGATGCCTTTGGTGACGAGTTTTATACTGCGGCTAATTTTTTCAACCCAGCACATCTCACCCTCAGCAACATCTCTCATCAACTTAACTTGACAGACAGGATTTTGGTGCTAATTAAGTTAGCACGAAAGCTTGATGATGGCAATTTTAAAACGGTTATTCAGTGACACTCTGTGACACAGTGAACAGCGACACTTGCTTGCTTAAATTTTATGATATTTAAAACATACATTCTTAAAAGGTGTTTTTAGTGTTTTCCGCAGTGTTTATTAGATTACGGTTTTTTATCAACAATCAGCTTTCCAAACAAGCGTGCCAATTGCCTTTCCTCACCCCTCATCATCACCTCATCACTTTATCAGCAAACACTCTGAAATGATGGCGCCCTCACTTCATCCTCCGCCCCTCTCTTCCCACCAGCCCTTCAGTGGTGGTGGTGGGAGTGGCAGTGAGTCAGCGAGCAGCGGCGACAACCCGCTGTACAATCCACTGCACGACAGCACCCGCTACATGTACGCCCGCAACAGCAAGGCCATCGGCGTCCTCTGGGCGGTCTTCAGTCTCTGCTTCGCCATCATCAACATGGTGGTCTTTGTGCAGCCGCAGTGGCTCGGAGACACCGCCACCAGTCGCGGCACCGGCTACTTTGGCCTCTGGCGCAGCTGTCGCCTCCTCCAGGATGGCCAGGATCTCATCTGCGAGGGCCGACTGGATGACTGGATTGGCCTGGGCGGTAGTGGACCTGCTTCCGGTTCCATTGCACAGTTTCCGGCCGCTTTTCGTGCGGCCACCGTCTTTGTCGGCCTCTCAGTGGCCATCTCCAGCCTGGTGGTAGTCACCATGGTGCTCTTCTTCTTCATGCACTCTTCTACGGTGTTCCACGTTTGCGGTTGGATGCAGCTTGCTTGTGGTGAGTGTAGAATTTTTATCCTTTTTTGATGAGCTGATTTATCTCACAACTTTTGCATTTTTTATAAAATTGTGACAGTAAGTGTTTCAAGCAGTTTTATAAAAAGAAAAATTGTGTGATGAGTTTTTTCTAAATGTTTTTTTTGTTTTAAAGTTTAAATAAACTTTTTTGTTTTTTGCTAGTTTAATTGTGTGTATCTCAATTTTTTGTTTTTATTACTAGTTGCAAGTTACCTTTTTTCTGTTTTTGTTATTGTTGTTACCATTTGACACTGCTAGTTTGTCCTAGGGTAGTCCAGTAGTCACGACTACTTAGTAAAATAAGATAGGATAAAAAAAATAGACAGCCACCGGCATAACCACGATGCCCAACCAAATTGCCTTCTCTTTCCCTCTCTTTACAGTGTCAAGTGTCAGTACTGCTTTTCTTCCCATTTTCGTTCTCTTCTTTTTCATTTCTTCAAGTCCATCTTTTAAGTCCCTTCTCACGACAGTCGACAAGTCGCCACCAAGGACCATCAGTCGCTTCCTTAACCTTCATTTTTTGGTCAGGCACTCTTTGACACTCTCTGAATGGCTTCACAATTGTCAGCACACGAGTCTCTCTCTTTCCCTCTCTCTTTTTTTATCAAATAATAAAAATAAATAAGTTTACAGACAGAAAGGCTAGGCACAGGTTGCTGCTGTTCAGTTAGGGTCAGCAGCCGCAGCAACAACGGCGACGATTGTGAGCGACCATGCCCGTGCCCGCCACAGAAGTGAACTTCAGCGTCAACTTTGCCCGGTTGAATCGTTGCTCTTTTACGACTGCTCTTTTGCTGTCACTCACTCACTCACGACTGCTGTCTTCGAGTCACAGTCAAAAAAGTCCACTTTTGCTGCTGCTTTTCTAAACTCACTCACTCACTCACTCACTTACTGAACTTTGTCGTTTAATGGGCCAATATCTGGCCATTTTCTTTCCCTTTCTTGCTGCCCTGTAAAGTGCACTTTGCACTGTTGCTGCTATTGTCGTTCTTCTCGTCGTCGAGCATAGAGCACGGTCACCGAATCGAAGGCATGTGAATGCAATCGTTGCACGGGTGACAAATGTGTGCTGCTGTTTCTTAAGTGTTTATCGATTGATCGGTTGAACTGGAAAACCTTAAAGGGAAAGAGATGGTTGACACAGTGTTTTTCCCCTCTTTTCGATATGGTTTTCAACTTGGTGAACTTGCTATTGATACTGATATCGATACAAAACAGTAGAAAAGTGAATGCATTCAGTTCTACTAATAAATTTTTAGTAACACTGTCATAATTGTCATTACTAAGCACACAGCAGCAGCAGCAGCAGCAGCAGCAGTAACGACAGCTGGCTAGCACGACAACTGCTTAATGATTTCAGATTGATTCGTGCTCAATTGCTGAGACTGAATTGAATACCAAACTTTGCTGTTTTGACTGACAACTGTCTCTGTTTGTTTTTTGTTGTTAAATCAATAATTTGTGTGAATGATTTGGTTTCTATTACAAATAGCCATATAAGCAAATTTATGCATTTTCTTTAATGTTTAGCTTTTTACTAAACTGTGAGTAAATGTCAATCCTTCTAATCGATTGATTTCACAGTGCTACTGTTGTGACTAGTGAGGCGGATGATTTACAGGCACACATCTCATGTTTACAAGCTGAGAACTAGTGTCAAACGCTGCAATTGCACCTGCACTTTCACTGATTGTTGGTGGAGTTTTATCACCGGTTTGTGTTACACTTTTTTTGCATTTGTGAAGTTTGTTGTAATCGTCTCACACAAACACTTGCAAACAATTGGTTTTTTGCAGGCGTTGAACACTTGTCTGTTTTGAATACTACTTGTTCTAATCAAACGTGCGTCTATCGTTTTCCCATCAGTTAAATACAAACACTTTTACTTACGATCAGTCAAACTGTCACTTTACCGGTTGATAACTTTCCTTCTTTTTTCTGTTTGTGCTAAATTTTATTTTTATTTTAATTTTTGTCAACAACAAGAAAAAATTTTACATTTAAAACATTTTTGAAAATGCATTTTTAAGTTTTTAACTATTACAAAGTATATTTAAACAAAAACATTAGGTTTTTAACAAATCAATTTTTATTCCTGTTTTTGGTAATGTTTTTCAGAACAAAAACAAAGCAAAAAGACTAAAAAGAAAGACATCAATCATGCAGGACGTTTTAGTGGCCGGTCAGTCAGTCAGTCAATCAGTCAAACAGTAGAAAAAGTACGGACAGCTTAGCTGACCACCACCACCACCACCACTACCACCACCACCATCATCACCACCACCATCATCACCACCCCTACACAACAACCTCTCGCAAATTAGCGCAACGGCTATTTTTAAATGACCGGCAAAACTGTCATCAATTGGTGACCTTTGCGTGCTGACAAACTGCCCCTACTTACCTACCTACTTACCTTTTTGTTTGTGTTCGGGATCACCACAACAGTTAATTCACACAAGGAATCAATCAGTGTTGTAATCTTTAGACAAAAGATTGTCAAAGTTGATCGAACTGTCACAAATGAAGTGCGCGGGTGGTGGCAGGATAACCCTGATCCCCATTTTTTGAAAGCTATTCTAAAAATGATGATGACAATGATGACACTGTAGTGATCAGCAGTCAGTGATCACCTATCGGGTATCGATTGCAGATTGCTCTTTTTTGCTCTATTGATGATAGCTGTGTTGAGAAATGCTAGTAAAGTGCACTCATGGGGGTGGTCAGATTTTGTGATCAGATTTTTGTTTCATTCATGCAATAGACATTTTTAAACACAAGTACAACTAAAGTACTATACCTCTTATTTTTCTGTTTTGTCTTCGGTTGATCGTTGTCCTTTTAATGTTAATGATCACAGTATTTTTTGCCTTTTTTGTTGGCTAAAGTTGGGTGATCCTAATCATCATTATCATGTTCATCATCATCATCATCTGTTTTCTTCTGATCGTCTTCTCCGATGATCATCATCCTGGTCCATCATCTGTTTAACGGAAACTAACCATCATCCTTTACCCGTAGAAACGGTGATCTCCTCGATCATCATCCGATCGATCATCTAAAAGGGGGTGACCTATCTCAAACTTTGTCCGTGTGTGGCGTACAAACCTACTTCAGAGTCCTAAACCAAAAAGTCCACCGCCATTGCCACCTTTTCACTTAGCCTATTTTTGTGTGTGCGGTTTTTTTAACTTTTTTTAACTTTAGTTTCTGGTTTGTGTGTGTGCTGTGTAAATCAGTGCAACAAAGTGAAACACACTTGACCGGCACTGTCTACTGTGCCTAACTCTCTTGTGCAGACAGAAAGACAGACAAACACTTGTCTGTTATCAACTTTATTTCTCCAATTTGTGTTCAGTACTTTTTAGTGTTGTCTCTGTTCAACAACTTAATCTTGAGCTTTACATCTTGAGCTGAAAACATCAAGTACCGACTTTTTAACGAGTGTATGCACACACACACACACTGACAGACTTTGAAGCAAAGCAGTGTCAATCCAGGAACTGAAAAAGTGGTGCACACAGTGGTGAGCTCTTCTCTGCTCCTCTTTTCCCTCTCTATTGTGTGCAAACTTTAAACTTTGTGTTTCTTCTTCACTTGCTGCGCTCCTCCTTACCATCACACCAGCTCACCAACTTTGTTTGCCCATTGTGTAGTCACAACAACTGAAAGAAAAGAAAAGGAAGCTCTGCAGTGCTCGATATTGACCTGTGCTGCTGCTGATCAGGCGCAGAGTAAAAAACGACGGTGGTGGCGGTGGTGATTACCGAACAGGCAACAACAACAAGTGTCCGCAGAGCAACACAAAAAGACTGTGAGTGCTCACTGGAGTGAGTGACAAGTGTCAAATTGAATGCCGCCGAAGACGACAACAAAGTGAAATAAAAAGGCGAGGGAGAAGACCAATAACAAACATACACACACAAGGCCTACAAGTGGGGTGATAAAGTCAAGTGACCAACTACTACTGCTGATCAAACGTGCGAACAATCGAACAATCAGATGAGGGAGAGATAAAGAAAGAGAACGGGCACCCAAAACGAACGACTAGAGCAGCGCACGAGTTCTTCAGACAGACACACACACTTGCAATTTGAGTGCCTAGACTAGAGCAGCAGCAGCAGCAGCATAGTCAATCGGGTAATTAGAGGAGCTCAACAAAATGTGGTTTGTGGAGGAGGAAGAGAGAGAGAGTGAGAGAAAGAAGGATGAATAGTAGTGTTCCTTAAGGAAGCTCTAATCCCGGTGCGCTCCGTGCTAATGATGACCACCAGTCAGTACAGCTGACACCATCAGTTTAAAAGGGGGCAAAAACGGTTAAGTAGAAAATGAAAAGGAAAGAAGCTCATCCGAGCTCAGTGTTCAGTGAGAACAATCAGAGCAACTGATCGGGTGAACACAACGGCAAAAGATCTGCAGCAAGCGCAGAAAAAAAACCGACAACGGGAACTAATCGTCGTACACGGCCGGGAAAAAAAGTTGCACTTGCACACAAACTAAACGGCGTAGAATTCGACAAATGAGAACACACCTGCTGCTGCTTGGCGCCGTCTTTAATGACAATCACTGCACTGAATAGCACACAAACAACCATTAACTGATTAAATTTTCTTCTGTGTGTTTTATTGGCAAATTAGTTTTCCTTAAGCACAAAATTGATCTATTTATTAGAAAAAAAAACTGCAAAATTTAAAGTTTACCGTAAACGGTAGTTTTAATAAAAATTCAAAACTGTGTAAAAATTGAAAAAATTTTACAATAGTTTGTTTTTTAGTCAAAGTAGTTTCTGTAGTTTTGATTTTTTAAAATCTATTGCTACAGTAGTCAAACCATCTCTACGGTTCATCAAAGCCAATTCATTCAAATTGTACACAATTTTTCTGCCGAACAATTCTGCAAGTTTTTGATAGTTTAGAATGATTTGACGCACTTTATGCGTGCTAACGTAAGTTCAAAAAAGTTCCTAAACGAGCTGTTGTCTACTTAGCGTCAATAAGTGTGGGAGAAAACTGTTTGAGTTTAGAAACCGATGCACTAAATGAGTTGCTGCTTTACTGCCGACACAAAAAAATAGCCCTGCACGATCTCTCATAAGGAAGTGAGTGAAAAAGTAAGATGACAATAGACACTTTTGCTCCCGTTGGTCGGTTGGTAATTCAGCAATGTTATTGTCAGCAAGTCAAATCACCTTTTTCTCTAAAAGCCAGTGCACTAAAGAATCAATGTTTAATTTTGTTTTTTAATTTTTTTGCTTTCTTGCAATTTGTTGTCAAAATCCTCTCTACCTTTTTTTGTTTGTATTTTTGTTTTTCTTCTAAACTGGTGCATTTAATAAACCAGCTAATGTTCGTTTTACTAATCGTTTATCAGAAATTAAAAAATATTTTTAATCATTGGTTAAAATTGAAAATCTGATGCCGGTGAATATAAAACTGCATACAACAACAACAGGAGCAGTAAGCTTGATTATCTACTTTAATACTCGTTTCTCATCATCTACGTTTGTCACTGCATCATCAGTCTGAGCTATGCATTTCTCCGTTTGTTTGTTTGTTGCCCCTTACTTCCTTGCCCTTTGCTCATTCTTTTCCTTTAGTTTATACAGCATCAAAGTGATTGATGCTAGCTGGATTTGAAGAAATAAAAACACCGGTGCTGAAAAAAATTGAAAAAGGCAAAATGAATAGAGAAACGGAAAAGAAAACAAGTGAGTGTGTGTGTGTGCCCGAGTCATCCCGATGCTGATGATAATGATGATCAATCGATCATTCGCATCATTTGTGCTTCTTCATCACCCGTGTTCACTCATTTGCTCATGCTCTTGCCCTATTGCCAAACAGTTTTCCTCACTCTTTTCTCTGCTGTTCACTACTTTGTTTTTCCTTTCTCCGTCCCCTTTACCCGGTGCACTGCTTTTCAATTGTTTTAGCATCAACTGCTGTTTTTACTGTCGGTACACTCTCATTTCCTGTCATTCTTTTTTTGCAGTCATTTAGAGATGATGTCTCAGTTGCAAGTTGCTGACTGCGATTGTGAGCCCTTTTTTTGTCTCTTTCTATCTTTTTTACTCTTTTTCTATCTTTTCTATCGGTACTAAATCGGCCTCATTAGAGCTGAGTTGATTGCACCAAAAAAGAAGTAGCTCTGAAGTAACTACTGTCCACTTTTTGCTTGCTGCCTGCATCTAGCCCTTTCTCCCCTTTCCTTCGTTTCCCTCTTAAGACTTGAGACCAATTGTCCACTTTTTATTAATTGCCACTCACACTTGTTGTGCACGAGTGTGTGTGTCATTGTCTAAAAATAATCCGCTCGCAGCTAAAGCATCAGCTGCTGCTGCTATTGCTGCATCAGCAATAATTCGCACATTAATATCACTGCAATTGCGCCCTGACACTACTTCTTCTTCTTCTTTAGCTCAGCTCAACTCGGCGCAATGAAGATTGAGAAGAGAACTGCGCTTGCAGCCTTTACAGGCGCCCACATCACATTGTTCACTTCAGTCTAAACTAACTCAGTAAGTGAGTGAGTGAGCGACTGGGCACACTTGTTGGGATGCTAACTTTGTGCACTGCTCATCAGAGCTCAATTTTGCTTTGCTTACTTCATCGCCACTTTAAGTGCATTTCACTTTTTTCGTTGTCCCTCAACAGCAGTTAGAAAGAAAGCAGATTAATTTTCTTTAGTTTTATTATCAAGTTTTCTATCTGATCTTGCTTTGCTACCTTTTATTTTCGCTAACATCACACTCTCTACTACTCCTTTTTCTTTATTTAGCTCAACAGTTTTCAGTTTTTTGTCCTTTTTAATCATCCTTTATCCTTTCTCTTTAACTTTTACCTCTCTTTTTTCTTTTGTTTAGTTGTTACTGTTTGTGAAAAACTGTGCACTGTTTGCTCCCATGTAAATTAGTTTTGTACACTAAACAAGTAAAACAGATTAGTGTGAGACACTGCAATGTTTAGTGCAGGCTGCCTGCAAATAGCCGTAACATTATCTACCGCCTAACGTGTTTTTGCCATTGCAGCCGCAGTAGAAGTACCCATTGGCCATTGGTCAGTAGTACACGGCCACTATCACCATCATCATTACTATTTTAGAGTGCAGACAATACTTTCCTCTCTTCCCCCTTTTTCTCACTCTCAACAGTCAATTATGTCAATGTCTTTGTACAGAAGACAGTGCTGAGAGTAAGAGATGAAAAAAATGATGCCGCAAGTGCAATCAAAGGAAAGCACTGTTAATCTGAATGATAATGCTAACTCTCTAGTTCCCCTTTCTCCTTTTCCTTTACCCTGTGTCTACCTCCATCCGACTTTTGCCTGTGTGAATGGCGAGACAATTAGCGTTGCAGAATTAGCGTTGCAGAGAGAAATGTTTAAAAATAGCAATTCACAGCTGCTCCTTTGGGGCATCAGCAGCCGCATCGGGCATCCTAACCAAATCGCAGATTGTGACACGGGCAGACACACTTTCTACCACTCACAGCATTACCGACTTTGCCTTTTAACCCTTATCTGCCGACCATTATCTTTCTATCTTTCTCTCGCTTTTTCTCTCGTCATCAGTTATCTGTTGCTTTTATTATTTTTGCAATGGCAAATTATACTCTCTCTCTTTTTCTCTTCAACAAGTTTTTAAACACCAGCAGTAGCAAAAGCATCATCATCAGCCGACCACCACTGCAGAAAAAATGAAAAATTTCTAGTTGCAAACTAAGTTTATCTGCATGCAACAGCAATAAAACCGCAGTAGTAGTTGTTATTGTTGCTGTTGATGCTGATGCAAAACGATGAGATTCGTGTACCACGCAAATAATCAGTGAGAAACAAAAAACTGTTTTTTAACTGAATAGACAAAAGACAAAATTGTTTCTCATAATGCAGTTTACTCGATTATCGATGGCAAATTGCCTGTTTGTGCTGCATTGAAAAAATAGTTTATCAATTATTGATTTTTTGCACTAATGTTTTGGCAATGGATTAACCTGCTAAATTTTAAACAATATAGAACAAATTTTTAAACAATGTTTTGTCTAATAATCGTATAAAAATTGTTACGATTTTTTTCAAAAAGTTTTGATGCATTTTTTATGTTCATATTAGCACTAAAAATATCTGATTCATTGTTTTAGGCATAAAAGTTGACGCTTTTTGACTAGCATTTGTTCTTCACACCTTTTTTTCACCTCTAACATTCTCCTGAAAAAAACTATTGAGACTATTAAGACTGTCTGAGCACTGCACACCGTGTGTAGTACACTATTGGCATCACTTCAATGTGCTCTAGTGTGAAGGCCACCGTCGCTTCTTGCGCGAGTTTCTTTAAGTTGTGTGGCTTGCACTCAATTTGTCCATTAACGACAGGCAGATGAAAAACAGAAGAGGCAAAAACTAAAGAAAAGGGCAAATAGCCAATTTAGTAGTGGAAGAAAGAAAAAGGTGGTGGTGGTGGTGGCAATTGTTGTTTTATTAAACACAGCGAATCGCTCGACGTTAACTCGTTACCAAGTTGACCATGATAGCAATCGAGCACGGTGCAATTTGCACCATCTTGTTTTGCTCTTCTAGATCTTTTAGGTGTTTGTGTGCAAAATGGCATGGCGATGATGATCATGATGATGGAAATGCAGCACCGGAATAGACGAAAAAAGAAATTAGATGAGAAATTTAATCAGTAAAAATATCATGCATCTGATCCTGCTATGTGAGCAAGGAAAAAAGCAGTCATCTTTGCATCTGCTGAATCCACACCTCGATTAAACTCAAACAAATGCCAATTTTTCTAAAAAATATCATTAACTAGTAAAAAGTTTACAGTGATTGTTAAGATAGTATTAAAAACGACCTCTTTTTTTATTTTTTGTAATTTAATTTAATGGTTTCATTTCAATTAATCCTACTTTATTGGTCAAAAGAAGGTAATTGTACGTATTGTGAATACGCCATTAAAACAAACTTCGCTTGACCTCAAAGTGGAAAACACTATTGTAATTTTCAACCTAATGGTCGTCTGACCGTCCACTAGTTTAACAGTAACGGTAAGCACTGTTAAACCGACAAAAAAGGACGCAGCAATGGAGAGAATTTACCACAGATTTGCACTGTTAAAAGCCAAATCTTTTTTCTTTTTCCGACATTCTCAGCACTCACGGTCAGGGGCTTAACTGTAACAGCAGCGGTCAGGCATCTGCTGCTGCTGTTGCTGTAAAAAACTCATCTTCTTTATCTTCATTTCTTTTGTATTTGCCTAGCGGTGGTTATTTTTAGCGTTTCCAAGCAGTACTAAGTTTTAGGCTCAAGGTGGGCGCCGGTCAGTGCTCAACGAGGGAAAAGGCACTAATGATCAGAAGTGTGTGTGTGTGTGTGCTGTATTCCCTCAGATTCGGCTTACTTACTCTGCGGTAGTTTGTTGTTAGTTAGTTAGCTGGAAGAGGGGAAACTTTAAATTAGTGCTATTATTATGATGACTGACTGAAAGTTGAAGTAGCGTTCGGCAAAATGAAAACAAGAAAAAGAGATGCTTGCCCTTTTAACTGTTTGTTGGCCCTGTTTGAAATGTCGGTCAATTTGCAATGTTTAATTGAGCAACTCTGCCGGCGAGTGTAAAACACTCTTGCTAAGGGCTTTCCTCTCAATCATACTTCTTTTCTTCCTCTGCTGTTTTCTGTGAGCTGTCAAAACTGATGATGGTGATGGTGGTGATGGTTAGTGTTCCCAAATTTCCCGGTTTTTCATTTCCCGGGAAACGGGATTTCCCGA